>Ga0209702_10003665_pt1 | contig 23763 bp, 19 predicted proteins | sample FRY01_FD_187210 | JGI IMG/M metagenome (GOLD analysis project Ga0209702, IMG submission 187210) | Freshwater microbial communities from Lake Fryxell liftoff mats and glacier meltwater in Antarctica - FRY-01 (SPAdes) (version 2) | ecosystem: Environmental > Aquatic > Freshwater > Ice > Glacier... | reverse complement strand
CCTTCACGCCCGCAAGACTCGATACGAGTGACTGGCTAGGCCTTGGACCAATCAGGCTCTCGCCCTCTGGCCACGCTCGACGGGGACTCTCACCCCGCAAGAAATGCCAAGCTTCGCTTGGCGCACAATCGCGGTATCCGTAATAGAGAAGGCCTGTGTTGTCGTCGTGGAACTTGGTGCTGAAGCGGTGGATCAGGTTATGCACCAGGGTATCCGGTCCGTATCTGGTCGTTCGTCCGAAAGAATCATATTCGTAGCGAGCCTGATAATTCAGGCTGCCATCAAGGTATTGGGTGACGTTCCCGTTTCCGTCGTAAAGTGGATAGAGCCGATCGGGAGATGACGAGGTGTAGTTTTCAATGACAAGGAGACCTCCGACTCCACCGGCTCCTTGAAGTGAGCCGCTCAGGTCGAGGCCCCAGGTCGAGGCATATGAGGTGTTTTGGTAGGTTCCATCGGTCCGAAGGATGAGATTCCAACCATCGTAGAAGTAATTCTTCGTTCCACCCGTGCCCCCTTGGGTCAGGGTGCGGCGGCCCAGAAAATCGTAATCGTAAGTGATGGTGGTGCCATTCACGCTGAGGGAGCGCATGCGGTTCTCGGCATCCCACTTGATGTTGGTGGCGGCAGTTCCAACGGTGAGGGAATAGCCCGCGCTGGCGCTGGCGGAGCTGGCTCCAGGAACGGGACCACTGAGAAGGTTGCCGTCGTCATCGTGGCTCAACGTGGCACTCGGGACGGGAGTGGCAGTGTATTTGTTGAGGTTGTTGGCGACGAAATTATTTGTGCCAGGGAGGGTGACTGAGCCATTGACGGCTTTTTCACGGTTCCCGATGCCATCAAATTGGTAGGCATTGCTGAAGGTGGAGCTTGGGTGTATTTCCTCGGTCAGTTCTCCACGGGCGTTGTAAACCCATCCAAGGCTTTGGCTTGTGGAGGTGAGACTACTGTGACTGCTCGAGCCGGAGTGATCGAAGGAGGTTCCGCTCCGAAAGATGGAGGTGCGCTGGCCGATTTCATTCACACCGTAGGCATACTTCGAAAAGATCGAGGTGTCATCCCCATTCTTATGGTTGTTTTTGTTCAGGAGGACATCGCGTTCGTTTTCCCAAGCATTTTGCACGGTGTGGGCAGGGCCAGCAATGCTGTTAATGAGGCCGCCTCCATTGGTGAGGTAAGAGTAAGTGAACTTGGCCCCTCCGCTGAAGGGGCGACTATTTGCCTCACACCTTTGTTTTGGTACCTTTGTTGCTTCTGAGGCATTCGTTCGCAACGCGTTTGCTCGAGGGAGGAACAGATCTCCGGACAATCTAGGAGCTTCCTGTTCCGTGAGATTTATTTTCGCGTCAGATCAACTTGCATCCTGCACGGTCCAGTCTACTGTCGCAATCGTCGCCGGGATGGTGGAATTGGTAGACACGCCAGATTTAGGATCTGGTGCCCTTTGGGCGTGCAGGTTCGACCCCTGTTCCCGGTACGTATCTCTCCCGCAACCGGCTTCGCGCCGAAGTTGTGCGTGATCACCACCTCGCCGGAACCGCCTTCGTCGTCGTTGCTGGAACGATCCTCAATATCGATGATGCCTTGACGAAGTAAGTCCTTCGTCCTTCGAAAAAGGCGGCCGCTCCCCTGTAAGCCGGATTCTGTTCCATCCACCCTATGTGGACTTCGGCAGTCATTTATCTTTGCGACTATTACCCGGGGATCAAACGGACGAGCAGCCCTTCCCCTGTTCTGTCTTGCACTGTGAGAGGTTTACCTAGCCACCTCGGTTACCCTAAGCGCGGTGGGCTCTTACCCCACCATTTCACCCTTACCTCCCGAAGAAGGCGGTATATTTTCTGCGGCACTATCTGTCCGGCGGCCCTTGTGAACCACCGTCCCTCTTTTTCAAGAGGCACACTGCTCTGTAGTGTCCGGACTTTCCTCCAGCTTCCTTGCGGAAACCAGCGACTGCCCGGGGAGCGGACCGCGAGGTTATGGAGATCCTTGAATCTTGGCGAGCGAGAAAAGGCCCTGGCGCGAAATTACCCGGAAAACCTGACAAAGCAGTTTGACGAAGCACGTAAAACTTGGTCACTTCTCTTCTTGTCAAAGGACTTCTGCTAATCAACGAAATGAAACGATTTTCACTCATCCCACTCCTCGTCGCCGGCCTCCACGCCGCCGAGCCTTATCATATCCTCCTCAATGATGCCTCCGATTGGAAGCAGGCCGGCCCCGGTTCCTTTGACCTCAAGGATTCCATCGCGACCGCAAAAGGAGGCATGGGCCTCTGGTGGTATGGTAAAAAGGAATTCTCCAATGCCTGCTTCGAAGTGCAGTTCATGCCGACCGACGCCGGCGACAACGCAGGGATCTTTGTTCGCTTCCCAGATCCCGGCAACGACCCCTGGATCGCGGTTAAGCAAGGATACGAAATTCAGATTCACGGCACCGAGCCTGATAAACTCAATACTGGCGCCGTCTACGACATCCAGCCCGCCCTCGAATCCGGCGTGAACATTGGTGAGTGGAACAACTACAAAATCATCACCGCTGGTGACCAAATTGCCGTCTTCATCAACAACCGTCTCGTCAATGTCTTCGAGTGCCTTGCCGGTCGCGGCGACACCAAGGGTTATGTCGGCCTTCAAAACCACGATAATGACTCACCCGTCCAATTCCGGGGCATGAAAGTCCAGGAACTCGACACCGACACCCTCGTCGAAGCCTTCGAGGAACTCGACATCCCCCGCGCCACTCTCACCAAGTATTTCGCGAAGGCCAACCCTGCCACCGCCGCCAAGCCGGTCAAGCAAGCCAAAGGCAACGACTGGTATGGCCTCGCCGACCACGGCCCCGCCTTCTTCCAGACCTTTGGTGATTGGTTCGACGGCAAAGAGCGGACCGAATCGGCGATCAAAGGCCTCCTCCTCTCCTACTCGGCCATTCCCGATAAGGTCGCCCTCTTTAACACCGAGACCCTCGGACTCATCACCGCAACCGACCAAGGAACTCACCTCCTCAACACCCCTTGGGCAGGTGGTCACGGCCAGGTTAACAAGGTCCTCAACAAGGACTCCTTCCTCTTCACCGCCGCTGAAGGCCCCGTTTGGGCGGACGCCTCCGGCTCCTTCGAAGACAAGCGCGGCATTAAGGGCCACGGCAACTTCTCCCACCTGAAGTTCAATGGCTACACCCGCAACGGTAGCCGCGTCGTAGTCGACTACTCGGTGCATGGCACTCAGATCCTCGACTCCGTCAGCGAGCAGAAAAACAGCCTCGTTCGTCACCTCGAAGTCGGCCCACGTGAAAAAGCCCTCACCGTTCGCCTCTCCGATGCTTCCAGCGAGAAGGACTTCCACCTCAAGCTCAAGATCGCCGACGGATCCGCGGCCATCAAAAATGAAAACGGAACCCACACCCTGACCATCGAGCCGTCCTCCAAGACCTCCTTGATCACCCTTCTCTACGCTGACAATGGCAAGGAAGAAGCCCCGGCTCCTGTCGCGCTCACTCCCCTCACCAAAGGCGGCCAAGGCATCTCGCCCGAGTCGTTCGAAGTGGAGCCCAAGATCGACACCTCCAAGGCGGCCTGGCACGTCGACAACGTCCCCGTTCCTCCCTCCCTCGAAAGCTCGCCTTACGAGGGCAAGGTTCGCATGAGCGATATCGACTTCTTCTCCGACGGCGACCGCGCCCTCCTCCCCACCTGGGACGGTGACATCTGGATGATCTCCGGCCTCAAGGACTTCAAAACGCTCACCTGGAAGCGCTACGCGACCGGATTCTTCGAGCCTCTCGGCCTTAAAATCGTCAACGACGTTCCTCACATCGCAGGACGCGACGGTATTTGGAAGACCCACGATCTCAACAACGACGGCGAAGCTGACAAGTTCGAGGTCTTCAACAACGATGTTATCATCACGAACAACTTCCACGAGTTCCAGTTCGGCCTTGAGACTGACAAAGAAGGCAACTTCTACTTCGCCAAAGGCTCGCCTGTCCTCCCCGGCGGTCGTGGCTTCGACAAGATTCTCGACCACAACGGCGCCTTCATGAAGGTGAGCGCCGATGGATCGCGCCTCTATGTCATCGGCACCGGACTCCGCGCACCCGGCGGAATTGGTGTCGGACCCAATGGTGAAATCACCTCCGGCGAAAACGAAGGAACCTGGCAGCCTTGTTGCAAGATCAACTACTTCGAGCCCCAGCGCGGAACGCCCTTCTTCGGCACTGAAGCTTCCCGTAACGGAAACGACACGCCCTTCACCGAACCCCTTTGCTACCTCCCGATGTCGATTGACAACTCCGGCGGTGGTCAAATCTGGGCCCCCAAGGGAAACAAAATGGGCTTCGCCGAAAACGAGCTCATCCACCTTTCCTACGGTCAATCCTCCGTCTACCACGTCCTTCGCCAGAAGGTCTCCGACGGCTTCTACCAAGGTGGCGTCGCCAAGGTTCCAGTCATGCTCGCCTCCTCCGCCCAGCGCGCCGCCTTCCACCCGGACGGCTCCATGTATGTCGTCGGCTTCCGTGGTTGGCAGACCAATGCCCCTAACGAAGCCGGACTTCAGCGTCTCCGTCGCAACGAAGCCGTCACCAGCCCCATCCCAAATGGCATGGAAGTGACCAAGGAGGGTGTCAAGCTGACCTTTGAGGTTGAACTCGATGACGAACTCGCTTCAGACCCCACGTCCTTCACCGTCGAGCGCTGGAAATATGTCCGCAGCCAGCAGTATGGCTCTGGAGAATTCTCCGTCGACAATCCCGATCTCGCCGCTGAGAAAACCGCCGCTGAAAAAGAATCCAAGAGCCACCGTCAACACGACAAGGTCAAGATTCTCAGTGCCAAACTCCTCGACGACAAGAAGTCCGTCCTCATCGTCCTGGATGGTCACAAAGCTACCCAACAGCTCAAGCTTGAGTATGATCTGGAGTCCGCTGAAGGCGATGAACTCATCGGAGTCATTCACAGCACCATCCACAAAGTGCCAACGAACTAGTCTTCCAGACCGATTCAACTAATCACCGCACGGGGATCAAAGCTTAGAGCTTTGATCCCCGTTTGCATTCCCCGCCCCCTACCGCTGGACCCGAAGCCGAAGGAACAAGACTCGTCCTCCAATTCAACGGGTCGGAAGGATCATTCAGGGCACCTCCCGCCGTTTTCTTTTGCCGGCTTTCACAGAATCGTTACATTGTCCCCAATGAGATTTACTTCACTCATCGCCTTCACCAGCCTCGTGGCCTCCGCTCAGGCGACCCTGACCGCCAACTTCACTTCGGCCGGAAAATCCGTCGAAACACAGGTCACCCTACCCGCTCTCTTCGTCAACCCAGGCGAGCCCTCGGCACCCGGCCTCGCCCCCGGTGCCTTCACCGCAACTTACAAAGGGACCCTTTCCATCCCCAAGCGCTACCGTGTCTTTTTCTCGTTCGAAGCGGCAGGATCCCTCACTCTCAAAGTCGACGGCGAAGACATCACCTTCACCGACGGAAAATCCGAAAGCCTCCGCCTCAACCCCGGAAAAATCCCCCTCGAAATCTCCTTCACCTCCTCCGAATCAGGAGCCGGTTCATTCCGCCTCTTCTGGGAGGAAAGCCGTGAATTCCCCCGTGAACCCATCCCGGCCGAAGCCTTCGCCATGACCAAGAGGCCCATCGATGCCGCCCACCTTTTTGCCAGCCATCACTGCATTCAATGCCACGCCTCCGGTGACCTCGGCAAGAATGCCATGCCCGAGCTGAAATATGCCGGCCCCAACCTCACCACCATCGGCGACCGCAGCAACGAAGCATGGCTCACCCGCTGGGTCGCCCAACCCGACAAGCTCAAGCCCACCACCAAAATGCCCGCCATGGTGGACCACACCAAACCCGCGGGCGCCCAGGCCGCCGCCGATCTCGGTGCCTACCTCGCCACTCTTGGCGAAGGAAAAGACCCCGGCAACGAGCCCGACCTCACCCTCGCCCAGGACGGTGGAGCCATCTTCCACAACCTCGGCTGCGTCGCCTGCCACACCAAGCCCGACGCCCTCGAACCCGATTTCGAAAACGGCCGCATCCCCCTCAATAACGTTGCCACCAAATTCAAAGGCGGGGCCTTGATCACCTTCCTTAAAAACCCCCAGGAACATCATCTCGCCATCAAAATGCCCAACTTCGGCTTCAGTGACGAAGAAGCGGCAGCCCTCGCCGCCTACCTCACCAAAACCGCCACCGGCCGCCACACCCCCGATCCCTCCGAATTCCCCCCCGGCGACCCCGCCCACGGAAAAGAACTCGCTTCCTCCCTCAACTGCGCCGCCTGTCACGAAGGACTCGCGCCCTCTTCCGCCACCGAACCTAAGCTCGCCGACCTCAAAAACTGGACCGACCAAGGCTGCCTCGGCCCCGATGAAAAACGCGGCAAATCACCCCGCCTCATCCTGACCGCCGACGAAAAGAAAGCCCTCACTCCCGCCGTTCTTCCACAGCTCGCAAACGACACCGTCGAGGCTTATACCTATCGCCAAATCGAAGCCCTCAACTGTGTTTCCTGCCACGTCAACAACGGCCAACCGTCTCTCCTCTCGCAAACCCACGCCGAGACCAACAACCTCCTCTCCCACATCACCGCGCACGACGAACGCCTCATCCAATCCCGCCCGCCCCTCACCCACATGGGTAGCATGCTCCAAACGCCGTTCACCGAAAAAATGATCCTCGGTGAGCTCAGTCCACGCCCGCGACCATGGCTCGACATGCGCATGCCCGCCTTCCCGCTGCACGCCCAGGGGATGGCCCTCGGCCTCGCACAACACCACGGCCACAGCGCCTCCACCCCCTCCGATGAAGCGCTCCCCGCCGACCAAGTCGAAATCGGAAAGACCCTCGTCACCAACTATGCCTGCAACGGTTGCCACGGCATCAACGATCAAAAGCCGGCCGCCTTCGAAGTCCAAGGCATCAACTTCGGCATGGTCCACCGCCGCCTCCGCCCCGGTTACTTCCACCAGTGGATGGACAACCCCATCCGCCTCGTCCCCGAATCCAAAATGCCGCAATACCCCGCCTTCCCCGGCGTCCTCGACGACGACAAGCACAAGCAATTCGAAGCCATCCGCAACTACCTCCAGACCCTCAACAAAAAGTAAGAGTATCGCTGTTCGGAAAAACCATCCCCATCCCTTCCTCACCTTCGATCTCCGGCAGCAAAAACTCGCCAAATCCGCAGGCCTCAAAATCCCACAAACCAAGCAACAGTAGCGTAAGCTTCCAGTTTGCGGCCCCTCAGCCAAGCCACCTCAACCCTCAACCTCCCCAACCAATCGCCCTGCCAAAGCCCCCAAAAGCACACTAAAAACCTTGCCATCACCACCATTCCCCCGTAAGTCCCCCCTCCTTCCCACGAGCTGCATTATCAACAACGAGAAACCGGGATAGGTCCATTGCAGTAATTTCTCACCCAAAAGCGCCTTCGTGCTTTAACGAAGGACCCAAAAACAATGATTAACGAACTCATCAAAGAAATGGTCGAAGCTGGTGTCCACTACGGTCACCAGACCAAGAAGTGGAACCCAAAAATGAAGCCTTACCTCATGAAGGACAAAGGCGGCATCTACATCATCGACCTCGAAAAAACCGTTCAGTGCCTCGATAAAGCTTCAGATTTTCTCGCGAAACTTGCCGGGAAGAACAAGAAAATCCTTTTCGTTGGCTGCAAGCGCCAAGCCCAGGACGCCGTCCGCGAGGCTGCTGAAGCAACCGGTCAATACTACGTCAACTACCGCTGGCTCGGTGGCACCCTCACCAACCTCGCCACCATTCGTAATTCAGTGAAGCGTCTCAAGTATCTTGAAGACATCGAGCGTGCTCCTGAATACAAGGCCATGTCCAAGAAGGAACTCTCCGCCCTTGGCCGTGAGAAGGACAAACTTCACCGCAACCTCAACGGAGTGCGCAACATGGAGAAGCAGCCGGATGCCGTCGTCATCGTCGACACCGCCCGCGAGTCCATCGCCGTTGCCGAAGCCAAGCGCCTCAAAATCCCCATCATCGGAATCGTCGACACCAACGGAGACCCTTCCAAACTTGAATTCCCAGTTCCTGCCAACGACGACGCCATGCGCTCGATCCGTATCGTCCTCCAAAACCTCGTTGACGGAATCGTCATGGGCGGGAAGTCCTTATCCTGATTTCAACTCACACTTTTTGACAAAATCATGATTACCGCATCACTTGTAAAAGAGCTCCGGGAAACCACCGGGGTTGGCATGATGGAGTGCAAAAACGCACTCAAAGAGACCGATGGTGACATCGATGCCGCCGTGAAGCTCCTCCGGGAAAAGGGTCAAGCCAAAGCTGACAGAAAAGCTTCTCGCGAAGCCAAGGAAGGCCTCATCGCCGCTCAAATCGACACTTCCGGAAAATCCGGCATTCTCCTCGAAATGAACTGCGAGACTGACTTCGTTGCCAAGAACGCCAACTTCCAGGCCTTCGTCGCCGAGGTCGTCCAGACCATCCTTGCCAGCGAGGCCGCTGACCTCGAGGCCGCTCTCGCCCTCCCTAAGGGTGAAGGAAACCTCGGTGAATTCATCAAAATTAAGGTGCTCGAAATGGGTGAAAACATTCAGCTCCGTCGCTTCGAGCGTCTCTCCCTCGCCGGAGAAGGTGCTGTCGCCTCCTACATCCACCTCGGTGGAAAGACCGGAGTGCTCATCGCAGTTGGAGCCGGCAAGGCCGAATCCGCCGGAAACGAATCCTTCACCAACCTCGTTAAGGACCTCACCCTCCACATCGCCGCTGCGGCACCTGCTGGACTTGCTCGCGAAGACATCCCCGCCGACCTCGTCGAGGCCGAGAAGGACATCTTCCGCAAGCAGATGGAAGGTCAGAACAAGCCTGCTGACATCATCGACAGGATCATCGACGGCAAGCTTGGCAAGTTCTACTCCGAGCGCTGCTTCCTCGAGCAAGGCTTCATCAAAGACCCTGACACCACCATCAAGGGACTCCTTGAGGAAAATGGCAAAAAACTCGGTGACACCATCACCATCAACAACTTCGTCCGCTTCGGCCTCGGCGACTAATTGATTCCAGAATCACTTCCAAATCCGGCACCCGAAAGGGCAGCCGGATTTTTGATGCAACCGAGACGAACAAATCGCGCGCACCCACAAGGAGATCGAATCCCGCGCCGCGCCATGGCCCAGGGAGGGAACTCAAGGCGCTGAAAAGTAAGCACGCTGAAGATGACGAACACCCCCCTCTCTCCGGGCTTCTCAAATACGTCACCGAGGTGATCGGAACCACCATCCGCCATGATGCCTATGCGACGGTTTTCCATCCGGTCGTAAAGTAGAGCCCGAAATTGTTCCGATTTTTTTTGCGGTCATCGGGGGAATTCCCCCCTATGAATCCGCTCATGAAGAAGTGGACCTGCCAGGATCGAATCGTCGCACCCTCATTGCTCGCCGCTGACTTTGGCCGTGTCGCGGAGGAAACTTCCCGCGCCATCAACTCGGGGGGCGATTGGCTCCATCTCGATGTTATGGACGGTCATTTCGTCGACAACATTTCCTTCGGCCCCGCCATGATCCAAGCCGTTCATGAGACCAATGACATCTTTCTCGATGTCCATCTCATGATCACCAGACCCGACCACTTCCTTCCCCGCTTCGTCGCCGCCGGTGCCGATCTCATCACCGTTCACGTAGAGCCCGAAGCCGATCACGATGTCGCGGCGACCTTGAAGGCCATTCGTGAAGCAGGCTGCAAAACTGGACTCGCCCTGAATCCCGCGACTCCCTTCGAGGCCGTCCTCCCCTACCTGAGCGACATCGACCTTTTCCTCGTCATGACCGTGGTCCCCGGTTTCGGCGGACAGCCCTTCATTCCCGAGATGATGTCCAAGGTCAAGGCCGCCGTTGCCCACCGCGAAGCGAATGGGCTCGCCTTCCACATCGAGGTTGATGGCGGAATTGGCACTGAAACCGCCAAAACCGCCGCCGCCGCGGGAGCCAATGTCTTTGTGGCAGGCTCCTCGACCTTCAGCGCCCCCGACATGAAGGCCGCGGTCACGGCAATTAGGGAGGCTTAAGGGGCCTCCGCTCAGATTACCGCCTCTTGTTAAAGTGCGCCACCTCACGGGCCGCTTCACGAAGTTCGGTCTTCTTCTTAAGATCCTCACGTTGGTCGGCGTGCCCTTTACCTTTACCAAGGCCTAGCTGCACTTTCACGCGGCGGCCTTTGAAATAAAGCTTCAGGCAGATCAGCGTAAATCCCTTTTGTAAGGTCGCCTGGGAAAGTTTGAGAATCTCGTTCTTATGAAGAAGGAGCTTTCGAGGCCGCTTAGATTCGTGCTGGAAGTAGGCCCCGGCAGTTTGCCAAGGCTGAATATCACATCCATAAAGCCAAGCCTCATTCCGCTCAATCCGGGCGAATGAGTCACTAATATTAATCTTCCCCTCGCGGATCGACTTCACCTCGGTTCCCCGAAGAACGAGACCAGCTTCGTAGGTCTCCGAAATGTGGAAATCTCGGCGCGCGCGTTTGTTGGTAGCGACTCCTTCAGACATAGCATTACGTAGGGGTAATCTGCCGCCTCAAGAAGGGGGCAGGCTTAAGCCTTTGGCTCACGCAATTTGATCTTACCCTCGATGATCTCAGTGAGAGCAATATCAGCGAATCCCATGCTTGGAAGAGCATTGATCAAGGGCGAACGACCTTGGTTGAGCTGTGCCACGCGTTTGGACACGAGGTTGATTAGCACAAGGGGATCGGGAACAATTTCAGCAGCCTTTTCGACAAGATCTTTTTTCATAGGGATCGCACTAGAACGGGGAGGTGGAGCTGGCACTTCAAAGGGAACGATATTATCAGCATCCACGACTCCGGTAAATTATTGGACGAAAGGTCGCCCGCGAGCGGAGTGGAAAACCACAAAACCACCTCGCTGGCAAGACCAATCTTTCTTGTCACAGATTTTAAAACTCCACGCCGACACGAACACCCAGCACCTGTGGGTCACCCGGGGAGCCCGCTGCGATTTGACTGTTTAGGAAGCTGTAATAGTCCTCGTCGAGGAGATTGCGGGCAAAAACGACCGCACTCCAGTTTTCAGCTTCGTAGCCAACCTGGGCATCCCACACTTGGTAAGAGCTCTGCTTGAAGTCGGAGTTGTTCACTTCATCGTAGTAAGTCGCCCCCACCGCACGGACCGCAGTCTGGGCGAAGAATCCGCTCGCGAAGTCATATCGCAGGCCAAGGCTGGCGGTGAACTCAGGAAGGAACGGAACCTCATTCCCGGAGAGATTCTGCCCCCCACCACCTATGTGATCATCGAACTCGATTTGGCTCACTCCGGCAGTCGCCTGCACCGTGAACTGGTCGGTCGGCTTCCAAATCATCTCACCCTCAAGCCCAAGAGCGTCGACGCGCTCGGCGTTCACGATCACGAAGTCCGTGAAGCCCGTGCTGCGGTTGAGCTGGTAGTCGTCGATCTGCTTATAGAAACCACGAAGCTCAAGCCCAAGGGACTGCTCGTCGTTCTGATAGCGAACGCCCACTTCAGTTTCCCAGGACTGCTCTTCATCAAAAGCGGTCGTCGTAGGCTCATCGCTATATCCCGTAAAGCCTTCGGGCTTGAAGGCCAGCGAGGAGCGGGCGAAGAGAGAGACTTGGTCGTTGATGGCGTAATTCGCGCCAATGCTGGGCGAAAAATACCAACCTTCGCTCTCCCCGCGAAACGGCGCCGGAAGCGGCAACCCGGATGGGAAAGGAAATCCGGCCCCGGACTTGCTGCGGCTGATCGCGGTATCAACAGACTCCAAACGCCCACCTACATTGAAAGTGAGGGCCGGTGAGCTCTCCCACTCGACATGCCCATAAAGAGCCGCGCTCTCCTCAACAATGGAAAAGGTCGTGAACTGATTCTCGAAACTCGTCGGCCCCGTTCCAAAGAAGCGGTTTGCAAGACCATCGCTGTCCTTGCGAAGGAAAGCCAATCCAGTCGTCCAGCGAACATCCTGAGTCTGGTCGGACTCGAGACGGAATTCCTGGCTCCAGAGCTGCTGCTCATGGGCAATCGACGAGGTCGTTGCACCCAGAGGCGTCAGATCGAGGTCCACCGTGTTCGGCCCCAACTGCCACTTCTGGTAGGCCGTGATGGACTTCAAAGTTCCCCAGCCGAAATCCTGGTCCAGGTGTAAGGAAAGCTGGTAGCGATCCACCTCGGTCTCTCCTTCGAAATTACTCGCCACCCGGAATGGGTCCTGCGCACGTAAGCTATCCACAAATGGACCAAATTGGCTCGCCACTCCCGGAATAGCGCTCAGACGCTGGCTGCCATCACGGGTCGTCTCGACCATCGCCCGGAAGCGAACCTGCATGTCAGCACTGGGATTGTAGTAAAGACTCCCCAGACCACCCAACATCTCGCGGGTATCATCGTATCCGCCCACCGCTGGATTCACGTTCTCGATGTATCCATTGCGCTTCTTGTAGTAACTCTGAACGGCGTAGGACCAACGATCGTTGATCGCGCCCGTTGCTTTGAGGCGCAAATTCAGAAGGTCGTAGCTGCCATACTCGGCACTCAGCTTGAATTGGCTCTCTTTGGTCGGGCCAGCCGTGCGCATCTCCATCATTCCGCCCGCGGCATTACGTCCAAAACGGCTTCCCTGGGGACCGCGATGGAGCGTAAAAGAATCAAGGTCGAAAAACTCGGTCGAGTAACCAAAAACATCTCCATAAGGGACATCGTCCACCACCATCCCGACACCAGCCGGGCCAAAGAAAAGGGTATTGCCCGTGCCACGGACTGCGAGAATATCGCCATATCCTGCCGAGTCCGAAGCAATCGACGCCAGCCCAGGCACAAATCCGAGAAGCTCATTCACCCTCTCTGCTTGAATCTGATCCAGATTGACGTTTCCCTCTGCCGCTTCCCCAACCTCGCGCTTACCGGTCACCACCAAGGGATCCAGAACATCCTGGGCCATCAAGGGGGACGCGAACAACAAGGCACTTAAGCAAAATCCAATTTGTTTCATAAAGAGACCCAATTTGGCTCACAAATCCCTCCCGTCAACCACGAAGACGATGATAGATTGACCCCTCGCTCCGAATAGCGAACATTCCCTTCAAGCCATGTCATCCCGTCGTTTTTTCATCACCATGCCCTTCCTGATCCTCTTCGCTCCCTGCTGCGAAGCCGAAGAATCCGCCCCAAAATCCGTCACTCTGATTCCCGGCGATCGCCCCGATCCCGCCACCTCTTTCATCCCAGTCACCAAAAAAATCTTCGAGCTCATCAAAGAAGCTCCCGAAGGCGCGATGAAGCCCTACACCGAAACCGTCCCCCGCGCCGAAAACGCCACCTTCGATCTCGTTCCCGTTCCCGGCGGGCAACTCATCCTCGGCTCACCCAATTCCGAGGAAGGTCGCCGCCCCGATGAAGGGCCCGTTCGCACCGTCAAAATCGAACCTTTCTGGATGGCCACCACCGAAACCACCTGGGGCCTCTACCGCCTCTTCATGGAAAATGGCCAAAGCCGGAACAAGGATGGCTCCCTCAACCAGGATGGTGACATCATGTCCCCCGAACCCCCTTTTGCGGGAACCACCGAACTCCTGGATGCCATCTCCCAACCCACCCCTCCCTACATCCCCATGCATTTTGAACTCGGGGACAGTGCCGGCTACGATCCCGCCTACCCCGCCATCTCCATGACCCAGCATGCCGCCTCGAAATTCTGCGAATGGCTCACCGCCCAGACCGGTCACTACTACCGCCTCCCGACCGAAGCCGAGTGGGAATACGCCTGCCGCGCCGGCACCACCACCGCCTACTTCTTTGGCGACGACGCCTCCCAACTCGATGACTACGCCTGGTATGTCGAGAACTCCGACTTCACCTACCACCCCGTCGGCAAGAAAAAACCCAACCCCTGGGGACTCTTCGACATGCACGGTAACGTCCGCGAGTGGACCCTCGACGCCTACCTCCCAGATTACCAAAACCACCCGGACAAGGCCCTCAATCCTCTCGCCCTCTCCCCCGAGCGATACCCCCGCGTCTCCCGTGGCGGCGACTGGGATGCCGACCCCGAAGATCTTCGCTCCGCGGCCCGTCTCCCCTCCAGCAAGAGCTGGAAATTCACCGACCCCCAGCGTCCAAGATCGATCTGGTATCACACCGACATTCCCAAGCTCGGCTTCCGCGTCATCCGCCCCGCCAAGAAGCCCACCCTCGAAGAAATGCACCTCCTCTGGAACACCGGCCCCGGTAGCCGGGACGACTAACCACGCGGGTGAAGGAGCCGATACTGAATTGCCTCGACTCCCAGTGCCGCTGCCGTCCCAAGAATGGTCTCTTCGCTCGCCGTCCTCGGAACCTGGCCCACTGGTCTGGTCAAACCTCGGATGATGCGCCCGTAGCTCGACGCTCCCGCGATGTGCTTGAGTAGCTTGATCGAAATATGCGCCGCATCGAGCGAAGGAAACACCAAAACGTCCGCACGCGGTTTGACGGCCGTCCCAGGCAGCTTGACTTCAGCAGCCGAGGGATCGAGCGCGACGTCCGCCTGAATCTCACCATCGATATCACAGTCATCGATCGAAACCTTGGCACGTGCCAAGGCCGCCGCCGCTTGCATCCGCAGCGCCGCATCGGTCGGCGACGAGCCATGATTAGAATGACTCAGCATTCCCACCCGGACGCGGCGGCCCAAATGGTGATGGGCCAGCATTCCGGTCTCCGCCGCAATACTCCCAAGATCCTCAACGGTGGGATCAGGAATCAACCCAGTATCCGCGCAGAAAAGCACCCCGCTCTCGCCAAAATTCGGCAAAGTCTCCGAAGTCAATACCGTGACCGCAAAAACACGCGGCACACTGGGGTCCGGCTTGATCAAATGCAGCAGCGGACGGAAGACTCCGGCAGGAGCCATTTGGTTTCCTCCCAGACACGCATCAGCCTGCCCATACTGCACCATCATCGCGGCAAAGTAATGCGGCTTGGCAATCACCTCTTCCACATCAACCCCCTTGAGCCCGCGATAGCGCTCAATTCGGTCCAGCCGGTTGCAGAACAACTCGAAGTCCGAAGATCTCACCGGATCAATCACTCGCACAAACTGCATCGAAACCTTCAGCGCGACCGCCATCGCAAAAATCTTCTCCCGGTCACCCAACAAAATGGGCACGCCCATCTCAAGTTCCACCATCCTCGCCGCCACTCGCAAAATCCGGGGATCCTCACCCTCCGGAAAAACAATCCGCTTGGGATGCCTTTTAAGCTGCTCAAAGAGCGGACGGGTGAAGGAATTCGACTCAGGAAAGACGCTCGCTTGATCAGACATGATAACTGGGGGGCATTGCGCCCGGAGGGGAAAGGTAGTATGACTCACCCCGCCCGTAAACGCCAAAGCACTCATGCCCGCAGATTACCACACGCACACCCCGCTTTGCCTTCATGCCGAAGGCGAACCCGAGGCCTACATCAACCAGGCCATCACTGCTGGACTTACCGAATACGGGATCTCCGACCACGCCCCGCAGACCCCCGAGCCCTTTGACGACTGGCGCATGCTAGAAAGCGATCTCCCCGCCTACCTTGACTGGATCGCCCGCGCCCGCAACCACGCCGACGGACGCCTCCCCGTCCGCGCCGGACTCGAATGCGACTGGCTTCCCGACTGCCACGACTGGATCCACCACCTCAATCAAGCCTATGACTGGGACTACCTCATCGGCTCCATCCACTACCTCGGCGACAAGTGGGACTTCGATAACCCCAAATGGCTCGGCCGCTGGGCCGAAACCGACGTTGACCAGATCTGGACCGCCTACTGGGAAGAATACGCCCGCATGGCCCGCTCCGGCCTCTTCGACTTCCTGGGACATCCCGACCTCATCAAAAAATTCGCCTACACCCCCGCCGGCGACCTCCGCCGCTTCTACGATCCCGTCATCGAAGCCCTCCTCGAAGGCAAATCCGCCATCGAACTCAACACCGCCGGCTTTCACAAACCCTGTGCCGAACAATATCCCTCCGCTGAGTTTCTCCAACTGGCCTGCCAGGTCGGCATTCCCATCACCCTCTCTTCCGACGCCCACGCCCCCGGTGAAGTCGCCCGCGATTTCGACAAAGGCCTCACTCTCCTCAAAGAGGCCGGATACACCCACCTCTCCCTCTTCGAAAAACGGACTCGCCGGGACACGCCCATGGCAACAGATGAGAGCTGATAAAGAGATGACCCCATGATTCAAAAAGAGTCCCGAAGGGACGCGCACACCCGTGTTCACTCGAAAATTTAAGTTGACTCTCTTCACCGCTTCTTCTATAGCTACTTCTTAGCACTACAGAATAAATTATGACCACAACAACAAACGCCTCTCTAGTCCTCGTATTTTCGCTGACCTCGTCATACGCAGTCATTCTTGCAGATTTTGACGGGGGGGGCTCCTTCACGGAAGCAAACTTCCGCGATGCCCCAGTGACGGCAGCCCAAGTCGAAGCCGGAGGCCCAACCGGAAACTTTTACCACCTTCTCGATGGCGCGGAAGGCAGTGGCGGCAACTACGTTGCGGTCTCTACAGGTTCCTCAACTGCAAACTGGACGAATGCCAACTTCAAGATGGACTACCGTGCAGCCAATATCCAAGCTGACGGGTTCAGCATTGGGTTCGTTAACGTCGGCACTCATGGCGCGGGCCCTACACGAGCAGGCTCCACCGGGCTCTCCGACGCTGAGGAGCGAGGCGCCTATTCCGACTCCATCGGAGTTGGATTCCGGACTTTCAATGGCACAAATGCCACCGTGAACTACAATGGTGTCGAAAGCACAGATACGGCCTACACAATCTCCGATGGCACATGGGGTTCACTCGAAATCAACATGGACCGCGATGCCTCTACTGGAAACGTTCTTCTTGATGCCATCATGTATACCGGAACAAATAGCACGGGAACCGCAACATCGGTTTTCAATGATTACGCAATCGCCGGAGTCACCATGGAAGAATTTCGAATTCAAGTTGCAGGACGCACCGGAGGTGCCTCGATGGATCTCGATATTGACAACCTAGATCTGTCAGTAACAATTCCAGAGCCTAGCTCCCATCTCCTCCTTGGTCTCGTCGGCCTTTGCTTGGCAGTCCGGAGAAATCGTCGATAGTTTCAATTTCCAGTCGGTGCCTTGAACACCCACAAAATGGGGGCTCATTGAAGCCCTCATTTTTTATCCCCATGACCCCATCACTCCTTCGAATCCTCCTGTTAACCTGTCCAATCATTTGTCAGGTTAACGGGACAATCCAGCAAACGAAACTTCAATCAGCAGAGAGCGGGAGCCCAACCCTCTTCCGTGAACACTTATCGACTCAAACGGGAGTCCATTTCATCAACCATATTGATGAAGAACACCCTCTCAAGCGACTCTATATCTCTGGCTTCGCCTGTGGCGGAGTCTCACTAGGCGATCTCGATCAAGATGGAAATCTCGATGTCGTTCTTACCACCGGATCCGGGAAGAACCGAATCTACCGGCAAACCGGCCGATGGCAATTTGAAGAAATTCCGTGGGATGACAGCTCAGATGAAATCTGGTCAACGGGTGCCGCCTTGTTCGACATCGACAACGACGGAGACCTCGATATCTACGTCTGCAACTACGACATTGCAAACCGTCTCTATATCAACGAAACGGAACAAGGTGGAAAAATCAAATTCCGCGAAGCCGCTGCCGAATGGGGCCTGGATCTCGTAGACGCAAGCCTGACCCCTTCCTTCGCCGACTACGATCTTGATGGCGATCTCGATCTCTTTTTGCTAACAAGCGAATTCAAACGCGACAAAGGGAGACCTATCGAACTTCCAATCGAAGGCCGCGGGACAGGCAACCCCACACTAAAACCAGGCTTCGAAAAATACTTCACGCTCGTAAAGCACGGCCCTGGAAATTACGTTTATTACAACGCAGGCCGCGAAAACATTCTCCTCCAAAATCAGAATACAAACGGCGAGAACAAATTCGTCGATGTCTCCAAGAAAGCCGGCATCGGAGAGCGCACTTTTGGACTTTCCTGCGTCTGGTACGACCACGATGCCGACGGCGACCCGGACCTGTATGTCTGCAACGACTTCGACAACTCGGACCAGCTTTACCTGAACAACGGCAACGGGACCTTCACCGACGTTCTCAAACTCGCCGTCCCCTACACCAGCTGGTTCGCCATGGGATCGGACGCCGCCGACCTGAACGGAGATGGACGCTTTGACCTCGTCATCGCGGACATGGGCATGACCACTCACTACAAACAAAAAACCACGATGGGGGACATGAACATCCATAAAGCATTTCTGGACAATGCCATCCCCCGCCAAGCCATGCGAAACACCTGCATGATTAACACCGGAACAGGCCGCTTCATGGAGGCTGCAAATATGGCCGGGCTCTCCAGCACCGATTGGACATGGGCTGTCAAGTGCTCGGACTTTGACTGCGATGGCCTTGTCGACGTTTTCTTCGCAAATGGTATGGCTCGGAAAACCAATGACTCAGACCGGATCATGCCCCTCTCGTTCATGTTCGGAAACACCGAGTTCGACTTCCTGAAATCCAGTGATACCCGCGAGGAAAAAAATCTGGTCTTCCGCAATCTGGGCGATCTGAAATTTGAAAACGTCTCCGAGGCCTGGGGAATCTCCGAACCCTCCATGAGCTACAGCGCCGCAACCGGCGACCTCGACAACGATGGCGATCTCGATCTCATCGTCGCCAACCTCAATCTCCCAGTGAGCTTCTACGAAAACACCTCACCTCCTGAAGTAAACCGGGCATCGATCAAACTTCGGAGCACAAAGAGCAATCGAATGGGTGTGGGAGCCGTCGTTCGACTCACCGCCGGAGGCCTTACCCAAGTCAAAGCGCTCAATCCCATGACCGGGTTTATCTCCTGCAACGAATCCGCCCTGCAATTTGGTCTTGGTTCCTCCACCCAGATTGATCGTCTCGAGATCACGTGGCCGGGCGGAGGGATCGACCGCTACGAGAATCTGGAAGCCGGTCATTGCTATACCCTCACGGAAAAAACCGATTCGATCGAAAAATACCAACGCCCCAAACCCACACCCTCCTTCATCCGAGTCCGGATGTTTCCAGGGAACGGGCACATCGATCCTCCTTTCGACGACTATCTCGAGCAACCACTCCTCCCTTGGAAACAATCCCAAATGGGACCGGGAATGGCGTGGGCTGACTTGGACAATGATGGCGATAATGACTTCTTTCTCTCCCAGGGAACAGGCACCGAAGGGTCGATTTTCTATCAACAACCCAACAAATCATTTAAATCAACGCCCTCCCTGCCACTCATCACCGACGCGGATTCAGAAGACATGGCACCCCTGTTCTTCGATGCCGACAAGGACGGCCAAATGGATCTCCTGGTGACCAGCGGGAGCGTCGAGCACAAGGTCGGCGACAAGCGATATTCCGACCGCCTTTACCTTGGCCTCAAAGGAGGCTCCGGCTTTGCCCCGGCCTACCTCCTCCCCGGCGAACCCATCAGCTCCAGCGCTGCGGCCGTCGCCGATATCGACCATGATGGCGATCTCGACCTCTTCATTGGAGGCCGAGTCGTGCCCGGGAAATGGCCCACTTCCCCCGGGAGTCGCCTCTACATCAATGAAAGCTCACCGGGCACTCCGCGCTTCACCCTGGCCGAGGACGCCCAAGCCCCAGGATTAAAAGACTGCCAACGTGCCACCAGCGCACTCTGGACCGACATTGACGGTGATGGCTGGAGCGACCTCATCGTCACCACTGAATACGGGCCCGTCATGGTTTTCCACAATCGTTCGGGTACGCTCGAGGATATCACCGGGTCTCTGGGATTCTCCAAACGCACCGGTATATGGAATGGAATCGCAGGACGGGACATTGATGGCGATGGCGATATCGACTACGTCGTTTCAAATTTTGGCCTCAACACCACCTACAAAGCTTCGGATGAAAAACCGGAAGTCCTCTACTATGGCGACCTCGAAGGAACCGGGGATTTTCAAGTCGTTGAAGCCAAATTTGAAAAGGGTATTCAACTTCCCCGCCGAGGAATGAGCTGCTCAAGCAATGCCATGCCCTCCATCAAAAAGAACCTTGTCACTTACCAAAATTTTGCCGTCGCCAGCCTCTCAGACATCTATACTCCCAAACGACTCGAAGACAGCGGGCACCTCGAACTCACCACCCTTTCTTCGACTCTCCTTATCAATCAAAGTGAGCCTGGAAAACCTCAATTTAAAACAGTGCCCCTCCCCCGCATGGCACAACTCGCCCCCGCCTTCGGCGTCGTAATGACCGATCTCGATGGGGATCGCGCCACTGACGTGATTTTGGCTCAAAACTTCTACTCTCCTCAGCGGGAAGTCGGCCGGATGTCGGGAAGCACCGGAGCGGCACTCCTCCGATGGACCGGAGATCAGGACCACCCCCTGACCGTCATTGAGCCCTTTCAAACCGGAATCATCATCAACGGAGATTCCAAAGGTCTCACCATCAACGAACTCAACGGTGATAACACCCCAGATCTTGTCTTCACTGAAAACAGCGGCCCTATCAACACCTTTCTCAACACCTCGAAAAAGCCCTTCCTGCACGTGATCCTCACCGGAAAACCCGGAAACACCACGGCCGTCGGCGCTCGCGTCACGGTCACCAGCAGCGATGGCGTCACTCAAACTGCCGAAATCAGCGCCGGAGGCAGCTACCTCTCCCAGTCTGCCCAAGGACTCTTCTTTGGATTGGGTGAAAATAAACTCAAAAGCGAGGTCAAAGTCACTTGGCCTGATGGCTCTACGAGCATTGAGGGAAATGTGCAATCGGGGGATCTCAAGCTCTCATGGTAGCAACACCATAGTCGCCTAAAACCGTTCAATTCATCAGGCCGCCAGGTTGGAAGTTCCAACCTCGCGGCCTGATTTTCTTTCTGCATACCATCAACGAACGACTCGTGTTGCGCTTTATCCTTGCCGCAGGCGTCGCCGCCCAGGACCGCAAGATCGCCCGCATGATCCAGCAAGAGAAAAAGCCCTGCCTGATCATCGCCAATAAATTCGACCTCTACCATCCCGAGGGACAAAAGAGCGCCCGCGTTGAAATGGCCCGCGAACACATTCGTAAGGAACTCTTCTTCCTCAGCTACGCCCCCTTCGTCTGCGTCTCCGCGATGAAAGGTCAAGCCATCCAACACATTTTCCGCACCATCACCCGCATTCGTGATAACGCCCAGGAAGTCATCGGCACCGGACCACTTAACCGTCTGCTTCAAGACGCCTTCATTAAACTCCCCCCGCCCGAGCACAAGCGCCACCGCAAGCGCATCAAGCTTTTCTACGGCACCACCGCCGTCAACGACCGCTACCGGGCCATCCCGGTTCCCGAGTATGTCCTCTTCGTGAACGACAAACACCTCATCGTCGAGTCCTACCAAAACTACCTCGTCAACCAGATCCAGGAAAAACACCCCACCGACGGCCTCCCCATTCCCATCTCCTTCCGCTCACGGAGCAAGAAGGATCGCAAGGACCGTTAAAAGTCGAGCCGACGATCAAGCAATAGTCTTTACAATGACTGCTGGATTTTATTTACAATACGAGGAATGGGCGTGGGAGAAGTTCGATCCCATCGAAGCGCAGAGCGTTTGGGATGATGAACACTGGCAAGGGTTTCAGAAGTGGCCGGCCAAGCCGTTCACGTTGTAGCTTCTGCCAATGTGGAGAAGAGTTCTCGTGCGTGACGAAATAGGAAAAATAAAGCACTGGACAGTTTCGCCTCTCGATTTAGATTGCTGAATATGGTCAGAGCTTTAATAGGACTATTTCTAGTGTCTCCTCTGTGGGGGCAGGAGAATTCGCGCCCGGCGATTGTCGGAGAAATTAAGACCTCCGTTGGGAACACGCAGCCGAAGAGCCGAGTGCTTCTTAATCGCACCATTAAAAGTTCCAAGGTGATTCACGATCAAGGGAGGACGATCACAATTTACAAGGTTGAAGCTCCTGCCCCTAGCGTCGAAAAAGCCCCAGAAAATATTCCTGCCGAGAGACTAGCCTCGGAGCCTCAGATTGAAGCGAAACCATCGGCTGGATTTACGGTTTCAGCGACGGTCTTGAGTGACAATCTCACCCGCTTGGAGTGGTGGTCTCATTCGAAAGGCCAGACGGAAAAGCAAGTTTCTTGGTCGAACATTGGATGGCAGAACCTACAGGGATTCAATACCATCGAGGATAAGGACCGCTCTTACACCTTCATGCTCTTTCTGGGAGGTGATTCGGTGGAAGAATTTAATAAGCGGGCTGAAACGCTTGGTCTCAAGACCGCTCCTGACTTCCTTGCCGATTTTAGCGAGTCCGGCTCACGGTATACCAACGAAGCAGACGAAGAAGTTTCCGAGGTTGGAAATACTTTCATGGAAGCGATTCATACGCTCTATGATTCGAAGGCGGTAGAATTGCAACAGGCTCAAGCACTCCGCCAGGAGAACCGTGAGAAATACCGTCAGGAGCTAGCTGATAATCCTCCAAAAAAGGAGGATGTCGTCATTCAGTTTTGGAAGCGCGAGCCTCTGGAGGAAACCCCAGCGACCGAAAGCAAATGAAGAAGCTCTTGATTGGACTTTTTGGACTGTTCACTCAGGCCACCTTCGCGCAGCAAGATCAACTCGAGGTTTCTGAGGGAACCATGCGGGAGATTGGAATCTGGACTGGGATGGAGTTGCGGGGCGATTCTATACGCTTCAATTCTCTTTAGATTTGGTGACTTGGGAATATTTCGACGTGATCGAATACGGTACAGGTTCTCACATGTTTGGTTTTAGCTCCTCAGCTCCAAAGACCTTCATCAGGCTGCACTACATGGATGTTGCGACTTCAAACCCACTGGGAGGAGACATCGATGGCGATGGCCTGACAAACCAGCAGGAAGTTTACACTTACGGAACCAACCCCTTTGTCAGCGATACCGATGGCGATGGCATTGATGATCTTTACGAGGTCAATAATAATTTTTTGGACGCACTCTTCGCGGGTGATGCTCTCCTTGATCCAGATGGCGATAATTTGGTGAACCTCTGGGAATATAAACTGGGTCTCAATTTGGCTGTGGCGAACACCGATACCGATGGAGATGGTTTGGTTGACGCGTTGGAGAATTTTCTAGGGCGCCAGTTCAGCTCGATCCTTTCTGATACTGACTCGGATGGTATTGATGACGATCTCGAAGACCCGGATTCTGATGAAATATCTACATTGATGGAATTTGGAGTGTATGGAACCAATGGTCTACTCTTCGATACTGACGATGATGGGATGAATGACAAGTGGGAGATCGTTAGGGGATTCAATCCGCTTATTTTTGTGATGGTCCTTGGTGTTGCTGAAAACCCCAATGCTGATCCTGACGGAGACGGTCTTACGAATCAGGAAGAATCAGAATATGGGACTGACCCCAATAATAACGACACTGACAATGATGGAGTGAATGATTCTGACGAGATCGATCAAGGGAGTAATCCACTTGATAGCGACGATGATGCTCCTCCTCCGAAAGGAACGACACCGATCAACATCAGATTTGGAGATCCAGCGTCTTCTAGTGGTTCTGAAAAATAAGGTTAAGCTCCTTTTCCCCGTAAGAATCGCCGTGCAGTGTCCCACCCGAGAAGAACTCATCGCCCTGGCCAAGGCTGATCCCGAGGCCATTGCGGATATGTTTCTTCAATTGTGGAACCGCGTGG
>Ga0209702_10003661_pt1 | contig 23779 bp, 23 predicted proteins | sample FRY01_FD_187210 | JGI IMG/M metagenome (GOLD analysis project Ga0209702, IMG submission 187210) | Freshwater microbial communities from Lake Fryxell liftoff mats and glacier meltwater in Antarctica - FRY-01 (SPAdes) (version 2) | ecosystem: Environmental > Aquatic > Freshwater > Ice > Glacier... | reverse complement strand
CAATCGCTGGGTCTGCTCACCGATATCGACGGGCGCTGGTACGAGCGCAGCTCGATCTTTTCCGAAACCAGCAATGGGGTAATCCGGCTGGGTGCGCAGGATATCATGGCGTTGCGCCGCCATTACCCGGAATAACCGACCGAAACAGAGAGTTTTCATGGCCAAGACCGTCAAGGATTACATCCGCACGATCCCCGATTTCCCGCATGCAGGGATCATGTTCCGCGATGTCACGACCCTGTTCAGCGATGCGCGCGGGTTTCGCATTGCCGTAGATCAGTTGCTGCATCCCTTTGCCGGGGAAAAGATCGACAAGGTCGCAGGGCTGGAGGCGCGGGGATTCATCCTTGGCGGTGCTGTGGCGCATCAGCTGGGTGTGGGGTTCATCCCGATCCGCAAACAGGGCAAATTACCCGGCGCGACCATCTCGCAGGCCTATGCGCTGGAATACGGACAGGCAGTGATGGAAATCCATGCCGATGCTCTGCAACCGGGCGAACGCATCCTGCTTGTCGATGATCTGCTTGCGACGGGTGGCACGGCAGAGGCCGGGATCATCCTGATCGAGAAACTGGGCGCGGTGGTGGCCGGTTGCGCCTTTGTCGTCGAACTGCCCGCATTGGGCGGCCGGGCGCATCTGGAAAAGCTCGGGATGGAGGTCCATGCGCTCTGCGCCTTTGACGGTGGTTGAGGGGCGTGAGGTCGCGAAAGCCTCTACATCTTTTGGCCTCAAATATCCCCGCCGGAGGCCCCGGCCCTGATTGAGTGCGCCGCTGCATCTAACGGGGTCGGCCAGCCAAGGTGTTCCCGCCCCCAAAGGGGGAGGGACAGGGAGGGGGGTCATGGAATCATATGCGCGCGGGGCGCGCGCCGGTTGGTTACAGCGCCGGCAGCAGCGCACCGGTTGGTTACAGCGCCGGCAGCAGCGCACCGGTTGGTTACAGCGCCGGCAGCACCGCGCCGGTTGGTTACAGCGCGGGCAGCACCGCGCCGGGATTGAGGATGCCTTGTGGGTCGAGTGAGGTCTTGACCGCCCGCATCATCGCCAGTTTCACCGGATCGCCATAGCGGGTCATGTCGCCGGTCTTGAGCCGTCCGATCCCGTGTTCCGCACTGACCGACCCGCCAAGGCTGTGGACCAGATCATGCACCGCCTGTTTCACCGCGTCACGTTTGTCATCCTCGTCCGCCCGGCTGCGCCCCGGCAGCGGAAACACGTTGTAATGCAGGTTGCCATCCCCCAGATGCCCGAAACAATTGATCCGGAACGCGCCCACCTGCGCGATAATGCCGGGCGCATCCGCGATAAAACAGCGGACTGCGCTCAGTGGCAGGGATATATCATGCGAACTGACCGCGCCCAGCCGCCGGTTCGCCGCCGGGATCGTTTCGCGAATATGCCAGAAGGCCTGTCGCTGCGCCTCTGACTGCGCGATGACGCCGTCGCTGACCAGACCTGCCTCCAATGCGGCACCGAACAGCGCCTCCAATGCGGCATCCGCAGACATCCCTTGCGACAGCCCCAGTTCGATCAGCACCATCCAGTCGGGCAAGGGATCGAGCGGCGCCCGCACGCCGAGCCCGGTTTCGGTCATGAAATCGAGGCCCTGCCGGTGGATGATTTCAAAGGCCGAAACCCCCTCGCCCAGCCGGTCAGAGGCGAGCGCCAACAGGTCGAGCGCTGCCGCAGGGCTAGGCACGGCAAGCATTGCGGCGGCGACCGATGCGGGCTGCGGCATGAGTTTCAGCGCGGCGGCGGTGATGATGCCGAGCGTGCCTTCGGACCCGATCATCAGGTCGCGCAGGTCATAGCCGGTGTTGTCCTTGCGCAACCGCGAGAGCCCGTGCCAGACCGTACCATCGGCCAACACCACCTCAAGCCCCAGACATTGCGCCCGCGCATTGCCGTAGCGCAGCACATTGACCCCGCCCGCGTTGGTGGCCAGCAGCCCGCCGATCCGTGCAGAGCCTTCGGAGGCCAGCGAGAGCGGAAACAGCCGGTCGATACCGCGCGCCGCGCGCTGCACATCGGCCAGAATCGTCCCAGCTTCGGCCACCAGCACATTTTCGGTGGGATAAACATCGCGCAGCCGCGTCATGCGTTCGAGCGAGATCACCAGCGGCACCGGCCCCTCAGTCATGATCTGCCCGCCGACAAGCCCGGTGCCGCCGCCGTATGGCACAACGCCGATGCGCGCTGCCGCACAGAGCCGGATCACCGCCGCGACTTCGTCTGTATTGCCGGGTGCCACCACAACCCCCTGCCCCTGCCAGCGCCCGCGCGGTTCGGTCAGGTAGGGTGCGGCGTCCGGGCGAAAGGCCGCCTCGGGCAGGACGGCGCGCAGTTGCGCAAGGAAATCGGGGGTGACAGGGTTCAGCATGCACGGCTCCTCTTGCCGCGCCGATCAAGCATGCAAGGCCGCCAAGGGCAAGCCCGTCACTCGGCCTCGCGCAGCATCGCGGGGTCGAGGACATAGACGGTGGGCCGCGATGGCAGATCGCCGCGCGCGACGGTGAGGCTGCTTTCGCCGCTGCGCACGATATCGAAATCGCCCTCCATCCCGGTCAGAAACGCCTCAAGCGTGCCGCGCCCGAACCAGTGCATCGGGATCACGATGGAGGAGCGCAGCCGGGTCAGCACGCGGATCATCGTTGGCAGATCGACGGTAAGACCGCCATCGACGGCCGCCATAACCACATCCATCCGTCCCAAAGCGGCATATTGTTCGGGCGTCGGTTCGTGATGCAGATGCCCCAGATGGCCGATGCAAAGCCCCGCCACCTCGAACACGAAGATCGAATTGCCGTCCGGGATCGTGCCCCCGCCGCCGCGAATGTCGGTGGTCACGTTGCGCACCAGCATTTCGCCAAGGTCGAGCTCGAGAAAGGCCCGCGCGCCGTTCTCGGGCCAGCCCTGCAGCACATGCGGGATGGCCGGATCCGGCGAGCGCGTCCAATGCGTGCCATGCGCGTTGTTCATGGTGATGATGTCGGGCAGGAAATCGACATTGCCGAACCAGCCGGTGAAATCGGTCATCGCCGAGAGGCCGCCTGTCGTCTGGATCAGGAACATGGCGTGATCGACATAGCTGATGCGCACGGTTTCATCTGCCACCGGGTCTCGGAAGGCGACGGGCTGGATATATTCCAGCCCAGGTGCTGCATGGGCCAGCGCGATGCAATGGCTGGGCGTGCGCTCTTGCACATGGGCAGTTGTGGCAAGGCTGGCAATGAGGGCCGCGATGAGGAGGGCGATCAGGCGCATGGCGATCAACCTAGTGCAGCTTTCCCCTGCGTCATCCTCACGACTGCGCGATCAGCCGGCGTCGGTGCGTCCGCGCCGGTCATGGCGCAGGTTGGCGTAGAGCACATGATTGCGCCAGCGCCCGTTGATCTGCAGATAGCTTTGCGCCACGCCCTCGTATTTGTAGCCGCAGCTTTCCAGCAGCCGCCGCGAGGGGGTGTTTTCGGGCAGACAACCCGCCTCGATCCGGCTCAGGTCCAGCGTGACAAAGGCATGATGCACGACGGCGGCAATCGCCTCGCGCATATAGCCTTGGCGCGCAAAGGGCTCGCCGATCCAGTAGCCGGTGGTGCCTGCCTGCGCCGGGCCGCGCCGGATATTGTCGAGCGTGATCGCCCCCATCAGCATGTCATCGGAGCGGCGTACCAGAAACAGCGGCACGGCAGTGCCTGCGGCGATGGAGCGCTGCGCCCAATAGACCCGGTTGGTAAAGGATTTGCGGCTCAGGTGATCTTCGGCCCATGTCGGCTCCCACGGGGTCAGGAAGCCCGCCGAATCGCGGCGCAGCGCCGCCCAGACCCGGTAGTCGCCATGCATCGGCGGACGCAACACAAGCCGCTCGGTATCGAGCCTGACCCTGCGCCGTCCCAGTAGCATCAGGCGGCGAGCCTCTCGCGCAGATTGGCCAGTGTCGGTGCCGCCTCTGCCGGACCATAAAGCGCCATGGCGGTGCCGGTGCCCCCGGCCATGCGGGCGGCATAGGCGCGCACGTCGCTTGTGGTGACGGCGTCGATCTTTTCGATGGCCTCGTCGATGGTTGGCACGCGACCCCAGATCGAGAGCATCCGCGCCAGCCGTTCCGCCCGGTTCGAGGGGCTTTCCAGCCCCATCAGCATCCCGGCCTTCATCTGCGCCCGCGCACGGGCCACTTCGGCCTCGGACATATCGTCGGCAGCGCGCTTCATCTCGTCCATGGTGATATGCGCCAGTTCGACGATCTGTTCGGCAGAAGTGCCGGCATAGATCGTGGTCAGGCCGGTATCCTCATAGGCGCCAGCCTGCGCAAAGATCGTGTAGCAAAGCCCCCGGTTCTCGCGCACTTCCTGAAACAGTCGCGAGGACATGCCACCACCCAGAGCGGTGGCATAGACCTGTGCGGTGAAAATCGCAGGATCGCGGTAATCCGGCCCTTCGAGGGCCAGCGCGAAATGTACCTGTTCCAGCGATTTGATCTCGCGCCGCTCGCCGCCCTGCCAGCGGGCAGGTTGGATCAATGTGGGGATGGTGATGGGGGAAAGATGCCCGAACAGCGCCTCTGCCGCGCGGCAGATCGCGTCATGATCGACCGAGCCTGCGGCACAGAGCACCATCTGACCCGGCCCGTAATGCTCGCCCACAAAGGTGGCAAGATCGGCACGGCCAAAGGCCCCCACTCGTTCGGCGGGGCCAAGGATGGTGCGGCCCAACGGCTGATCCGGATAGGCCTCTTCCTGCAACCAGTCGAAAACGATGTCGTCAGGCGTGTCGAGTGTCTGGCCGATTTCCTGCAGGATCACGCCGCGTTCAACCTCGATCTCTTCATCGGCAAAGACCGGGTTGAGCAGGATATCCGAGATCACGTCGAGCGCCAGCGGCACGTCATCTTCGAGCACGCGGGCATAATAGGCGGTCATTTCGCGGCTGGTATAGGCGTTGATATAGCCGCCCACATCCTCGATCGCCTCGGCAATCTCCAGCGCAGAGCGGGTCGCGGTGCCCTTGAAGGCCATGTGTTCCAGAAAATGCGCGATGCCGTTCTGTTCGATCCGCTCATGACGCCCCCCCGCCAGCACCCAGATGCCGATGGAGGTGGATTTGAGGCCGGGCATGGACTCGGTCGCGATGCGGAAACCGTTGGAAAGGGTATGTAACCTGACGCTCAATGCCTGATCCGCTCCGCGATGATCTGTTGCAGGGCGGCAAGGTCGTTTGGCACCCGCGTCACCCGTTCCGCCCGGCTATACAGGTCCGCCATGCGCGATGGAAGGGGGGGGTGGATGCCGGTCGCTGCGGCGACGGCATCGGGAAATTTGGCCGGGTGCGCGGTGGCGAGGGTGATCATCGGGACCGGACCCAGATGCGCCTGCGCCACATGCACACCGACGGCGGAATGCGGGCACAGCAGTTCGCCGGTGCTGGCATGGGTGGCGCGGATCGTGGCCGCCGTCTCCTCCTCAGAGGCGCGACCAGAGGCGAAACCGGCCTGCAACCACTCATAGGCGCCCTGCGAGATGTCAAAGCGACCCTCGCTGCGCAGCGCCTCCATCTGGCCCGCGACGATGGCGCCGTCCCGGCTATAGGCGTCAAAGAGCGCGCGTTCGAAGTTGGACGAAACCTGAATATCCATCGAAGGGCTGATCGAGGGGATGACCCCTTGTTTCACCTGACTGCCGGTCTGCAGGGTCCGGTGCAGGATGTCGTTCTGATTGGTGGCGACGACCAGTTGTGCAATTGGCAGGCCCATCTGGCGGGCGATGTGGCCGGCAAAGATATCGCCAAAATTGCCGGTCGGCACGGTAAAGCTGACCGGGCGATGCGGCGCGCCGAGGGAGACGGCGGCGGTGAAATAATAGACCACCTGCGCCAACACCCGCGCCCAGTTGATCGAATTGACCCCGGCAAGGCGGACGCCATCGCGAAAGGCGAAATCGTTGAACATATCCTTGAGCGCGGCCTGACAATCGTCGAAATCACCATCCATGGCGAGAGCATGGACATTGGATTCCACCGGCGTGGTCATCTGGCGGCGCTGCACTTCGCTGACGCGGCCATGCGGGTAAAGGATGAAGACATCGACATTGGCAAGGCCACGAAACGCTTCGATCGCGGCCGATCCGGTATCGCCGGAGGTGGCGCCGACGATGGTGATCCGTTCGCCCGAGCGGGTGAGCGCGGCCTGAAACAGCTTCCCGATCAGCTGCATGGCGAAATCCTTGAAGGCCAGCGTCGGGCCGTGAAAGAGTTCGAGCAGGAAATGGTTGGGGCCAAGCTGGACCAGCGGCGCGCGGGCGGGATGGTTGAAACCCTGATAGGCGGCAGCGATCAGGGCGCGGAATTCGGCATCGGTAAAAGTATCACCGATAAAGGGACGCATGACGCGGAATGCGATGTCCTCATAAGAGAGGCCAGCAAGGGATGCGATGGCAGCATGGTCCAACTGCGGCACGGATTCGGGCACATAAAGCCCGCCGTCGCGGGCGAGGCCGGTCATCATCGCCTGCTCGAAACTCAGCACCGGGGCGGCACCTCTGGTGGAAACATAACGCATCACATCACTCCTTGCGGGGCGCCCGCGCGGTGCGGAGCATAAGCAACCCGGTCATGATGACCCAGACAAAGGCCAGCAGAAACCAGGTTATGGCATATTCGCGGTGATCGTTCTTGATCGTGCTGCTGTCTATGGGCAACGGCGTCACGCCAAGGTCTGCGCCCGACATTTCGCGCACAATGACCAGCAGCGGCTCGGTTCCAAGCGCTTCAGCCATGGTCGGCACGTCGCGCGCGAACCAGATGTTTGCGGGGTCGGGTGCCGGGGTCCAGCCATCGACCTCGGCAGGCCAATGCAGATTGCCGGTGATGGTCACAGCCGATGCGGCGCGGGGCAGAGCCTTGTCCGCCAGCGGGACAAAGCCAAGATCGGCCATGATCCGGCGATCCGCCGTCTCCAGCACAGCTATGACACGGTAGCCGGGACCGTCGCCGGAGGTGAGGACATGCAGTTCTTGTCCGGTCAGATCCCCCGTGACGGTGACTGGCAGAAACCGGTCCGCGACCAGATCGGGGGCCTGCGGCACATCAACCGGCACCGCCATGATGCGCGCGTCGATATCCGCCAGAACCGCCTCTTTCCACTGCAGGCGCTGCAATTGCCAGATGCCCAGGGCTAGCAGGATGGCCAGACCACCAAGGCCGAGTACCAAGGGAAACATCAATCTGCGCATCCGCGGCCCCATCAAAGCGCAACGCGCGGGCCGATGCCGCGCGTGCGTGGTTTCATATTGGCGAAAATACTCCCGCGCGGAGCGCCGCGGCAGATGCAATCAGAGAGGGTGGGTTGAAACCCACCTTACTCACGGCAGCGTAAGGTGGGTTTCAACCCACCCTGCCCTGCGGCATGCTCACTGTCCCCAGATATAGACGGCAAAGAACAGGAACAGCCAGACAACATCAACGAAGTGCCAGTACCAGGCGGCAGCCTCGAAGCCGACATGCTGCTGCGGGGTGAAATGCCCGCGATAGACCCGGATCAGGCAGACAAACAGAAAGATCGTCCCGATCAGCACATGGAACCCGTGAAACCCGGTCGCCATGAAGAAATTGGCGCCATAGATGTTGCCGGAAAAGCCGAAGGCGGCGTGGCTGTATTCATAGGCCTGCACCGCGGTAAAGAAGGCACCCAGAAGGATCGCAAGGATCAGGCCGGATTTCACGTCCTGCCGGTTGTCTTCATGCACCAGCGCATGGTGCGCCCATGTCGCGGCCATGCCCGAGCAAAGCAGGATCAGCGTATTGATCAGCGGCAGGTGCCAAGGGTCAAAGGTCTCGATCCCGGCGGGCGGCCAGGCTCCGTCAACCAACGGGCTCAGCCCGTCTGGATGGATCGGGTACATCGCATGTTTGAAGAAGGACCAGAACCATGCGGCAAAGAACATGACTTCCGACATGATGAACATGATGAAGCCGTAGCGCAGCCCGATCCGCACGACCTTGGTATGGTCACCGGTCTGGCCTTCATGCACCACTTCCGACCACCAGCCATACATCGTATAGCCGACGCCGATGAAGCCGATCAGAAACAGCCAGTAGTTGCGCGCAAAGTCGACAAACCCGTCGGGTGATCCTTTGCTCATGCCAAGAACGGCACCGTAAAGCATCAGGAACGCCGAGACCGCCCCGATCAGAGGCCAGGCCGAGGGTTGCAGGATGTGATAGTCGTGGTTCTTGTCATGCGCCATGGTCTGGTTCCCTCAGGGCTTTGGTCTTGGTCGTGGATTTGGTCGGTATGTTCAATTCGTGTCTATGCCGTCTGCTGCCGCATCTGTCAAAGCCGGGTCGAGTGCGGCCTGCTGTTCCTCAAAGCTGAGCGGAATTTCATAGAATGTATAGCTCAGCGTGATGGTATGCACATACTTGCCTTCGCGGTCCTGCAAGATTTCCGGATCAACAAAAAAGCTGACCGGCATCAGCACTGTCTCGCCGGGTTGCAGCACCTGCTCTTCAAAACAGAAACAGGCAATCTTGTCGAAATAGCCGCCTGCCGAACTGGGTGTGACGTTGTAGGAGGCCGAACCGGCCACAACCCGGCTGGTCGGATTATGCGCCTCGTAAAAGGCGAGCCCGGTCTCACCGAGCCGCAGGGTCATTTCCCGTGCGACGGGCGTAAAGGTCCATGGCATGCCGCTGGCGAGTGAGGCATCGAATCGGACGGTAATGGTCTGATCGAGGATAACGTCGCTTTCGCTCTCGGCCACACTGGTCGTGCCGGCAAAGCCGGTCACCTGACAGAACCAGCGATAGAACGGCACGGCGGCAAAGGAGAGCGAGGCCATGGTCAGCACCAGCGCCCCGGTCTGCAGCGCAGTCTTGGTCGTGCCTTCGATCTGGCGGCCAAACAGTCTCATTCGCTCACCTCTGTTTCCAGCTGTGGACGCGCCACATGGTCGAATGTCTCGAACTGGGTGATGTCATCGAGGCTCAGCACCTTGACCACGGTCAGCCCGAACACGATGCCGATGAACCCGATCAGCAACAGACCGACGCCGATGTTGCGGCCGCGCCGGCGCTGATGGATTTCATGTTCCACACGAATGCTCATGACCAGCCTCCCAATCCCCAGAACCCCAGCGCCGCTTCGACCAGAAGTGCCCCGAAATGCAGAAAGAGATAGCTGAGCGAGATGCGGAATACCCGCTTTTCCACGGCGTATTTATCGGCCTCGGCCTGCACCTCGTCGCGCCGCCACAGAGCCAGCACACCAAGCAGAAAGCGCAGATTGAGGATCAGTGACGCCGCCAGATAGACCGGCCCGCCGATCGAGGTGAAGCCGAGCCCCAGCGCCACCGGCACCAGAAACAGCGTATAGACCAGCACATGATTGCGGGTGATCCGCCGCCCATGCGTCTCGGTCAGCATCGGCACGCCGGCGTCGCCGTAATCGGTCTTGACGAACAGTGCCAGCGCCCAGAAATGCGGCGGCGTCCACATGAAGATGAGCGCGAACATCAGCGCGGAATCGATGGAGACGCCGCCGGTGGCAACTGCCCAGCCGATCATCGGCGGAAACGCCCCGGCAGCGCCGCCGATCACGATGTTCTGCGGGGTCGCCCGCTTGAGCCACATCGAATAGATCACCGCGTAAAAGAAGATTGTGAACGCCAAAAGCCCTGCGGCCAAGGCATTGGTCGCGAGCCAGAGCAGCACGACCGAAAACCCCGACAGAGCCACGCCTATGGCGAGCGCCTCGGATGGTGCGACCTTGCCGGCCGGTATCGGACGGTTGGCGGTGCGCCGCATCAGCGCGTCGATATCGGCGTCCCACCACATGTTGAGCGCACCAGAGGCCCCGGCCCCGACCGCGATGCACAGGATCGCCACGAAGCCGATGAACGGATGCACGCCGACCGGCGCGACCAGCAGCCCCACCAGCGCGGTAAAGATCACCAGCGACATCACACGCGGCTTCATCAGGGCAAAGTAATCACCCATCCCGGCTTCGCCTGTGGTTGCTTGGGTCATGCTTGCGTCGGTCATCAGGTCCCTACCTTGGGGGGTGGGTCAGGACCCACCTTACTTCAGGGGCATGGCGCGCGTAGCCCATGCCCGACGCCGGAGTGGGTCATGACCCACCTTACCCGACTATGCGGCAGCGTAAGGTGGGTCTTGACCCACCCTGCGCTTCAGAATCACATCACGAGGCGGGAAACTGCGTCTGCGCCTCGATCAGCCAGGCGTCATAGACTTCCTGGCTCACCACTTTAACCGTGATCGGCATGTAGGCATGCGCAACGCCGCACAGTTCCGAACACTGGCCGAAATAGACGCCTTCCTGTTCGGCCGCAAACCACAGTTGCGACAGCCGTCCCGGCACCGCATCCTGCTTGACCCCAAAGGCCGGAACCGTCCAGGAATGGATGACCCGCGATGAGGTCAATTGCATCACTACAACCGCGCCGACTGGTACGACGACCGCATTGTCGGTCGCCAGCAGCCATTCGTTATCAGTGTAGCCATAACGCGCCAGCACCGCACGCATCGGATCGTTCAGCACATAGGGCTGCACGTCCGCGTCGTCGTCAGTCAATGTGGCGGGCTGTCCGACCATATAGCTGTCAAAGATCACGTTCTGGTCCACATATTCATAAGTCCAGAACCACTGTTCTCCGGTGACCTTGATCACGATATCGCCTTGCGGAATCTCCTGCTGCTTGAACAGCACCGGCAGCGAAAACGCCCCGATAAAGACCAGAATGACGATCGGCACCACGGTCCATGCGATTTCGAGCGGCGAGTTATGGGTGAACCCTGCCGGTTTCGGATTGGCCCGCGCGTTGTAGCGCAGGATCACATAGGCCAGCAGCGCCGTCACCAGCAGCGTTATCGCGATGATGATCACATTGATCATCCCGTCGAGCCACTGCAGGTCCCGCGACAGTTCCGTGGCCGCCGGTTGAAACCCCATGGCCCCGTCCACCGGCGCACCGATGATCGGCAAATCGGCAATTGCTGTCTGCGCCGCAACCGCAGTAGCCAAAAGCAGGGTCGCAATGGCACCAGCACCAGTGGCTGTCCAAAGGGATTTCAGCGGATTGTTCAGGTGCATGTCATACCCTTGTATCTGGTCTGGTTCTCTGGTCTGCGGATTTTGCCCCGTCGTGCCGCAACGGCCTTACGGAATCCATTGTTTCGCTGTCGTCTCTTCCCATATCTTTGACAGCATCACAAGAAGCGCGGTTGCGGCAAACGGACGCCATACTCTTCTGCGCCTCTCTTCATCAAAGGACCAGCCTGATGGCCAGCGCCCCGTTCCGTCCCTTCGAGACCGCCCTTGATCAGGGCCGCGCCCTGACGCTGCTGCGCGAAGCCACCGCAGGTGCCGATGATGGCGAATTGTTTCTGGAGCGCCGCCGTGCCGAGGTTCTGTCCTTTGACGATGGCCGCATCAAGACCGCGAGCTATGACGCTGCCGAAGGATTTGGCCTGCGCGCCGTGCGCGGCGAAACCGCCGGATATGCCCATTCCACCACGATCGACGAACATGCATTGAAGCGCGCCGTCGCTACCGCCCGCCTCGCTGTCGGCACTGGTGGCGGCATTATGTCTGATGCCCCTGCCCTGACCAATCGCCGGCTATATACCGACGAGGACCCGATGGAGGGTGCCTCATTCCCGGTCAAGGTCGATATCCTGCGCGAGATCGACGCCTATGCCCGCGCCCTCGACCCCCGCGTCGTGCAGGTTTCGGCCACGCTGGCCGCCTCGATTCAGGAGGTGGTGATCCTGCGCCCCGAGGGCCAGCTGGTCATGGACACGCGCCCGATGTCGCGCCTCAATATCTCGGTCATCGTCGAACAGGCGGGCCGCCGCGAGGGCGGGACTGCCGGGGCCGGTGGCCGTCAGGGCCTGATCGGTCTGATTGCCCCCGCCCATTGGCAGGAGGCCGCCCGCGAGGCGCTGCGCATTGCATCGGTCAATCTGGAGGCAGAGGCCGCCCCTGCGGGTGTCATGGATGTCGTGCTTGGACCGGGCTGGCCCGGTATCCTGCTGCATGAGGCGGTGGGCCACGGTCTTGAGGGTGATTTCAATCGCAAGGGCAGTTCCGCCTTTGCCGGGCTGATGGGTCAGCAGATTGCCGCAAAGGGTGTCACCGTGCTCGATGATGGCACGATCCCTGATCGGCGCGGTTCGATCACCGTCGATGACGAAGGCACGCCGAGCGCGTGCAACATCCTGATCGAGGACGGGATTCTGGTGGGCTATCTGCAGGACCGTCAGAACGCCCGCCTGATGGGCGTGGCCCCGACCGGCAATGGCCGCCGCGAAAGCTATGCCCATATCCCGATGCCGCGCATGACCAATACTTTCATGCTGGCAGGTCAGGCGGATCCGGCGGCGCTGCTGGCCGAGTTGAAGGACGGGATCTATGCCGTGGGCTTTGGCGGCGGGCAGGTCGATATCACCAATGGCAAATTCGTGTTCTCCTGCACCGAGGCCTACCGCGTGCGTAACGGAATCGTGGGTGCGCCGGTCAAGGGCGCGACCCTGATCGGGGACGGCGCCACCGCGCTGAAACAGATCCGGGGCATCGGTAATGATCTGGCGCTCGATCCCGGCATCGGCAATTGCGGCAAGGCCGGGCAATGGGTGCCGGTGGGTGTTGGCCAGCCCAGCCTGTTGATGGGCGGGCTGACCGTGGGCGGGGCCGCTGCGTGACCGGTTGGCCCGCTGTGCGCACATCGCCCGAGGCGATGCGTGCTGCGGGTCTGCGGCCTTTTCTCTGGGCTGCCGGAACCATGCTGCTCTTGCCGTTGCTCTGCGGGGCCGCGCTGTTGGCGTTGGGCAGCCTGATGCCGGTTGCGCCCGAACCATCCGCGCGCGCTATCGTCGAAGGGATGGGTCTGGTTCTGGTCACCAGTGGCATCATTACGGCCCCGGTGGCGGCTCTGGCCGTGCCGCTGTCCTATGTCGCGGCACGGCGCGGCTATGGCGGCTGGGCGGTGGCGCTGCTGGGCGCAGTCGTGCTGGGCGGCCTTGCCATGGGGGTGCTGGCGGGGCGGCCGTCGCCGGGGACCATGATCAGCGGCGCGGCTTATGGCCTGCCCTTTGGACTGCTCTATTGGCTCGGCGCGCGACTGGGTGCGCCGCTGGCCTTTGCAACCGAGGCGGTGCCGGATCAAGCTTAAGACTGCGTTAACCCCGATCCGCTAAACCTGATTCTGCAACAGACGGAGTTCAGGATGGCTGAGGTACCCACTTCTTCCACTCACCCCCCACTCCCACCCACCACGGAAGATGATCGGCTGTCATGGCTTCGTCTGTTGCGCTCGCGCAGGGTGGGTATTTCGACCTTCTGGCGTCTGCTGGCCGAGCATGGCACGGCACAGGCCGCCTTGGTGGCCCTGCCAGAGATTGCCCGTGCATCGGGCATGACAGATTATCAGACCTGCCCCGAAGGCGTGGTCATCGCAGAAATGAAGGCTGGCAAAGCCGCCGGTGCGTGGCTGATCGGCCGGGGCGAGCCCGCATATCCACAAGCGCTCGCCGAAACTGCCGATGCACCGCCACTGATCTGGGTGCGGGGCGATATGGCCCTTCTTGCGCGGCCGATGGTGGCGCTGGTCGGTGCGCGCAATGCCTCCTCGCTGGGCACGCGCATGGCCAAACGGCTGGCCGAAGATCTGGCAGAGGCGGGATATGTCGTGGTCTCCGGTCTGGCGCGCGGGGTCGATACGGCAGCGCATCTGGCGGCGCTGGCAGGCGGCACCGTCGCTGTGATGGCGGGCGGTGTCGATGTTATTTACCCGACCGAAAACGCCGGATTGGGCGATGATATCAGGCGGCGTGGTTTGCTCGTCTCGGAACAGCCGATGGGATTGCAGCCGCAGTCGCGGCATTTTCCGGCGCGCAACCGGATCATCTCGGGTCTGGCGCGGGTCGTGGTGGTGGTGGAGGCTGCGGCAAAATCCGGCAGCCTGATCACCGCGCGCACCGCGCTTGATCAGGGACGCGAGGTGCTGGCGGTGCCCGGCCATCCCTTTGACGCACGCGCGGCGGGGTGCAACATGCTGATCCGAGACGGCGCGATCCTCGTGCGGTCAAGCGCGGATGTAATCGAAGTGCTGGGTCCGCTGGCCGAACCGGCACAGCCCCGGTTGCGGCTGGTCTCCGATGTCATGCCCATGCCGCAGCCTGCCGCAGCGCCGCTGCGCAGCCTGCGCGAGACGGCGGCGCTGCATGGGCTGATCCTCGCACGGCTTGGCCCCTCGCCGATGGCCGAGGATCAGTTGATCCGCGATCTGGACAGTTCTTCGCAGCGGATCACGCCGGTGCTGATTGATCTGGAGCTTGAGGGGAAAATCGCCCGTCAGGCGGGCGGACTGCTGTCGCGGATCGTCTGACAATCGCGGCATTATGGCGGCGATCGGCGGGGGCCGCGCCCGGCGCTGTGTATTTTATTGTTATAGAACATAAGCTTTGATAGAGTTTATACCCCCGATGCCGCAGCATGATCCTGCGCATTGACAAGACGGGACCGGGCCGCCCATGTTGCGCGGCCAAGGCTCACCCGTTTGTTTTCAAGGATTCTCATGCCCGTTGTCGTTGTCGAATCCCCCGCCAAAGCCAAGACGATCAACGGCTATCTCGGGTCCAATTACACGGTCCTCGCCTCTTACGGCCATGTGCGCGACCTGCCCGCCAAGGATGGATCGGTGCATACAGACGCCGATTTTGCGATGGATTGGGAGGTAGCGGCGGATAGCCGCAAACACCTCAAGGCGATTGCCGATGCGCTCAAAGATGACAATGAACTGATCCTCGCCACCGACCCCGACCGCGAGGGCGAGGCGATCTCATGGCACCTGACCGAGGCGCTGCGCGACCGTAAAGCGATCAAGAAGGACACCCCGGTGAGCCGGGTCGTGTTCAACGCGATCACCAAATCGGCGGTGACCGAGGCGATGAAGAACCCGCGTCAGGTCGATGTGCCGCTGGTCGATGCCTATCTCGCGCGCCGCGCGCTCGACTATCTGGTGGGGTTCAACCTGTCGCCGGTGCTGTGGCGCAAACTGCCGGGGGCCAAATCGGCGGGTCGGGTGCAATCGGTCTGTCTGCGCCTGATCGTGGACCGCGAGATGGAGATCGAGGCGTTTCGTGCGCAGGAATACTGGACCGTGGCGGCGCAGCTGCGCACCCCGCGGGGCCAGACATTCGAGGCGCGGCTGACCACGCTCGCGGGCAAAAAGCTCGACAAATTCGATCTGGCCAATGCGACCGCCGCCGAAATGGCGGTGCAGGCGATCCGGAGCCGCGACCTCACGGTGCTTTCGGTGGAGGCGAAACCGGGCACGCGCAACCCCGCCCCCCCCTTCATGACCTCGACCCTACAGCAGGAAGCCAGCCGCAAATTCGGCATGGGCGCGCGGCAGGCGATGTCGGCGGCGCAGCGGCTTTATGAAGCGGGCCTGATTACTTACATGCGGACCGACGGCATCGACATGGCGCCCGAGGCAGTGATGTCGGCGCGCGATGCGATCCGGGCGAAGTTTGGCGAAAAATACCTGCCCTCCAGCCCACGCATGTATAAGAACAAGGCCAAGAACGCGCAGGAAGCGCATGAATGTATCCGCCCGACCGACATGATGCGCAGCCTCGACGATCTGCGGATTCAGGATGCGGATCAGCGCAAGCTCTATGATCTGATCTACAAACGCACCATCGCGAGCCAAATGGCCGCAGCCCAGCTTGAGCGGACCACCGTCGATGTGGGCAGCGCCGATGGGCAGGTCGTGCTGCGCGCCACCGGCCAAGTGGTGCTGTTCGAAGGTTTTATCGCGATCTACGAGGAAGGCCGCGACGATTCGGTCGTGGATGACGAGGATGCCCGCCTGCCGCAGATCATGCAGGGCGAGGCTGCGGCCAAGGACAAGGTCACGCCGGAGCAGCATTTCACCCAGCCACCGCCCCGTTATACCGAGGCGACGCTGGTCAAACGGATGGAAGAACTGGGCATTGGCCGCCCTTCGACCTATGCCAGCATCGTCACCACGATTCAGGAACGCGACTATGTCACCAAGGACAAGGGCCGCCTGATCCCGCAGGACAAGGGCCGGTTGGTCACGGTGTTCCTGTCGAATTATTTCCGCAAATATGTCGAATACGACTTTACCGCCGATCTGGAGGATCAGCTCGATCAGGTTTCGGCCGGAGAAGCGGATTACAAGGATGTGCTGCGCCGGTTCTGGCGCGATTTTTCGGCAGCGCTCGCCGAAACTGCCGATCTGCGGATCGGCGAGGTGCTGGACAAGATCAACGAAGTGCTCGCGCCGCATCTGTTTCCGGCGAAAGAGGATGGCAGTGATCCGCGCCTGTGTACCAATTGCGGTACAGGGCGGCTTTCCATGCGCACCGCGCGCTCTGGCGGCGCCTTTATCGGCTGCTCGAACTATCCCGAATGTCGTTATACCCGCCCCTTTGGTCCGCCGGGGATGGAGAATGAGGGGATCGGCCCGGATGGCCGCCTGCTCGGCCATGATGATGGCGACGCGATCACCCTGCGCGATGGCCGCTTTGGCCCCTATGTGCAACGCGGCGAGGTGTCAGAGGACATCCCGAAACCACCCCGCGCCAGCCTGCCCAAGGGGTGGTCTGCACCCGATATGGACCTGCCCAAAGCGCTGCAACTGCTCAACCTGCCGCGCGAAATCGGGCTGCACCCCGAAGACGGGGTCAAGATCGAGGCCGGCATTGGCCGCTTTGGTCCCTATGTGAAACACGGGTCCACCTATGCCAATATCAAGGATGTGGACGAGGTGTTCAGCATCGGCATGAACCGCGCGGTTGAAGTGCTGGCGCAAAAGGCTGCCGGACGCGGCGGGCGCGGCGGGGCCGCCCCGGCCAAAGCATTGAAAGAACTGGGTGATCACCCGGTCAAAGGTGGCGCTATCTCGGTCATGCCCGGGCGCTATGGTGCTTATATCAAGTGGGACAAGGTCAACGCGACCCTGCCAAAAGAGATGACCCCAGAGGATGTGACGCTGGCGATGGCGGTCGAACTGGTGGATGCCAAGGCGGGCAGCAAGGGCGGCAAAAAGGCAGCGGCCAAGAAACCGGCGGCGAAAAAGCCCGCCGCCAAGGTCGCTGCCAAGGGTGCAACCAAGACCGCAACCAAGAAACCGGCAGCGAAACCCGCAGCCGCCAAGGCCACAACCGCCAAGAAACCTGCGGCAAAGAAGCCCGCTGTCAGCAAACCGACCACAGCCGATACCTGATGCGCCGCGACGCAGCATCGGATTGACTTTTCCGGCCTTTCCCATGAAACGGGGCGGGCAGGCGCGGGGAGATTGCGATGAAAAAGGTTTACGGTTCTGCGGCAGAGGCGCTCGACGGGCTGCTCTTTGACGGGATGTTCATTGCGGCGGGGGGTTTTGGCCTTTGCGGCATTCCCGAACTGCTGCTGTCCGCGATCAGGGACGCCGGAACCAAAGACCTCACCTTTGCCTCCAACAACGCGGGCGTCGATGATTTCGGCATCGGCATCCTGCTGCAGACGCGGCAGGTGAAAAAGATGATCTCCTCCTATGTCGGCGAGAACGCTGAATTCATGCGGCAATATCTGTCGGGCGAGTTGGAGCTTGAATTCAACCCGCAGGGCACGCTGGCCGAGCGGATGCGCGCCGGTGGCGCCGGAATCCCCGGATTTTATACCAAGACCGGCGTCGGCACCGTGATCGCCGATGGCAAAGAGCACAAGGATTTCGACGGCCAGACCTATATTCTGGAACGTGGCATCGTCGCCGATGTGAGCCTCGTCAAAGCCTGGAAAGCCGACGCCACCGGCAATCTGATGTTCCGCAAGACCGCGCGCAATTTCAACCCGCCCGCCGCGATGTGCGGCAAGGTCTGCGTGGTCGAGGTCGAAGAGATCGTGCCGACCGGCAGCCTTGATCCGGACGCCATCCATCTGCCCGGCATCTATGTGCACCGGATCATTCAGGGCACCCATGAGAAACGCATCGAACAACGCACCGTGAGAAAGGCCTGACCCATGTGGGACCGCAATCAGATGGCCGCGCGCGCGGCGCTTGAACTGAAAGACGGGATGTATGTCAACCTTGGCATCGGCATCCCGACGCTGGTGAGCAATTATATCCCCGAGGGCGTCACCGTGACCCTGCAATCGGAAAACGGCATGCTCGGCATGGGTCCGTTCCCGGTCGAGGGGAGTGAGGACGCCGACCTGATCAACGCGGGCAAGCAGACCATCACCGAACTGCCGCATTCGGCCTATTTCGATTCGGCGACCTCCTTTGCCATGATCCGGGGCGGCAAGATCGCAATGGCGATTCTGGGCGCGATGGAAGTGTCGGAAAAGGGCGATCTGGCGAATTGGATGATCCCCGGCAAACTGGTCAAGGGCATGGGCGGCGCCATGGATCTGGTGGCGGGCGTGGGCCGCGTGGTCGTAGTGATGGACCACACCAGCAAACATGGCGAGAGCAAGGTGCTGCACAACTGCACCCTGCCGCTGACCGGCAAGGCAGTGGTGGACCGGATCATCACCAACCTCGGTGTGCTCGATGTGGGTCACAAGGGGCTGCATATCGTCGAACTGGCCGAGGGCGTGACCGAAGCAGAGTTGCGCGCCGCCACCGAAGCGACCATCGTCGGATAGCTGACCGGCTGCACCCGGCTTTGGTTCGGAAATATTCTCGGGGGTGAGGCGTTAGCCGAGGGGGTCAGACAGACCCCCTACCCCGCGCGTGCGAGCCAGCCCCGGTAATGCACGATCATCTGCCCGGTCAGCGGCGCGCGCAATTCCACGTTAAACCAGAACAGGCCTTTCGCCTCATATTCGCGCGCAATGCTCTGCGGGCACAGGAATCGTGGCATGGGCAGGCCAAGGAACCGACCGGCGCGGACTGGAAAATGCAATGCACCATCCTGCACGGCCAGCCCGAGCAGGAACGTCATCGGACCGAACCGCTCGGTCACGCCCTGCGGGGGTAATTCATGACCGCGCCTATGCAGAACCGGGCCAGACGGCAAGGGTCTGCACCCTAGGCGTGAAACGGGCCAGCCGCGTCGATCACCACATCCGCGACCCGCAGCGCCGCAAGTTCGCCGCGCCGAACAAGGCAGAGTGGCGTGGCACCCAGCCGCACCGCAGCCTTCCGCAGGCTGACCAGTGTCCGCCCGACAATGGTCACGTCATGACCGTCGCGCACCAGCATTTCGGCCAGCCTGCTGCCAGACACCCCACGGTGATCTTCAACGGCTTACCCCGGCGCGGGTTGTGCTGCGGCTACTTGGCCCATTCCCATGGCAGGGTGAAGGCACCCAGCGCCTTGACCACATCCTCGTCATGCGCGGTGCCGGTCTTGGACACCCGCGCAACAAGGCCGCGCTTTTTGTCCTCGATCACGTCCATCACCTCGGCAGCGACGTCGGCATTGGCCAATGCGGCATTATAGACCCGCTTGATCGCGCGACGACGCAGGTCGGGCTTGAATATCTTGCCCACCGCCGTCTTGGGCAGTTCCGACAGGATTTCCACATGTTTGGGATGCGCTGCGCGTTCCTTCACATGCTCCTGAGCATATGTCATCAGTTCCGCATCGGTGACATTCGCCCCGGCGACGAGTTCGACATAGACGCAGGGCACCTCGCCCGCATGGGCATCGGGCTGGCCGATGGCACCGGCAAAGGCAATTGCCGGATGGCCCGCCAGCGCCTCTTCGATCTCGGCCGGGTCGATGTTATGGCCACCCCTGATTATCAGGTCCTTGGCGCGGCCAGTGATCCAGAGATAGCCATCGGCGTCGAGCCGCCCCAGATCACCGGTGCGCAGGTAAAAGGCGTCATTGTCGGGCCAGTGGTAAAACAGGTCCTTGTTCTTGGCCGCCTCGGTATAGGTATTGCCGCCGTAAACGCCGGGTGAAGCCACGCAAATCTCGCCCACCTCATCGGCGTTGGCGTCCATATGCGTCGCAGTGTTGATGATGCGGACATGCGTATGCGGAAACGGAATCCCGATCGAGCCAATCTTTTTCTCGCCATCGGGCGGGTTGATCGACACCAGACAAGTGGCCTCGGTCAGCCCGTAGCCTTCGCAAATCGTGACGCCCGCCGCCTTTTCAAAGCGTTTGTAAAGTTCGACCGGCAAAGGCGCCGAGCCGCAGAAGGCCAGTTTGAGCGAAGAGATATCGGCATTGACCGGTCGCTGCATCAGCGCGGACATGGCGGTGGGCACCGTGATCAGAAAGGTCACCCGGTAGCGTTCGATCAGTTTCCAGAAATTGTCGAACACACCCTCACCGCGATAGCCTTGCGGGGTCGGGAACACGATATGCGCGCCCGAGGCCAATGAGGCGCCCATGCAGACAATGGCCGCAAAGACATGGAACATCGGCAAGGGGCAGATCATCGTGTCTTTCTCGGAGAAAAGCAGACGTTGCCCAAGCCAGGCGTTATAGATGATCCCGCTATAGCGATGCTGTGCCACCTTGGGCATGCCGGTGGTGCCGCCGGTGTGGAAATAGGCGGCGACCCGGTCACCTGCCGCATCGGCAAAGGCAAGTTTGCGCGGCTGTTTGCCCATTTCCGCGTTGAAATCCATGACGCGTGCCTGATGGCGCACCGGGTTTTTCGGTCGGATCAGCGGCACGATCAAGCTCTTGATCCCGCTCAGGTAGCGCAGCAGATCAACCTCGAGCACGGTTTTCACATTCGGGGCAAGGCGCACCGCTTCGGCGGCTTTTTGCGCCACTTCGGTCTTGGGAAAAGCGCGCAGGGTGACCAGCACCTTGGCATTGGTTTCACGCAGGATCGAGGCGATCTGTTCGGCATCGAGCAGCGGGTTGATCGGGTTGACGATGCCCGCGACCTGACCGCCGATATAGGCCAGCACCGCCTCGTTGCAATTGGGCAGCAGGTAGGCCACGACATCGGTTTCGCCGACACCGAGGCTGCGAAACAGGTTCGCAGTCTGGGTCGCGCGGCCATGCAGATCGGCCCAGCTCAGCGTTTCCTTCTTTGCCTTTGGGTCCGACAGCAGCTGAAACGACAATGCGTCGCGCCCGCCATGCGCCGCCGCAGTGCGCGACAGCAGGCCGTAGGTAGTAGCCGGCAGATCACGTTCTGCAAAGGGCTGTTCATTCTCGATGATGTCACGGTCTGCGACTGAGGCAAAACTCATGCCGTCTCCTCCCCTGATTACCCTGCCATCCCATCCTCATGATCGGCGGGGTCATTGTTCCCTGCCGCGCAGGATGAGAAAATCCACTCGCTGCTTCAAGCATGACGCAGTGAAACGGACCGGTTGGCAAGCAGATTTGGTATGTCCGGCGAAGTTCGGGGTGATTTCCGGTGATCCGGCGGAGCGCCTGCGGCGCGCTTGCAAACATGCGATGAGGGGCGCTGCCCCTCAAACACCCCGGGATATTTTTGGCCAAAAGATGCAGATGGCCTTATTCGGCCGCAAGTCCTTCGGTGAACTGCAGCCGCGCCAGACGCGCGTAGAGCCCGCCTTGCACCACCAACTGGTCATGCGTGCCCTGCGCCACGATCTGCCCGGCCTCGAATACCAGAATCCGGTCGGCCTGTTTGACCGTGGCCAGCCGGTGCGCCACAATGAGCGTGGTGCGCCCGGCCGAGAGCCGCTCGACCGCGTCCTGCACCGCGCGTTCGCTTTCGGCGTCGAGTGCCGATGTCGCCTCGTCCAACAGCAGGATGGCGGCGTCGCGCAGGATGGCGCGGGCGATGGCGATGCGCTGTTTCTGCCCGCCCGAGAGCATGACGCCGCGCTCGCCGACATAGGAATCGTAGCCTTCGGGCAGGGCCATCAGGAATTCATGTGCAGCCGCGGCCCGTGCCGCTGCCTCGACCTCGGCATCGCTGGCCTCCGGCCGCCCGAAACGGATGTTTTCGCGCGCGGTATCGGCAAATATCACCGGGTCTTGTGGCACCAGTGCCATTTGCGCCCGGAAATCCGCCCGGTTCATCGCGCGCAGATCGACGCCGTTGAGCAGGATCGCGCCCGATTGCGGGTCGTAGAACCGCTGTAAAAGCTGGATGATCGTGGTCTTGCCTGCACCTGAAGGGCCAACCAGCGCCACCGTCTCTCCGGGGGCGACCCGCAGGCTGACCCCGTCGAGGGCCGAGATACCGGGCCGCGAGGGATAGCTGAAATGCACATTTTCAAACACGATCTCGCCCTGCCGCAGATCGGGCGTCGTCACCGGGCGGGCCGGATCATCCACCGCATCCTCGGCGTTGAGCAGTTCCACCAGCCGTTCGGTTGCCCCCGCCGCGCGCTGCAATTCGCCCCAGACCTCGGTCAGCGCGCCGACCCCGCCTGCGACCATCACAGAATAGATCAGGAATTGCACCAGTTCGCCGACCGACATCGCGCCTGCCCGCACGTCGCGCGCGCCGATCCAGAGCACGCCGACCACGCCCGCGAAGATCAGGAAGATGACGATGACCGTCATCGCGGCCCGCACCGCAATGCGTTTGCGCGCGGAATCGAAACTCTTCTCCGTCACATCGCCAAAGCGCCGCCGGCTTTGCCGCTCGTGGGTAAAGGCCTGCACGGTCTGCGCCGACAAGAGCGCCTCGGAGGCGGACCCTGAGGAGGAGGCGATCCAGTCCTGATTTTCCCGGCTGAGTTGCCGCAATTTGCGCCCCAGAACCACAATTGGCACGATGATCGCTGGCACGATCAGCAGCACCATGCCGGTGAGTTTGGCCGAGGTGACAAAGAGCAGGATCAGCCCGCCGATCAGCATCAGGATATTGCGCAGCGCGATGGAGACCGAAGAGCCGATCACCGAGAGGATCAGTGTCGTATCAGTAGTGATACGGCTCAGCACCTCGCCGGTCATGATCTTTTCGTAGAATTGCGGGCTCATCCCGATCATGCGGTCAAACACCGCCTTGCGGATGTCGGCCACGACCCGCTCGCCCAGACGTGTCACCAGATAATAGCGCAGCGCCGTGCCTGCGGCGAGCAGGGCGGCGATGCCCAAAGCGGCGGCAAAATACTGATCGAGCAGCGCATTTTCGGCACCGCCGAAATTGTCGACCACCTGCCGCGCACCCAGTGGCAAGACCAGCGAGACCATCGCGGTCAGCGTCAGCGCCGCGCCCGCCGCGCCCATCATCGCCCGGTAGGGCCGCATGAAGGGCCACAGCGACGCCAGCGCCCCGATCCGTTTGGATTTGGCGCGTTCCTGTTCTGCTTGCAGTGGTGGCTCGGCCATGGGTGCCCCGTCGCGCGATATCTGTGCGCCTGTTTAAGAGCCTGACGCGCTGACCACAAGCGACAGGGTGCCACGCGGCTGAAGTACAGGTTGGGGTGGAGCGGGCGGCGGGAATCGAACCCGCGTCTTTAGCTTGGAAGGCTAAGGTCTTACCATTACACAACGCCCGCAATGGTGAGTTGGGACATAACCACAGCGGCGCGATTGTGCAAGCGGGTCAGAGGTCCACATCGTCAAAGGACGCGTGGTTGGCCCGGTAGAGCCGGGCGTAGATGCCGCCGTGGCGGACCAGATCGTCATGGCTACCCTGTTCCATGATCGCGCCCGCTTGCAGCACCATGATCCTGTCGGCATGCCGGATCGTGGCCAGCCTATGCGCGATGACCAGACCGGCGCGGCCCTTGAGCAGGATCGCCAGCGCCTTTTGGATCTGCTGTTCGGTCTGGCTGTCGATGCTCGATGTCGCTTCGTCGAGCACGAGGATCGGCGTGTCGGCGACCAGCGCGCGGGCAAAGCTGAT
>Ga0209702_10003652_pt1 | contig 23834 bp, 19 predicted proteins | sample FRY01_FD_187210 | JGI IMG/M metagenome (GOLD analysis project Ga0209702, IMG submission 187210) | Freshwater microbial communities from Lake Fryxell liftoff mats and glacier meltwater in Antarctica - FRY-01 (SPAdes) (version 2) | ecosystem: Environmental > Aquatic > Freshwater > Ice > Glacier... | reverse complement strand
AAGCTTGCCGCTGCGGAGCGGGCCCAGCGAATACAGGCCCGCCAGTCGTTCGCCACCGAGACGGTTTTCTCACACGAGTCCAAGATCGCGTTGTTGCGCGACGCAAAACAGGCCGGGTACCGGGTCAGCCTGCACATCGTCCTGATTTCGGAGGACCTCGCTGTTGCTCGTGTCGTCACCCGGGTTTTCCACGGAGGCCATGATGTCCCGGAGCACAAGGTGCGTGCTCGCTTCGGCCGCCTGTGGGGGCATCTCCGTGATGCCGTTGCCCTCGTCGACGACGCGCAGGTGTATGACAACGCCTCGGCGGCCGAACCCTTCAGGCTCGTAGCGTCGTTCCTCAACGGACAGCTGATCGGCATCGCGCGCTGGCCGCCCTGGACACCGCAGGAGCTTCGAGAGGCGGGGGAGTCGAATTACTAAGGTGAAGGTCGCGGGTTTGAATCCCGTCGTCCGCTCCATGGAAGGCCCTTATGGCTGAAAATATTACGGAGTATTCAAGTTCGAATCCGACTAGTGGTTCGAAGTTAGATGTCCGACACTCAGACGATTCGGCTAATCGGACAATCTTTTGGTGGCATATAGCAACTCTGGTTATTGCGGGAATTATTTTGATCTGGTTTGGTCGTAACCAGTGGTTCAGCAGAGACGAATGGGATCCAATCGCCAACCGATCAGTTTTTGGTGAAGGAGTTCACGGACTCCTAGCTCCCCGTAATGAGCATTGGTCTACATTTGGAATTCTTATCTATCGTGCGCATCTCGCCCTATTCGGGTTGCGGACATATTTACCGTTGATGTTTGTATTTGTGGGCGTCCACCTTATTGCTGCACATTTACTTTGGCGAGTGATGCGCCGAGCGGGCGCTGACGCGGTTATCGCTACTGCGCTAGCAGCAGTTTTTGCCCTAGTCGGCACCATTGGCGCCGACATGCTCTACGCGTGGAATGTAACGTTTAGCGGGTCATTAGCCTGCGGTTTTGGCGCGTTGTTAGTGATCCCTTCACACTCTGGCTGGTCTCGACGTTACTTCTCAGTCTGGTTACTACTTTTGGCGGCACTAGTTTTTTCCGGAGTCGGAGTAGTCGTTATGGCGGTCGCCGTTCTATTTGCCGGATGGTCGCTGGGCTGGCGTGACGGCGTACGCGTTGCGTCAATCCCAGCTTTTGTATATCTCGTTTGGCTTTTTTTATGGGGAAGCGAAGGAGTCGACCGCGGAATTAAATCGGATGCGGTTAAACACATTCCTGAAACAATCTGGAACTCAATGACTAATGTTTTTGATCTTATTACCGGATGGTCGGGAATTGGCGCAGTGCTAGTAGTCCTTCTTCTGTGGTTTGTAATAAAAGATTTACGGATTCCTACCCGTCCAAAAATGCTCGCAGTGTCGTGCGCTGCTGGTGCACCACTATTTTTTGTTTCTACTTCATTTAGACGGTACGGGGCACTTGGCTTTCTCGGATTACCGGATGATGCATGGATACAAATGCCGCGCTACTCCTATGTAGCATTTGCGTTGTTACTGCCACTAGTCGCTTTAGCGATAACCCAAAATTTTTCTCGCAGTCGTTCGCAAGTAGCAGTCCTTCTGGGCATTGTTGGTCTCGTCCTAATCCATCAGGTCGTGGTGCTCAATAAAGCCGAAGCTGAAACGGCACGCTTTGATCAGGAGATACGCGAACACGTTGTCGCGGTTGCCACTTTGTTACGCGCCGACGCGCCGAGGGCAACTAATCGCCCTCTGGCCTACTGCTGTGCCTATTTGGATGTCCACACGATAAAAAAACTCGACCAAAATGGAGATCTCCCCGATATCGTTCCGAGTCAGCACGCAATAGATGCTGCCCGTACGCACTTGCAAGTAACGGTGACGGCTGAATCTGACGAACCGTCGGGGAGTCCTGCTGTGATGAGCGCCGTCAGCGAAGTGGCTATTAAGGATATTGACGGTCAATGTTCTGAAGTACTGACGGGCTCGGTTTATCCAGTTATACGATTGAGCACAGTTGGACGAAGCAAAATAATTATCAGATCGTCGGTAGGAGGCGAGATCGCTCTTTGGCTGGTCTCCGCGCAAGACACCGCTACTGCCGTTGTACCGCTAACCACCTTTGCACCGGGTGGAACGGCGCTGGCCGCAACAATTCCTAAGGATGACCCCGCTACTCTCAAGATCGCCGCCTCCGGAAACCTTTTGGTAAGGCTGCCACTTAACGCGAGAATCGAATTTTGCCACGCGGTTATCGGCTAGTAGTGGCTATCGCTGATCCCTTATTGCCGTACAATTAGTAACCCGTGCGACCTCTGGTGATCATCCCTGCGTATAACGAAGAGTCTGCTCTTCCGGCGGTCCTCGTTGAGGTCCGCAATGAACTTCCTGATGTTGATGTTCTTGTAGTCGATGACGGATCAACGGACGCTACCTATCGAGTAGCTCGGGCTTCAGGCGCCTTGGCAATTTCCCTTCCGTTTAATCTTGGGGTCGGCGGTGCTCTGAGAGTTGGATTCCGATACGCACACGACAACGGCTACGAGCGCGCGGTGCAACTTGATGCTGATGGTCAGCACGAACCGGCCGCGGTTCGTGAATTGTTAGCGGGGCTAGATGATGATATCGATTTGGTAATTGGTAATCGTTTCGCTCCGGGAGTCACCCCTTATTCGGTTGGTGCCGCACGCGGTGGTGCGATGCTATTTTTGCGGGTTTTAGTACGGCTTGTTTCGGGACGCTGGTTTCAAGATACGACTTCTGGATTTAGAGCTTTTGGGCCCCGCGCATTAGAACTCTTCTCACGCGAACTCTCAGTTGAATACATGGGCGATACCGTAGAGGCGCTTTTAATCGCACTGGGTGAAGGATTGAGAGTGAAAGAAGTGCCGACGGGCATGCGACCCCGTGCGGGAGGCCAACCATCAAATAGAAGCCTGCGACTGATCTATCGATACTTGCAAGCTCTGCTGGTCATTTTCGTTAATGCTGGACGCACAACGGAGCGGGAGGTTGGAAGATGAGCATTGAATCAAGAATTGTTGTGGCGCTCGCGCTGCTTGGTCTACTCGCTTGGCTTCTGCTGTTGGTACGGCGACGGCAGATGCGAGGCAAATACGTTTTGCTCTGGTTTGGCGCGATCGTTATTTTGGTGACGCTCGCGTTATGGCCGCAAGCGGCCGCTATGGTGGTTGGCGGTAGTGGCAAGCAGTCGGCTTTTGATGGCTTCATCCTCGTGGCGGTCGGATTTTCGATACTCGCACTGATACATGCCGCATGGGAGCTGTCTCGGCTAGAAGAGCGGTCCCGAATACTGGCTGAAGAAGATGCCCTTAATAAGGCCGAGCGCACCTCGAAACCGCTAGATTCGTAGCCGCCCCCCAGCGAACAGGCTGGCTAGTAATCTTGCTTCTGTGGCGACGCGGCGTTTTTATATTTCACTTTCGCTAATAGTTCTTTTCGGGTTAGCGGTTCGACTTGTTTACATGTACTTCTATAAATGGGATCAACGACTTTGGGGCGACGCGTTTACCTATCACTGGACTGCCAACGGGATCGCTGACGGATTAGGTTTTCAAAGCTGGCTGCCTAAAGTATTCACATCCAATTCTCCCCATGACCTTTCATCATCCCCCTATACATGGGGACTTACGGCCAAACCGAACGGCGTAGCCGCAGAGAATCCGCCCCTTTTCCCGCTCTATCTTTCGGCATTTTCTTTCGTGGGGCTGCGATCATTTCACGCCCACATGGTCGCATCAACTTTGTTGGGAACCGCATCGGTATTCGCAATGGGGCTAGTGGGGCGACGATTGGTTTCAGCACGCGTTGGTTTAATCGCGGCTCTGATAGCGGCAGTTTACGCAAATTTTTGGGCTTACGATCCGTTGGTCCTGTCCGAGTCGATGGGAATTCTTGCTGGCGCAGTGATGGTTCTTATGGCTTACCGAGCGTGGGATAAGCCGAGTCTTGTAAATGTGGTCTGGCTGGGCGTTACCTTCGGAGTAGCCGGATTAATCCGTTCCGAGTTTGCGTTGTTGTTTCCCCTAGTCGTCGTTCCTTTCGTTATCCGAGCGATGCCGGGACGAGCGATTAAAGATCGCATCGGCTACCTCTTTGCGTGCGGTGCCGTAGCACTAATCATCGTTTCGCCTTGGGTAATTAGAAATTTGGCAACGTTTGATCGCCCAACATTTATTTCTCACGATGCTGGGCTTAGCCTGCAGTCCAGTAGTTGCGATGAGACTTATTACGGGAAAAGCCTCGGATGGTGGAGTATGGATTGCGTTGCTGGCGCCCGCCCTCCTGAAGGCGATTTTTCAGTTAGAGACGCCTACTGGCAGCAGCGCGCGGTCAAATATATAGAAAACAATCTTGATCGGCTGCCGGTCGTTGCTTTGGCCCGAATCGGACGAATGTGGGAAGTGTTTCGACCCGGTACGCCATGGGGGGAAATAAAATCGGGCGACACTATTGCTTATGCAGTGGTTGAAGGCCGAAACGAAAAAGCTGCCCGTCTCGCTCTGGCCCAAATCTGGATCTTGATGCCCCTTTCAATCGCTGGTTTCGTATTGCTGTGGCGACGTAAGCGCGCCGTCGCTCCACTACTAGCTCTTCCGGTTCTAGTTACTTTTATTGCGGTTTATTCTTTCGGAAATATGCGCTATCGCTCGGTAGCCGAGGTTGCGCTCGCCGCTACTGCGGCAGTCACCGTTGACGCCCTGTTGTCGTACTTCGGGCGCAAGCGATCATCAGCCGAACTTGATTCCGAGGATCCGAAGCAAGCGGACTCGTTAGCTTAAGGACTAGTTGCGGGATCATGATCAAATACAAATACCGCAGTGTCCGACCAGATTCGGCTTATAGCGGCGAGCCCGCCCCCCGCGGCGCTAAGGGGTAAACCTTTCCAACCAAGCTCACGCCCAGTCATGCGTTCAGGGAGTTCAGTCCCTACATCGGCAATTTGACGACGGCTTACGAGCCGACGAGGCGCGGCGACACTTATTAGTCCTTTGGAAGTAAAGAAAGCCCGGTGAGGATTTGCTTCACCGACTAGCAAAAGGTTTTCCAGTTGATTTGGTTTTCCTAGCCGAGCCAGTGCGCGAGCAACCGCTCCCGAGGGACCACGAAGAAGGGGAATTTTTATCACTAGCCGTTGGGCAGAAAGCGAGGCTAGAAACGCGCGCGGATCGGCGTGATGCTCAAGTACATCGAGAAGAACGATCGTTCCCCAATCACCCGCGGGAATAGTCCACGGTTCTTTTATGGGGATGAAGCGATCGGTATCTTTAGCGTAAGAACCGGCCGGTAGAGCAAGGTCGGTAGCCCAAACATCGAGGCCAGCTTGGCGAGCTTTATCAAAAAAAATTGCTTGGCCGCAACCGTAGTCAAGGATCGGCGGGGGAAGATCGGGAAGCCAATTCAGCAATTGTTGCGCTTGCGTTGTTCGCCGTTCTCCTAACGCCTTAAGGAAAACTGGAGTGAGGTCGGGCTCCTGCCAGGTCGTGTCGGCAACCTTCGGGCCCGTATGGTCGACCCAAAGAGTTGAGCATGTCGCGCAACGAATGATATTTACTTGATGAGTTTCGAATGCTTTTAATCCTTCGGCGCCGCAGCATGGCGTATTGGTCATACTCTATCTTGGCACTTGGTCTTAAAGGAACTGCGCTTTGCCCTGAGAGCGGTAACATTGTGCGTCTTGGAAGTTACTCGTTCAGTCGTCAATGACGATCTTGTCAAAAAATTTGCTCAGCTATCGGCCGTTGAATACGGCGGCGAATCGGATGGGGCCGATCCCGCTCACCTGCGCTGGAAATTTATTTCCGACCCGGCGGGTGTGGCGTACTCGGATTTTTTAACTAAATCAGACGACCAAGGGAATTCAGAAGTTATTGGCCGGATTGTTTATGAGCCCCGCGTGTTTAGATCGGCGGCGGGAGAGTGTCGGGCCGTGAATCCGATTGATCTTTTGATTCATCCCCACCATCGGTCACCGCGGGCGTTTCTCGAACTTATGCGCGGTTTGCGTGAGCACGAAGAAGTTGATCTGATCTACTTTTCGCCGAACGCCGTAAGTGCGCCGTTATACGATCGAGTACTTAAATTTTCCGAAGTAGGTAGTTTCGTGCTCACCGGAATGCCATTACGGGTCGATCGAGTTTTGGGCAACCGAATTCCTCGATGGCTGCATCCGGCCGCTCGACTCTTGGGCGCAGCCGCGCGTGGGGCGCTACGGCTATTGACGATCGGAGCTAAGCGGGGTATCACGCTGAGCGATTCCATTCCTGAGCCCGCCCAAATTGACCAACTGGCGAACGCCGTTACTACTGGAACAACTTGGGTAGGGTCACGCGATTATCGGTTCCACCAGTGGCGGTTCCATGAAAGTCCTCGTTATCAGTACCGAGTTCGTTACGCTAAAATTAATGATGAACTGGTTGGCTATCTCGCGTCTCGCGTTACTGATTTCGAAGGGCAGCGAGCGTGCATCATTATTGATTGTCTTGTCTCCGGATCTAAAGAAAAACGGATCGCGCGCGCACTGCTCGCAGATACTCTGCGGTGGGCGATGACGGAACAGGCCGACCTCATTGCCGCTTTAAGTTTTGGTGAAGGTCAGCTCACTCGTTCGTTGCGCCAACTGCCACTGTTACGCATACCTCATCGTTTCTGGCCGCATCCGGCCCCCGTACTGGCTGAATACGTTGGCGCGCCGACAGGCGCTGAGGCTCCAAAAATTTCTCTCACTTTGGCCGATCTGGACGTTTTTTGATTATGAATCTGTTGGTTCTTTCTAATGTCAACTTGACGCCACTGGCTCGACATCTTCCTGAGCACAACATTGTCTGGGGAGATTACGGCGACGTGGTTCCGGCACTTTCTAATCCCGAATCGCCCGCCCACACCGAGAGTTGGGATGGGGTCCTAGTTTTGCTTGATGCCGACGAAGCACTAGCTTCGGGCGATTTAGTGGAAGAAGTGCCCGCCTTAATGGCGGCTTTGGCCAAAGCGCGTCCCGATGTTTTGGTTGTCGGTGCGACTTTGTGGCCCAACCCGCTCACGGTAATAACTTATGCCGCAGCGTTAGACAACCACGGACCTAGAGCTAGAGCCGACAGCTTCAATGCCGCGCTACGAGAATTGGCAACCGACAATGCCAATGTGGCGGTCTTCGATATCGGGTTGGTGTGGAATCAGTACGGTCGGGCGGCTTTGCGTTCGCCCGCCTTTTGGTACGCCGGACGCATCCCGTATACCACTCGTTGGTTTGAAGAATGCGGTACCTACCTAAATGGTTTATTGCGCTCGTTCACGGGCGCACCTCGCAAAGTGCTGGTCTGCGACCTTGATAACACGCTCTGGGGCGGAGTACTCGGCGAAGACGGCCCGAGCGGGATCGCTCTTGGCGAAGACGGAATCGGCAAGTGCTACCGCGACTTACAACACCACATTAAAGAACTCCAAGCTACCGGAGTGCTGCTCGCACTTGTATCCAAAAATGAAGATGCTGAAGTCGAATCGGTATTAATAAATCACCCTTTAATGGTTTTGCGCCCCGAAGATTTCGTTGCTCGGCGAATCAATTGGACTGACAAAGTTACCAATTTACGTTCTATTGCTTCCGAGCTCTCACTTGGTTTAGAAAGTTTCGTTTTCCTTGACGATAACGCAGTAGAACGCTCGTTAGTTTCTGAGTATTTACCTGAAGTAGCAGTACCTGATTTTCCGCTCCAGCCCGAGTTGCTGCCGGATTGGTTTGTACGCGATGTTGTATTCCCTAACTTTGCTCGTACAAAAATCCTCGCTTCCGACCAAAACAAAACACCTCAATACCAAGCACGCCAGCAACGAAAAGTGGCGGCTATCGATTCGTTAGATTTAGATGCTTTTCTTGCGAGCCTCAATATCGTTCTTGATATTAAGACTGATGATGAATTTCTAGTTGAACGGGCTGCGCAGATGACCCAGAAAACCAATCAGTTCAATCTGACGACTAAGCGATGCACGACGACCGAGATCGCATCATGGCGAAAAGACGATGGATACGCCGTCGTCACCCTCGGATACGCCGATCGGTTCGGCGAAGAGGGGGTTGTCGGTTTGGCGGTATTGGATCGGTCTACCGCATCAATTCCTATTTTCCTTTTAAGTTGTCGAGTGATTGGGCGTATGGTCGAACACCATTTACTCGATGAAGTTGAACAACTGGCTCGTAAATCAAAATTAACCAAACTCGAATGTACTTTTGTTCCAACCGAGCGCAATAATGTTGCCGCGGATTTTTTGCGCGAGCGAGGGTGGGAACCTACTCAAGTTTCCAATTCAATTCGCTACCGTAAGGATCTGTCGTGAACCAAGGAGATCTTGAAGTTCGCGTAATCGCATTAGTCGGTTCTGAATTGGGTCTTCCGGAAAGCTCGGTGACGGCGACAACTGACAGCAACGATGTCGATAAGTGGGATTCTTTGGGCCATCTTCAGATCTGTATGGCCCTAGAAGCGGAATTTGGAGTTAGCCCTGGACTCACTGAAATTGCCGAACTCGACTCAGTGCCGGCAATCGTTAATTATTTGCGCCAGTCGCTTTAAATTCACAACTATTTAGTTACGGGATAAAAGACGGGCAGGTCGCTCGCGATCAATTCTGGCAGTAGTTCTCCGAGCGGTAACCCCGCCACTCCGTCTACTACTAAACCCAGGCGCTCAGTCATTAATCGCCGACGCATAAACAACAAACGGCTTTCGATGCGCCCAGTTCCCGGAAGATGACGACGCTCTTCCGTGGTATCGAAATCGTAAGGGTGGGCGTAAACCCAAGGTGCACGACGGGGAAGACCGCGTTTCATTCGCTTTACTAAAAAACGGGGAAGCAGGCGCAAATAGGCCCCGCCGACGGGCAGCCGACCGTAAAGACCGGCGGGCATTTCGACTACTCCGGAAGACCAGCGAAACGGCTCGCGCGGTGCGCCGGGAAAACCTGAGTTACCGCGGGTTTGCTTAGCGGGGACGACACTTGACGAATAAGAAAACCCGCTATCCGCCAGGGCCTCCGGGGCCCACGGCACCTCGGGAGTAAGCGAAAATATTGGTGCCCGAAATCCTTGAATAGGAGCTCCCGCGAGGTCAGCGAGAAACGACCGATCGTCTTTACAACGACTAATAAATTCTGTCGGGACCCACTGGGAAAGCAAACGGTGGTCGGGTCCGTGTAATCCGATCTCGTGGCCCGCGGTAGAAATTTGTCGAATGAGATCGGGGCGGGCTCGGGCTAAGTCGCCAACTACAAAAGCAGTTAAGTGGATACTTTGCGCGGAACAATAATCTAGAACCGTATTTACTGCGGTAGTAATTCGACTTGATGCGCCTTCGTATTCTTCAATGTCGATTGTGCAGGTGACGGCCATTATTTACGATTCTACCGTCCGGTGGTTAGCTAAATTGTGTTCCCGACTTTAGCGGTGCGGTCACAGAATGCCTACGGGGAAGCAGAATTAGCGATTGTAGTGGTAGTGAGCGTACTCGGGGGCAGAGTTGTAGTTGTTGATGGCATCGGCATAGCGGCCGGAGGTGTGGTGGCGACAGAGAAGTCGAGATTTACGGCGTCACCGCTGATGCCTAAGCCTGGGTCCCGTTCGTTAGCTACCGCCCCACTGACGATGCACCCGACATTATGGTTGATTTGTTGGCACACTCGGTTGGCGAGACGGGTCGCGTTCCACGCATTAAAGAAATCGGCGTGACCGCTGAATACTCCACCAGAAGCCAACACGGGATCTACTACTCCCGATAACGGATACTGCACCGACAACCGCAGGCGAGGAACTTTTACGGGATGAGTTGCCGGGCAAGCACCGAAAGTCGCGCGGGCTCGGCTCGATGTAGTCATGTGACTCTTGTGGTCAGCCGAATCGAGATTAACTCCGTCCCAACAGTCGGGGAAACGAATGACCATAGTGAGCGGGGTAGTCGGATCACACACCGGAGGCGAAACGAAGTCACCTCCGCCAAATACATCGCAGCGCCAAGTAGTTACCTCACCCTGAGCCGTGGTGGCCGATGCGTTACCGGCTACTACTTTGAGACCCGCGGGAAATGGGTTCACTTGGCCTTCAATGCCGAAGCCTTGGTAATAGGCCTCAACTTTGCTGGGGCTAACTAATGCGCCGTTCACGCTGAGCGAAGGAACCCAATATCCCGAACGGTCTTGGCCGTCGCTGCAGTTAGTACTAGTGGCTTGTAGCGAAGCGAGAGTGCTGGCCGCGTTGGTCGAAATATTGCCAAAGAAATCGTGAGAGTGAGAAGTACCAGGTTGATTGGGTTTCACAATCGGATCGTCGGCCAGACGATGGTTGAACGAACAGTTGATAACAAAGTTTCCGGCTTGGATGCCCGGCGGATTAATAGTGGGCGGAGTAGCGGGCGGTGGACGACGAGGCGATGGAAATGTCTGACACGCGGCACCAGTGATAACCAGTGCCCCTAATAAAGCGATCAGGCTCGTTCGTCGACGAATGCTCACGCGTCTGAATCTCGTCCGGAGAATTGCCCAGAAATTACCCGGAAATTGTCCGGAAGAATTACCGGCACTGACAGAATCCTCATAACCCAGCTATCGCTGGACGGCCGCGATTGTTTCAGTGCTTCCGGAGAGAGCTCTCAGGAAACCCCTAAGTTGTGGGCAGGTGCGGTTCCTCTCGATGAAGTCGGCTAATTTCGACATCCATGACTCACAAAGTGATCGTATGGGGCTTGGGCAATATCGGGGTGCCGGCAGTTCGGGCGGTGGTAGCTAATCGTGGTCTTGAGTTGGTCGGAGCGATAACCCACGACCCCAGCAAAGTTGGACGCGATGTTGGTGAACTCTGTGATCTCGGGCCAGTGGGGGTGAAAATATCCGATGACCCCGTTTCGTTATTAGCGACGGTTAAGCCCGACGCGGTGGTATATGCGGCTTCCTCCGACTTACGTCCCGACGATGCACTTAACGATGTCGAATTATGCTTGCGCGCCGGTGCCAATGTGGTCAACACCGGTCTTTACGCACTGCTTCATCCGCCATCAGCCCCACCCAAATTAAAGGCGCGCCTAGACGAAGCCGGTCGAGTCGGGTCTGCTTCACTATTCGTATCGGGTATCGATCCGGGATGGGCGCTCGATATTCTTCCGTTATTAGTAAGTGGTGTGGCTACATCAATTGATTGCGTGCGAGTACAAGAATTCTTCAACTACGCCTATTACGACCAGCCCGATGTGGTGCGTAATGTTATTGGGTTTGGTGGAAGCATGGACGAGGTTCCGTTGATGCTGCTGCCGGGAGTTCCGCTTTCGGTCTGGGGCGTGGTAGTGCGGACTCTGGCCGACGGTTTAGGACTAGAGCTCGACGAAGTAACCGAGTTTGTTGAACGCCGCCCGCTCGAAAAAACCATCGAAGTAGACGGAATGGGAACTTTTACCGAAGGAACGCAAGGGGCATTTCGTTTTGAAGTTAGCGGTCGGGTGGGCGACAAATTTCCCGTTGTCGTTGAGCATGTAACTCGCATCACCGACAACATCGCTCTCGATTGGCCGTCACCGTCAGGGCACGGATGCCACCGCGTCGTCATTGAGGGCCGTCCCCGTATCGAAGTCACCGTGGTGGCTGACGATGGTAATGCCAGTCCGGGTGCCGGTGGCAACGCTACTGCGGCGGGCCGAGTAGTCAACGCCATTCCTGCGGTGTGCGCGGCGGCACCCGGCGTTATCGGTGCGCTCGATCTTCCGTTAGTGACCGGGCGAGGTCTGTTCCCTAACTCGTGACTCCATCGCCCAGCAACTCGTCATCCGAAAGTCAAACGCAAGACCTTCAAATCTCACGATTCGAAAGTTGGCTTGCTGAACAAACCGGTGAATCGGTTTCGATTACCAGGGTAAGTTCACCGGCAGGTGGCGGATTGTCGCACCGAACTCAAATTATTGATCTGCGTATCGGAAAACTTGACGACCGCGTCGTTCTGCGCACTGCCCCAACCGGCCTGCCGTTATTTCCGAAATACGATTTTGCCAGTCAGGTGAAATTGTTGCGAGTACTGGCGGCCGATGGTTCTATTCCGGTTGCTCGCGTGCGCTATTACGAATCTGATCTCGAAATAATCGGAGAAGAGTTTTACGTAATGGATTTTGCTGCTGGCCTAATTCCTCCCGATAATCCGGGCTATCAATTTGCCGGCTGGGTTCATGACTTGGTTCCATCAGAGCAAACTCGTCTACTCGATGCCAGCCTGACCACCATGGCGACTATCAACCGCGGTCAAGAAAATGTTATGGATATCGGATTTCTCGACCGGCTCGAATACGGTGCCGATGCTCTCGACCAAGAATTTGGTTATTGGCGGAATTATCTTGATTGGGCTTCCGATGATGATCCGGTCGCCATCGTCGAGGAAGCGTTTGCTCATTGTGTTGCCACTCGTCCGAGTGGCCGCGCGGCTCGCGAATTGGTTTGGGGTGATGCTCGATTGGGCAATCTGGTTTTTAGTGAAGATCTAAATACTCGTGCCGTGCTCGACTGGGAGATGGCGGTTTTGGGTCCCGCCGAACTCGATCTCGGCTGGTATTTTTTCCTAGAGCGCACCGCCCTGCAGTACACCGATCAACTGCCGGGCTTTTACGATCGCAGTATCACGACGGCAACTTATGAGCAGCACCTTGGGCGGGCAGTAGAGAATCTCGACTGGTACGAAATCTGGGGGGGAGTGCGGGCGGCGTGTATTCAGGTGCGACTTGCTCGCATTTTGGGGGAATTAGGAGTTGTAAACGCGGCTGAGTATCGAGGCCGTAATCCAGTAACCCGTGCGCTGCACGGGCTCCTCAAATAACGCATTGGCATCGCTAGAATAACTCCGGCATGGCTCATCAACTTTCCAATCTGGCCGAGCTCGAGGCCGAATCTATCCATATTTTTCGTGAAGTAGCGGCTGAATTCGAGCGGCCGGTGCTGTTGTTCTCGGGCGGAAAAGATTCGGCCGTAATGCTGCGGTTGGCCGAGAAAGCTTTTTGGCCCGCACGAATTCCTTTTCCGGTTATGCATGTTGATACCGGACATAATTTTGACGAAGTTATCGATTACCGCGATCGACGGGTGGCCGAACTTGGCGTCACGCTAGTGGTCGCGTCAGTGCAAGAGTCGATCGATTCCGGGCGAGCAGTCGAAGAAACTGGACCCCGAGCGAGTCGCAACCGGCTCCAAACCGTCACCCTGCTTGACGCGATTACCACTAATAACTTCGACGCAGTGTTCGGCGGCGGTCGCCGTGATGAAGAAAAAGCGCGAGCCAAAGAAAGAGTTTTTTCATTTCGCGATGAGTTTGGGCAATGGGATCCTAAAAATCAACGACCCGAATTATGGAATCTTTACAATGGACGCCACAAACAGGGTGAGCACATTCGAGTTTTTCCAATTAGCAACTGGACTGAATTGGATATTTGGCAGTACGTCGCCGATGACGAGATTGAGTTGCCGTCAATCTATTACTCCCATCAGCGCGAAGTATTCGAGCGCGACGGAATGCTCATAGCGGTAAACCCGTTCGTGACTGTGGCCGACGACGAAGAAGTAGAAATACGTACGGTGCGATTTCGTACGGTTGGCGATGCTTCGTGCACTGGTGCAGTGGAGTCGTCAGCGGCAACGGTAGAAGAAGTAATTGCCGAAGTCGCGGCTGCTCGAGTCACCGAACGCGGTGCCACTCGAGCCGACGATCGGATTTCCGAAGCTGGAATGGAAGATCGCAAGCGGGAGGGCTACTTCTAGTGGAGATGCTCCGTTTCGCGACGGCGGGTTCGGTTGATGACGGCAAGAGCACTCTGATTGGTCGACTTTTACTCGAAACTAAACAAATATTCGAAGACCAACTTGAGGCGGTCGAGCGTACTAGTCGAGATCGGGGTTTCGACTACACGAACCTTGCGTTGCTCACTGACGGTCTGCGCAGTGAGCGCGAGCAAGGGATTACGATTGATGTGGCGTACCGATATTTCGCTACTCCTCGCCGCAAGTTCATCATCGCCGATACGCCGGGGCACATCCAGTACACCCGCAATATGGTCACCGGTGCTTCCACTGCCGATCTTGCGTTAGTTCTAATTGACGCTCGCAAAGGAGTCCTAGAGCAATCGCGCCGGCACTCGGTGATTGCCTCACTGTTGCGAGTGAAACATTTGGTTTTGTGCGTCAACAAAATGGACTTGATTGATTATCGAGAAGATCGATTTGAAGAGATTTGTTCCGAGTTTGCTGATTTTGCCAACAAGCTCGACATTGACGATCTGACTTTTATCCCCATTTCGGCACTAAATGGCGACAATGTAGTAACTCACTCGCCCAATACACCGTGGTACGAAGGCTCAACCTTGTTGCACCACTTAGAGCACGTTTATACCGGATCCGATCGCAACTTGATCGACGCTCGTTTCCCGGTTCAGTACGTAATCCGCCCGATGAATCACGAGTATCACGACTATCGGGGCTACGCCGGCGAAGTGGCCAGCGGAGTGTTTCGCCCGGGCGACGAAGTGCTGGTATTGCCGTCAGGATTTACTAGCCGCATTGCGGCCATTGATGTTTACGGCGGCTCAGTAGAAGAAGCGTTTCCGCCGATGTCGGTCAGTATTCGACTCGATGATGAAATCGATTTAAGTCGGGGCGACATGATTTGCCGGCCCAATAATATGCCCACCGTTACTCAAGACATTGATGCCATGGTCTGCTGGTTCAATGAACGACCACTACAGTTGGACGCAATTTATTCAATCAAGCACACCACTCGCAACGTGCGAGCCAAAGTGTCGGCATTGAATTATCGACTCGATGTTAATACTCTTCATCGCGACGAGAACCAGACAAGTTTACAAATGAATGAGATTGGGCGGGTGTCATTGCGGACCACTTCACCGCTATTTATTGATGAATACCGACGCAATCGCGCCACCGGCAGCCTTATTATTGTCGATGAAGCAACTTCCGAAACGGTGGGTGCGGCCATGATCTTAGGTACGACGGCGAATCCTTAATCATGTCCGACTCGCCACCAAGCCCAGATACTGTTTGGCACGACGATGGCGTCGCGCGCGCCGACCGCTGGGCCACTTTTGGTGGCTGGGGCGCGACGGTTTGGTGTACCGGGTTGTCGGGTTCGGGAAAATCGACCGTAGCCGCGGCGGTTGCGCAGCGACTCACTCTTGCTGGAGTCCCTAGTTATGTTCTTGACGGCGATAATGTACGCCACGGTCTTAACCGCGACTTGGGTTTTTCGCCGGCGGATCGTAACGAAAATGTACGACGCGTGGCCGAGGTTGCGCGACTCTTTGCTGATTCCGGTTTTGTGGTCTTGGTTCCGATAATTAGCCCGTACCGAGCTGGTCGAGAGCATGCTCGAAATATTCACCGGGCCGCGAAACTACCGTTTATCGGAGTCTTTGTCGATGTTCCAATTGAGATATGCGAAAGTCGCGACCCCAAAGGGCTATACGCCAAGGCGCGCGCGGGGGAGTTACCCGGATTTACCGGAATAGACGATCCGTATGAAGTACCAATTACTCCCGATCTCACTCTTGACGGAACCACGCTTTCCGCTGACGAATCGGCAACGCTGATTATCGATGCCTTAGTAGCGGCCGGACTCTCCGCCAAACTCCTCTGAGTCGAAAGTAAAAATATGTGGAGAGTCACTCTGCGTGGCCTTTTGGCTCGCAAAGTTCGTTTGGCACTAACCGTGCTGGCAATTTTATTAGGCGTGGCCTTTGTCTCGGGAACTTATGTGCTTACTGACACTCTCGACCAGTCGTTTCAAGGCTTTTTTCAACAAAAAGTGGCGGGGATTGATTTGGTGGTACAACGCCCCGGCGCGTTTGTGGGTGATCAAGATCGCAACCGAGTACCCGATTCGACTGTGGCCGAGGTACGCCAAGTGGCCGGAGTTAAATCGGCTTACGGCTTCCTTCAGGATTACGCCCAGTTTGTCGATCAGTCGGGGACCAGTATCCAGACCGGCGGGGCACCAACATTTGGTCTGACTTGGTCACAAAAAGGCAACGACGGTCCACTAAAAATACTGCCAAGAAAAGTTAAGGGTAACGGTTGTCTTAGCGGTCCGAGTCGAGCACCCGAGCGCGACGGAGAAGTGGCGATGGATATCGGCACTGCACGGGCATATAAATTCGCCGTCGGCGACGAGATCGACATTTTATTACAAGGTCCTAAAGAACGCTTTTGTATCACGGGTTTATTTAGTTTTGGTGATCGCGAAGAACCTCTAGCGGTGACTTTTGCCGCTTTTAATGTGGCTACCGCGCAACGAGTTTTTGATGCTCCGGGTGAGGTGGATCAAGTTTTTGTGGTGGCTGACTCGGACGCATCTCCAGTTGAGTTGAAAAATAAAATTACAAATTCACTTCGGGGCGATTACGAGGTGGTACTAGCTAAGGCATTTGCGGCGCGTCAAAGCAAAAGCGTCACAGATTTTTTTTCGCTGCTCACTCAACTACTGCTTGGCTTCGCATCCATCGGCTTAGTCGTGGGTGCGTTCATAATATTTAATACATTTTCCATTTTGGTCGCTCAGCGTACGCGCGAGTTCGGACTCTTGCGATCGCTGGGTGCTCGCGGGCGACAAATCGTGGTAGCGGTAATTGTTGAGGCCGCTCTAGTTGGAGTAATTGCCGCTACTGCGGGATTACTAGCCGGAGTGGGCTTGGCCGCTCTCCTGCTGAATGTATTAGGAAGTGTTGGTTTTGAGGTTCCTGACGGTTCTTTGGTAGTAGGCGAACGCACGATTATCGTGGCCGCCGCGGTCGGAATTTTAGTTACGGTCGCGGCCTCGGTCGCACCGGCGATCCGAGCCGCTCGCATATCACCGATGGCGGCAATCAATGATCTGATTTCGTCCGCCGACCGGTCGTTGCGTCGGCGGGGAATTGTGGGTCTAGTTTTCGTTATCGCCAGTATCCCGACTTTGTTAATCGGAATAAACCGTACGCAAAATGCGCTTAACGTAACTGACGAAATCTGGCTGGTAGCAGTAGGCGCGCTCCTCCTATTTTTTGGTGCAGTAATTCTTCTCGCCGCTTTCGCGCGACCGCTAGTGGCCGTGCTGGGTGCGCCGCTTAGAGTCTTGGGCGTTTCGGGCTCATTAGCTCGGGCTAACGCTATGCGAAATCCCCGGCGTACATCGGCGACCGCATCGGCACTCGTGGTCGGTTTCGCGTTAGTTGGTTTAGTCACGATTTTTGGCGCGTCGGCCAAAGTCTCGGTAGCTGACACTATCGACCGCGGTATTCGAGCCGACTTGATTTTAAAAGCTCAGCAATTCGCCAACTTCTCTCCTCAAGTGGCCGACCGGATTAAGGGTCTTCCTGAACTCGATGCGGTAGCACCGATGCAATTTGGAAATGTGCGTGCTGATGCCAATGAAGAGACGATTACCGGAACCGATCTCAGTCAACTTGATCAAGTAGCCGACCTGGGTCTGATCGCCGGAAAAATAAAGACCGACAACCCCGACGGAGCCTTGGTCTCGACCGCAGCCGCCCAACGTTACGGGCTGAAGTTGGGCTCAACCTATTACCTGCTCGGTCCCGAAACTCCTACCCAAGCTCGCGCAGTGGTTATTTCGGGGATTTTCACTCAGACCGATTTCACCGGCGGACTTCCGGTTTCGTTTGTCGTGGGCGAAACGAAATATGCCGAACTGTTTGGAGTTAAAAGCCAAGATTCACTGGTTTATCTTTCGGCGCGCGACGGAATGATTACGCAAGCCAAAGCGGCAGTAGGTAAAGCCATCGGAACCGATTTCCCTAATGTCGGCGTCTTGACTCGCCAGGAATACAAAAATGATCAAGAAAAGGCAATAGATAGATTCTTGACCGTAACTGTCGCCCTATTATTTCTGGCCGAGATCATCGCCGTGCTCGGAATCATCAATACTTTGGCGCTTTCGGTTTATGAGCGCACGCGCGAAATTGGGTTACTCCGAGCGCTAGGCACTAGTCGTCGGCAGATTCGACGCATGGTGAGAGGAGAATCGGTACTGGTAGCACTACTTGGTGGAGTAATCGGTATAAGTGTGGGCGTGGTGTGGGGTTGGGCTTTTACTAGTGCCTTAAAAAGTCGAATAAACGTAATCAGCATTCCGATTACTCAATTACTCATTTTTGTGGCGCTTTCGATGGTGGCGGGCGTAATCGCGGCAATCGCGCCCGCGTGGCGCGCGGGAAGGCTCGACCTGCTTGAGGCGATCGCTACCGAGTAGTTGTTCGCCGCGGTACCGCGAGCAACTGAGGAACCAGCCATTCCGCGGTAATTTTGGCGACTTGGTCAGTTAGATGAATGCCGTCGGTGCGACTGGCCATTCCGTTTATGGTGTCGGCGTAAGTTCCGTTCGGGTTAAGAAAAGAATTTATGTCGACTACATGTACCTGAGTCGGATCGGTAGCAGCCACCGCCCGCTCGGTGGCTGTCCACTGATCAATCCAGCGGTCATTGAATCCCGAACGTTTCAAATCGATAGCGATAGGCCATACGAGTCGGCTGTACAGGCTGGTTAGAAGCACCACTTGCGCGCCGCGGCTAGAAAACACATCGACCGCAGCTTTTAAGTCATTAAAGGATCGCTGTTCTCCCTCCGGAGTGTCGTAGGGGATCTCGACTCCGTCAATTCGCCGGTCGTAACCTTGCTGAGCTCCAAACAAAATAACCATGTCGGGATCCCACTGGTCGACTTGTTCTTTCCAACGAACGAGTGAAGTCGGAGTGCAACTGGGGTCGGCACCAACCCACTGCTCACCCATTTTCCGTTCACCAGTTTCGGTACCGAAGCCACAACCCGGAACGGCGGTGTTCCAAACCACCAAGCCTTGACTAGCGGCCACCGCGGCTAATCCGGGGGCCAAACTGTTAGCCAAAGAATCGCCCACCAACATGACCCGAAGGGGAGCATCCGCGGCATCGGTAGCTGATGTAGTGGGAGGTGCTTTTACGTCAGAAGCGGCGATCTCGACCAGTGGGGGAGGCGCGCCTGCGGTACTCCAGAGTAAGCCACCAGTAACCAGAAATACCGCTAAAGGTGTGGCTAAGCGAATGCGCCATCCTCGCCAAGCTCCGTGGCGGACGGGTTGTTCGACGAGGTAGTACGACAGGGTCGCGACAATAAACGTCACCACCACTCGCAGAATAAATAATTTCTGGTCACTTAATCCGGTGCGATCGGGACTCAAGTAAACATAAATAGGCCAGTGCCACAGATAAAGGCCGTAGGAAATTGCTCCGATCCAGCGTAGTGGTGGCCAGGATAATAACGACCCGAGCGGCCCGTGAGATTTTTGGCTTACATCGGCAATAACGGTAGCAACCAAAAATGCGCAAAGAACGAAACCGCCGCCGTAGAGCCAAGTCGCCGTATCGGGAGTAGTTATCCAAAACCAGCCCAGAATTCCGGCCGCTACTATTCCGGCCGCGTGGAGTGAATAACGAACCGGCTTACGGGTTGAAATTGGGTGTACATGAGTAAGCATCGCGAGCAGGGCGCCGATGATAAGCGAGGAGGCGCGAGTGTCGGTTCCGAAGTAAACCCGAGACGGATCGCTGGTGGAGTCGTAGAGCGCAAACATCAGCACAATTGACCCCACGCCGATTGCGGTGGCCACTATCGCTAACGGAAGGATCCGCCCTCGGCGCCAGCGCAGCATTCCGTAAACCACCATTGGCCAAACCAAATAGAACTGTTCTTCTATGGCGAGTGACCACATGTGTCTAAACGGGGACGGAATTGCAAATTGATCAAAATACGATTGTTCGGAAATAATGAATCGCCAGTTAGCTACATAGCCCAGAGTGGCTAAACCATCGGAGCGAATTTGACGTAATTCATCGGCTCCGGCAACCGCGGCCGCGTAGAGAGCGACTGCACCGACTACTAAAAACAGCGCGGGGAGAAGCCGACGGGCCCGACGAGCCCAGAAAGCCCGCAAACCGATTCCGTTCTCCTTTTCCCATTCGGCGAGGAGTAATACGGTAATCAGAAATCCGCTAAGGACAAAGAATGCATCAACTCCGAGGAATCCACCCGCCGCCCAACTTCGGCCACCGTGGTAAAAAAGAACCGCCAGCACCGCGGCGGCGCGTATACCGTCTAAGGCGGGGAGATAACGAACACGCCCTTGCATCGAGTGCCAAGCGTAGTACCCGTAAGTGAAATAAAGTGTTCACTTCTGCGCGGGTTATTTAAAAGCGGGTTATTTAAAAGCCGGACTATCTAAAAGAAGGAAAATTGCAGTATGGCTGGTTGGTTAAAAGTCTTTTTATTGGTTTTTGTAACTTTTTTACTGGCATTGCCTAACTTCGCCGGTGCCAGTTCTAAAACTCAAATTTCTGATCTCCCGGGCGTGACCACTCCTCCTACGAGTACTCCAGTCGAACTTGCCCCCGGCGTGGTACTTAAAAGCGGAATGCAGTACGGAGTAGATGAATCTGACGCGCGTACGCCCGAGCTGTTCGACGCCTATTTACCCGCGCCCAGTGAGCAGCGCGCGCCCGCGGTAATACTTATTCACGGTGGGGGTTGGGTATCCGGTTCGCGCACCGACTTGGCGCCCGAAGCAGCTCGATTTGCGGCCGCGGGGTTTGCGGCCTTCACTATCGACTATCGACTAGAAACTCAGCAACACGGAATTCCGTGGAACGATCCCATCGATGATGTCCAAGAGGCCATTCGTTATATCGCTAGCAATGCTGACACTTTTGGTGTCGATCCAAACCGGATTGGGATTCTGGGCGCTTCGGCGGGGGGCTGGCTGGCCGGAATGATTGCGACTTTAGGTACCGATAAATACGCGTTGGGAGAAAGCCCGAGTCCTACGCCTAGTTCAAATGCAGTCAAGATTTCTGTGGTGGTCACCTGGTCAGGGATTTTTGATTTGACCACTCTGCAGCCGCGCCAAGAAGGCGAATTGCCGTCTGGTTGTGATAACGATCCGAATTGTTTAATTAAACTCGACCCCGGCGGATTTAAAGATCTAACCGGCTGCGATATCGATGCGTGCCCGGACCAATTTTCCGAGGCATCTCCGGTTAACCATGTAACCGGCATTACCACGCCGATGTATATGTTTAATTCTGATGACGAATTAGTGCCAGTGGCTCAGCCCCAAGCAATGGGAGCGGTGCTCTCAGCAAAGAGCGTTGCTAATGATGTGGTGATTATTCCGGGTTCTCTTCACGCCCAGCAATATGCTGACACGGTCTGGAACCAGACCTTGTCTTTTCTGACCCAATATTTAGGCGAGTCGGTACCTTCAGCGTCATCACCACCGAGTATTAACGGCAGCAAGTCAGAAACCAAGCCCTCGACCGAATCAGATACGACTTGGTTGGCGGTTGTCGTCGCAGTGGCGGCGGTGTTAGCCCTCTTGGTGAGCGCCATCGCGTGGCGCCGTCATCGCCATCGATCGGCGCGCTCTAAACACCATAAAAAATAATTTCCACTACTATTGGGCCTCACTACAAAGCGGGCGGTTAGCTCAGTGGTAGAGCACTTCCTCGACACGGAAGGGGTCGGAGGTTCGAACCCTCTACCGCCCACCTGAGGCTTTGGCGATTACGGTGACCGCGACCGGTCGCACGACCGGTCGGTATAGTGCGCTAGGTGGAGAACGACTTTGCCCAGCTTGCGGTGATCTTGGTGCTCGCGGTCGCCGCCGGTGCTCTGGCCGTCGCGCTCCGACAGCCGCTGATCATCGCGTTCATCGTCGTGGGCGTGATCGCGGGCCCGGCCGCTTTCGGGTGGGTGACGGCGAGCGATCAGATCGACCTCCTCGCCCAACTTGGTGTCGCGTTACTGCTGTTCCTCGTCGGACTCAAGCTCGACGTGCATCTGATACGCAACGTCGGTCCGGTCGCCCTCGTCACGGGAACCGTCCAGATGATCGTCACGGCGGCTCTGGGGTTCGGGATCGCGCTCGCACTGGGGCTCGGCACGACGCCGGCGCTGTACGTCGCGGCCGCGGTGACCTTCTCGAGCACGATCATCATCGTCAAGCTCCTCTCCGACCTCCACGAGTTCGAGCAACTGCACGGGCGGATCGCGGTCGGAGTCCTGATCGTCCAGGACATCGTCGTCATCCTCGCCATGGTCGCCTTGGCCACCTTTGGACAGAGCGAGGGTGCTCTCACCGACGAGGTCGCCGGCCTCGTCGCTAGGTCGGTCGGCTTCCTCGTCGCAATCGTCGCGATCACCCGCCTGGTGCTGCCCAGACTGCTGGACCGCCTCGCCCGTTCGCCTGAGCTCCTAGTGCTTTTCGGCATCGCGTGGGCGGTCGCCGTCGCCGCCGGGGCCGACTGGATCGGCCTCAACAAGGAAGTCGGCGCCTTCGTCGCCGGTCTGGCACTCGCGTCGACTCCCTACCGCGAAGCGGTGGGCGCGCGACTCGTGACTCTCCGCGACTTCCTGTTGCTGTTCTTCTTCATCGACCTCGGCGCACGACTCCAGTTCAGCGATATCAGATCCCAGATCGTTCCTGCGATTGTGCTCTCGGCCGTCGTGCTCCTGATCAAGCCGTTCATCGTGCTCGTCGTCATGGGTCGGCTCGGCTACCGCACCCGCGTGTCGCTCCGCACCGGACTTATCCTCGGGCAGATCAGCGAGTTCTCCCTCATCCTCGCCGCGCTCGGCCTCAAGCTCGGACACATCGGCGGATCAACTGTCGCGCTGATCACTGCGGTCGGTGTCATCACCATCAGCATCTCCACCTACGTGATCGTCTACTCGCAGCGCATCTACGGACGCCTCGCTCCGTTGGCTCGCGTCTTCGAACGGCCGCACCCCGCGCACGGTGAGGAGTCCGACGCCACGTTGGAGTACGACGCGATCGTCTTCGGTGTCGGTCGATTCGGCAGCTCCATCATCGAGCCGCTCACCCGTGCCGGGCGCCGGGTACTCGCCGTCGATTTCGATCCTCACGCCCTCGCGCAGCTCCGAGAGCATGGCGTCGACGTGCTCTATGGAGACGCCGAAGAACCCGCGTTCATCACCGCGCTTCCACTCGCGTCGACACGCGCCGTGCTGAGCACGATCCCCCAAGTCGCCGCCAACCTCGTGCTCCTCGAAGAGCTCCGCCGACTCCACTTCCGCGGCACCGTCGTCCTCACCGCCCACAGCGAACACGACGCCACCGTCCTTCAGGAAGCCGGCCACGTCACGGTGCTCCGCCCCTTCTCCGCCGCCGCCGACCACCTGATCGCAAACTTCTTCGGCGCCGAACCCGAACCCGAGTCATGATGCCTCCGAGGCACCGATTCCCACGCGGTCATCTCCCGTTCTGCGCATCGATGCGGCCGGTCTCGGCGGAGGTCATGAGATGCACTGGGACGCGGAAGGCATCCTTGCGGAACGGGTCGACTTTTCCGAGGACTAAGTAATAGATTCGAAACGGTTTATGGCGGAAGCAGTCGAGATCTCGTCATCGGTCGCGAGTCAACGCAGCATTAGGGTTGTTCCGTGGGCGGAATCACGATCAACGCGCGGGCGGCGGACGTCGATGGTGATGCCGCCCGCTATGGCTGGGCCGAGTTTTCGATCCGGATCGCCGTCGCCATCATCATCGTTGCGCAGGCTGCGTTCCTGACTTGGTGGGTCTCGAACACGTGGTTCAAACAGGACGACTTCGTCCTGTTATACCGGACGACGGCGGAGGGCGGATTCCCGGGGTCTTTGTTTACCGAATACGCCGCCCACCTGATTCCGGGCATCATCGGCGCGTTCTGGATTCTCCGGAGCCTGTTCGGCATGCAATGGTGGCCCTTCGTCGTCGTCAT
>Ga0209702_10003649_pt1 | contig 23841 bp, 18 predicted proteins | sample FRY01_FD_187210 | JGI IMG/M metagenome (GOLD analysis project Ga0209702, IMG submission 187210) | Freshwater microbial communities from Lake Fryxell liftoff mats and glacier meltwater in Antarctica - FRY-01 (SPAdes) (version 2) | ecosystem: Environmental > Aquatic > Freshwater > Ice > Glacier... | reverse complement strand
AAATGCTCATTTACAAAAGTAAACTGCGCTTTTTCGATCTTCGTGTGCCTAATCAGAAGCCTCTATAGTTCAAACTCCTGACTCTGTGGACAGACAATAAGTAGAGTCTTTCTATGGAGTCTCCTGAAGTCGTTGCACTAGTTCGAAAAATGCTCATTTACAAAAGTAAACTGCGCTTGTTTGCCCTTCGTGCGCCTAATCAGAAGTCTCTATAGTTCTCCTGATGTCGTTGCACTAGTGCGAAAAATGCTCATTTACAAAAGTAAACTGCGCTTGTTCGCCCTTCATGCGCCTAATCAGAAGCCTCTATAGTTCAAACTCCTGACTCCGTGGACAGATACTATCTAACCCATAAATGCTAAAAAAAAACGCCTTCTCGAAGCGAGAAAGCGTTTTTAATATTGCTGTTGATTTAATTCTATCCGAATACTTTTCTAAGTAAGTCGCTCACGCGGGAAGCAGGATCTTTGCGAATCTTATTTTCTTCACCCGCAAGCAGCCTAAATAATCCATCTAAAGCCTTTTCGGTTACGTATTTATCAAGGTCAGGATTTTGTCTACGAACACCAGGAATCCTATTGTATCTTGAAATAATAGGATTCCAAAATTTAGTTAATTGAACCTTGTTTATAGCTCGTTTAACAATGGGAGAAAATTTCGTGGTTAATTCTAAAGTAGTTTTTGTTTTTAAGTAATTAGTTGCGGCTCCATCGCCACCTCTCAGGATGCTAAGTCCATCGTTGATTGTCATCCCTTTTACCGCTCCAATAAATACAGGAGCTGCTTCCTTACTGGCTTCTTCGGCAGCGCGATTCATGGTTTTAACGAAATTATCAACTTGAGAACCCATTCCAAATTGACGCGCTTTTGTTTCTACAATTTTTGCCTCTTGTGGAAATGGGATTTTGATTAATGGGTTTTTATTAAAGCCATCAATTTTAGAAGCTGCTCCAGAAGCGTTATTTGTGCCCACGTTTAATGCTTCTTTAAGTCCACGAATAACTTCGTCATTACTCAAAGAAGCTCCAGAACTATTGGTTGCATTATTAATTTGCTGCTGAACTTGTTGAAGTAATTTTTGGGCTTGAAGCATTGGAGCCGAAGCAATCATCAATGCAACAATAAGTATCTTTTTCATGGTCATGATTTTTAGTGGCTTTGCAAATACGCTGCCATTATCCAATTTTAAATATCTAGTCTTCTTTTTCTTTTGCATTCAAAGCAAGAGTTCTGCGTAATGCATTTCTTGTTTTAAGTAGGTTTAACGTTTCAACGGAAAGCGAAAATGCCATTGCAACATAAACATAAGCTTTTAGGTCGACATGGTAATTTTCTTCGATATGGAAAGCTTCGAGAACTAACACTAATCCTATCGCTACCAAGAAAACAAGCGCTAACATTTTGATGGTTTGGTATTTATTAATGAAGTCGCTTACAACGCCAGCGAAAATAATCATGATAACTATTGCAATCACGACGGCTAAAATCATGATTACCAAATTTGAAGAGATTGCAACAGCTGTCAAGATTGAATCAAACGAAAATACAATGTCTAAAATTACAATCTGAATAATAGCTTTTGTGAATCCAACGGCAGTGATACTAGCAGCACTTTCATGTTCATCTTGACTAAGTTTTTCATAGATTTCCATGATCGTTTTGATGGTTAAGAATAAACCACCAGCGAGCAGAATTAAATCTCTTCCGCTGAATCCCCAAGAAGCAATATGAACAATTGGTTCTTTTAAACTGGCAATCCAAGAAATCAAACTCAGTAGCATAATTCTGAACACCAAAGCCAATGAAAGTCCAATGAATCGAGCTCTTTTTTGGCTACTTTGAGGCAGTTTTCCAGCAACTATCGAGATGAAAATGATGTTATCAATTCCTAAAACAATTTCTAAAACTGTTAATGAAACAAGCGTAATTATTCCGTTTGTTGTAAAAAGCAAGTCCCACGCAGCAGGATCGAAGAAGCTCATAGATTAAAAATAATTTGCAAAACTATTCAAAACCCTGAAGCAGTGGAGGAAAATTGAGCAATATTTTTCTTAACATCTTAATTTCCGGGTTGAATGTTTTGATGCTCTAGTGTCCTCGGGTAATGATCATTTGTGAACAAACTTGTAAGATAATTCGTTGATTTCCCCTATTTAAGGCTTTGAGTTTTGCTAACTTGCACCCTCGTTTTCAAAATTCATAATGAAAAAAACCATCAATTTACTATTCGCACTTCTCATCACAGGAGTTGCAGGAGCTCAAACACATCGATGCGGAACCATGGAAAGCCATGAGTTGATGCTTCAAACAGACCCTAATTACGCTGCAAATCGCGAGGCAATCCGACTACAAACAGTTGCGTATGAAAATTCACCAGCGGCGAACAATGGTTCAAGAGCCGTTTATACAATTCCTGTTGTATTTCACGTTGTTTATGCAAATGCGACTGAGAATATTTCTGATGCACAATTACAATCTCAAATCACCGTATTAAACGAAGATTTCAGAAAGTTGAATGCCAACTTCAACCAAACACCTTCTGTGTTTCAAGGAGTGGCTGCTGATATGGAAATAGAGTTTTGTTTAGCAACCCTTGATCCGAACAATGCACCAACGAATGGTATTACAAGAACACAAACAACTGTAGCTAGTTTTAATACAAACAATAACGTTAAGCGGACAGCGAATGGAGGTATAAATCCATGGAATACCGCTAAATATTTGAATATTTGGGTGTGCGATTTAGGTTCCAGTTTGTTAGGTTATGCACAGTTTCCAGGTGGAAATCCTAATTTAGATGGAGTAGTTTGTACCTATACAAGTGTTGGTCGTCCGCCAGCAAATCCATTCAACAACGCCTATAATTTAGGTCGCACAGCAACTCACGAGGTGGGCCATTGGTTGAACTTATTTCATATTTGGGGCGATGATAACAGTGCATGCACTGGCAGTGATCAAGTAGCCGACACTCCCAACCAAGGAGGTTCAAACGGAGGTTGCCCTAATTTTCCTCGCATTTCATGTAATAATGGTCCAAACGGAGACATGTTTATGAACTACATGGATTATATGGTTGATGATTGCGCGACGATGTTTACAAACGGACAAAAAGTGCGTTCTGCTGCATTGTTTGGGCCAGGAGGTTCTCGCGTGAGTTTGCTTTCTTCCTTTGTTTGTGCAAATAATCCGGTACCTCCAGTCGATTTTTGTGCTGATACATTAAGATTCCCATTTCCTGGAACTCCGGTGATATATGGAAATACTACGGATGGATATGTAGCAGGAACAAATACTTATGGCGATTTAGTGAAGGTTGACAAATTTGCCACAAGCGGAAATTTTACCCGTCTTTCAGGGGCCCTTTTCGGCTTTTCTATTGCTGCAACTAATGGTGTGAACAATCACCAAGTTACGTTTAAGGTTTATGATGATAACGGAGCAGGTGGATTACCTAATACTGTTCTTGGTTCTACTACCTTACCTTTTTCGACCATTGTGAGTAACGTAACTTCCAACTTATACACAACAATTACCTTTCCAACGCCCATAAACTTATCAGGTAGCTTTTATTTGGGCTATGAGGTAGCGCCTGCATCAGGTGTAGATATTGCCGTTTTTACCAATACAGATGGTGAAGCAACTCCAAACACAGCTTTCGAACAATTTGAAGATGGAACATGGCATGCATACACGGAGAATCCTGCCAGTTGGGGAATTGCAGTTAATCATATGATTCATCCAATCCTCGAAGTCCCTCCGCCAGTTGCGAGTTTTGGCGTTGGTACAACAACTGCTTGCATTGGAACATCAATAAATTACACATCCACATCAACAGGAGCCGCAACTTATGCATGGTCATTCCCAGGCGGAACTCCATCAAGTTCAACGGCCCAAAATCCAACTATAGTTTACAATTCGACAGGTACTTTCGGGGCAACATTAAATATCACTGGTGCTTGTGATAACGAATCGGCAACTCAAACTACGAATAACTTAGTAAGTATTGTGAATGCACCTGCATCTCCAGTAATTACATTTAATGGAAATCAACTTAGTGTGTCTGGAGCCGTTGGCTCTATCCAATGGTATCTTAATGGCACTCCTATCAATGGAGCCACTGGCACAACATTTACTCCAAGTCAAATTGGTAACTATAGCGTTACTGCTATCTCAAACGGATGCTCATCTTATTCTGATGATTACCTTTTAAATGCCTTGCAGATTGAAGCAATTGAGGCCTCTTCTTATTTGACTGTATCACCAAATCCTGTGAATGATGTATTGCGAGTTTCTACAGCATTTACAACTGTTCAATCTAGGGTTGATTTTGAAATATACGATTTAAGCGGAAAGCGCGTTTATGCGGAGGTGTTCACATCAGTTCAGCCAAGTGCGCAATTCTATATACCAATGCTAGATCTTGGTGCAGGAATGTATCAATTAGTGCTTGTTTCTGAGAAAGGTCGAAGCGTCGCGAGAATTGCTGTTGCACATTAATTTCTGAAAGATTATATGAAAGCCAGACTTGTTTCGAAGAATTCCGAAAAGAGTCTGGCTTTTTTCTTTTTTCTAAGCATTGTCGCACCTTTTAAGTTGCAGGCATCTGCTGTGAGGAATTATTTGCCTGCCAATGGTCAAGATAGCAGCTACGTTAGGTCATTTCGCTCACAACCTCATTTAACATTCGAGTTTGCTCGAAGAAGGCAAAAAATAGATATTCGAAATCCCAATTTAGATACGTTCCTACTCAGATACGAGGCAAATACGCGTACCAGTTTTCTAGCTTCATTCGATTATAAATGGCTCAGCCTCTCGATAGGTTTATTCTCGTTTGGTGCATCGGAAGCTGACCGTAAAGGAAATTCCTCTCAATTCTCATTGCGCGCGAGTTATAACGGGAGGCGACTTTGGAATTCAAACTTCTATCAGTCTTATACTGGATTCTATCTCACTAATCCAAATTCTTCTTATCCTAATTGGAATCCGATATCAGATCAGTATCCTCAAAGGCCCGACGTTAAAACCAGTACTTTTTTCAGTAATCTCTATTATTGCTTTTCACCTACTAACTTTTCTTATCGCGCAGCTCTTTGGCAACTCGACCGTCAGGAAAAAAGTGCCGGAAGTTTCCTCGCAGGAGCTTCGATGCGTTTCTATTCGCTTATCAGCGATTCGGGAATTACACTAATACCTCAATCACAAATTCCGCTTTTCGATTCTCAATCCTTAATTGTAAACCAACGAGTGAGTAATTTCAGTTTAAACGTTGGATATGTGCACACCTTTGTTTACAAAAAATCATGGTTCTTAACGCTGTATTTCGTTCCGGGATTATCACTCCAAAACGGATATTATCAGCCGCAAGGCCTACAAATACGAAGCGATAGAAGCAAGGTAACTGGAACTAGCGAATTCAGGATTATTTTAGGATACAACGGCGATAAGTGGTATGGCGGAATTAGCTCGTACAGCATCTCCTACGCAGGAAGCAAAGACATAGGAATCTGGATTGACAACAATTACAACTGGTTCAGGCTATTTTGGGGTGTTCGACTAGGTGTACCAGAAAGACGTGATAACGGTCGCCTTTTGGACAAAATTGGTCTGTAATTAGGGTTCAATAAAAAGTCAGAAACACGCTAGATGCGAGACAAGAGGATTTTTTGACGTACAAATAGTACTTCAAAATACTCTTAACGAAGCAGATGGCGTTTTGCTGGCTAAGCTAAATTCTAAAAAACAATAAAAATAATAATTTGTGACGCATACAATCTGATCAATTTCGTCAAATAATGCACACCAAATCAAAAATTAAACATTATAACATTCATATAATCATGGTTTTAGGTGTTTTTAAGTGGACCCTAATCAATAAGCTCTCTCGTTAACTCCTTTATAATAGTTAATGAATGCGCGATTTACAACCTTGTTTCCGCCAGGAGTAGGGTAATTACCAGAGAAATACCAATCTCCGGAATGCCCAGGACAAGCTTCATGCAGATCTTCTAAGGTTTGAAAAATCACTTCCACTTCAGCGCCAAAGTCAGCAGGTGTGACCAATTGAGCAATCTTTGCCGAAATTTCAATAGCTGAAAATGGCTCATAAACGCGCTTCACATGATTTACAATTTCTTCTTTAGGCTTTTTATCTTGAGCTAAGCAAAGGTTAAAAACATCATCCACGATAAATTGTGTGCCCTGCTCTTTATGCAACTCTACAGCAGCTTGAAAGGCAACAAAATCGCCCATCTTAGCCATATCAATCCCATAACAATCGGGATATCTTATTTGAGGAGCCGACGAAACAATGATGATTTTCTTCGGTTGAAGACGATCAAGAATTCTTAAAATACTTTGCTTTAAGGTAGTTCCGCGAACAATAGAATCGTCTGTAATTACTAATGTATCTAGCTTTGGACGAACAATTCCATAGGTTACATCGTACACGTGAGCAACCATTTCATCGCGGTGCAAATCGTCAGCTATGAATGTGCGCAACTTAGCATCTTTGACAGCTAACTTCTCAGTTCGAACCTTTAGGGCTAAAATATCTTGCAATCTTAAATCTGAAAGCTCGCCATTCAAGGCAAGAATTCGTTTGCTTTTTTCGTCGTTCAACCAATTATTAACACCTTCGACCATCCCGTAGTATGCAGTTTCAGCAGTATTGGGTACAAATGAGAAAACGGCATTTTCAATATCATAATCTAATGATTTTAGCACCGATTTAGCCAAGTTGCGCCCCAAGGCTTTACGTTCTTTATAGATGTCGGCATCGCTCCCGCGGGAAAAATAAATCCGTTCAAAAGAGCAAGACGCTCTTGGTTTTGGACTGCGGATTTCTTCAAACAAAATATCTCCGTTTCGTTTGATAATCAAAGAATGACCTGGAGCTAGTTCTTGAACGCTTTCTATTGGAATGTTAAAGGCCGTTTGTAAAACAGGTCGTTCAGAAGTAACTGCAACAATTTCATCATCAGCATAATAAAAACATGGACGAATGCCATTTGGATCGCGCATCACAAACGCATCGCCATGACCAATCATGCCAGTAATTACATAACCACCATCGAAGCGCTTGGATGCTTGTCGCAGGATATCAGCAACATCAATATTTTTTGCAATCAGTTCCGAAATTTCTCTATTGCTATGTCCCAATGCCTTGTACTCACGAAAAAGTCGTTCATTTTCCATATCGAGAAAATGCCCAATTTTTTCCAATACGGTGACAGTATCAGCCATTTCCTTTGGATGCTGACCAAGTTCTAATAATTGTTGAAACTGCTCTTCAACATTCGTTAAATTGAAATTTCCAGCAACGACTAAGTTTCTTGATTTCCAGTTGTTTTGTCTTAAAAACGGATGACAACTTTCGATGCTATTTCTTCCAAAGGTTCCGTAGCGAAGGTGACCCATAAGAAGTTCGCCAACAAAAGGAACGTGTTCTTTTAAGTAATCTGTGTCGTTTAATTTTTCTGGGTTTTTCTGAGCGATGTCTTCGAAGTAGGAGTTAATCTTTTCGACAATCTCGCGCAATGGTTGAGAATCATTCGAGCGGAAACGACCAATATATCGCTCGCCGGGTGGCATATCTAATTTTATACAAGCAACACCAGCCCCGTCCTGTCCACGGTTGTGCTGCTTTTCCATCAGTAAATTCAGTTTATTCAGAGCGTATCTTGCCGAGCCGTATTTTTTACGGTAATAATCAAGAGGCTTAAGCAAGCGGATGAGTACAATGCCGCACTCATGTTTTAGTTTATCGCTCATTGTTAATGCTGAAAATTAATTGAAACTGCATAATGTAAATTTAGTCAAATTGCCCGGAAAACTGGGTTTATCGGTTATCTCCATCGATCCAGTTACCCAAACCACCGAGGATGCTACCTTCTTCTTTTCCTCCTCTTCCAATGCCAGGTGCGTAACGAAGAACTCGTCCCGCCAAGCGGCTAAATGGCAATGATTGAATCCAAACTTTACCTGGACCAGTTAATTGTGCAAAGAAAATACCTTCTCCACCAAAAAGCGTGTTTTTGATGCCACCAACAAATTGAATATCGTAATCTACTTCTTGCGTAAATGCAACGATACAACCTGTATCAATTTTTAATTGTTCGCCTGGTTTAAGCTCTCGCTCGATGATAGTTCCGCAAGAATGCACGAAAGCCCAACCGTTGCCTTCAAGCTTTTGCATGATAAATCCTTCGCCACCAAAAAGACCTGTTCCTAACCGTTTTTGAAACTCAATTCCTATCGATACACCTTTGGCGGCGCACAAAAACGCATCTTTTTGACAAATCAGTTTTCCTTGGTATAAACTTAAATCGAGTGGAATAATTTTTCCGGGATACGGGGCTGCAAATGTTACTTGTTGTTTGCTATTTCCTGTGTTCGAGTAAACTGTCATGAATAAACTTTCTCCTGTTAAGACGCGCTTTCCGGCACTTAGAAGTTTACCCATAAAGCTTTGTTCTTGAGCTCGTCCATCGCCAAAAATGGTTTCCATCTTTATAGCTTGGTCCATCATCATAAAAGATCCGGCTTCGGCAACAACTGCCTCTTGAGGGTCGAGTTCAATTTCTACACATTGCATTTCTGACCCAATAATTCGGTAATCAATTTCGTGTGAGTTCATGGTTGAATTGTGAATTTTATAAAATAAAAAAGGCCGGAAAAACCGGCCCTTAAAAATTAGTTATTTAGCATTACTGGCATTACTAACATGAGTAAATCTTCCTCACTATCAGAGGTCTCGCTATCTGGCAACAAGATTCCAGCACGGTTTGGAGCACTCATATTTAAATGTATTCTATCTGTTTCTAAATTGCTCAACATTTCGCTGATGAACTTAGAGTTGAATGCGATATCCATGTCTTCACCTTCGTACTGACAAGTTAAGCGCTCAGATGCAGAATTTGAGTAGTCAGGATCTTCAGCAGTTAACTGAAGCTCGCTTCCATGAATTGAAAGTTTTACCTGATTTGTGCTGCGGCTAGAGAAAATTGCTACACGACGAATAGAGTTCATCAAATCTTGACGAGACATTGAAAGTCTGTAAGGATTTTCCTTTGGAATAACGGCTTCGTAATTCGGATAACGGCCCTCAATTAAACGACAAACCAATACAATTTGGCCGAATGTAAAAGAAGCATTTTTGGTGTTAAAACGAATTCCAACTATTCCATCGTGGTAACCTAAAAGATTTTTTAGCAGATTTAAAGGTTTCTTTGGTAGGATAAACGAGGCATCCTCAGTCGCCTTAACATCATTGCGACGATAGCGCACCAAACGATGTGAATCTGTTGCAACCATGGTCATGTGATCTGGACCAACTTGCATAAATACACCAGACATTACAGGACGTAAATCATCGTTGCCTGTTGCGAAAATTGTTTTGTTAATTCCGCTGAACAGCGTTGAAGCATCCACATCGAACGTGCTTGCATCTTCTAATTCAGGCAAACGAGGAAATTCGTCTGGGTCGTGACCTGTGAGCTTATATTTTCCGTATCCAGAGGCGATTTCGATTCCGAAGTTCTCATCGTTGATGAGGAAAGTTAATGGTTGATCAGGAAAGCTTTTCAATGAATCAAGGAGCATTTTTGCAGGAATTGCAATGCGTCCAGGTTCAGCAGCCTCTGCTTGAATCACCGTGCTGATGGTGTTGTCAAGGTCGGAAGCAAATATTTTTATTTCATCATCGCCGATTTCAAAAAGGAAATCTTCAAGAATTGGTAAGCTGCTATTGTTCGCTAAAACGCCCGAAATGGCTTGAAGCTGCTTAAGAAGTGTACTACTGGAAATGATAAATTTCATTACTCGTCAATTTTAAGGGGCGTAAATATAGGTCTTTGATACCAAAACTATTTCATTCGTTTGAATTGATTTTGCAACAATTTTCAACGTGCGTTATTTACCGCCAAGCAGCCATTCGCGGGTTTTTAATATGCGACCCATTTGGTAAAACTGAATCAACACGAAATCCTTGTCATTATTAATGGTTCCGTATAATCGGTCGGTGTCGTGTTGCACTGATGGTTTACTCGGATCTTCCACAATTTGTCCTGGGGTTTTTCTATGGAAGCCTTTTACTTCCTTTGTTTCGCCAGTTTTGTCGGTTACACTAATCAAGACAAATGGCTGCGAAGCAATAATTGAGTCACGAGTTTGTTTTGGGAAGCTTTCAACAACGATGAATTCATAAACCACACGTCTAAACTCATTCAAATATTGGAAAGCTTTTAATGTGTCTAATCCTACAACTGGTGATGAAGATCCAACATTATTTAATTCTAAATTTTTGCCATCGTACTTTAAATCGAAGCCTTGATTTGGAACTTCAGGATAACGCACTTGAATCTTTCGAATATCGCGGTAATCATATTTAAAGATTGCAATGTCACGCCAAATATGTTCATCAACAATAAAGCGCGATTGCAGAAAGCCGCGGTGGCCTGGAATGTGAACTTCAAAGGGAGCATTTGAGTTTTCAAGCAACATATAGGTCCCCATTTTATCCATCGATTCGGCACCCATGTATATCACTTTTAACAAGCTTCCATTCGAGTAGATTTCAACTTTTTTCTGAACCGGACCTGATAAGTCGCGCAGCACTTTGGGTTCCATCGCTTTAGCAACCGGATTACGAACTTTCATTTTATTCAAAGTCAGTAACAAGGTTTTGATTCCGTCTTGGCGCGCTTCATATTTCTTGTTAACAGTCCAAGTGCTTGAATTAACGCGTTCTAAGGTGGAAGAATTTCCGTTTTTATCGGCAATGAAAATCTTGTCTATGCTGGCAGTATCCTCAATGGCAAAGTTTTGTAATTCTTTTCCAAGAGTGCTATTGGATTTTGATAGAACAAACCAAGCTATAATTGTAGCAACAACAACGACGAGAATAAGTAAAATTCGATTTTGTTTCATATTTATTTTTTCGATTGCTTGCTATACTTGCGTTTGCGAAGGTTGGTAACAATTAAGCCAGCCAAAAGTATAATTCCAATGGGTAACGCCACATTTTGCATTTGAATGCGCGTGCGATGCACTTTTACCTTTGGCTCGTCGAGTAACCTTAGTTTTACTTCACGCGATCGAACAGCGATTAGGCCTTGATCGTCGCATAAATAGTTGACACAGTTTAATAGAAAATCGCGGTTGCCGAATAGTTCTCCAGTAAATCGGTCGTACCCAAGCGGAATAATTTTTCCATTCGCACTCACGCCATTTCGAATCACATCACCATCGCCAACGACAATCATAGCGGTCGGTTTAACAGATTTATTGAGGTAACCAACTTCGGCCGATTCTTGCAAAGCAGGCGTAATTCGATTGGCATAGATTGACGTGAAATTACCTTCTAAAAGCACCGCAAGTGGCATTCCCGATTTAGGGTAATCTCTCGGGTTAGGCTCCTCTCGGAGGATATTTAAAGAAATACGAGCTGGGGTGTTTAGGTCGCGACTGCGTTTTGAGGTACTCAGTAAAATTGTCTTTTTAATTCCCGAAGCTACAACTGTATCAACAGAACTGATGAATTCGAAGCGGGTTGCGTTGAGGTTGTTAACGATTGGATGATTGCTCGTAGGAAGACTGAGAACAAAATATGGCCAACGTTTTGGTTCAAATCGTGGTTGGTTTCCAATTTTACCAACAACCAGTGGAATAACGGAAGCGCGCAAATCGGCGACAAGGTTACTGTTGATGCGAGCTCCGTATTTAAATAGTTGATCGTCGATGTTGAGGTCGATTGGATAAACCAGTTTTGTGCTGTAAACACTCAAGCTATCCATATCAGCCTTTACACGGTCGACCAACCAAAGGACTTTACCGCCGCGCATGATAAATTGGTCGATGATAAATTTATCTTTTTCAGGAATTGGTCGTTCAGGTTTAGCAATGATAATGGCCTCAAAACGAGGAATAAAGCGAATGGTGTCTTTCTTCTTATCTCGAATTACTAGTTTGCTGAGGTTGGTATCAAGCGTGACACGTTCTACAGAATAATATTCCTGAAGCGATATGGTGATATCTTTTGTTTCTAAAGAATCCAGCTCTCCGTGACCTTCGATAAACGCAATTCGTGGTTTAACGGTGGTTTTAAGTTTACGAATGACATTGGTCATCTCGTATTCTAAGTCGTTGATAGAACGCGTGATGAGTTCGTTTTCATTCGCATAGGTTTGTGTACGAAGCAATTGCAAAGGCATCGACCTTCCGCGATAGCGAACAATAGCGCCAGGCCAAATTAAACGTTGAGACACGCCCGAAGCTTTTTCTTCAATTGGATTGGTGTAAACGAGTCCATCTTCGATTAATTGCTGATAGATTGCCTTGCGTTCTGCTTCCGAATCTGACTCTGAAGGATTAATGAATTCGTACTCAATAAATGTCGAATACGCTCTAAAATCGTCGAGCATTTCTCGCGTTGCGTTGCGAAGTCCTTTGTAATTAGCAGGTAAATCTCCTTCCAAATAAACCTTTAGATAAACGATGTCTTCGAGGTTTGTAAGTAGGTCGATGGTTGCCGGATTGAGCGTATATCGTTTTTCTGAAGTTAAATCGAGGCGAAAGAATTTGAAACTTCCAGCAATGTTTATGAGAATAACTAAACTAAGCAGTAAAATCAGGTTGAAGATGGCTGATTTTTTTCGGTTCGAAGAGGTCGATGTTTTCGTCATAATTACCAAGTGCGACTAAGTAAACGAAAACGAGTTAAAGCCAAGAAGAACAAGGTAAAACTCAGAAAATAAAGAAGATCTCGACTATCGACAACGCCACGACTCATGGAAGAATAATGCTCGTTAATTCCGAGATTAAGAACGATGGTATCGACAGATTTGAAAGTCTCTAGTCGGCCAATTGAGTCGAATCCTGCGTAGCAGAAAAAGCAAAGAAAGAAAGCCAGAATGAATGAAACTATTTGATTATCAGTGAGTGAGGATGAGAAAAGTCCGATTGCGACAAATGATCCACCAAGAAATAGAAGTCCGATATACGAACCCCAAGTTCCACCTGAATCGACGTTTCCTGTTGGGTTTCCGATAGATTGAAGGCTGAAATAGTAGACCAAAGTTGGTAACAGCGCAATGATAACAAGCAAGAATCCCGCGAGGTATTTTGCAAGAATAATCTGCCATTCAGAAAGTGGACGAGTGAGCAATAGTTCGATGGTTCCGGTGCGCTGTTCTTCGGCAAAAGAGCGCATGGTAATGGCTGGAATGAGGAACATAAACACCCAAGGAGCAAGAATGAAGAGCGTTTCGAGCGAAGCAAAACCTGCATCGAGAATGTTAAAATTTCCGGGGAAAACCCATAGAAATAATCCCATGGCAAGCAGAAACACCGTTATAACGCTGTAGCCGATGATGGAACTGAGAAAACTGCTTATTTCTTTGCGTAACAATGCGAACATAGAAAACCTGTTATTTCAGGAGGGGCAAATTACATGAATTTCGGGGCGAGATACAACAACAGAACGAGCAGAGTATCGGATTCATGCACAATGATTTGTGAATTGAAGGTTTGAACGCAGAATAATGAGCACTATTTTAAGTGTTAGTTTTGTGGCAAACCTTAGAGAGATGAACAGATTGCTTTTTTTGATGCTATTAATTCCTTTTGCTGGATTTGCTCAAGTGAGTAAAAAGCCACGATTGGAAAAGCTTGATGCCTATGCGTTTCAGACTAAAATGGTGCATATGTTAGGTTCTGTGATAGATGTACGAACCCCAGAAGAGTATGCAGATGGAACAATTAAAGGAGCAAAGAATCTGAATTGGGAGGATAAATTATTTAAGGAGAATGCAGCGAAATTACCGAAATATATGCCTGTGTTTATGTTTTGCCAAGGCGGATACCGTTCTGGTGAAGCTGCAGAATGGTTTATTAAACAAGGTTTTAGTAGTGTAATTATTCTCGAAAACGGCTATGATGCTTGGAAAGCAGCAGGTTTGCCAACAACTGAAAAACCAGCTACAGAATCGTCATCGCCAGGAAGTTACGATCCGGATAAATGATAATTCGTGTTTTTCTAAATTGTCGTCTGGCTGCGTTACACTTTCTTGAAAAATGCTCATTTACCATCAGTAATACCGAAAGCATTTCTGTATTCGTCAAATTGCACCGAATGCATATCTGTACAAGTCCAATTTCATTTGACTAAACAGCTATAGCATCGGCACAACATAATAAATGTGGACTAAATAGGGTTCACTCAAAAACGTTTAATTCCTTTTAAATGAGTTATTTATCATGAAGACAACCATTACTATTGCATGGGTTTTGTCAATTATATGCAAAAATCCTTGCATCAAGATTAACTTTTCACATGAATTTAAAATTTTAAAAACTAGCCAGAAATACGGCATTTGCTTCGTTACAGCCATTTCGAAGTATTAAATATACATCTTCAATGTCTGTGCCTTACATCCGCCGCATTTCTAACTTTTTGAGTAAACCCTAAATAACAGGCAATCAAGATATTGCATTTAACGAAACATCTATTGCATCGGCATAATTCCATATAGTTTTGAACTAAACTACAAACGGTCTAAGTATTAACTGCGCTTTTTCTCGATTTCTGTGCCTTGCCAGTCAACATTCTAGTTCAAACACTCAAATTAGGGAAAGATCAAAATAAGGGATAAGCTCAGGTAATTCAATGAATTCGTTTTTTAAAATCTTTTATTAATGCATTTAGATTAAGTTTCTTGGAAGACAAATCGAAATAAATAGATTTAAAGGTAGTTGCTCTTTTAATTCTAAAATTATAGCCTTTAAGCAACTTTTTTAAGTATTGTCTTCAATAAGTGTTTCGATAGAATTAATTAATATCTTTGAAGATATTCTTTTTCAATGAAGTTTATTTTTGGAGTGATTCTTTTATTCCAATTCCATTGTTCGTTTTCGCAGGAAATTCAATTGAATTTTAACTACGGAGGCAATGGAGTCAATGGTTTTATTGGTCAACGGTCATTGTTTTTAAATGATTCAGCCTATTCATTGGCCAATTCGCTTTCTGCAAATGCATCAATTAAAGTTTTTCAAAAGAATACACTAGCAGTATTTAGTGGATTAGAGTTTCAGAAAACACAACGAATAGATTACGAAAGAATCAGAAAAACGGATGGTTTTGTGCATTTGTCGAGCAAGGAGATTTATACATCTTTGGGCATCAATTTAACTGCACGTAAATCTTTTTCTGAGGAGAAATATTCACTGTTATTTTCGGTGCTTCCGATGTTAAATGTGCGCACTAAATTCATTGACTGTGTTGACTGCGCCAATGGGCAAGAAACGATGGGTAGTAGCAGGCTAGAAACTTCGTTTAATTTACCAATTCAGTTGAGTTTTTTACGAAGTTATCAAGTAAAGGATTATGCATTTGGATTTGGTCCTTTTATGCGTTATTCAATCTTGAGCATGAGTGATCGATACACATTTAAGCCATTCTTTGGTGGAATTCAACTTCAAGTATCATGGCGAAAATCAGCTTGAGTTTATTGTTCTGTTTAGTTCTGTTTTCGGCATGTGAAAAATTTGATAAATCTCAAATGTCCGACAATTGCTGCCTGCCAGCTTATTTGGAATTTGGTGATTCTCTTGTGGATACTTATGGACAAAATTCAACTGTGTATTATGAAATGATTTTTATGCCTTCGGCGATTACACCTAACGGCGATTTTATAAATGATAAGTTTGGTTTTTTTCATAATTATTTCGGCAATGCTAAATACATTTATAAACTTCGGATTCTTTATAAAAACGAGCTAGTATTTGAGCGCATTGGTCCCTCAATTAATGATCAGTGGGATGGAAAATCGTCCGATGGGAAAATCTATGCTGGATATTATAAAGCTGAATTAACGATTTACCAGAATGGTTCGTTGTTTAGAGTAATTCACCACAGATTTAAATTAATTATCGGGAATTCTCAGAATAGATTATCAAGAAATGATACGTGTCAAACATTTGCAGATGAATTCGATTCTAGGCAAGGGTTGATTTACGAGACTATTGAGCAGTTTGAGTAATAGGTAAGTGCCAAATTGATCCTTTTCCACTTTTTAAACATTCAATGCCCTTAAAGGTTAATTGCCTACTTACCTTTGCCTTATGAAACGTTTCTTTCCCATTGCTGTGCCTGCCTTTCTTTTACTTGCATTAGCCGTCTATTTTTGGCAATCAAACCAGTCAACTAAGTTATACAAGAAGCTCCCAATTATTGGGAATCATCGTTTAGATACTGTTCAATTAGCAGACGGCAAATTGCGTATCGATACATTATTTCACAAAATATCGCCTTTTAAATTTATCAATCAAGATGGAGTAGAAGTGGACGAATCTATTATTAAAGGAAAAGTCTACGTGTGTGATTATTTCTTTACAACATGCCAAAGTATTTGTCCGATTATGTCTAAGCAGTTAGATCGCGTTTATGACCATTGGAGCGACAATCCTAATGTGATGATTCTCTCGCATACAGTAGATCCCGAAACAGACACTCCTGAAGTGCTTAAAGCATATAGCGAGAAATTTAAGGCGGATAATAACCGTTGGATATTTTTAACTGGCAGCAAAGAAGCATTATATACCAAAGCTCGAAAAGATTACTTATTGGATGCCCGTGAATCGTTCGGTGGCGATGAGGATTTTATTCATACCCAGAACTTTGCATTGGTTGATCAGCAAGGAAGAATTCGCGGCTTCTATGATGGAACCATCAACGCAGAAGTGGATCAATTAATTAAGGATATTTCATTCTTATTAATGGAGTAATAATGCCATTTGAATTTATTAAATAGAGTTTGTCTATAGAGTCTCCTTATGTCGTTGCACTAGTCCGAAAAATGCTCATTTACAAAAGTAAACTGCGCTTTTTCAGCCTTCGTGCGCCTAATCAGAAGCCTCTATAGTTCAAACTCCTTAATCCATCTCCTAATGTCGTTGCACTAGTCCGAAAAATGCTCATTCACAAAAGTAAACTGCGCTTTTTCATCCTTCGTGCGCCTAATCAGAAGCCTCTATAGTTCAAACTCCTTAATCCATCTCCTAATGTCGTTGCACTAGTCCGAAAAATGCTCATTTACAAAAGTAAACTGCGCTTTTTCAGCCTTCGTGCGCCTAATCAGAAGCCTCTATAGTTCAAACTCCTTAATCCATCTCCTAATGTCGTTGCACTAGTCCGAAAAATGCTCATTCACAAAAGTAAACTGCGCTTTTTCATCCTTCGTGCGCCTAATCAGAAGCCTTTATAGTTCAAACTACTGACTCAGTGGACAGAAACTAATTAGTCCAAAATAGTGTGTTATTATGCTGACACAATAGCTGTTTGGATAAATAAAGCTGGATGATTACAGATATGTCTTCGGTATAAAAAATCCCGCTCCAAATGAATGAAGCGGGAGTTTAATTTGATTTTAGGATGATTAGAACTTGAACGATAGCCCAACCCCTAAAACTTGTTTAAATTGAGTTCTTGGACCAACTCCATCCACGTCAATGCCATTTACATTCCTTGTTACAGGAATATCAACATCATTATCGTAAATTAAATTTGTGAACAGGCTAGTGGTTAGCCATTTGTTGGCTTTGATAAGGATAATTGTTTCCCAGTTTACATCAATGTTGGCTCGTTGTTTCGCAATTGGATCGGTATAATTGTTAAACAATTGCAGGTTAGTTACCACTGAAATGTTTTTGGCGATATCTTTTTGCAAACGAGCGCGCAAGTAAGCACCAAACTCATAGCGTATTTTTTCTCCCGGTCTGATAATAGCGCCAGAGGCGGGATCAATTACTGCGGCAGTAACGCCAAATTGTCCGGCATTGGCTAAGTTCTGATCCATAACAAATGTTGCACGACCTGTAGTTGGTGAAAGGAATGCTGAAAACCATTCGTTTGGTTTGTATTCCATACCAAGTGCAAGAGATAAAAATCCCGGAGCCATAAATCGTGAGATGATGGTTGAGTCGTCAGGAAAATTAAAACCAGGCGCGAATTGACTTCTAAAATTTAGCATTGCGGCATAATAGAATTTCCCTTTTGCCCGCTTGCCGTACTTTGTGTTCAATTCTATTTTATCCTCATTTTTTCTAAGCGGTTGAGACTTCGTTGTAATAAATCCATAACCAGCATCTAAGGTGGTTTCAAAATAAACATCGTTTTTGCGATATTTAAGAAAAGCACTTCCTAAGGCAGTTGCTGAAAGAGCACTTTCTCCGCCGGAAGCCCAGTTTGTTAGTGATACTTGGTTAAAATTGACAGATAAAAATCCTCCTTTTTTCCAACCGTTTACTGTCGTGTCAGCTTCAATTTTAATTTGTGCATTTAATAATCCGGAAGCGCACATCCATCCGGCGAATAGTATTAGTATCGCTTTTTTCATTCCTTAGTTTTAGTAGTTTTTTACTGGCCGGCTTTTAATAAATCGCGAATTTCTCCTAATAAAATTTCTTCTTTTGTTGGAGCAGGTGGAGTTGAAGGTGCTTCTTCTTCTTCTTCTTTTTTCTTTATAGAATTTAGTATTCTAACCAACAAGAAGATTGCAAATGCCACAATTATAAATGTAAAGGATGCTTGGATAAATTTACCATAGCTGATCACTGCCTTCCCAGCAGTATATTTCAAGCCAGTGAAATCAAGGCCACCTGTTAGAATCCCGATTAGAGGCATAATAACATCTCCAACCAATGAACTTACAATAGCACCAAAAGCACTGCCGATAACAATACCGACTGCAAGTTCAATAACGTTACCGCGCAAAGCGAACGTTTTAAATTCAGATAGAAATCCCATAAAGTTTGTTTAAATGTTAGTTTGTGAATAGTGAAAATCAATTTTTACTAGTTAATTTCCGGGTTATTCATTCAATTACTTAAAATTGCAAAACTAACAATTTGACGAAAGGCTAGCAATAAAATGCAAAAGCCCCCAAAAAATCGGGAGCTTTTGCATTTTATATTAAGATTTAAAATACTAATTAATGCTAATTCTTGTGCTGAATCTAGAAAAATTTGTAGTCCAAATAAATGTGTACATCCCAGCAGCCGCGTCAACTAAATTAGTTGATTTGATTGTATTCCCTTCAGGAGTTATTTGGTTTTTAGATATCAAATTACCTCTTGCGTCGATTATTTCTAAAGTTCCTGTTGAAGATTCATTAACCCAAATGCTCACTAAATCTCCATTGTTTGGATTAGGGAAAGCTCGTATTCCTGAGTTTAGTGAAGAGGCCGACTGATTCGTTTTCCTTAAAACCAATGCAAAAGCATTCGACATAAGTTCTTCTTTACCTTCCGGAATGTTAATGGAAATTGATGTATTCTCCTCAATTCGTGTTAATTGTCCGGTAATCTTGTTCTCCAAATAAAATTCAAATTCATTTCCAAATGAACTCAATTGAGTCGCGGTAAGATCAAACTTGCTGGCAATGGCGTCCAATTGTAATGGAATTCTTTTATCAGTTTCTGGTTTTGGCAAGGTGTGTACACCAAGCTTTTCTCCTAATTCATTGATTAAAGCAAAGTTCGACACAGTCATCGGCAATTTTGGTTTGTAATTATCAAATTGTTGTTCGTATGCCTCAGTGGATGTTTCGTCAAATGCTAAAACAATTTCATCGCGAGATTCATATTCTTTATTATTTAAGATTAAACGCAGCTGATTCTCTGGTGCCGATAATCTAAATAAAAGCGTATCAGGGAATGTTGCTGTTTTAACACGTTCATTTGCTATGAGAACAGGGTTGTTGGCGATTGCTTTCATGAAGAAAGATTGCCCTGGCCCGATGAATCTCGAACCACCATTTGTGGAAGCTCCAGGATTTGCAGAATTATATTGTGCATATTGATTAATACGTGGGTTCCAAATGAAAATAGTAGTTGCAAGATTGGTCTTTGTCCATTCTGGTGAATCCCAATCGATAGGTGATGCATAAGGATTAGCAACTAAGTTCCATCCATTGCCATTATCGGTTAATTGGCAAGTCCCTGTGCATTGCATATTCAAATTGAGAGTGCCTTGATTTGGAGTTCCAATAAAATCTATAATTGCAGGGTTTGGGATGGTGTTGTTTTGCAACGGAGCTTGGCTTCTGTCTCCTAAGTGGTAAACCAACACTCCTTTTCCTGGAGGTATAACTTCATTAATGTTTATTGGCGATCTCCATTCAGTGCCATTTGGGCGGGGCTCATCATAAAGAAATATGTTCGAAGTAAATACAGTGGCATTGTCGAAACCATTAACTGCGTTTCCAATTCCATAGACTAGAATGTCATCCCTGAACTGCTTGATTTTTACACCTCCAATGGTATCCACTGGTGAAGCAAAGAATCTATTTGAACGAACACCACCTCTTGTCCAACGTTGCACAATAGCATTCCCAATAATGGAGGCCGTTGCTGGCATTTGTTCTAAGCGAGCAGTAAGTGACTGAGTACTCAACATGGTGAAATTTCTATTATTTGCAACACCATCTGCATCAAATTGTGCATTGTTTTTAACAGCTAAAACTTGTTTTACCGAGCCATTACCTGCCATTGATTTTAAGCCATTCCGAGAAAGAGATAAGTTATTATATGCGAATCCAATTACTTCTTGTGGGCCGTTTGAAGCATAGTTTATGGTATTGTTTGTAGTGACATACGAATTAGTTGGGTGTGGTGCAAAACCAGCAAGAGCGCTTCCAATGCGAATCTCACTTTGTGCTAATGTAATTAAACGACCTGTGCCTGAAATTGCTAATTTATTATAAAATAAAGCGGGGATATTTTGTGGACCAATTCCATTAAAATTAACCGTTCCATTATTGCGAATGAATAATGAATTCATCGTTAATATTCCGCCAATATTTAAGGCTCCATTTTGTGCATCATAAACGCCACCATTTTGTGTGAAATGTTGACTAATCGCCATACTTCCACCACCGATATTGCCATTTAATGTTCCTCCTTCTTGAATTAAACTACCGCTCACTTGTATTAATCCATTATTACAACTGAACGTTCCTCCTTGAAGAGATAGAATTCCTAATACGTTTACTTGTCCTGTGTTACAAGCAAAAATACCTTCAATTTGCTGAATCCCCACTAGAGCATTTAAAGAACCACTATTTGTAGCAAATTCACCTCGGTTTTCAAAAGTTCCTGAAACATTCATCAAGCCCGACATATTCTGAAATCTACCCATGTTGTAGAAACCTCCATTCACATTAATTGGAAGCGTTCCGTTTATTAGCAATCCAGTTGGAGTAATCTCCAAATCTCCAAGAGTGATAAGGTTACTCGTTAATGTTGCAGTTCCGTTTACCTGAACTTTTGGAATGAATAAGTTATCTACCTGGAAACTTCCACCGGACATACAAAAAACAGCATTTGCATTGAATTGAATATCAGAATCAATATGGCTAAAACCGTTTCCAAATGATATGCTATTTGTAAAGCTGAATTGACCTCCAGATTTTTCGATCTTAACATAGGGCAAATAACCCATAGATTGTCCTACAGGAGCACCAAGTATTGTTTGTGCAGACGATCCTGCAAAACGAATTGTTCCTGTTCCAGGTTGTAATGTTGTTGAACGATACGATGTGATATTCAAATTTCCAAATAGCCAGATTGCTCCGTTATTAATTGTTATTGGTCTGTTTGACGCAGAGGCGTTTTTAAGTCGCAATTCAGAATTCACTGTTATATTCCCATAGATTTCATAGGTGCGTGCATTTACGCCATTCTCGTTAACCAATTCTAACACATAAAAGATTGGATTTCCTAGAAAGCTGTAAGCAAATGAGCTTGGCCCATTCATTTTGATAACACCGTTATTATGATTAAACGTGCCTCCCGATTTTCTAAAGTCTTCTTCAATACTTGTAGTTCCTGAACTTGCTGTATAAACGCCATCTCCACTTAGCTCGAAGCGTCCACGAATCAAAACTGATGTTAAACCATTGCTGCAAGTTCCTGAGCTTTGTTTCCAGTTTCCTGTCAAAACTTGGGAGCAGTTTCCGAGGTTCATTGTTCCTCCATCAAGGCGTAAATTATTGTTTACAGCTATAGAAGCGAATCCTCCAGATTTAACAAAAGAGCCAGTGCCATTTTGTGTAAATGAACCATTCACAGTCAATGTTCCTGAACCAATATTTGTTTGAGAGCCATTTAATTCGATGTTACCAGTATTCAGCAATCCATCGCCCCAATTGATGGTGCAATTTTCGAAGCTTGACAATTGACCTAAGCCCATATTTGTTGTTCCTAATCCTTTAGAAACAAATGCATTTTGGGCTGATACCTGCCCTTGAATAATTACAGAAGCGCTACCTAAATTACATGAGCCTGCTGTCAACTGAATTTCGTTTGCTTGAAAACTTGTATTGCCAAGACTAAACTGTCCAGCACTGATCAACTTAGAATTGTTATTCATATATAATGATCCAGAGGCTTTCGAAAAATCACCATTGCTGCCGATAGTCAAATCGCCTATACAATAAATAGAACCAGTGCCTCCAATGAATTGACCTCCGTTAAGTTGCAAAGATTTTATTGTCATTGCAGATTGAAGACAATTGAACGAGCCGCCTGATAGTTGAAAAAGGCCACTTGGATTTACGCTTCCTACACCAGACGTTTTTGTGAATTGTCCTTCCGATTGAATCCATGATTGAGCAACTCTAAATTTTCCGGCTCCAACTTGAAATTGGCCTCCACTTAAATTACAATTTCCAAGAATTTCAACATTCGCATCCGCAACAATCATTGATCCTGCTGATACTGATAAGTTTATCATCGAACAAATGCCATTGTTGCCCTTAACGAGATTTCCACCCGAAACATTTAATTGTTGCATCGACTTAAATTGTGAACGTCGCATATTCAACGTTCCGCCTTCAAGGTCACTGGTTGTGAGAACTGTTAATATGGCTTGTGGATTGTCGGCGCCGCGAATCAATCCCGTGTAATTTACCTTCATGCGCAAACTCTTTACGATGGTGGTAGTGCCTAAATCACAGTTTATGTTAGAAATATTTCCGTCAAATAGAACATCGTCGGCTTGCATGGGAATGCCAGCGGGTTGCCAATTCGATGCTTGGTTCCAGTTGCTGCTATTAGCTCCTGTCCAAATTTTCTCAACCGCTTTCAAATTTCCGGCAGTAAAACCAGAAACTATAATGGTGAGTGCTATGGCGTATAAACGATTCATAATAGATTGTGTTTGCGTATTTGATGATTTGTATTAAATCCTTTAACTGTAAATTTACCTTCAGGTTGCTATGTAATCGGGCTTGTAAGGCAATGTCTCTTACATTGAAAGAAAAACAGGCAAATTGTCCATTTAATAGGATTGTAATGACCAAACCCGCTGTGTTTTCAGGTTTTTTTTCGCTCGCGCGGATGCAAGAAAATACGTTGATTGGGAATTCTGAGAAAAGATTTGGCGAGAAGAATGCCTAAATCACTCATTAAATTGATATTAAAGCTCCCGAAGGCTTCCTGTAGAAGAATATTTCTGGTAAAAAGAATGAGCTGAAGCCTTTCTTGAGAATAAAATTTTCGTCCGCGCCCACGTCGCAAGAAACAATTCTGAATGCCTGTAATTTTCGAGCGCCTCGGAAGATTCCCAATGACTGTATGTCAACATTCGATTGGGGTTCGAGTGATCTTCCAGCAATTCAACGTGAAGACATCCCGCGAAAGCGGATATTTTTGATTTTGCCTCGTCAAAAACAGCTAAGAAAATCTCTCTGTTTTCGGGCATAAATTCCATGTCGACGATTCTAATCAGCATGGAATTCTACACGTAAAGAGTCATTCACTTTTAAGCCAAGTAATTTTGCTGCTGAT
>Ga0209702_10003646_pt1 | contig 23860 bp, 16 predicted proteins | sample FRY01_FD_187210 | JGI IMG/M metagenome (GOLD analysis project Ga0209702, IMG submission 187210) | Freshwater microbial communities from Lake Fryxell liftoff mats and glacier meltwater in Antarctica - FRY-01 (SPAdes) (version 2) | ecosystem: Environmental > Aquatic > Freshwater > Ice > Glacier... | reverse complement strand
CAGCAACATGTTTAACACCTACGGGCTCTGCATCAGTTGTTGCCAGCGGCGGATCAGCTCCTTATTCTTATGCTTGGTCTACAGGAGCAACAACCGCTTCCGTTTCAGGATTAGCCGGTGGTGTGTACAATGTAGTTGTTACTGCATCTAATGGTTGCACAGGAGCTGGAACTGCAACAATCACATCGGGAGGTTCAACCTCTTTAAGTGTTACCACAACAAATGCGACTTGCAACGGCACTGCCAATGGAACTGCAACAGCTGCAGGATCTGGCGGATCGGCACCTTATACTTACTTGTGGAGTAACGGAGCTACAGGTGCACTTGCATCAGGCTTAATAGCAGGAAATTATTCAGTAACAGTGACTGATGCAGCTTCATGCACGGCATCTCAAACATTGGTAATAGGTCAACCCAGCGCATTAACTGCAACTGCAAGTGCGGCAGCACCCTCATGTTCTTCAACAACAGGAAGTGCCTCAGTTACCGCAATTGGTGGTACAGCCCCATATTCATACATCTGGTCAAATGGTTCAACCGCAACTTCTGCGAATGGATTAAGTGCTGGCAATCATACTGTTACCATTACAGATGCAAGAGGATGTACCGCAACACGCACAGTGACCGTTGTTCAGCCAGCCGCTTTATCTGGAACAATTACAACAACTCCAATCACATGCAATGGAGCTGCAAACGGCGCTGCGACAGCATCCGTAAGTGGTGGAACATCTCCATATACTTATGCGTGGAGCAATGGTGGAACTACTTCTTCAATCAACAACCTAAATTCTGGTGCACTAACCTTAAATGTGACTGATGCAAATGGTTGTTCTGTATTATTAAATACTAACATTACTCAAGCTGCTGCCTTAGTAGCTACGGTTACTGTGAATGCTGCAACCTGCACAGGAAGTGGATCTGCAACAGTTTCAGCAATAGGAGGAAATTCCCCTTACTCGTATGCTTGGTCTAACGGAGCATCTGGTGCCGCTGCAACCGGATTAGCTGGTGGAAATTATTCAGTTATTGCTACTGATGCGAATGGTTGTACAAACACCCAAAATTTTACCATTACTCAACCAGTTGCAATTAGCTTAAGCTTGAGTCCAACGCAAATTACCTGCAACGGGGCTGCAAATGGCAGCATTCAATCTACCGTTTCTGGTGGAACAGCCCCAATTGCTTATTCTTGGAGTAATGGTGCATCAACCTCAAATATTCAAAATCTAAACCCAGGTTCTTATACGTTAACCGTAACGGGTTCTTCGGGCTGCTCTGCATCTCAATCTATCGTTATTACGCAACCTGTTGGGATGAATTTAACCGTGACAAGCTTGCCTGCTACATGTGGTGGAAACGACGGAAGTGCAGCGGTTTCAGTAACGGGAGGTATTGCTCCGATTGCCTATTCTTGGAATACAACACCAATCCAAACATCTTCAACAGCATCTAATTTATCTCCTGGAACATTCATAGTAATTACAACAGACGCCAATGGCTGCACCAATACTGCAAATGCCATCATCCCAAATACAGGTGGTTTAACACTTTCACTTAATGCCGCTGCAATGATTGGTTGTTTCGGAGGTAACGATGGAACTGCCGTTGCAATTGCAAACGGTGGCGCTTCACCATACTCTTATCTTTGGAGTAATGGAGTTAATACGGCAAACGTTAATTCCCTCACAGCGGGATCATATTCTTGCACAGTAACCGATGCAAACGGCTGCACTGCAGGTCAAACGATAACGCTAACGCAACCAAGTCAGGTTATTGCCAACATAACAAGTAGTCCAATTTCATGTTTTTCTGCCAGTAACGGAAGTGCTTCAATAAGCGCCACAGGCGGATTAGCTCCTTACACATATAGCTGGAGTACTGGCGCTTTAACCTCATCAATACAAAATTTAATTGCAGGTAATTACACAGTTACCATTACAGATCAGAACAATTGTAGTGTAAATGAAACCCTAAATTTATTAGCACTTCCACAATTAGTTGTTTTAGCAAATTCTACTGCCTTGTCTTGTGCAAATAGTAACGACGGAGCAGTTACCTTGAATGTTTCAGGTGGAAATCCTCCATACAACAGTTCATGGTCTGATGGCGCAAGCGGAATTTCTCGCGTGGCTATGAATGCAGGAACATATTCTTACACCGTTACGGATGCATCCGGATGCCAAACTGCTGGTTCTGTGGTTGTTTCTGCCCCAGTTCAATTACAATCGGCTTACACAGTTGTTAATGCAACCTGTTACGGTGTAAATGATGGTGGTATTCAGGTAAACACGAGTGGAGGAACAGCTCCTTTTACACATTCTTGGGGTAACGGAATGACTGGCCCAAATATCCTAGGTCTTGCAGCTGGATCATATGCAGCAACGATTACAGATGTAAATGGCTGTCAAACTACATTGAACGCAGTTCTTAATTCCCCCGATTCACTATCATTAACATATTCGGCCACATCATCTACGTGTAGCGGTTCAACTGGCAGTTTGTTGTTTTCAGCCTACGGCGGACAAGCTCCATATTCTTATTCGTTGGATAATGGTACGTTTCAAAACAATCCATTTTTCGGCTCACTAACAGCAGGACTTCATACCATTGTGCTGCGCGATGTTAATCAATGCACAATTACACGAAATGCACTAGTTGGAGCGCCAGTTACGATTGGTATTCAATTAAGTAACATAACTCCAAGCACGTGCAATGGCTTAGCGGATGGAACTGCTCAAGCTATCGTAAGTGGAGGAACAGCGCCATTTATATTTGCTTGGTCTTCCGGGGAATCAGGTGTTCAGGCAAGTCAGTTATTGCCTGGTGCAAATCAGATTACGGTGACTGATGCCGCTGGATGTTCTGCATTTTTAAGTTTCAGTATTTCTGAGCCTTCAGCACTTTCAATGACTTCTACAATTATTCCAGCAACGTGCTATGGCTCTTCAAATGGTAGTGCTCAAGTAAGCATTTCTGGAGGAACGGGTCCATATTCCACTCTGTGGGAAACAGGCGCCATTGGGGCAATTCTTTCGAATGTTCCAGTTGGATATTACGATGTAACCGCTACCGATGCTAATAGTTGCATTGTTTCGGATACCTTATTTGTAACTCAACCTTCTCAACCAATTGTATTACAAACGAGCGTAATTCCGGGCAACTGTGGAAATGGAGCAGGAACAGTATCTGTGACCGCTGTAGGTGGCACCGGCACATTATCTTATTCTTGGAATACAACACCAGCGCAAAACACGCCTACTGCAAACGGATTAACTGCAGGAACATATACGGTTACGGTGACCGATGGAAACAACTGTGCACAAAATTTATCAGCTACTATTTCTCCTTATGCTCCAATTGCTGCAGTTGTTGACTCCGTGAATGCTGCAACGTGTTTTGGAGATACGGATGGAGCTGTTTTCGTTACAGTTTCTGGCGGTGCGCAACCTTATTCGTATCAATATGGAACAGGTCCTCAATCAAGTTTGCCTAGCAATTTAGCAGCAGGAACTTATAACGTAACAATCAATGATATAAATGGATGTAGTGGTTCTATCAATTTTGTAATTCCTCAACCTCCAAGTCTAAATTCTTCGGCAACGGCTCAACATGCAACTTGTTATGGCTTAAGCGATGGTCGTGCATTATTGACTGTTTCTGGTGGTGTTCAACCATATACGTATGCTTGGTCGAATGGAGTTTTTACATCAGCAAACAATGCCATCCCGGCAGGACAATATACCTGCACAATTACCGATGCAAATGGTTGTCAAACAACAGCTTCTACGACAGTAAATCAGCCAGCAGAATTAACCGCATCGTTAGCGCCAATATCACCTGCTTGCAGCGGAATTAATAACGGTTCGATAGCGGCAAATGCAAGTGGAGGAACGGGATTTTATACGTATCAATGGAATACAGGTCAGCAAGCACCAACTATAGATGGTTTAGCTCCTGGAGATTACACGGTAAATATTATCGACCAAAATGCTTGCATGATTCAATTGAACGCATCTCTGCAATCTGCTCAAGCATTTTCAATTGTTGTTTCTGCTGAAGATTCAGTAATTTGTCAAGGAGAACAAACAACAATCACAGCGAGTGCCAGCGGGCTTCACCCTCAATTTAGCTATGTTTGGGAGCATGGAGTTACAGGTTCAACATTAGGTGTCAATCCTCAATCAACTTCTACTTACACAGTTGTAATTACAGATGGGGAAGGTTGTATTGGACGCGATTCATTGGAAATTATGGTTGTGCCGACTCCAACAGCTCAAATTATTGCCGATGATACAACAGCTTGTGCACCATTTTGTGCTAAACTTAGAGCTGAATCACTGACTGCTACCTCATTTAGCTGGACAATTGGTGATAGTATTTATTCTAGTGGAGTTCAAACATTTCCATGCTTCAATGAGCCTGGATTATATTCAGTTCGCCTTGCAATAAAGGATGCAAACGGTTGCAGTGCCTATATTGTTTGGTCAGAACTAATGCATATTTTCCCTAGTCCAGAAGCGGCATTTACGCCAATACCAACACAAACAACCTTAGATCAACCAATCGTAAATTTCGTTGGCGAGAGTCAAGGTGCCAGCGAATACACCTATCAGTTCGGAGATCCAGCAAATAGTTCGGTGATGCTTGGTAATGCAGCATTCTCCTATAGAGATACTGGTTCATTCGAAGTGACATTGCAAGTTGGAAACGAATTTGGTTGCACCGATAAAGCAGTTCATACCATTCACATAGGTGGCTTCAAAGCATTTTATTTACCAAAAGCGTTCACACCTAATGCAGATGGATTAAACGACGTGTTCATGCCTAAAGCAAGTGGTTTTGCGGAAGAAGGCTTTGAAATGCGCATTTTCGACCGTTGGGGGCATGAAGTATTCTTCTCAAACGATTGGGATAAAGGCTGGGATGGAACTGTGAATGGTCGCCCAGTGCCTGTTGACTTATACGTTTGCAAAGTTAAATACTTCGACAAACAAGGTAATGGGAACGATCATATTAGCGCCGTTACTGTGACGGAATAAGACTAAGTTTAATTGTAACTTTAGCGATCATGCGCATTGTTGGGATTGTAATAAATAGGGTTTACTTAGAAAACGTTTAATGCATTTTAAATGAGGTATCTCTTGCTTAATTAAAGTCTTTCCACAGAGTCCAGAGTTTGAACTATAGAAGCTTATAATTAGGCGCACGAAGGCCTAAAAAGCGCAGTTTACTTTTGTAAATGAGCATTTTTCGGACTAGTGCAACGACATCAGGAGACTCTATAGACAGTATTTTAACCTCGGCTATTTGTTTGCCAAACACCGATTTTTGTAATAGTATTTCTATTTCTTTACCTTGATAAATCATATTACTTGTTTATTCGCTCAAATCTTTCTCTTACTATTTGCTTATACTGCTCCTTAAATTCATTACTTAAAAAACTAATGTCTATTTGTTCCATCCATTTTGGTATGGATTTCTCCATTTTTTTGAAAATATTTTCTTGCTGTTTTTCATCCAGCTTCAATGTATTCATTGCAGCGACAAAATCCTGTTTTTTTAATTTCTTCTTTCTACCATTTAGATTCAGTGCCATTTCTTCATCATCTGCCGGATTTACCAATGCCGTGTTTACTAAATCGTAAGCTGGCGATAATACCATGCCCAAACCGGGTTGTTCTAATAAGGAAAAGTTCTTCAAATGCATATCGGCATTGCCTGTTAAAAAAGAAAACAACACCAACTCAAAGAAATTCACTACATCCAAACCAGCTATTGCAGAGTATTTTTGAATGGCTTTGGCAATTTGTTCATAGCTGCCGTAGTATTTATCTTCTGTGAGCCGCTCAGTTAATTGACACATGTCTTCCATAGCAAGCTTACCCTTTTTTACCCTGTCTAAACGTTTCGTTATATAAGCTAGGTTTCCTGATGTTAATCTTACAAGACTATGTGGTGCAGTTTTTATCTTTGCCAAACGGGCTAAATGCATTGTTACGTCTTCTACTTCGGGAAGCTGTTTGTATAATGTAGTAGGTGGTTTTAATATGTAGCCACCCCAAAGCCCAACGATAGTAAATCTTTTACCTGCTTCATCTTGATTATTGCTTGTTATATGTAGAGATAGTTTGGCTTGCACACCAGTTACTGCTGTTTGGCTTTGTATTACCTCTTTTGCCAATGGTTCTAAATCAGCTTCTGAGTATGGTAACGCAGGAGGGGAGGGTTGCTCGAATATCTTTTTTGAGCAAGTGCCGTGAAAATCCAATTCATTTTCGGGCAAAGGTTTGTAGCAAAATAAGCATCTTTTCATGACTTGTCCTGCTCTTTTACTTCTTCCACACTCACTGCTCCAATGCAATCTTTACAACAAGCCAGCAGTAAGCCCATACGGTCTCTTGGGTTTAATTTCCAATTTTTTTCGGCTATGTTTAGCAACCAACCCTCAGGGATTAACCCGTCAAAAAACGGGAATAACACATTGGATGTATAAGCAGTATCCTTTATTGGCAGGGTTAAACTTACTGGCTTTGCATCTGTTTGACTTCGGTACATAGGGTCATATTCAAAATGATACCCATTATCATCTTGCGTAAGCCATCCCGCCATTCGTTTATCTACTTTTATAATTGCCTTTCTCATTGTTCATTTTTTTTTTTGGCAGTAACTGCACCTACTTCATATCCAAATAAACGTAGCACCTGGTTTACTTTATCTATGCGTAAACTTTCCTTTCCTTGTTCTAATTCACGAACAAAACGTAAGCCCACACCAGCCTTCTCTGCCAACTCAGGCTGTGTTAGGTTTACTGATTTCCGTTTCTCTTTTACAAAATTTGCTAGTTCCATTTTATACCCTTTAAGGTGCAAATATAGTAATCCTTTTCTTATTTATACCCTTTAGGGTGTATTTTGTTTGAAAATATGAACATTATACCTTTTAGGGTATAAGTATATATTTAAATCTAATAATGTACCCGAAGAGGTACTGTAGGATTTCGACACTTTAAGTAGCGTTTACTCAAAATTCAGAAATGCGGTGGATGCAAGGAACAGAAATTGACGATGTATATTTAATACTTCGAAATGGCTGTAAAAAAGCAAACGCCGTATTTCTGGCTAGTTTTTAAAATTTTAAATTCATGTAAAAAGTTATTCTCGATGCAAGGATTTTTGCATATAATTGAAAAAATCCATGCAATAGAAATGGTTGTCTCCATAATAAATAACTCATTTAAAAGGAATGAAACGTTTTTGAGTGAACCCTACATAAGCTTCAATATCGACCAACAGCCATGATCTAAGCCCTAGCTTGTATCTTCATAAATAAGGTCCACTTAAAAATACCCAAAATGCTGATTATGTATATTTTATAATGTTTATTTTATGATATACTACGTATGATTTTGACGAAATTGATCAGATTACATGCATCACAAATTATCATTTTATTATTTTCTGGAATTTGGCTTAGCTAGCAACATGCCATCTGCTTCATTAAGAGTATTTTGAAGTACTATTTGTACGTCATAAAATCCTCTTGCCTCGCATACGCAGCATTTCTGACTTTTTATTGAACCCTAAATAATTGAAATTGATACTCAATTAATCGATGTTTTTGGCAATTTCAAAGTCACTTTCTATTATGACCGAGCGAATTCTAAAAGGTCACCAAAATCACCTCTATCTGCTTTCTTCAGCGCTTGCAAATATTTTGAACGTTCGTCGCTTTCGCTGGGCAAATTCGAATTCGATTGACCCCAAGTAAATATTTTTCGATCGAAAACTTTTTCTGCAATTAGATCTGCCATAAGCCTGCTGTGTCTTCCATTACCATTAGGAAAGCAATGGATGCTAACTATTCTGTGTTTAAATCGAATCGCTATTTCGTCATCTGAATAGGATTCATTTTCAATCCAATACTTAACATCATCCAACAGCATCTTTAATTCGGTCGAGATTTTCCAGGATTCGATACCAATATTCTTCTCGCTTTTTCGGAAAACACCTGCCCATTTCCATACTCCACTATACATTCGCTTATGTAATGATTTAATAAATTGTTCCGATAGCAAAAGATCAATCTTTATCTTTTTTCCTATAGTCCATTGGATAGCCTGCTCAATATACTTTTGTTCAAATTCATCAAGTTCTCCCTTAGTGGATATTGTAGTAATTTTTAGCCCTTCGCATTCAGCTTCGTTTAAGGGAGTCTGACCAGCATAATAATCAAGGTCTAATCCCATATCATTTTGGGCATTTCTTCTATTATTTCATTAGTCCTTTCGTCTATTGCCTTCTTAATTCTTTCAGGAGAATTTTCCTGGTCTTCCAACTTCATGGTTCCAGAAGTTCGCATTACAATTTTAGTCGCTAGCTCTCTTGCTTTCCTCTCAATCAATTTATCAATGCTCCCATCAATTGGAATAAAACCATAAACGAACTTCATATCCATTACCTTTGCAGCTTCCCCCAAAGCTCTAATAGTAATGGATCCATCGGCCTCTCTTTTTTCTATGTTTTGAGCGCTTTGTCTTGTAATTCCAAGTTTGTTACCTAGCTGTTCCAATGACATTCCAAATGAGGTGCGGATGGTTTTTACCCAGCCAACCGATGGACGAATTGCCTTATCTGTAGCTTTAAAAGGCCTTAGCTTCTTACTTAATTGTTCTATTTGTAGCTTGTTTTTTTTCATTTGTCAGATTATTGTAAGACATACACATAACAAATGTAAGGCTATATTATTACAAATGAAAATATTTGTAAGGCTATTATATGACATTTATTATAATTTTGTCATGGTATGCTCTTACAATACTACATGTAGATAACATTAGCTAAACTCTAAGCGTTTGGTCTGGTGCGGAAAAAATGTAAAGACATTTCGTGAATTCTTGCCTTTCATTGCTCACATTTCTATTCACATAATTGTCTATTTCTTTCAACAATGCTGCTCGTTAAATTAAAAATTACTATTATTGAATCAATAAATGGAGGCCGAAAACCAAAAGCGGGGCGATACCGAAAAGCTAACGAGTATGACTTTAAACCCAACTTATGAATCATTTTATTAACGTCCTAAAAAAATACGCTGTTTTCAGCGGAAGATCAAGTCGCGCCGAATATTGGTACTTTGTTTTAGTTAATGTAATTATAGGATTAATATTGGGTTATTTGGTTACTTCTTCAGGATCTGCGGGACTAGCCTTTATTCCAATGATTTACAATCTTGCTCTTCTTGTGCCGTCAATTGCTGTAGGAGTGCGCCGGATGCATGATGTTAATAAAAGTGGTTGGTTCGTCTTAGTGCCTTTTTACAACCTATATTTAGCCGTAACTGAAGGCACTCATGGACCAAATGAATATGGTTCAGATCCTTATGGTAACGAAGATTTAAATCAATTAGTTGAGAATTAGTTACTAATTCCTAAATACTAAAAAGGCTGGATTTTATACTCCGGCCTTTTTTATGGGATTAAGTATTCAAGGTCGATTAACTTTGCCACATGCGCTATTTTATTCGTATTCGGTATCGGGGAAGCAATTATCACGGTTGGCAAATGCAGCCGAATGCGATCACTGTTCAGGAAGTTTTAGATAATGCATTAACTATGTTGCTCCGTGAACCAATCCAAACATTGGGTTGCGGTCGCACCGATACTGGAGTTCATGCCTCTGACTTTTATGCGCATTTTGATGTAAATGCCCCAATAGATTCTTTAGAAAAGCTTCAGCATAAATTAGCTGCATTGCGATTAAATGGCATTCAAATTTGTAGCATTTTCCCTGTCGATGATGCTGCTCATGCTAGATTCGACGCCACTTCTCGAACGTATGAATACCGAATAATGCGTGAGTTAGACCCGTTTTTGGATGGTTTGGCTCATTACGTTCATACCAATCTTGATATCGAAGCTATGAATTTGGCAGCACAACATTTATTGGGAAAACAAGATTTCTCTGCATTCTCAAAATCACATACTCAAGTGTTTACAAATAATTGTGCTATCGCATTTGCAGAATGGAAACAAGTCGATAATCAATTAATTTTCACCATCAAAGCCGACCGGTTCTTGAGAAATATGGTTCGAGCTATTGTTGGAACTTTGTTAGATATCGGTCAAGGTAAGTTCGCTCCCGCGGATATGGCCGCAATTATTCAATCTGGAGATCGTTCGAACGCAGGAATGAGTGTTGCCGCGCATGGCTTATTCCTTACTAAGGTTGAATATCCGTCAGAAATTATCAAAAACGAGTTAAAATCCCTTTAAGGTTTTTACTGCATCACCTGGATTACTCTGATTGAAAACTGCGCTTCCAGCTACAATTACATCCGCGCCAGCATCAATTACTTCTCGGTAATTCTTCGCGTCAACACCTCCATCAACCTCAATGACTGCTTTACTTCCTGCATTATCTAAATCGATACGTAATTGACGAACTTTATCAATGGTACGAGGAATGAATTTTTGTCCTCCAAATCCCGGATTTACGCTCATCACCAAAAACAAATCGGCATCATTTAAAACATCTTCCAAAACACTTACTGGAGTTCCTGGATTAATTGCAACGCCCGCTTTAATACCAAGCGATCGGATGCCTTGCAAAGTTCTGTGCAAATGAACACAAGCTTCATAATGAACAGTAATAATATCGGCTCCTGCTTTTGCAAATTCTTCAATATAACGATCAGGGTTCACAATCATCAAGTGCACATCTAGTGGCTTTTTTGAAAGTTTTTTCACCGATTTAAGAATTGGAAACCCAAAGGAGATATTCGGTACAAAAACACCGTCCATCACATCCACATGAAACCAATCCGCCTCGCTATCATTGATAAATTGAATATCTCTGCCAAGGTTATTGAAATCGGCAGATAAGATAGAAGGAGCTAATAAATGTTTCATAGCGCGAAATTACAGAAATAATACCAATTGCATTTATAAATAGTGTCTGTCCACAGACTCTAATTAAGTCCAATATTTTCTTATAGTATGTCAATGTAATAGCTGTTGGCCCCATAAATTTAAACTGCTACATATATGCTTTCGGTATTATTCCCCTGCTCTTTAGGATCGAGTATATTATTCTATCAATCCACAATAAAAATTGAGAATAAATGAATAAAACCTTTTTAATTGAAAAATGTATTTGCTTAATTAGGGTTCACTTAAAAAGTCAGAAACACGTCAGATGTGAGACAAGAGGATTTTATGACGTACAAATAGTACTTCAAAATACTCTTAACGAAGCAGATGGTGTGTTTCTGGCTAAGCCAAATTCTAGAAAAAAATAAAATAATAATTTGTGATGCATACAATCTGATCGATTTCGTCGAATAATGCTCACCAAATCAAAAATTAAACGTTGTAACATTCACATAATCATAGTTTTTGGTGTTTTTAAGTGGGCCCTAATTACTTATGTTACATGCGTCTTTAAAATTCTCAATTCCAATTGTAAAAAAGGAAATCATACAATCAATTTCAGCTATTATTTCAAGAAGGTAACTTCAACGTGCTTTTGCAAAATTAAACTTTTAGAAATTTTACGTGTTTCAAGAAACTATCTACAATCTATGGCAAAGCGCAAACAAGAATTATACTTTAGGAAACCTCTAAAAATCCACTTGTCATCGTTGAACATCAACATTAAAAGCCTCACATATCCTATTTATGCTGCGTTTTAATTTCTTGTTCGACTCGATATTTGACTTTTTTAGAGGTTCCCTATATAGAATCATGAGCAACCAGTTCGTTGATTTTGACGCTATTGTTGGCGATGTAATCTGGCGATTGCGGTTAAGAAAGCTTGATACTATACAATTCCACTTTTATTGAAACTGACCAACTTTCACTAGATGAATAACTTAGCCATTGAACAAACACCTGAAAAATTCGATTTTCTTTTTGTCGGGTTAGGTGCTGCTAATTGCTTATTGATTCGAAAGTTGCATGGTAGCGGTTTGCTTATTGGTAAAACTGTAGCCATTATTGAGCCGTCAGATAAATCAACGAACGACCGAACATTTTGTTTCTGGGCTACCGAAGAAGAGCTTTTCAAATTAAATCTTGAAACGTTGGTAAGTTTCCGTTGGGACTGCATAAAAATATCGGGTATCGCCAAACAGCAGATTACACCTCTTCGATATTATCATATAAAAGGTATAGATCTATACGATAAAACGAAAAGTATTCTTCTCAATTATGATATTAAATTCTTCAACTGCTACCTAACAGAAAACCCGGAAATAGAAGCAAACGGGTATAAAATTAGCTTAGAAAATGAAATACTTTATGTAGATAAAGTTTTTGATAATCGTCCACCTACTTTTTTACCTCCAAAAGGAAATCAAAGTCATTTATTACAATCGTTCTACGGATGGAAAATTAAAACGACAACAAAAGCATTTGATGCATCAATGATGGTAATGATGGATTTTAATGTCCCTCAAAATAAATTCACCCAATTTATTTATGTCCTTCCTTTTGATGAAGAAACTGCACTTGTAGAATTAACCAGATTTGGAACTCAAATTGTACTGCAAGATCAAGCGAAGTCAATTCTTGAAAATTACCTGAAGGAATTGGGTGTTTCTTTTACAATTTTAGAAGATGAGCAAGGTGTAATTCCAATGTCATCTGCAAATTTGAAGATTGAAGACTTTGGAGAGAATTGGATAAACATGGGTGCAAGAGCAAATATGCTCAAGTCTACCAGTGGGTATGCATTTCATTCGATGGCAGAAGATGCATTAGTCCAGATGGAAGCCATTAAAAATTGTCAATTATCAACAAGGAAATCCAAAGAGCAACGATTTAAATTTTATGATCGACTGTTACTTAAAATTTTACATGAAAAGCCAGAATACGGCAAGATAATTTTCGAAACGCTTTTTAAAAAAATACCAGTCAATAATGTTCTAAGATTTCTTAGAGAAAAAACAACCTTGCCAGAAGAAATAGTGATTTTTTCAAAACTGCCCAAGAGATTGTTTATTAAAGCCGCTGTAAAGGATATATTACATCAGATTATTTCCTTACCGGTATTCGTGTTGCCTTTTTTATTTACGATTCTATCTTTAATCCTATCAATCTATAACTTAGAATATATTTCATGGAGCATTTTAATTCTAGGTTTTTTATCTGTAGGTCTTCCGCATGGAGCAATAGATCATCTTACGTCTAAGAACATAAACAACAAGACACAATTAATTTTTTTTATACTAAGCTACTTATTCAAAAGCATTATGTTAGGTTTAGTGTGGCTGTTTTTTCCTGATCTGGCCTTACTCCTTTTTATTGTTTATTCAGCATGGCATTTTGGACAAGCAGACTTTAAGGAATGGGGCTTAAATCATGGTCTGCAATCGGCCCTTTGGGGATTTATTCTTTTAATGGCTATTCTTATTTTTCATCCAGAAGAATTAACTTGGATACTTGCACAAATTCCCAACTTGAATTCCACAAATTTATTGAAGTTAGCGTCAGGCCCACAAATAATAGTATTTCAAGTGTCAATAATTACTGCTGGATTATTTGTAGCAGCTGTAAATAAATCAAAAAATATTTTATTTACACTAATCTATATTCTACTGTCTAGTATGCTGCCCTTGCTAGTCTCATTTGGTATTTATTTTATTGGACAACACAGCGTAAATGGTTGGCGTCATTTATTAAAGGGTTTAAATGAACAACCACAGAAATTATGGGTAAAATCGCTTCCGTTTAGCATTGGTGGAGCATGTATCATTTTAGCCGTCCCTTTTGTTGTAGGTCCTGATTTTTGGGGTATCTTTTTTGTGCTTTTATCCTGCCTGAGTATACCGCATATCTTTAGTATGAACCACTTTTACACGAATTTAAAATAAGATCGTTTTTAATTCTGCCAGTCTACACAAATATATTTATTTGTTAGCAACGTGCAGACAGAACGTGGAATGCAGTTGACTGAATCATCCCTTTACCATAATTCTGCACTTGGATGCGTTTATTAAGGATTCAATAAAAGTCAGATATGCTTAATTCAGCTATTCGTCGGAATTTTTTTTGAGAATATTAATAATCGTTTGACATTATATCTCAGAAATACGAATGCCTGGACAGTTTTAGCCGCTTTTATGTGAATATTTATTATTGGATATATTTATAGACGGATAATTACTTAATCAAAATAATTTCAAGTTATCCGACCTCTCAAAACTAAAGAGTTACAACTTTATCCATTGGAAATTTCGTTTCTGTTTCCCATTATCTAAAATCACGTTATAAACGCCTGGTGAAAGTGCTAAGGTGTTGAATTCAATACTAAAAGTGCCATGAGCCAATTGTGATTTTGAGTGAATTAATTTGCCATCAACGGAATAAACATTGGCTATAATATTTTGAGGGAACTTGCTACTACCACTAATTTTGAGCAATTCATTTCCTGGATTTGGACTAATCACCAATTCATCAATTCCAATTAATTGAGCAATGCTAGATTTAAGTACAACAACACCTATCGAAAAGGTATCAGCACTACAAGCATTGCTTGCTATTAATGTTGTTGGCCATGTGGCATCAAATGGAAAAATGTGCGCAGGATTTGGATCGTTACTCGTCGTTCCATTTTCGAATGTCCATTGATAATTAATGCTCGGTAAATTTTGACTACTGAATAAAATTTCATATTGCTCTGTTCCTGGAACATACGTAAATACTGCAGATGGAGGAGGAGTAGTGTTCACTTCAATGCCTGTTGAGGTTCCAAAACACCCATCAATATTGCTTGCACTTACAGAATAAATTCCAGATGAAGTGATTTGTAATGAATTACCAATTTGTCCATTCGACCACACATAATTACTGAAACCGTTTTCTGCGATTAAAACTATGCTTTCTCCTTCGCAAATAGTAATTGGACTAGCTGGTTGCACATCAATATTAAAGGGAATAGAATTGCTTACCACAATCGACGCCGACTGCAAAAGGCAGCCATTTCCATCTAATGCATTTACACTATAAGTTCCGGGAGTATTTACAATTAAACTCGGATTTGCAGTATTTGTGTTCCATAAATAATTGCTAAACCCGCCGTCAGCAATTAATGTGACCGTTCCACCTTGACAGATTGTTAAAGAGCCACTAGTTGAAACATTGAGAACACCCTGATTCGTAAATTGAACCAATACACTTAAACGACTACTACTTTCACAATTATTTAGTGTTTGTGAGGCATAGTAATTCGTATTATCACTAAGAAATGTATTTATTGGCAGTGCCGATCCTCCAAAGGGTGAAGCATACCATTAAATACTGTTGCCTATTGCGCTAAGCTCATCGATACTTGCGCCATTACAAACTAACTGAGGCGAGGTTCCTGTTGGCGCTGGTGTTGAGTTGCCAATTTCGATGTTCGTACTTGTCGTAAATCCGGGGCAACCTGCGATAGAATAATTAACGGTGTATAGTCCTTCCAAACTATTTGCTGGATTAATAATCCCAGTTATTGGATCGATGTCTAACCCGATATTTGCATTAAAAGATCCACCTAAGTCACCCACAATAGTTGCTGCTGGCGTATTCGTTAGCGATCCGCAATAGATATTGTTAGGATAACTTATTGAAGCTGATCCTACGGATGAATTGCAGCATTGATTTATCATGGATGAAACCGAATATACATCGGCATTTTGCCAGCAACAATATTGAACCTTTAACCCTAGCAATGTGCCAGATAATGTTGTACTGAATAATCTACCGCTTGATCAATGGTATTGCATCCACCTTGATTGCTATTATTGTCACATGTATATGCACATATGATGGAGTTATTCCCATTAGGATTGCTGAGAGTTGCGGTTGGGAAATTAATGATGCTATAATTTGCAGGAATTGGTCCATTAATAACTGTTTCTATAACTCCGAGATTACAGTTGTTGTTAACGGTATTTGGAAATCCAGCTCTAATTAACTGACTGACATTTGCAGCGAATGTACCTGTTATATTAACCTCGACTGGTTCATAGCTGAGCACTCCTATTTTGAGGTTGGGAATGTTTTGATCGACATTGATATTTAAAATTCCCCCATCGTAATTTGCTATGATGAGCATGTTTCCATTTGGATTACAAGTCACTTGAGCATTAGATTTTAGAATTAGTAGCACACAAACTAAAACGAGCAATTGGCTTATTATTCTCATACTTTATTAAAGGTGATGGTCAAAATTTAAAAACAAACGTTCTACTATTTACAAGATTAAAAATAAATGTACATAGTTAAGTAATTGTCAGACAATAATCGCTTTAAGATTATAACCATTCGTAACTGCTTACATTTTACTTTTACATAATATTTAGTGTTTGTCCACAGAGTCAAGAGTTTGAACTATAGAGGTTTCTGATTAGGCGCACGAAGGGTGAAAAAGCGCAGTTTACTTTTGTAAATGAGCATTTTTCCAACTAGTGCAACGACATCAGCAGACTCTATATACAGACTCTATTTAGTGTCTGTCCAAAGAGTCAAGAGTTTGAACTATAGAGGCTTCTGATTAGGCGCACGAAGGGCGAAAAAGCGCAGTTTACTTTTGTAAATGAGCATTTTTCGGACTAGTGCAACGACATCAGGAGACTCTATAGACAGACTCTATTTAGCTACAACAAGCTTCTTAGAACTCTTAATACCATTCGAATTTATGATACTCACAAAATAAATCCCAGCTTTTAATTCAGTAATATTTAATTGAGTTTTATTGCCTTTAAATAGTAATGATTCTATCATTCGTCCGCTCAAGTCGGTCACTTGAACATTATTTATTTCAATAGTAGTGTTTGTATTTAATTGCACATTCAATAAATCACTTGCGGGAACAGGATAAATATCAAATGATGTATTTACTTCATTTGCAGCAATCAAAGCCACTTCACCAACAGAGCGATATTCTGTGTTGGTCCTGATTAGTGGATTAAAATCGAAATAAATATCCGCAAAATTCTCAACTACATAATTAGCTGGGTTGTCTTCCACTTGATCAATCATAAATCTAAAATAGCCGATACTTCCTGCCAAGTTTGTAGCGCTATCTGGTAAAGCAATTTGGTCGAAACGGACAGTCAAGACACGATCAACTAATTCATAAGTATATGAGTGACTATTACCAGTAAATCTCAAAGTTTCTAAATTCAATTTATCACTTAGTGTGTCTATAACCACCACTGTAAAGGCAGTGTCGTTACCCGTATTTTGAAATCGAATGCGATATTCAAGATTGTCTGTGCGTTCAATTTTCCATTGATTTCCAGTACCAAATGGCCAAGCGAATTTATCGTTCGGGTCGTAGGCTCCAATAATGCGATCACAATCGATATCCAACCATGGTTGATTATCAGCCAAAGCATATTCCGGAGAAGTTCCTCCAAAATTAATTGCACTGTTGCAATCACTTAAAGCCCAAGCTATCGTATTAAATGGATTGCCTTCAGTTTCTGTTGCCGCGAAAGTAACTAAGTCGTTATTATTCGAATAGGTGAATGTTTGACTTTGACCTGCAGCCAAAAGAAGCATTCCAGAATCTTCAAATTGACCATTTCTTTTCACCTCATAAGGCATACTCATCGACATATTTCCTGTGCCAGAATTTGTCACTGTAAAGCTTGCAGTCGTGGAGTTTGCGCAGGTTGCAGTTACGTCTAAATCAGAATTATCCCATCCTGCTGGAAGGCTTAAACAATTTTCAACGGGACCAATTTCTGCCTCAACGCAGCCAAAAGAGTTTATTCCATTTTCACATCCAACCGAATCAATAATTACAAAAGAACCACAAGCTCCAATTGCCAAATCGCCTACTGGGAAACGATAGAATGTTCCATCAAAACTATAAGGAACTCCAATAGATACTGGGTTCACCCCTTGATCATATCGCAAAGTTATTTCTGCATTTAAAACGGGTAAAGTGCCTAGGTTGCAATACTGAACGGTTCTTGGCGAAGTGAAGCATCTTCTTAAAAACGGGACTGAGGTGTTTACTGAAGGCAGCGGACATTCTACTAGGCTTGAGTAAGCTACATCAGCAATAATGGTGTCTGATACACTAAAATCCATTGAGATAAAAGGCTCTTGCCCAGGACACAAATTTTCCCAAAGTAATCCAGAAGTGTTTCCATTACTAATCATCACTGTGCCTTCTTGTGAAGCCGGCATTAAAAGCCTATAAACTCCATCCGCATCAGCGATATCATAGATAATTGTACCTACCAAGGAAGCTTGTGAATTTTGGATTGGATTGTCACCACCATCGAAAACACAATTATTATTCACATCAGAATATACTTGCCCTGTGATAATTCTTCCTGAAACAGGAATAACGTTTCCGCTGCTAAAAACCTGCAACATGAATGGTGCTGGCACATTGGAGTAATTTGTTACAACCAGAATGTACCGGCGGCCTGGAAAAATTACGTTGTTGATTTGCTCCATACCAGAGGTGCTGTAACTACAATTTAATGTCTGAGGAATTCCACTACTTCCATCAAATACATCAAATTGTTCACAAGGGAAATTTGTTGCATCCAAGAAAATGTAATCATAATCGGCTTGACCTTGAATCAGTATTGTCAATCCTCCTGTATCTGCTGCAGTAAATTCAAACCACGTTTGGTTTGGAGCCGATCCTAAACAACTTGAAAGAATAAATCCACCTTGATTATTCTGATTGATAATATTAGAGAGATTTGAATTTATTGTAGGTAGAAAAAAGAACTGTCCATCAACCAATGGAATTGCATGAGCACAATTAGACCCAGGAGCATTAGAACGTAATCCATGACTTAAATCCGCAACTATGACAGGATTTGCAATTTTATCTATGTCTGCTTGAATTTGAGAATCTACTCCAGATTGCGCGCGAAGACCTGAAAGACTTGTTGCAAGAAAGAGAAATAGTGCGATGGGTAGGTGTAATTTCATGGTATAGAAAGATTGACATATCAAACCTACCGTTAAATCACGAGATGGTAATTATTAAATATAATTCTCTTACGTATCCAAGAAATTATAATTGGAAAAAGTAAAGACCAACGAAAATACTTTTAAAACTTAAAGCTTAACCTAGATAGGTCTTAAGGATTTTGCTGCGCGATGTTTGTTTCAATCTACGGATAGCTTTTTCCTTAATCTGGCGCACGCGTTCACGGGTTAAATCGAATTTCTCACCGATTTCTTCCAAAGTCATTGCATGTTCTCCGTTCAATCCGAAATAATACTTAATCACATCTGCTTCACGAGCCGTTAATGTTGAAAGTGCACGGTCGATTTCCTTACGCAATGAGTCGTTGATAAGACCTGCTTCTGGACTTGGACTATCATTCGAACGCAATACATCGTACATATTGCTTTCCTCACCTTGAACCAATGGAGCGTCCATAGAAATGTGACGACCAGAGTTCTTCATGCTTTCCTTTACATCGTTCTCTGTTAATTCTAGAAGCGATGCAATTTCTTCAGCACTTGGCTCACGCTCAAATTCTTGCTCAAGCTTAGAGAATGCTTTATTGATTTTGTTGATTGATCCTATCTTGTTCAAAGGCAAACGAACAATACGAGACTGCTCAGCTAATGCCTGAAGAATCGACTGACGAATCCACCATACTGCGTAAGAGATAAATTTGAAACCACGTGTCTCATCAAAACGCTGTGCAGCTTTGATCAAACCTAAGTTTCCTTCGTTAATTAAATCGGGAAGACTTAAACCTTGATTTTGGTATTGCTTAGAAACTGAAACAACGAAACGAAGATTTGCTTTCGTTAATTTCTCTAAAGCCGCTTGATCTCCTTGACGAATTCTACGAGCTAATTCAACTTCTTCTTCAGCTGTTATGAGCTCAACTTTTCCGATTTCCTGAAGGTACTTGTCTAAAGATGCTGTTTCACGATTCGTAACCTGCTTGGTAATCTTTAATTGTCTCATATCTGGGAAATATCTGGGAAGATGCTTTTAGCGGAAATTATGAAACGGCAAAACTACAAAAAAGTTTAGTTCATTATACATGTAACTGCAAACGAAGTTATCTTGTACTTAAAGACATTTAGAATGAGCCACTTATATTCAACTAATTAAACAAAGTTCAGTTTCGCATATACATTCTTCGAAAAGCATCTCCAGTCCAAGTGGCAAATCCTCCCATCAGACCTCCTAAAATGGCTGTCAAAACAACTAGCAAGGCAACTGAATTACCTAAAGGAAAAAGTTGAACAACTTGAGCCGAAAGCCTAGAGTTATTGGGAATGTCCATCCACAGCGCCATACCAAACCAAGAAATTACCAAGGCTAAAAACCCTGCACTAAATGGTGATGCGTTAACTCCAGCGGTAGCAAATCCAATTAAAAGACACATAATAATTAGGCTCCACCACGGCAAATACAATTGCACAGCACTTGAAAAAAGCGCAATAAGTAGAACTCTTGGAATAAACCATCTGCGAGCTCTAAGGCGCGCAACGGGTGATGTGTAAGATGCGTTGATGCTGCTCATGTGGTTTTAAAACTAACAATTGATAATAGGAACCTTTGGCCCAAGTATCAATAAAATTCATATAAAATGCGCTTCCAGGATTTCCACTCTGTCCACCAGGATAAACTCCAAAAGCTTGCCCAGGGCTTCCCGGACTAACAATCATACGCCAACTTGGTCCTTTTTTCTCACTCGTGGCGTTAACAATACCAGCATTTCCGCCATTCTGAACGTTTTTTACGCTAAACGCGGGAAGCTGGGTTAAGTGAGTAACCGTTGTGGATTTGAAATTTGCCCAAGTCAAAGCTTTCTCTGGATTTGCTTTTTTCCAAGCATTCACATCTTCAACCGCCTCATGAAATGCCATGTTCACTATTCCTTTCAGGGATTCGGTTTCTTCTGTGCGATGGTCGTCGATTAGTTCACCATCTGGAAAACGTTTTAAATAGCGAATCGTGTGAAAATAACTAGGTGCAATAAGTCTTCGTCCAGTATCTTCAAATTCATCCCATAATTTCCTGTAAACGTTTTTCCACCAAGTTTCGAAATAAACTGGTGCTTTCAATTCAGGATCGTTATAATAAATCCACTCTTTTAATTGTGTAAGTGGAAATTGTTCGTCACTTTGAATCCCGTTTTGATCAATTAATTCGAGCATTGTTGGCAATATTTCAAATGCGTATAAATTAAAATTATCGTTCTGAAGCTTCATCATATCTTCAGTTTTGACCTTATCTAATTCAGCTAAGCGCTCGTTAATTCTGCGATTTCTAAAATATTCATAAATACCCGTGTAATAATAAGGATAGGTAGAATCGGTTGGATGTTGATTTGCCGAACTTACCCAACCTCGTTCAGGATTTAATACATGCGGATTGTGTTCCTGCGGGATGTAGCCTCGCCACATTGTTGCAGATCGACTGCCATCCATTACAAAACGACCTTGCTCGGGCCATCTAAGCACAAATTTTCCTTGTTGCTGAATGGCAATATCACCAGATGCGGCAGCAAAGACGAAATTTTGTCCCGGGCATTTATAGTGTTTTAATGCTGTTTGATAATCCACATAATTTTCACCCGTGTTTAATTGGTAAAATGTCATTAATTCTTTACTCGGATCGTGGGCGGTCCAACGAAGAGCTCTGTCAACTGTTTCTTGTCCTTTTTGATGCTTAGAATCATAAGCAACTGGTCCATGAAGAGTGTGCAAAATGGTGTCTAGAACAATTCCTTTTCCTCGAACATAAAAATGCTCAATGACACGTTCCGTTTTTTTCCATTCGCCATCAAATAAATATTCGCTTTTGCTTGCATCTTTGAATTCAATGGTATACCAGTCTTTTACGTCCATTGCCGCATTCGTAATTCCCCAGGCAATGCTATCATTAAAACCACTTATAACGCAAGGAGCACCTGGCAAACTCGCACCATAAACATTCATATTTGGGGCATGTAATTGCACCTCATACCAAATACTTGGGAGATTTAATCCTAAATGTGGATCATTACATAAAATTGGTTTTCCAGAAGCAGTACGTGAACCGCTGACCGCCCAGTTATTACTACCATAATCAGATTCTGGTCTTTGGAAAGGGAATGCTACAGCAACATCATTTTCTGTGGGACGAAATTCTGCTTCTTGCACACCTATATTTATTCCTGCAGGAAACACAATCCCTGAAGGAATTATTGGGTCTATCAACGTATCTGGAAAATCAGGAAATAATGTATTAAATATGTTATAGCCTAATAATTTAGCCGCATTTGTATGCTCGAAATCTGTCTCATAGCCTGTTAACATATTTGCCATGTACTTTAGCAATAATGCTGTCCTCATGGGCGACCAAGGCTCGGGTTTGAAATCGAGTAATTTATATTCTAATGGTAATTCTTTTTCAGATAATGATTGAATATATGCATTGACTCCATCAGAATAACTTTCTAATATTAGTTTGCATTTTTCGTCAAGCATCATAAACGATAGTGAGCGTTCAGCCCCAAGTTTTAAACCGATGCGTCTCGATTCAATATCCATCGGTAAGACCTTTTCTCCAATTATTTCAGACAATCTGCCTCCAGCAGCACGCGTCTGCAAATCCATTTGAAATAATCGATTTTGTGCAGTTACAAATCCTTGCAAAAAATAAATATCGTGATCATTTTCAGCAAAAATATGCGGAACCAATCTGTCATCATAAATGATTTCAGCATTGCCAATTAATTCAGGAAGATTTAATTTTTCAGCAAGCTTTGGTTGATCAGATTCAGCCTGTTGCCAAAATCCAACATACGGACTAAAAAATTTACCAATAGGAGGTAAGGGACCCGTTTTAAATTGAAAGGGAATTATTAACGCCGAAGTAATTATGAATAGAAGAAGGAACTTGATTGATTTCCTAGACATACAGAATTATTGTTGGGGCAAGATAAGAATTGAAAGCAGGATTTCATTCATTGTTTATTATTTGTTTGAAACCTTTCTTAATCCAAATCTTTAGTGTCCACTCGGAGGACGCCCGCCTGAACCCGAGCCACCTTGACCATCTCGTGGACTGTCAGTGCTTACCTCAGGCGCCTTAATGCCATTGAACTTTCTGAATGTGTAGGTGAAAGTTAACATCGCATATCTGTTCAAAATTCGTGTGGATGTATCTTCAACAAATGTTTCAGTTACCAATCGATTAATACTCGTATTCTGGTTCAAGATATCAAATCCAGTAACTTTTAATTCTCCAGCTCTGTTTTTTAAGAATTTATAGCCAATTCCAGCATTCCATAAAATAAACTGTTGATTGAATGCAGCTTCAAGTCCATCGTATCTCGAATAGGTTGCCTCTGAGGTTAATACTAAGCCTTTCCATGGCAACCAATTGCCTTTGAGAGCAGCTGAGTGAATGAAATAGTTGTTATTTAATTGGGGCTGCAATGAATTTTCAACAATATTTAATGAACCATTATAGGACAGCGTAAAGTCTATTTCCTTGCTGATATTGCTCGCAATAACCAATCCTCCAGTATATCCGTAATTATTGGTTTCATTTCGCACATTATTAATCAATCCTGGGGTTAAAGAGTAATTTAATCCAGCTTGAATATTCACCGTACTTTTAATCCATTTTACTGGAAGACTGTAGGTCAATAAAGAATTTAAACTGTATCGACCTTCAAGATTTACTGGTCTGCTTAATTGGCTTCCACTGCGTAAACGAATTCCATCAGGTAAAATAGTATCCGCAATAGCAATAACTGTTGAGTTGCCGATGTAGTTATTTGTTAATCCGCCACTTACATTAAAAAATACAGAGCGGCTCGTTGCTGGATTGGTCTTCGAAAATCTTGTTGTTATGGTTTGATTGAACTCCTGCTTTAG
>Ga0209702_10003643_pt1 | contig 23869 bp, 19 predicted proteins | sample FRY01_FD_187210 | JGI IMG/M metagenome (GOLD analysis project Ga0209702, IMG submission 187210) | Freshwater microbial communities from Lake Fryxell liftoff mats and glacier meltwater in Antarctica - FRY-01 (SPAdes) (version 2) | ecosystem: Environmental > Aquatic > Freshwater > Ice > Glacier... | reverse complement strand
GTTGGCTATGGCTTGTATTTGTATTATCAAAATATGTTTTTCAACATCGCCCACGGTTTCAACCGTGGGGAACGAATTGCGATTTCTCTCAATTCTTATATAAATCCAACGGTTGAAACCGTTGGCTATGGCTTGTATTTGTATTATCAAAATATGTTTTTCAACATCGCCCGCGGTTTCAACCGTGGGGAACGAATTGCGATTTCTCTCAATTCTTATATAAATCCAACGGTTGAAACCGTTGGCTATGGCTTGTATTTGTATTATCAAAATATGTTTTTCAACATCGCCCACGGTTTCAATCGTGGGGAAACGAATTGTGATTTCTCCTAATTCTTATATAAACCCAACGGTTGAAACCTTTGGTTATGGCTTGTATTTGTATTATCAAAATATGTTTTTCAACATCGCCCACGGTTTCAATCGTGGGGAAACGAATTGTGATTTCTCCTAATTCTTATATAAATCCAACGGTTGAAACCGTTGGTTATGGCTTGTATTTGTATTATCAAAATATGTTTTTCAACATTGCCCACGGTTTCAATCGTGGGGAAACGAATTGTGATTTCTCCTAATTCTTATATAAATCGAACGGTTGAAACCGTTGGTTATGGCTTGTATTTGTATTGTCGATATATGTTTTTCAACATTGCCCACGGTTTCAACCGTGGGAAACTATCCAATGATTTTATATAATTTATCAGATAATCGGATTCTAAAAGGCAATTTGAAAGTACAAGTGTCGCCTGAAACTGCTTTTTTCGAAGCAATTTCTTTGACAAACATTTCTGAAAGAATCATTTGTTGCTCTCCGGTTGTGGAACCTTTAATCAGGATTTTGTCCCCAATTTTGATTTCGTTTTCTTCAATTAGAAATTGGGCAATACTTGCTTTAGGAAAAAAATGGGTTCCTTTTCCAATATAGATTTTCTTGATTTTTGGATCTTTCTTTGCTTCCGGTTTTGGCTCTTCGGCAATAAAAACACCGTGACTTTCCAAGTTGTTTTTGAAAGTCAAGACGTCAGATTTCCCTTTTTTGAAGATTTTGTTCCCGTTTTTAATGCCTCTTCGAATGGTTTTTTGTTCCTCTTCCGAAAGATAAATTACATCGACACATTCGGATGAACAACAGCCTTCCATTTTTTCTTTGCAAGAATCGCATTGGATAAAAAGCAAATGACATCCTTCGTTGGCACAATTGGTGTGAACGTCACAAGGCTCGCCACATTGATGGCATTGCGAAACGATATCATCGGTGATTCTTTCACCCAAGCGATGGTCGAAAACAAAGTTTTTACCTATAAATTTACTTTCTAAACCTTCGGCTTTTACTTGGCGGGTGTATTCGATAATTCCACCTTCGAGTTGGTAGACGTTTTCGAAACCCTTGTGCTTGAAATAAGCGCTGGCTTTTTCGCAACGAATGCCGCCGGTGCAATACATTAATAATTTTTTGTCCTGTTTATGTTCTGCCAATTGGTCTTCGATAATTGGCAAACTTTCACGAAAAGTATCTACATCAGGTTTTATGGCTTTGGTAAAATGTCCAATTTCGGATTCGTAATGATTGCGCATATCGACCACAATCGTGTTGGGATCTTCGAGTAATTCGTTGAATTCTTTGGCTTTTAGATGAATTCCAATATTCGTCACGTCGAAAGTTTCGTCTTCCAATCCATCGGCAACGATTTTGTCGCGGACTTTTACGGTGAGTTTCAAAAAAGAATGGTCGTCTTGCTCTACGGCAATATTCAACCGAATGCCTTTCATAAAATCGTATTTTTCGATAGTATCCTTAAAGGCATAGAAATTGTCTGCCGGAAGTGATAACTGGGCGTTAATTCCTTCATTGGCCACATAAATTCTTCCCAGAACCTCGAGTGGATTCCAAGCCAGAAATAATTCGTTACGAAATTGTGTTGGATTTTGAATTTGCGCATAAGCATAAAAAGACAATGTGAGACGCTGCTTTCCGGCATCGTCAATCATAGTGGCTCTTTCCTCTGCGCTTAAAGTGTTGTACAGTTGCATGCTATAAACAGTGTAAGTTGAGAAAAATATTTTTGCAAAAGTAGCGAATTTAACAATAAGTTACCATGAATGTGCAAAGCTTACAATGAGTCAAATAAAAAACTTTGGTTCAACAGGTTTTTGAAGTATTTATATGAATCAAGTGTTGAAATAAAGTTTACTAAATCCAGCAAGTTTTTAAACCTATCAGATTTGAATTGAAAAGAAAAAAAAGTTAAAGCCTTGATTCACATAAATTTTAAAAAAGTTTTACTTGATAACCATACAAACCCCATTTACACATTTTACTTCAGTTGGCGGTAATTGATACATACAATCTGAAACTGCACCTGTTTTTATATTGTAAGACGTGTCCATTTCATTGTACTCATTAACCATTTGTTTCAATTTTTGGAGGTCAACATTATTTGAAAAAAGCAAATAAGTTCGCGGTCCACCACAGGGCTTTGAGCCAAAGGCTATAAAGCCGCAACCCACACTTTCGGAACAGCTAAAACTGTTAATGTAATTTTGAATTTCCTGCTTTTTGGTTTCTAATTGTGCCAAAGTTATTGTGTTTTCAGGTTCATTTGTGTCACTGCATTGAAAACTTTGCAACAGGACAAAAACCACTATTATTTTGAAAAACCATTTCATAATTAGAGATATAAGAGTTAATTTTACTTTTGTAAATTTATAAAACCATCTTTAAATACTTTGACATTCAATGATTTATTTTTTATAAAAAACAAAAAGCACTAAATTAATAGTGCTTTAGGTAAATTTTGAGTCAAATAAAATTAACAATAGTCGTTGAAAGCATCTTTCAAGTTATCAGCAATCAATTCAGCTGGGCGACCTTCAATATGGTGACGCTCTAACATGTGAATTAATTCTCCGTTTTTAAACAAGGCAATACTTGGCGAAGACGGAGGAAAAGGAAACATGTGTTGTCTTGCGGCATCTACTGCATCTTTGTCAACTCCTGCAAAAACAGTGATTAAATGATCGGGTTTCTTGGCATTGTCCAAGCTCATTGCTGCTCCCGGACGTGCATTTCTTGCAGCACAGCCACAAACAGAATTCACCACCACTAATGTTGTGCCTTCTGCATTTATTGCAGCATCAACTGCTTCAGCACTATGTAAATCTTGAAAACCAACCGCTGTTAATTCAGCTTGCATTGGTTTTACCATTTCTTCTGGATACATATTTTTTTATTTAAAGATTAAAATTCGAAAGTTACAAAGTTACAAAGTTTCAAATCAAGTTATATGTTTGAATTATAAAGTTTTGTTATAGTTTGATTATCGTTTCTTTATTTTATAAAATGTTTCTCATAAGCAACCAATTATTTCATTTTTTCAAGAACAGCAAGAAACGCCTTGGCATTTAAAAAAGAATGCTTTTGGAACACAATTGAAAATTCAGGATCCAAAATAGTAAGCGTTGGATAAACTACTTCAGAATCAATGGTTGCCAGTTCCGTAGCGAGTTCGTGCATTCCCGTGTTTTGGCCTTTTGGTTGAAATTGAAAAGTGTGATTGTTGAAATGAATGGCTGTTTTGCTTTCGGCATCCAAAGAAATGAAGTAAAAATCAGCGTTTAAAAGGGCGATGATTTCAGGGTTTTTCAAAGTCGAATTTTCCATCATTTTGCAGTATTGACACCAGGAAGTATAGATAAAAACCACATAAGGTTTTGGGTTCTCTTTGCATAATTTTTCAGCTTCTTCGAAAGTATGGATTTTCAATTGGGCAAAACCAGATGGAATCGCCCAAAAGAAAAATAATAATATGTAAATCCATTTTTTCATTATTTCAAAGTATAACGAATTCCTAAAAAACCGCGAATCCCTTGATTTGGACCATAAACATAACCCGGATCAAAGGTTAAAGCATACGGATTTTCTGGAGTTGCTAGAACAGTTCCATTCGTGTTGTATTGCACATTTTTGTCAAAAGGATCATTTGCCCGAGCAATAATAAACGGATTGCCTTTGTTTGGAGTCCAATTTAGCAAATTTTTCACGCCAGCATAGATTTCAAAATTTACAAACTTGTTGAAAGTGAACTGAATATTTTGAATACTCCATATAGGAGAATATTCTTGTCTTGGATCCAAGTCGCTCAAAAGGGGCAAACGCATTGGCCCATAAACATTTCCAGTATAATCAATATCCAAGAAAAATTTTGGAAGTCTATACGAAACTGCCCAAGTTCCCGATAATTTTTCGGTCAGGATTTGTTGGGTCGTGATTCCGTTTTCGGTTTTGGTCACATCCATATAAGTCGCGCCCAGAATCACTTTTAAGCCGCTGTTGAAAACCAGGTCTATATTGGTACTGATTCCTTTGGTAACGGCATATCCATCCAGATTTTTATAGATAATCTGGTTGGGATTGGTGTCGTAATCCGGAATGATTGAATTCGCGAAATGCGTGTACCAAGCCGAAGTTTCCAATCCAATAAAGTTTCCGTTTTCCGAATAGAATTTTGTCAAATAGTTCAGATTGACATTGTAGGAACGTTCTGGCTTCAGCTCTTCAAGGACAATCACGTCGCGTGAACCGGTCAAAGCTGCGTGTTCCTCAGTAAAAAGATTGACAATTCTAAAACCAGTTCCGGTATTGAATCGTAAAATATTGTTATCGTTTATTTTCCATTTATAAGCCAATCTTGGGGTAAAAATAGAACCGTGATTGCTGTTGTAATCATAGCGTGCTCCTAATAAAAGCTTGTGTTTTTTGGTGAAATTAATTTCATCTTGGATAAAAATACTTGGAATCCAATTAATATCTTCTTTGATTGTGGCTGTAGTATTGTCATTATAATATTGGTATCGAAGGGCTGTTCCAAAAAGCATATCATGATTTTTCATTTTTTTGTCCAAAGTCAATTGCCCAAAACCGATGCGTTGTTTTGCTAAATAGGGAATGTCTCCATAAACCGAATTTTGGTCGTGATCTGTGTAAGAAAAGGAGAACAACATTTTTTCTTTGATAGGAAGTTCATAAGCACCCAACAATTCCCATCGTTTGGTATAGATGCTTTCTCCGTAGACTTCATTTCCGCCACGGTATTTTTTCTCCCATTGCATTTCGCCTCCCCAACGATCTTCATAGAATAAACGGCCTGCCATCGAAAATAATTTGTTGCTTTTTCTACTAAAATTCCATTTTTGGAAAACCGAAATGCGATCCTGCAAAGTGACATCCGTAAAATTGTCATTGTTGTTGTCAATGGGATTGCTGTAATTGAAATAGTTGACGCCTGTTAACAAAGAGGTGTTTTTTCCAATATTGGCTTTAAAGCCCAAATCCAAATTGACTTCGCCCCATCCTGTGGCAAAGGTATCGGCAGCAAAAGTAGTGGCGCTTTTAGGATTTTTGGTAATGATGTTGATTAATCCTCCCACGGCCTCGCTTCCATATAAAGAGGATGCTGGACCTTTGACGATTTCTATTCGTTCCAAAAGCGAATTGGGAATTCCGGATAATCCATAAACTGTTGAAAGTCCACTTACAATGGGCATTCCGTCAATTAAAACCAAGGTGTATGGACCTTCCAAGCCGTTAATGTGAATGTCGCCCGTATTACAAACATTGCAGTTCAGTTGTGGTCGCACGCCATTAACATTTTGTAAGGCTTCAAAAATATTGGCTGTTGGGTTTTTTTTGAAGAAAATAGGTTTGTAAACTTCTACAGGAACAGCACTTTCTAGTCGTTTTACCGCTTTTAACGTTCCTGAAACGACTACTTCGTTAAGTTCGTTTTCATTGTCTTTTAATTCGAAATCAAGGATAAGATTTTTGTTTTCTTGAAGAACAATATTTTTGGTTATAGATTTAGAACCAAGGGATGAAACCTGAATTTTATAATTGCCAGCTGTAATTTTTTCTATATTATAATTGCCTAAACTATCGATTTGGGTTTGATAATTGGTTTTTAGAATTATAATATTAGCTTGTTGGACGTCCTTATTTTCAAGAGTAACTTTGCCAGAGACAGAAGTGGTATTCTGTGAAAAAGATTGGTAAAGCGAAAATAAAGTTAATAATAAATATTTCATACCATTTAAATTAATTTTTAGACAAAACTAAAAATAAAATTTTACAAAACAAATAATTTTCATTTATAATCATTTATAATACCGATTATGTATTCAATATAGTCCAATAAAAATGGGACTATTTTTAGACTATATTGGCATTATACCAGTAAACTTTGGACTATAATATAAATTAGTTTGGTATAAGATCATTTTAGATTTTTTTAATTTAGTAGACTTTGCACTATTAAAGCAAAAGAGATTGTCTTTTCGGACAATCTCTTTTTACTAATTGAATATAAAATTAATGAGAAGCACTACACTCGAATCCCAGAATTGTAATTCGGTAGGGCACGCTTTAGGTTTTTGTTATTGTCTTAAAAGATTGCACCTTAAGGCACAACACAAAAACCTCATTATTTGTGCTATTTTATAAAACTGAAATTGAAAAAGTAACTACAAAATCAGTTGCCCCACCAGCATTGGTTATGTCTCCAGAGGCAACATTTGCAGCGCCTTTATTAGGCTCGTGTCTTAAAGTGATGGTTAAATTTCCTGTAGCCGTTTCGGTAGTTGTAAAAACAGATTGCAAACCCACTGGTTTTCCGTTTTTATCTAAATTGCTGACTCCTAGAGCGTAAGTAAAAGCATTTAGAGTTCCTGTTTTTTGATAAAAAAGTTGATGATCTACTCCTTCTGCAATAATTTCTAACGTAATATCTTCAGCAGGAGTTACCGATTCATTCTTAACAGTAACAGTACCATTATACGTTTTATTTTTTGCAAAAGGACTAGAAACGGTAATTACAGGAGGGTTTGCTCCATCGCCATCTAAATCTTTAGATTGTAAAGTAATAGCAGTTCCGCCACCCACAGGAGTATAAATTGCTGTAACTGTTGTGATTACTTCTTCTTCGTTTACAGGTTCTACATTGTCATCGTCCCCACTACAGGATGAAAAAGTTAGTGTGGCGATAATAGCAATACCACAAATTTTTAGATTTTTGCTTACAGAATTGTTGAATTTTTGAATTGTTGTTTTCATTTTGTTTGTGTTTAAATTAAATGGATTGATTTTAAAATTTGTTTGCATTATATAAAGTTTTTAATAATTGAATTTGAGTTGAATTTGAAAGCTTCGGCCTATTTCGTCAGCAAAAAAGCGTTGCCGGTTTAAATAATCTCTATACGAAACGTTTAAAATATTTTGAACTGAAAAGGCCACAGTACTTATCGCTTTATTAAAAGTTTTGATTTTCATTTCTGAATAAAAATGCAATAAATGGTAGGCCGGCGGCGGAGTGCTTACATCTACTAAAACGGGTACTAAAGCATTATCTTGGATGATATTGGTAAAAAAGTTATTATCAGGAAATTGATTTTGTTGGAGAACTATTTCACTTTTTAGTTCCATTATAAGTGATCTCCATTCTTTTTTCGAAAAACGAATTTTGCTATTAAGATTTAGCGGTGGCATATCAATTAATGGTTCATCTTTGCTCGTGTCTTTACCATTTACATAGGCAAATGAAAACGAATGCTGCCATTGATTTGTAATATCCCAATGAGTTTGAATATCAATACCTATTAATTGCGCATTGGTTTGTTTGTATTCCCAAACTGGGAAAGCCCCACGAATAGTAGTTTCAAAACCAACGGGTTTCAAAAAGATATAGTCTTGAATGTTATTGATATAAGGATTTATTTCAAAAGAAAAGCGATTGTATTTTTTTTGTATTGTTACAGACAATTTAGTGGATTGTTCTTTGTTTAGATTCAAATCCCCCAACTCAATTACGCCAGTAGAATGATGCAAGCCATCACTAAAAAACTCCGAAGGATTCGGATTTCTGGAAGCAAAACTTACGTTTGCAAACAAATGCCAATTGTTTTCTAATTGTTTATGAAAGCCTGTACTAGCGGAAATATTGTGAAAAGTAAAACTAGGTTTTGTAAGCCATTGTGATGCATAATCGCCCACTATAAATTCTGAAAATGCTGGTGTGTAACCTCTTTCATCCCATCTGGATTTTTGATAAAATTTAGTGGCATCAATTTTAGAAAAATCATATCGTAATCCGCCATCTATAACGAACGTGTCCGAAAAATGGTAGCTGGCTATTCCGTAAGCACCCAAATCAATTTTATCATAATTAGGAATTAAAGGGCGAATTCCTGTTGCGGGATTCGCAAAGTTGTTTTGTAAAGCACCGCTAATACCAGATTTCACATTCCAATCATGTCCATTTTTGTTGAAATCAATTTTTGCAGCATTGGTTTTTAAATTTAAATCTAAAGCAGCAATATTATTATAATTGCCTCGCCGTATATCATATTCTAATCTATTATTTTGTTGAAAATCATATTGTACCGCGATAAATGCCGATTCATTAAAGTAATAATTGTAATTGAATTTGATAATTTGATGTGCTACATCTTGTTTTGGATTTTTAATGGTATAAGTAAAATCATTGACTATTGACGGAATTTTATTATTTATGGATTGGTATAAATCATTAACATTTCCGGTATGTGAAGCGCTCAAAATTCCAATTAAAGATTTGTAATAGCTGTAAAATGCGGTTATATTATATTTTTTTGCCGCAAATTTAATATCTCCCGAAAAATTGATGTTGCGGTTTCCAGTATTCGACAATACATAATTAGGCGCTTCTTTGTCGCCAATGTATTTGAAAGTCGTCAAGGCATTCCAACTCCATCCGAGATCGTTTCCTTTATGAATGCTAGAACTTATAGAGCCGCCCTGACCATTCGTGTCATAGTTTAGGATGGTTCTGCCAAACAAAGTGTCTTTTTTGACACTTATAGGCTCAATAACTACTAATCCGCCAATTGCATCGCCACTATATTGCAATCCCGAAGCGCCCTTTATTACTATGATTTTGCTGGCAGCATTAATGTCAAAGTTGGGCGCGTGTTCTGATCCCCATTGTTGATCTTCTAATTTTACACCATTATTGATTACAAGAACCCTATTGCCATACAATCCGTTTATAATTGGTTTCACTACCGCATTACCCGTTTTTAGACTTGAAACTCCTGCAATTTCTTTCAATACATCTCCTAAATTTTGATTACTATATTTTTCGATTGTTTCCAATTTAATTTGTTGTGTTGCAACAGATTTAATGGGGTTATTTGATTTTTGCAGAACTACAACTTCCGGAAGTGAGGTCGTGTTGAGCTTTAAGTAAAAATCTAGTTTTAAGTTATTCTTAAGGTCAATAATGGTATCTATGGATTGAAACCCAATATGAGAAACATATATTTTTAAAGTACCATTAGGTAAATTAGCAATACTGTAATTGCCAGAGGCATCACTGCTAATGATTTTTTGACCCAAATGAATATGGATATCCGAGAAGTTAATTGGTCTTTGGGAGCTTATTTTTCCACTTATTGAGTTTTGCGAATAGATGAGGTTGCAAATCAGCATAAGCCAGAAAAAAACAAAATTTTTCTTTGACATTATTTTAGTTTAAAATACATAAAGCCAATCATTTTAGTATTGAAATGATTGTATTTTTAGTTATTTTAAAATATTGGAGGCGCTCGAAGTGAAAATAAACTGCCTTTGAAAAAAGAGTAGTTTTTTTGGAAGTAAAATTTAGGATAATGTGGAACGAGCTTATTTTCATAAAATCGAAATACAGAAAAAGTAGGGATGGTCGATGAGCTGAAATTAAAATGACAAACCACACATTTTTCTTGAATTTTATGTAGGTTGCTTATTTCAGTTTTATTTTTTGAATGGGGATGACTATAATGTTTTGCGGCAAGTTGTTCAGAATGATGCTCATAAGAATGTATGGCTTGAAACAGTATTGAGAACAATACTGCCATTGACAGAAGAACATTGATTATGATAACTTTTTTTTTCATTCTTGAAAGTGTAGTACAAAACTGCATTGACAATTGATTTTTTGTGGTCTTGTACTTGATGTTTACTTATTGCAATTCTGTTGCAAATGTAAAAATAATTAATATAAATCCCACTATACATTTTCAAAGATGCTTGAATTAGGTGCAACTTCCATATAAATTCTCAAAAGAGGTTCAAATACGTGCTAGTTTTTTTGTATTGTAGTCCCATCTTTGCTTTCTTATTCATAACTGACCGAAACAGTAGTTAAAAAATAACCCGGCATTAAAGCGGGTTAAAATTCCCAATATTAACTCAAAATAGTAGGATTAACCAAAGCAAACTCGATTTTTATAACTCGTGAAAAACGGCCGTGCTTTCATTTTCGGCATATTGTCTTTCTACCTGAAAATCGTCATCCGTTGTGAACATTCCGTTTTGCATTAGCATTATTTCTTCTTCATTGCAAATACATTGGTCTAATTCATTTCGAACTTGTTTTTCGTCGAGATGAATTCCAATCAATACAATTTCATTTAGTCGGTCACCAAATTCAGCGGTCCAACGTTCTTCAATAATTTCTTGATTATCTACAAAATTTTGAAATGTTATACGTTCTCCAAATGGCATACTTGCCCACCAAACGCCTGCGCCTTCTGCTTTCATAGAACCGCCAGCTTGACTCCAGTTTATAGCTTGCGCAGGACGAGAAGCAATCCAAAATAGGCCTTTGCTTCTAATGATGGTTTGCGGAAACTCATCTCGTATAAATTTCCAAAAACGTTGCGGGTGAAATGGTTTATCGTTTCGATATACAAACGAACTAATACCATATTCTTCGGTTTCTGGTGTATGAATTCCTTCGAGTTCACGCATCCAACCTGCAGAAGTTTCGGCTTCTTCATAATCAAAAAGTCTCGTGTTTATGATTTCGCTTGGATTTACTTTGCCTAAAACTGAGGTTATGATTTTGGCAACTGGATTCAATTTTTTGAGTGTTGCTTTTAGATATTGCAACTGTGTTTCAGTTATTAAATCCGTTTTATTTAAGATAATTACGTTGGCAAATTCGATTTGATCCACTAATAAATTTACGATTGTTCGATTATCGTTTTCAATATTTGTTGCCTTAATTTCTTCTAAAGTTTGAGCTGAACCAAAATCTTTAAAAAAGTTAAAACCATCAACAACAGTTACCATCGTGTCAATATAGCTGAAACGTGATAAATCTACATTTTCATCCTCATTTACAAACGAGAAAGTTTGTGCCACTGGGATGGGTTCAGAAATACCTGTGCTTTCAATTAACAAATAATCAAACCTGTTTTCTTTGGCTAGTTTTTCGACTTCAATCATCAAATCTTCGCGTAAAGTGCAACAAATACAACCGTTGCTCATTTCTACCAATCGCTCTTCCGTTCTTGACAATGTCATTTCATTTTTGATCAACTGTGCATCGATATTTACTTCGCTCATATCATTGACGATTACGGCGACTTTTAATCCTTCTTTATTATGAAGAATGTGGTTGAGCAAAGTGGTTTTTCCTGCACCAAGAAAACCTGAGAGTACTGTTACTGGGAGTTTTTTCATTTTTATTTATGGTCTTTAAAATTCAAATAATGCCCAACAATCATTCCGAGTCCACCAACTAAAATTAAACCAGAATCGAAATCAAAAAATAGTTCTAATAGAATACTTGCAATTATAATTAGTATTGAAATGCCAAGAATATATTTTACTTTTTTAGACGCATCACTTATCAAAACTTTTGAAACGACAAACATTCCAATACACACAAAAATTGAATCAATAAAAGGATTGTCTGAAAGTCCAAAAGGGATTATCGTCAGTATTGGAAATAAAACACAATGAATCAAGCATAGCGTTGCACTCGAAATTCCTAAAATGTCATATGGTTTGGTTGTACTATTCTTCATTTAAAGTATCTTTGTTTAATGCAATTATGTTGCAAATATAAAAATTATTTATATTATTGCAACATTGTTGCGTTATTATTTTTCTAATATGAAAACAACTCGAAACACAACGTCCAAATCTGTAATTTTAGATTTAATAACTCAGTCAGAAGTAGCCTTATCGCACGCTGAAATTCAAATACTTACCAACGGAATTTGTGATAGAGTAACGATTTATAGAGTTTTAGAACGACTTGTTAATGAAGATTTAATTCACAAAGCCGTTAACCTTGATGGTACTATAAAATATGCTAGTTGTAGTCATTCTTCTGAACATCATTCTCATAATCATGTGCATTTTTGTTGCGAAAAATGCAAATCGGTTACTTGTTTGGATAATGTTGAACCTATATTCACACTTCCAAAAAATTATAAAGTTAAAGAAGTGAATTTTACTTTGACAGGTTTGTGTCCCAATTGTATATAATTTAGACTTCCCTAAAAATATTTTTTCGTATTACTTTTTTTAATACATTTGTTTTAGTTTAAATATATTATGAGCAAATCTTTATAATAAGTTCACGAATTAGTAGCTACTCAAAATAAAACCACGAAATTTATAAAAATTCTTACCTTTTTGAGTTCCGCCTATTTTTGATCATCACGAAACCACAATCGACGAAAAATTATGGAAAGAATATAAGGATATGCTGTCGCAAAAAGGCTTTGCGGTAAAAACAAAATTGGGTTTTGACAAGCCTGATAAAGTGATTCCAGAGATTATCAATACTGGAGAGTTTGATATTTTGGTTATGGGAATTCACGGATACACTGGCTTCAAGGATTTGATTTTTGGAATAACCGTTGACAAGTTCGACCACAGATTTCCACCTCTTTGTTTATTTTCAAGAATTAAAAAATATGTAAATTGTATTATGTATTTTGTAAAAATTAATACGAAGAAGCATTATACATCATACATCATACATCATACAAATTTAAAATAATGACCTTTTCAGAAGAAAACTACCTTAAGACCATTTATCACCTGACCACAATTTCGGATGCCGAGGTGAGCACGAATGCCATTGCTGAAAAAATGGAAACCAAAGCATCATCCGTTACCGATATGCTCAAGAAATTGGCAGAGAAGAACTTAGTAAATTACAAGAAATACCAAGGCGTCTCTTTAACAGAACACGGAAAAATAGCGGCAAAAATGATTGTTAGAAAACACCGTCTTTGGGAAGTTTTTCTAGTAGAAAAATTAGATTTTCCTTGGGATGAAGTTCATGATATTGCAGAACAATTGGAGCACATTAAATCTGAAAAACTCATCAATAAATTGGATGATTTTCTAGGAAATCCGACCGAAGATCCGCACGGAGATCCTATTCCGGATGCGAAAGGAAGAATCACAAAAGTTGAAAAACAACTGCTTTCAGAATGTAAAAAAAACCAAATCGGAATTTGTGTAGGAGTCAAAGACACTTCTTCCAATTTTTTAAAATATTTAGACAAACAAGAAATCGCTTTAGGGTCCGAAATTGAAATTTTGGAGAAAGAAAGTTTTGATTCCTCTTTAAGAATCCGAGTTGGAACTAAAGAAATTACGATTTCAAATAAAATAGCCAGTAATTTATACATCAAGTAATTATGTTTCAATTAATTGTAGATTATTTTACGAAAATCGACCCAATATTAGCGGCTTTATACGCTTCTTTATTTACTTGGTTTTTAACTGCTTTGGGCGCTTCCTTAGTCTTTTTGTTTAAAACTATGAACCGAATCGTTCTTGACGGAATGCTTGGTTTCACTGGTGGAATTATGGTTGCGGCTAGTTTTTGGAGCTTGTTGGCACCAGCCATAGAAATGACCGAGGGAGAAGGTTTTACAAAAGTAATTCCCGCTGCTTTTGGATTTTTTCTAGGTTCGGTATTTATTTTTGGAATCGATAAAGTCTTGCCTCACATTCATATTAATTTTAAAGTCAGTGAAGGAATAAAATCGCCTTGGCAAAGAACCACATTACTAGTTTCTGCGATTACATTGCACAATATTCCAGAAGGATTGGCTGTTGGCGTACTTTTTGGAGGAGTGGCAGCCGGTATTCCAGAAGCCTCAATTGCAGGCGCTGTTACCTTGGCCATTGGAATCGGAATTCAAAATTTTCCAGAAGGAATTGCCGTTGCCATGCCTTTGCGAAGAATGGGAATGAGCCGAACAAAAAGTTTTATGTACGGACAATCTTCGGCATTGGTAGAGCCCGTTGCGGCTGTTTTAGGCGCTTTTGCCGTAACTTTTTTCACGCCAATTTTGCCTTATGCTTTAGCTTTTGCGGCAGGAGCAATGATTTTTGTGGTAGTGGAAGAAGTTATTCCTGAAACACAACAAGACAAAAACACGGATATCGCCACACTCGGATTTATTGGCGGATTCATTGTAATGATGGTTCTTGATGTTGCCTTGGGATAAACTCTAGTTATTGATAAGTAATAAGAATTATTTGTTGTCGCGTTATACTTTGAAACACTATGCATTGCAAACTTAAAAACATCCATTCGGTTATTTTGTCATTTCGACGAATTCGTCGAAATGACAAAAAAGTTTAGGTTTAAAAAAACACGCCATTCTTTTGTTCTCATTACTTGTAACTGTAATTTTCCGGTTTTTCAATTTATTAAAAGCCGTTTAATGACAATTACAATCATCACCACAATTTCCATTCGATTTTTTCTTTTTGAAAAAGAATTTTTTTATTAAAAATCTAATAGCAATCGCTAAAATAATGTAGGTTAAAATACTTTGTATATCCATAATTCAAAGATATAAAAATTTATGACTGCTTAGCTAAGACGACTAATTTTATAGCGTGTTATTTTTGTTAGTATTAGGATAAATTACAGGTATTTAAAATTTAGAGTTTTGCTCCAATACTTAAATAAAAGCTACGTCCTTCATTAGGTAAAATTCCTGGCCCAGGATAACCACTGGATCTTCGGGTAGCATAAACGGTGTTGTTTAAATTGTTGATACCGCCTCTAACATTCAATTTTTTACCTAGGAAACTGTATTCCATTGATAAATCATAAACTTTATATCCTTCAAGTTTTCCCGTAACACCATTCGCTGATGGATTTTCTGTATTATTTGCATCTGTGTAAACTAAGCCACTTCTTCTGTTTTGTAAAGTAGTTGAGAAATTTTTATAATCCCATGTTAATCCAAAATTATAAATAAAACTTGGTGCATATTCTACTCGTTTTCCCTTTAAATTTTCAGTAGTTATTATAACATTTGGTGCAGAACCTGATGTTTTTGTGATTTCAAAATTGGCATATTTTGCATTAATATCTGAAATAGTGGCAAAGAAATGAAAAGCTCCAATTTGATTATTTATTTTAAATGCTTTTGAAATATTAATATCTGCATAACCTTCAAAACCTTTATTTATGCTTTCTCCAAGATTTGTTCTGTATAAATAGGTGCCTTGAGTAGGGTCGTTGTTACTATATTTCCGAAGACCTCCAATGCGATTATTGTATCTTAAATAAAAGTAATTCACGTCAAAATTCAAAACGTCAAATAGCGTTCCTCTATACCCTAAATCGAAGTTAAACCCATCAGCATCTTTTAAATTTGGATCAACGATGTCTGTGCTAGCTGGCGGAGTTAAATCAGAAAACAAAACAGGTCTGTAAGCTTGGGAAAAGTTAGTGTAAAAATTGGTTTTATGCATTTTATATTCCACTCCAAGCCCTCCCAAAATTTTATTTCTTTCTAATTCATTTGGTGCAACAGCAACCGCGTTACCAGCTGTAATATTTAATCGCCCTTCTATCGAAGATCTGATGTTTTCAAATCGAATACCGGGAGTAACGCTTAAATTTTTAGTAATTTTAAATAGATTTTCTGCAAAAAAGGCAAAATTTTTCGTTTCATAGTTAAGTTCTCTAGGATATTTGTCTGAAATACCAAGGTCAAAATCAGAACCTGTTGTTCCTTTTCCTAATTGTTTTCTCGTTGTTTTGGCATTATAAATTCGAGCACCAAAAGCAAGATTTTGATTTTGTTTCCCTAACGAATAGGAAAATATACTTCTAGTTTCTAATCCAATGTTTTTATAAAAATCTCTATCTACTTGTCTATTTGCATATTCAAGAGAGGTTGTATTTATGGCATCTTTAGTATCTGGAGTTGCTGTAAAACCTACACTATTTCTTTCTCCTATTAGACCAAATGCTTTTACATTTAGAGTAAGGCTAGAATTTAATTTGGTATCAAAATTAATTGAAGCTACATTCCAAGGTGTGCCCAACCAGTTACGCTCTCTAAAAGATTGTTGTGGGTTTTCATTAAATTGGATATCTGTCAAGCCACCAGCCTGTTGCATTTCATAATCCATATTAGTGAATTCGCCTGATAATTTAGTTTTTTCGTTAAATTGATATTCAACGAATCCATGGGTATTTCTGACTTCATAGCGGCTATTTTCTCTCCAACCGTTTCCTTTTCGAGAATGATTATAGAGGTAATAAGAGAATTTTTTTAATTTTCCTCCAATGGCATTATACGAACTTAATAAACCGAAGCTACCAACTGTATTTTGGGTTTCAAATGAAAAAGGTTTTTCTTTTTCGCGTTTTAATACATAATTCACCATACCTCCAAATTGGGGGCCAAACTGTAAAGAAGCACCTCCTCTAACGAACTGAATGCTTTCTACAGCTTCTAATGGTGGATTATAGTACGCTTCCGGATATCCAAAAACATCTGAAGAAATGTCATATCCATTTTGCCGAGTATTCAGTTCCCAACTTCTATTTGGACTTAATCCTCTTACGCCTATATTTATTTGAATTCCTGAACCTTCATTTTCCCAAACAGAAACTCCAGGCACTTTTGCAAATACTTGTCGGGCATTGTTAGTTGTAACATTTGCGTTAATAGAAGAAAGATGCAGCACTTCATTTTTTTTGCCTGAGAAGATTAGATTACCTTGAATTTCGGGCAGGCGATCCACAGGTAATGCTTTTGAATATACTGTGATTTGATTCAGCTTTCTAACAGTATCATTTTGTTCTAAATCTTGACTATTTTCTTGTGCAAATAGAATGGATGATGTAATAAAAAAAAGAAGGGTTAATTTATTTTTCATTTTGTATGGATTGTATTTTTTTTGCAAACATACAACCTAATTCTTATTTAGACTAAATATAAATAATATTTTTTTTATTTTTTTTGCAGTTCTTATTTTAGAACCTGATAAGCGATTAAAGCAACAAGATAAGCAAAGCTAGTCATAAAGACGAGTTGCCCTAACGGCCATTTCCAACTATTAGTTTCCTTTTTAGTAACGGCCAAGGTACTGGCACATTGCATCGCAAAGGCATAAAACAACAACAATGAAATTCCAGAAGCAAAATTAAATATTTTAACCCCAGTTTTAGGGTTGATTTCGGCAGCCATTTTGTTTTTTATGGTAGCTTCATTATCGCTTCCGCCAACGCTGTAAATGGTGGCCAAAGTTCCCACGAAAACTTCTCTCGCAGCAAATGAACTGATAATGGCAATACCAATTTTCCAATCGTAGCCCAAAGGCGAAATGGCTGGTTCGATGGTTTTCCCCATAATTCCGATATAAGAATTTTCTAATTTAAAAGAAGCTACTTTATTTTTAAACTCTATTTCGGACAAATTGCTGTTTTCTGTTCTTGATTGGAGAACGGTTGCGGCATCACTGAAATTTTTGCTAGGTCCATTAGAAGCTAAAAACCATAAAATCACGGCTATGGAAAGTATAATTTTTCCCGCTCCAAAAACAAAAGCCTTAGTTTTTTCGATAACGTTTATCGCCACGTTTTTGAACATTGGCAACTTGTAATTGGGCATTTCGACCACAAAGAAAGTTTTACAATTCAGTTGAAGCACTTTGTGGAGGACATAAGCTGAAAATATCGCCATTCCAAAACCAATAAGATACAGCAACATAAGTGTCAGTCCTTGCAAATTTAGAATCCCGAAAATATATTGATCTGGAATTACCAGTCCAATAATGATAGCATAAACCGGTAATCTTGCGGAACATGTGGTAAATGGCGTGACTAAAATCGTGATGAGGCGTTCTTTCCAGTTTTCGATATTTCGTGTTGCCATAATTGCAGGAATCGCACAAGCCGTACCTGAAATTAGCGGCACAACGCTTTTACCAGACAGTCCAAATTTGCGCATAACTTTGTCCATCAAAAACACCACTCGACTCATATAACCGCTTTCTTCAAGAATGGAAATGAACAAAAACAGAAAAGTAATTTGGGGAATAAAAATCAAAATCCCGCCAATTCCCGGAATAATTCCTTGAGCAATTAAATTGGTAAATGCTCCTGGTGGTAAGGTCTCGTCTGCCAAAGAACTTAAACTTGCAAAGGTTTGGTCAATAAAATCCATCGGTATTTTTGACCATTCAAATATAGATTGAAAAATACCGAATAATATTACGAAGAATATGATATAACCCCAAATTTTATGCGTCAGCAAGCGATCTAATTTGCTTCTGAAATCCGTAGCCGATGCGGAATCCACTTTTTGTCCCACTTTTAGCGTGTCATTTATAAATTGATAACGCTTGATGGTTTCTTTTTGCTGCAATCTTTTTAGCTCGGAATCTGTTTTGGTAAACGAATTGTTTTTGAGGGTTTTTCTGTTCAAATCCACAAAATTCACATCCTGTGTAATCACTAACCAAAGTTTGTACAAAGACTGGTTTGGGAACGTTTTTCGAAGCGTGTCGAAATATTCTTCATCTATCGAGGAAGCGTTCAAACACGGTTCCGTAGAAATGGTTTTGTATGTGGTAATGGTGTTTTTTAATGCTTCAATTCCAGTACCTTTTCGAGAACTTACGAGTACAATTTTAGTTTTTAACTTCGCTTCCAGATGGGGAATGTCCAATGAAATTCCTTTATATTTCATTCTGTCAATCATATTAACGACCAGAATGGTGGGAATTTCCAAGTCTTTTATTTGGGTAAAAAGTAATAAATTGCGTTTCAAATTTTCTACTTCAGAAACTACTACAATAACATCGGGATAGAGTTTGTCGTTTTTATTAAGTAAGAGATCAATCACCACATTTTCGTCGGCGGAACTGGCATTCAAACTATAAGTTCCTGGCAAATCGATTACGTTTGCATTGATATTGTTGGGTAATTTGCAAAAACCAACTTTCTTTTCGACCGTAATTCCTGGATAATTTCCCACCTGCTGGTTTAAGCCAGTAAGCTGGTTAAAAACCGAAGTTTTCCCCACATTTGGATTCCCAATTAAGGCGACATTGATATTTTTCTTGCTCATTTGGAGTTATTTTTTAATAATATCAACTTCAATTTCGCAAGCAGTTTCGATACGAATGGCAAGATGGGAGCCATTTATATCCAAATATAAAGGATCGCCAAAAGGGGCAATTTGAAGTAGTTCGACCATATTTCCGGGCAAACAACCCATTTCCAATAATTTTAACGGAATAACGTCAGCATCAAAATCCTTGATGATAGCTCGCTGTCCTTTTTTTAAGCTGGCAATCGTAGTTTTCAAATTCTTATTTAGATTGAATATAGATTACAAAAGTACGGTAAAAAAAAGAATATTAAATGACAATTATCATTTTGGCTATTTTAGTTTTCGCATAGCCAATTAATGTCTTGAATCAACCGTTGAATTTCCTCTTTATTTGTTCCATCATAAAAACCTCGAACCCTTTTTTTGGAATCAACAAGCACAAAATTCTCGGTGTGAACCATATCGTATTGTTCGTCTGGTTTCCCTTGTTTTACGGCCAAATAAGATTTTCTAGCCATCGTGTAAATCGCTTTTTTGTCGCCGGTAACCAAGTTCCATTTGGAGACAATCACACCATTTATTTTGGCATATTCCTTCAAAACCGAAACATTGTCTACGTCTGGCATAACGGAAAAGGAAAGTAATTTCACTTTTGGATTATCAAGAAACGCTTTTTGAACATCGACTAAATTTGTCGTCATTTTTGGGCAAATGGATTTGCAGGTCGTGAAGAAAAAATCGGCAACATAAACTTTGCCTTCATAATCTTTTTGTGTAATGGTTTTGCCGTTTTGATTGGTAAACGAAAAATCGGCAATCGTGTGGTATTTGCTTATGTATTGAACTGTAGTGTCCACCAATTCAGGGTTTACATCAGACGGATTAAAAATTGGCAAGGATTTCTTTGGTTTTAATGCACTATAAAACAAGGAAATCACAATGATAGAAAACACCAAAAAAACACCAAAGAATATTCGATATTTATAAAAAAGGGATTGCATAAAAATAATTTTGGCAAAAATACGGAACGGATGCTTGTTTTAAACCGACAAATAATTTTTTTTAACAAACATTAACATAATTGTTGGATTTTATGAATAGTTTTGTGACAAGAACCAAATCATAAAAAATAAATGAAAATACATTTTAAAAAACAACTGATTTTTGTTATTCCAGCAATCATTGGACTTACAACAATTCAAGCGCAAAATGCTTCCGAAAAGCAAGAGCCAGGGATCAACCTATCCAATATGGATAAAAAGAGTAAGCCAAACGATGACTTTTTTAGGTTCGTAAACGGAAGCTGGCTTGACAAAACGGAAATTCCCGCTGACAAAACAACTTGGGGAAGCTTTAATGAATTGCGTCAAAAAACAGATAACGATGCTCTGGAAATTTTGGCGGAAGCCTCAAAAAATCCAATTTACAAATCCAATACTGATCAAGGCAAAGCCATAAATCTGTACAAAACCATTATGGATACCGTTGGCAGAAACAAAAAAGGTTTGGCTCCGCTTAAACCATATTTGGCCAAAATTAACGCAGTAAAAAACACTAAGGATTTACAGGCATTAATGATTGAAATGGATCCTATTGGAGGCATTGGATTTTTTGGTGTTGGAATTGGTGCCGATGCTAAGAACAGCAACAGAAATGTAATTAATCTTGGGCCTGGAAGCGTAGGTTTACCAGACCGTGATTATTATGTTTCTGACGACAAGGATTCGAAAGAAAAGAGAGATAAATATGTTTTGCACGTGGCCAAAATGCTCCAATTAATAGGAGAAAAACCAGCCCAAGCAAAATCAGATGCCGACAAGATTTTAGCTCTTGAAATTGCAATGTCAAAACCAAGATTTGACAGAGTGGAAAGACGCGACCGCAGAAAATCATACAATCCGATGACGGTTGCTGATTTGCAAAAATTGACACCATCCATAGAATGGAAAAATTATTTTACAAAAATTGGTTTAACAAAAGCAGATTCGCTCATTGTTTCGCAACCTAAATATATGGCTGCTTTAGAAACTATTTTTAAAGAAAACAAGATAGAAGATTGGAAAGCCTATATGCGCTGGACATTGCTAAGTAGATCTTCAGGAAGATTGTCGACCTCCCTTGAAAAGGCAAACTGGGAATTTTACGGCAAAACCTTAACGGGTGCTGTCCAACAAAGACCGCTTAAAGAAACCGCTTTGCAAGTAATTAATGGCGCCACCGGAGAAGCATTGGGAAAATTATATGTAGAGAAAAAATTTCCGGCTGAAGCCAAAGTAAAAGCGGAGAAAATGATCAAGAATATTTTTCTTGCCTTCGAAAATCGTATCAATAATTTGCCTTGGATGTCAGCAGAAACAAGAGTAAGCGCCATTGCAAAATTACACAAATCACAAATTAAAATTGGTTATCCCGACAAGTGGAAAGATTTTTCTGCCTTGACTTTGAATAGTCCAGAAGAAGGGGGAACTTATTTTGAAAATGCATTAAATATTTCGCGTTGGAGAAATAAAGAAGACATTGACAAACTATTTAAACCTGTGGATAAAACCGAGTGGGGAATGTCTCCACAAACGGTAAACGCCTATTACAATCCTTCCTATAACGAAATTGTTTTTCCAGCGGCTATTTTGCAGCCACCATTTTACAATTACCAAGCGGATGAAGCTGTAAATTATGGTGGAATTGGAGCTGTTATAGGTCATGAAATCTCCCACGGATTTGACGATTCTGGAGCGCGATACGACGCAGATGGAAACCTAAAAGACTGGTGGACGGTGGATGACCAGAAACAATTTGCAGCCTTGACGGGCGCACTTGCAGATCAATACAGCGCTTTGCAACCATTGCCAGGAACTTTCGTGGACGGAAAATTTACTTTGGGCGAAAACATTGGTGATTTAGGTGGAATAAACGCCGCTTACGATGGTTTGCAAATTTACTTGAAAGAGAATGGAAATCCGGGACTGATAGACAGTTATACGCCAGAACAGCGTTTCTTTATCTCTTGGGCCACGGTTTGGAGAACCAAAATGCGTGACGAAGCCATAAAAAATCTGGTAAAAACAGATCCACATTCTCCAGGAATGTACCGCGCTTATGTTCCTTTGCTTAACGTCGATTCTTTTTATAAAGCTTTCGATATTAAGTCAGGAGACGGAATGTTTATTGCTCCGGAGAAACGGGTGAAAATCTGGTAACAGACGATTTAAAATATAAAATCCCATTTGCCATAACAAAGGCGAATGGGATTTTTTTTTGGAACTATTTTAATAAATATTCCTGCATATAACGAATCACCGCCAATCGCTGAAAATCTACATTGGCTTTTTTTCTAAATCCGTGACCTTCATCTTTTGCTTCGAGATACCAAACCGTATTTCCCTGTGCTTTTAATTTGTCACGCATTTGTGTGGCTTCGGTTACTGGAACTCTTGGGTCATTCGTGCCTTGAATAATAAACATTGGTTTTTTGATTTTATCAATATTATTTAAAGGAGCCATTTTTTCGAAAAAAGCTGCCATTTCCGGGATTCTTTCGTCTCCATATTCCACTCTTCTTAAATCTCTTCTGTATTCTTCGGTGTTTTTCAAAAAGGTGTTAAAATTGGATATCCCAACAATGTCAACAGAACATTTTATCTTATCCGCATAATGATATGCTGTTGCCAAAGTCATATAACCACCATAACTGCCGCCCATTATCATAATTTTGTCTTTGTCCAATTCGGGTTGCTCTGCAATCCAATCCAATAATGCGCCAATATCTTTTACCGAATCTTCTCTTAAATACCCATTGTCTTTAGCGATGAATGTTTTTCCAAATCCAGACGAACCTCTTACGTTGGGATTAATTATAGCAACACCCATTTCATTGGTGTAATAATTATTGGATCCCAAAAAGGAAGCCATCGACTGCCCTTCTGGACCACCGTGAATATTGATTAAAACTGGTCTTTTTCCGGTGAATTTTGCCGCAGCAGGATAATAAAACCCAGATATTTTTAAACCGTCGAAGCTTTTCCATTCGATAAATTTTGGAACAGACATATCCGATGTTTGCATTTCGCCTAACTCACTTTCTGTCCAACGTTGAATAACGCCAGTTTTAAGGATTAGTTTATAAACGTCCGATGCTGATTGTGCGGTAGATTGGGTGAAGAATAATGCTTGTTTGTCTTTTGTGAAGTTCGCACCACCAATTAATCCTATGGGAATATTTTTAACTTCGGCATACGATTTATCAATAGCATTCATCAAATACATCTTGTTCAATCCGGCTTCATTAGTTATAAAAACGATTGATTTCTTGTCTTCAGACAAATTATAGTTTTCAACGTTCCAAGGGATTTTAGAGGTATGATAGTTTAGCTTTTTAGAAGCCAAATTCATTGTGGTAAGACTTACAAATTCATTGTCTTTGTCTGTTACAAACCAAATTTCATCATTGGAATTTGAAAAATAGGCAGCTGTTTGCACAATGTTTTTTGAATTTCTATCAGTAACTTCAGATAATTTTCCAGATTCTGTTTCCAATAACCAAATGTGGGATTCATTCGCCGAAACATACTCCCCAATTAATAGTTTTTTGCCGTCATTTGAAATATCAGATATCCCCCATCCGCCACCTTTTACTTGAAGAACTAGTTTGTTGGTTTTCGGGTCATTTGGA
>Ga0209702_10003642_pt1 | contig 23875 bp, 23 predicted proteins | sample FRY01_FD_187210 | JGI IMG/M metagenome (GOLD analysis project Ga0209702, IMG submission 187210) | Freshwater microbial communities from Lake Fryxell liftoff mats and glacier meltwater in Antarctica - FRY-01 (SPAdes) (version 2) | ecosystem: Environmental > Aquatic > Freshwater > Ice > Glacier... | reverse complement strand
TCTTCACAGGCACACCGCGTAGGGCAACGCCCGAAGCGGCGTGCCTTAGTTAACTTTAGAACGGCTCCTCCTGCTCAGTTACCGCTTGACCCTCCTTCTGAATGCCAAGCCGGCCTTGCTCGCGCGCCTTGATCTGAGTCTTCGCTTGTTTAGTGCTGTGCAAGAAGCGGTTGGTCTTTATACGGTTACTGAAACTAGGTGTTAGGTGTTGGCTCAAAGGTGTCGGATGTCTGGTAGTGGATACCAGCTTTTAGCCCGAAGGTTAAGGGTTGTAGCTCTCAGGTTCTAGCATACGGGTAATGGGCGCTAAGTGATAGCCGGTGAGTAGTAACTAACGGCTTAAAGATGCCAAGTAATAGGTTGCAGCTTGCGGGTTATAGCTCACAGATTGAGGGTTGTAGCTTGCGGGTTACAGGTTATAGGTTACAGATTAAAGGTTAAAGATAAGTACGCCAAACTAGGTGTTGAGTGCTAGATGCTAGATCCCGAGTTCCTGCCTGCTGTACGGTGTATTAAAACGGCAAGGTTTCCCCGTTATCATGAGTAGCCGGCTTCAACATACGGATCACGGAAAAATGCTGAGACACAGGCTTAGGCTTTCGGTTTTCATCTTTGTCGGACGTCTCAACCGCGGCCAGACATTGTTGACCGATCAAGTCATCCAGATCTCGATCAGGGCTATCGCTGGGCAAAATTGTTGTCATGAGCTTATGTAGGTGACTACGGGGTCCCGGCGGCTTTATCAGGTTATCTGCGCCAAACTTGATGTTGCAAAAGAGTGCCAAGTTGGTTATTTCATCCTCGACTGTGACGGCACACTGAATCACGAGCTTTGGACCGCAAAACATAATCGGAACGATTTTCCAACTTTCTATTACAGCCTCATAAGTGCCTGGCTCCACCAGCGGATATGTCTTCAGTTGAAACCTGCTGCTCACTGTGGTTTTGATTCGATCAGAAGTTAACATTGCCCTGTGCTCCGTAGAAAATAAAAAAATAGATGATTGGTCCGAGGGGTATTGAGAAAATCCTGTTGAGAGCCTTTAAGGCGCCCGTGGCTTCATTGTTTCTTTCGGTCACTGCCAAGCCCTAGCAAAGACGCGCAAAGCCGCAGATGGGCCGATACAAGGCTTCGTTGTGCCCTAATAGCACGGGTCTCGCGACCATGGACTGTTTTGGCATCAGCGATTCTTTTGCGACCGGCAGCGGTCTTGGGTCCCGTGCTTTTGCCACCGTGAACCCGACAGACAGATTTGCCTTTGATCGCAGGAGCTAGGCACTGGCGCTTTTCTCGTCGACTGATTGCTTGGCATCGTTGACATGTGATTCGGCCACCAGCAGTTCTTAAGTACAGTTCCTTTTCGGTCATGACAACTCCTTCGTTAGTGTTGCGATCACCTGAAGCATTGCGCGAACGTGGGCAGGGCTAAGCGGCATGCTGGCCAACCGTTTACGGATCACGGATCTGGTCAGTCTTTGTTTGTGTGGATTCATCTGCATAGTAAATACGGGACTCCGATCCGAGGAAAGGGGGGTGGGGGCACAGTGGGTTCAGCAAAATCTCAAAAAGCATCACGCAACCGCTTTATAGAACCATCCCGAGCAGTCACAATAATCGTGCCGTGATCCTCAGGCGCACCGAACGGCGCACTTAATCCAGTTTTCTGACGAAACTTCCATGCGGCTTTGCTTGGATTCGACAGGCCAAAATATCGCAGCCGGATTTCGATCTTTTCAGCTACCTCAGGCCATTGAGTGCCATCAAATAGAGTTTCATCATCATTTTCTGGATCGTCGTACAGGCGGCTGACGTGAAACAGAAGATGATTGACAAGATCTGGGACCACCCAATAGGAGCCACCCGCAGTTTGAGTGACATACCAGTGCCCATCCTCTGGAACCCAGCTTGGTACCCAAGTACCGGCAGTGATTTGGTCTAGCTCGGCCTCGGTAAAGGCAGCTTGTAAATGCGACATCGTGTCGTTTTTGTCAGCAATGTCACGAATAGAAACCTCATTGCCTTCCGCCACGTTCATGTATCGCTGACACTGCCTTACAGAAACCTGAAGGTTTGCTTCAATCCAGGGGCCAAACTGACCATGTGGCAGCTCCTTTTTGACCGCTAGAAGCAACAGCCCCGCTTGTCTTGCATAGTCGACGGCTTCGTGGGCCTTTTGAGTGGCGAGTTGATGCAAGTGATTGATTTCACCGATTGTGTCGTTTGAAACCTCGGACATTAGCTGCTCCTTTGGGTCTGTGAGTGGACCTGATGTCCAGACAATCCAAAGGCGTCGTTCATCCATGCCCGCAACTGTCCCATACGCCACACTTTCACAGTCGCTGATAAGCGGATTGGCTTCGGAAATTTGCCTTGCGCTACCCAGAGGGCGATGGTGCTTTTTGACAAGGTTGTCAATACTGCGACTGCTTCGATACGAACCAGTTGATCGTCTGAAAGATTGAGTTGGTCTGGCGGATTCATCTTCGCTCCTTTAAGTAATTGAAGATGATCCTATTGGACTCTATGCCGATCTAAAGGCACAACGTACCGAGGACTTATTGCCGAATTTAGGCAGCCTCATTCATACAAGATCGTCTAACGTACCTAATTTCCAGCGCTTTTTGAGGCTGCGATAAGTTCGTTCACTGCATTGCAGGTTCACGCCGCTTTGCTTGCCGCTGCTATTAAGCTCAGCCTTGAACTTGGTGAAGTCCAAAAATTTATTTTCACCATGGATAGCTTGATAATTAGACGTGAGCTCGTAAAACCGTTCCCGCAAAGGCCAATTAATAGGTCGATGAGATAGCACTTTCTTATGTCCTTGCCCGCGCAAGAGTTCTTTTTCCGCTGTGATAAAGTTACGCCAGTCTTCTTTGCTTCCTGACTGTGGCACCGGATTAGTTACCGAACTGGATTGGGGATCGGTCACCATCCTGTATTGGCGCACAAAGTGGTTGATAGCGGAAATGAGATCACAAATGATCAAATGCAGAGTCTTGCGGATGTGAACGACCTTACTCAGCTCAGCGTAGTCCGCATCAAATTGCATTAAGGCTTTATATTGACTCTCGACCGACTGCCGCGCTTTCCTCCCCGCCCTCCCGGGCTGAACTTTATAAGAGTCAGCGAAATGAAAAATCGATTGGCAATAGGGATTTAGTAGGGCCTGAAGTGCGATAGGGACACCACCAGACGATCGGCGATCAAACGCTTCTATCGCTTTTTTAAATGCCGCCATGTCCATGTATAGACCCCCTAACAACGCTTCAATATGTTTATGGGTGGGGAAGGACTGGGTGCGCGCTGCGATTGTGACCGTGCGTTGACCTGTTCTATGTCTTTTTCTGGGTGGCATGTTCATCGCTCCTCCGTATGGTGTCTGATGCTATTGCGTTAATTTATCCGTCTTATACTTGCTGATTTTCGGCTTCAATTGTCAAGCAACTAGCCGTGTGCTGATGCTTGACCCTGCATACTTAGGCTCTGGGTAACAATAGTCTTGCCAGTCTTGCATGAGCGCCTTACGCCGTGACAAAAGGTCCCCCCGTCTATATGCTGCCTCGACCTGATTGCGTATCGTATGAGCCAATGCCATTTCCGCAACCTCAGCACTGTGGTCGGTTTCCTCAGCGACCCAATCCCTAAAACTTGAGCGAAATCCATGAACGGTGACGTTGACCTTCATTCGCCTTAGCACCATTGCCATCGCCATCGTTGATAGTGCTTTCGCGTCTATTGAGAACAGGTAATCGCTGCTCTCGTCAAGTGACTTTGCAATCAGTAATATATCTAACGAACGCTGACAAAGTGGGATTCGGTGCTCCTTCTTTGCTTTCATCCGACTGGCGGGTATCACCCATAGACCATCTGTTGAGACTTCAGATCTAAGTGCCCCTATTACCTCGCTGGTCCGGTTGGCATTGAGAATTAAAAACTCGAGCGCCAAAGCAGCAACGCCATTCATCTCTCTAAGCAGGGCCATAAATTCAGGCACGTCTTTATATGCGAGCGCTGCGTGATGTATGACAGGTTTGATCTTTGACGGCTTGGGCAGGATTGTTTCAAGGTGTCCACGCCAAGTGGCTGGGTTGTATCCATACCTGAGTTTGCGCGTAGTGGCGGACGCCAGTATCCATTCAACTCGGCCACGCACCCTTGAGGCGGTTTCGGTTTTGGTATGCCAAATGGGGGCCAATATGCGCAAGATGTGGTCCGTGTCGATCTCATCAAGCGATAGGTCTCCAATGATTGGGTTGACGAATTGTTCAATCGTATTTGTCCATTGATCAATGTGTTTAGCATTTGACCATTCCGCTTTTTTGGTAGCGATGCACTCAGCAGCAAAGTCCTTGAATTTGGGTTTGTCACTTGTTGTGGGCGCCACACTGACTTTCCATGTTGCTTGGGGCCGCTGTCCTTGTAGCAAATCATTCCGAGACTGCAGTGCGCGTTTACGGGCTTCCTTTAAGCTTATGTTTGGGTAAACACCCAACGCAAGGTCTGAGCGCTGACCAGCATAAAGATACCTAAAAACCCAATATTTATGGCCGTTAGACTTGACGTTTAGGTTAAGACCGGGGTTTGTTGCGTCTGTATATCTGCCGGGTTGAATAAGACTTTTGATGTACGGATCAGTGAATCCAGTTGCCATGACGTTTCCTTTGATCTTCCCCACGCTTCCCCACACAAAAGGTGTGATTAGCCATGAGAGTTATAGGATTTCAAAGTAACGTCTTGCGTTTATTGGGTCACGAACTGAAGTACTTATTGCCGGTTTTATCGAAATGGATCAATGCTTTATCGTGACCAAGGGCTATCAATACGACCCAACAACTCACAAGAAGTTACTAAGTGTCAATTGGACACCCTCTCCGCCAAGTATCCAATAAATATGCGTCTCTCGGGGCGCTTTTTTATTTTGTATGCCATTCTGTATGCCATTCTGCTCTTGGTAGGGAAGTCATACTGCTGATAGACTTTGCAACCCTCAGGAAGCGGTCTAGAGAGGCCTCGAAATCCTCTTACTCAAGACACTACAAGGCCGTCAATAAGCCGCTTGCACCGAGTACGGCACCAATAGCCAGTAAGAGCAACATATGCACTTTAGTGCGCCACACAATTAAGGTTGCCACCGCTGCCAAAATCCAAAGTGGCCAGTCCCGCACCGATTCGGTATTGGCTGTAGCGAGCAGCCAGCCAGCGGCAATCATCATCGAAATCACAACGGGACTTAGCCCGACTTTGAAGGCGCGAACCGACCGGCGTTGACTATTATTTTGGACCCAGCGCGCTGTCATAAATAACAATATTGAGCTCGGCAACAAGATTGCAATCATGCACAGCACGGCAGAAAAACCAGCCCAACCATAACCACCAGCATTTAAACCGATGTTCCAACCCATCAAGGCCACAAACATAACATTCGGCCCAGGAGATGCTTGGGCAATCACGACAGAGGCGCTGAACTGCCCGTCGGTTAACCAGGCCTGCTGAGCGACTAGAAAATGGTGAATCTCTGGCAAAAGCACCAGAGAACCACCAACGGATGCAATGGAAATTGATGCAAAGTGTTTGAAAAGATTGAACCAGTCCGTCCACAACATCAAAAGGGTCATCGGCTCGCTCATGTAGGATCCTTGAGCTTTAGAAAGGCTAGCACATAGCCGATTCCTCCAAGTACAACCAACACGTAAACCAGTCGCCAGTGCAGCAACGCAATGCCGAAAAAACTCAAAACTGCCAACGCCGCGCAGACCTTAAACCCAAGCGGATTGACTTTTAACGCAGACAATAACTTGAATCCTGTCGCCACAATCATGCCTGCTGCTACGGCACCCATGCCCCGCAAGGCACCGACCACTTGGGACTGATTACCGAAATGGGCATAAGCAACCGCGAGCGTCAGTATTATTAAGGTCGGAAGAAACAACATGCCTGCTAACGAGACCAACGCACCACGCCAGCCAAAGTGGCTAGCGCCGACCATTATGCATAAATTCAATGCCGACGGCCCTGGCATTGTGCGCGCGATCGACCACTCCTCGACAAATTCCTCGCGCGTCATCCATTTCTTTTTTTCAACAAGCTCACGTTCAATAAAGGCGAAAACACCACCAAAACCCTGAATCGCGAGCATGCTGAACGTAGTGAATATTTCGCCCAAAGATCTGGGTTTGGCTTTTATCGGTGAAGTCATATCAGTAGCGACCCAACGTTTTTCAAAGGAGAGAGAGCTGTCTAGGCTCTGAATCCGTGTCATCGAAGGGATCTGGTTTTTTAAGTAGTTGATTTATCGGCGTTGTTTCAAACATGTTCAGGCTCAAGATTTGTAGAATTTCATGAAGACTGTTGGGCAATTTCAAGCGTTTCTTGGCAACCGCGATCAGCACATAGGTGCAGACCGCTATCCAGATTTGTGTCTTGACAGCGTTCTCGCTGGTGCCAAAAAACGTCTTGATACGAAGGTGCTGTTTGATCCATTTGAAGAACAACTCGACTTGCCATCGTTGTCGATACAGATCGGCAATCATGGCGGGTTCGAGCGAGAAATTGTTGGTCAGAAAATCTATGCGATTGCCGTCTTCGTCTTTGACAACGACCCGACGCAAAGCGTCCGGATAGTCTTTGCTGGAGTAGTGAACAGTCAAGACGCCGATCTGGTCGCAGATCACATGGGTTGCTTGTCGATCGACAGGCTTGGAATAGCGACGCTTGAACTTTGTGTTCGACTTGGCCCTGGTGACAAAGAATGCGCCACTCTGATGGATGACATACAGCCGGACAAAGTCGAGATAGCCCCGATCGAGCAGGTAGTAGGCGCCAGGCTCGATCGCGAGATGATCGAGCGTATTGACCTCGTGCATCTTGCCGTCGCTTATATAGATAAACGTAGGAATGGCGCCCCGCAGATCGAGCAGCGTGTGCAGCTTGACGGCGGCCTTGTGTTGACGAAACGGTGCCCACGGGTACACCGACAGACAGAGGTCGATGGTCGTCGCGTCGAACGCGTAGACCGTCGCGTCCAAATCGACTGCCAAAGATTCGTCGGCGTAAAGCGGTCGGGCAATGCCAATGAGGTGTTGCGCAAAGTCGGCATAGATCTGCCACGGTCTCGTGGCGTTCGCGTTGGACAGCGTGTTGCGAGACACCGTGTTGCAACGAAGACCCATGTGATAAAGCCGACTCACGTGTGCCCGCAAATTCAGTTCGATGTCGCGCAACGACTCCCGGTACGTCAGTTGTGCAAATACCATCACCAAAAACTGATCGAAACACGAAAAGTCTTTGACCTTGTGGTTGCCCCCGTAGCGATCGACACACCGTTGAAAGGTTGTCTTTGGCAGCAAGGCGGTCAGCTGCGAGAAAACGAGTTTGCCCTGGTTCATAGCTGTCCTTTGCATTCGAATACAAAAGACCATAAGTCATGGTGTCGACATTCAAATCGACACCAGACAAAACCGCCGGAAAACCAATATATTTCATCAATTTACGGAGTCCTGATGTTTCAACGTTGGGACAGTACTGACCCTAAATAAAAACAGTCATTCTGAAAGCCCAGGTGAATTCAGGCGGGCGCTGCTCTCAAAAATGACAACAATCAATAAAAAAAGACACTAGCCGATGCCAACGACTGAACCAGCGACTGAACCAGCAACTGGTTTCAAGACCAAACATACACCCGATTTGTACCTACCAAGAAACGACTCGACTGGTGTTGCTTATTTTTTCATATTGGCTCAGATGCTTTTTTGTTTTTAAACGGCTTATCGCATTTTTTAATAAATAATTACTTAGTGTGAGGCGATGCGCTTTGACACAAAAAATGGCAGAAAGGCAGTTCAGCGCTATCAATGGGACCAAAAATGGAACCAAAACCCCACTTTCCCTTCAAAACGATTGTGTGATTCGTACGACGTGATTAGTACGGCATTACGTCTGAATCGCTCGAAAGCGACTAATGTGACAGCTTAGTGACATCTCAACCCTTAGCCGCTCTGGCAATCGAACGCGAAGTTCTGACGTATGACCATCTGTTGTGCCCAATTTCGCAAAATTGAGGTTTCTTTTGAACCATGGCACGAACTCTCCCACTGCCCAAGCTTTTTTTCTGTGGCTCATCCTTGTTCTGATTAGCCTGCCACTTGCCGTCACCATGGTGTTGGTTTTTGGCTTTATTGGACCCGCAGTAAGTTTGGCTTTATTTGTGTTGATCGGCGTTTTTGTGTTGGTTTATCTGCCTCCCAATTACCCTTTCGATCGCTTTGGCTTGGCCAACAGTGTGACGTTGCTACGGGGTGCAATGGTGAGCTGGCTGGCAGGTTTCATAGGCTTGCCTGAAATCATCGCCGACCCAAAATTGTCTTGGTCATTGTTTACCGCGGCTTTGATTGTGCTGCTTTTGGATGGTTTAGATGGTTGGTTGGCCCGTAAAAAAGGCCAAGCCTCAGCGTTTGGTGCCAAATTCGACATGGAAGTTGACTCTCTATTTGCCATTGTCCTCTCGCTGCTCGCGTGGCAGTCTGACAAAATCGGTTGGTGGGTGCTTTTGCTCGGGTTACCGAGACCCTTGTTTGTCGTCGCGGCTTGGTTTGAGCCCCGCTTACAGTCTCCGCTACCAGACGCCCTGCTTCGCAAGACCATCTGCGTGATTCAGATTGCCGTCTTAATCCTGCTTCTGGTCCCGATTCTTAACCCGCTCACCAGCCAAGCACTGGCTGCCATGGTGCTCGTTTTGTTGGCGGGCTCTTTCTGGCGCGACACGAGATGGCTGCTAACCAAGAGACCGAGTGCATGAGGACTATTGTTCAGTGCTGCTTGGCAGCCGCTATTCTGAACTTGGCATTGATAGCGCCAAACCAACCTGCTGCCATGACATTGGCGGCACTCACCATGGTGCCGCTGGAGTTGCCATTCGTTCTTTTTTTGCTGTGGTTCATGCCCCCAGCGAGCCGCTGGAACCGCCCCATTCGGTTCGTATTAGTGGCCGTCTTGATGGTGACGCTGGTCGGTCGGATCGCCGATTACGCCACCTTTACCGCCTTTGATCGCCGTTTTAACAGCATCGTTGACTGGAATTTGATCGAGGCAGGGTGGCTGACCTTGGTAGCCTCAGCGGGATTGTCATTGGCTTTAGTGACCGCTGGTAGCGCCCTTCTGGCGATTGTTGCTGTGGGATTACTGATCGGTTGGGCCACTGGCGTTTGGGCAGCCTTAGCGCCACATCGACTCGCTCGGCCTTGGTTGCTAGCAGGAGCCACACTCGGGCTAGTGCTCACGATCACAGACATCGGTTTTCATCGAAATGACTGGGCATACAACCCTCCAGGCGATGCCTTTACCGCTCGAACGGCCACCAGTGACGCTGTTCAATGGTCAAGCACACTAACGGCACTAAGACAGTTCTCCCAATCCATCCAAAAAGATCCATTTGCTGGCCAAAGCAAGTTACTGAGTCGCCTCACTCAAAACGATGTCCTCTTGATATACGTGGAGAGCTACGGCCGCTCAAGCTTTGATAATCCGCTTTACGCTCAAACGCACGTGCCCACACTCATCGATGCTCAGCAGCGTTTGGCCAAGCAGGGCTTGGCGATGCGATCAGGCTGGTTAGAAGCCCCCATGGTTGGCGGCCAGAGCTGGCTGTCGCACAGCACGATTGCCAGTGGCCTTTTGATCGACAATCAGGGACTCTATCGTGTGCTGCTAAATAGTCAACGTCCCACCCTTTACCATTACGCACAAAAAGCTGGCTTTCAGACCGTGGCTGTCATGCCGGGCATTCGCTTGGACTGGCCCGAAGCCGAATACTTCGGTTTTGATGTCATTCTCGATTCGCATGCCTTGGGTTACAAGGGCGAGCCCTACAACTGGGTCACGATGCCTGATCAGTACACCCTGAGCGCTTTTGATCGCTTAAAACGCAGTCAATCACCCCGACAACCCATCTTCGCCCAAATCGCACTCATTTCTAGCCATGCGCCTTGGGTACCGATTACCCCCGTGATTGGATGGGATGCGGTCGGTGATGGCTCAATTTACAGTCAATGGGCCAACTCGGGTGATCCGCCTGAGGTTGTGTGGCGTGATGCCAACCGTTTGCGCGATCAGTTTCGACAGTCTGTTGATTACAGCTTGCAGGTGGCTTTTTCTTATGCTGAGCAGCAATACCCCAACGCGCCACTCATCATTATTTTGGGGGATCACGAGCCAGCGCGCTTTGTTTCCCAAATGCCAGGACGTGACGTTGCCGTGCACTTCATTGGCACGCCTGAGCAAATCGCTGCCATTGACCAATGGCAGTGGACACCGGGCCTAGTCCCGGCCCAAGACTTGCCGGTCTGGCCGATGGCGCAATTTCGCGATCAATTCATCAACGCTTTCAGCGAAATATCGCCATGACGATTCAATGGCCCCAATGGCATCGGGTTGTCCTGAGGGTTGTTTTACCCTTGGTCATTCTTTGGTTGCTATGGCTCTGGCTTGACGGCCCCGTCATCACCAGACTGCTTTTCAATGCGCAATGGCCATGGTTACTGCTTGGCTTATCACTGCTGACTGCTCAAACAGTGCTGTCAGGCTTTCGTTGGCAATTAACGGCCAAGCAACTCGGTCAGGCCATTGCCACGCGACGGGCTGTGAGCGAATACTTCTTGTCCATGCTTTGTAATTTAACGCTCCCTGGCGGCGTAATGGGTGATGCCGGCCGAGTCTGGCGCGGGCGCAGCGAAGTGGGTTTGAAGCGAGCCGCCGCCGCCGTCCTCTTAGATCGGGCTGCCGGTCAGATCGCCATGGTAGCCGCCTTACTGGTCGGACTGGTTTTGGCTTGGTTCAATGCCGCCACGGGGCGATCTGAACAAGCTGGTCAAGGCATTTGGCTACTAATGCTTGTGCGGTGATTATTGGCATTCTTCTATGGCGAGGTCCGCGATGGTTGCGTTCGGTGGGTAAGGTCATGCACTTGGCGTGGCTCACCAAATCGGCATGGCCAGGCCAGCTGTCCTTAAGCCTTTTGATTGTCAGCTGCAACCTCGGCGCTTTTGCCGCTTGCGCGGCGGCTGTGGGCGCCCATTTAAGCTGGGAGCAAGCATTGGTGGTGCTGCCATTAACCTTGGCGGTGATGGTTTTGCCTGTCTCTATCGCCGGTTGGGGAGTGCGTGAAGCCACCGCGGCAGCCTTATGGCCCATGGCGGCTGTTTCTAGCGAATTGGCCGTGGCCGCTAGCATTGCCTATGGCTTGGTTGCCACCGCCTCAGCTTTGCCTGGGTTGGTCGTGCCTTACTGCACAAACTGGCTCGAACCGCAAACGGACCCTTGCGCCAAATCAGCCTAACAATTTATCACGGCTGCACAGCGGGCATAGACATCGCCCGAGTTGGCCTCATCTGCCAAGGCCGACAAATACGCTTTCAGTTGTTGCCCGTCAATCCATGCCTCAAATGCCAGCTGGTGCGACTCACCCATGGAAACGTTGAATTCAATCAGGCCAAGCGCCAAACAGCGTTCAATACAGTCGACAGTCAATTGGCGTTGAATCATTGTGAACTCAAAAGACAAGGCTGGCACTGACTGGCTCAAACCCGAGAGCACATCAAGCTCAGCGCCTTCGACGTCAATTTTGATGAAATCAGGTCGACCGTGTTGCTCAATTAAGTCATCTAAAGTGACTGCTTTGACAATTAACGACCGATCCCACTGCTGCCCCTGCCAACCCACAGCGCCGCTGTTGGCCGCTTGAACAAAGGAATCTGACAACGTAGAAACGGTGGGGTTGCGAGTGTTCACTCGCAACGTTTTTAAGCCCGCCGTGCGCGACACCACACACGACAAAACAGTTACCTGCGAGTGCCAAGCGTTGCTGACTCTCAGAAACCAAGCAAAGATGGTTTGGGGCTCAATACTGACCACGCGCGCACCCAAACGCCTGAAGCAGGCCGTTCGATCACCCGCATGCGCCCCAATATCAAACACCAACCCATCCTTTTTAACGAACGGTTGGTAGAGGGTGCTAAGCGACTGCTGATGCGCAGGATCGAAGCGATAAATCCGCAAGGAACGCAATAGCGCTAAAAGATCACGGATCATCGATGCTGCTCTTGAAATAAAGACCAATAGAGGACTGATAAAAAGACTGAACATGTATTTTAGCGGAACCCCATAAACACGGTTCATGGCTGGGTTGATTGACCAAGCAAATCCGCCCCTAGGTGGCCTAGGGTAAGCTTATGGAGCAGGCTCCGAGATTTCAATGAGGTTTAAATCAGGGTCGCGAACGTAAATGGATCGAATTTTCTGCGTCGCTCCTGTTCGAGGCCCGGGTCCCTCGATGATGGGCCACTTGATCGCTTGCAAGTGCGCGATAACAACATCTAGCGGCACACTCGCCATGAAACACAAATCCTGCGAACCTGGCACCGGCAAATGCGCTCGCGGCTCAAATTCATGACCTCGGATATGCAAGTTAATCTTTTGCTGGCCAAACCGAAAAGCCTTGCGTTGAACCGAGGGTGAGCCAGCAGAAAACGTGACTAGCGTCATGCCGAGCACTCGCGTGTAAAAGTCCACACAGGCGGTCTCGTCAGTTGTGGTCAGAACCAAATGGTCTAAGTGGCTAATCATCATTTCTCGCAAACGCTGGTTAATCGTCAACTGGGGATCATTAAAAGACGTGCGTCTGGCATCACGTATTGGACAAATCACCCACTGAAACTTGTCGGTTCATCATTAAAGCACCGACTTAGACGATAATACAGGTATGAGAATTGTCAATTTTTCGCCAGCCTTTTTGATCAAAACAATTGGACGACACGACCGAGCGATTGGTGTGTTGCTGGCTGTGATGTTGGCTATTGGTACGCCTTTCATGGCTCAGGGCGAAACAGCCGCTATCGAAGCCGCGCCTTTTGAGAGCGTCGTGTCATTTCCGACCCGCGAATCATTTGCTGAGGTGGTTGCTCTGAACGAATCGCGTTTGGCCGCTGAAGCCGCGGGTGTGGTGCGCCAATGGCATGCCGATGTGGGGTCAAGCGTTAAATCGGGTGATTTGTTGCTGAGCTTAGACGATCGAGACGCTAGGCTTGCGCTTTCACAAGCCCAAGCCGCCGCTGGGGCCATGAAAGCCCGCGTCGCTCTGGCCGAAAGTCACCTGCAGCGGGCTCGAGAGCTTACTGCAACGGGTTTTGTGTCAAAAGAGGCTTTGTCTTTGCGACAAAGCGAATTGGCTGTGGCAACAGCAGACCTTGCTGGCGCACAGGCTCAAGTCGACTTGGCGGCCAGACAGCTGGAAAAAATGCAACTTTTAGCGCCTTTTGATGGGGTCATTATCGAACGACACGCACAAATTGGTGAAAGCTTGGCCGCTGGCGCGCTGGCCTTTGTCTTAACCGATCCATTGGCTGTCGAAGTCCAAGGACAGTTATCTGCCGACCAAATTGCTGGCCTGCGAAATGCAACAAAAATCGAGGCATTCATGGCCGGGCAAACCTACCCCTTGACGCTTTTGCGCGTGTCACCCATCGCAGTGCTGCCATCCCGAACTCAAAGCGTGCGGCTCGGTTTTAAAGACCCACAACGACCTGTGGCTGGTGCAACGGGTCAACTGCGCTGGCAAATCAACGCGCCGTTGCTATCGACCGACCTCTTAGTGCGCCGCAACGATGCGCTCGGCCTGTTTGTGCTCCAAGCTCAAGACGATCGCTGGATGGCACGCTTCATTTCACTAGCCAACGCGCAAGAGGGTCGACCCGCGCCTGCACCCGTATTAGACCCAAAGACCTTGGTTGTCTTTAACGGTCAGCAACGCCTTCAAGACGGTCAAATACTGGATCAAGTCAACATCAGTACTCGACTCAACTAGTGGCTTAGGCGCACAAGCATGCTTTCAAATCGACCTTTGGCCAATATTACGTTTGTCGTGGTGATCCTGCTGGGTCTTCTTAGCTACTTCAGCATGCCTCGCGAGCAAGACCCAGAAATCAATTTCAACTGGGTCGCCATTAACGCGGCATTGCCAGGTGCAAACCCAGAAGATGTTGAACGCCTGGTGACCAATCCCATCGAGGATGCCATCAGCAACGTCTCTGACATTCGGTTTGTGCTGTCCAATTCACGCGAGGGTGTGGCGAGCCTGCTGGTTCGGTTTCAGGAACTGCCAGCAACAACCTTTGACAAACGCATGAACGACCTGCGTCGCGAAATCCAAAACAAGGCCAATAGCGAACTGCCCACGCAAGCGAAAGACCCACAAATAATCGAAATCACCACATCGAACGGATTCCCGACTGCTTCGATTTTGCTTCTCGGTCAAGCCGACGATGAAGTCCTCAGACGCAATGCCCGTCGCATCAAAACCGACCTTGAAAGGCTGCGCGGTGTTGATCAGGTTTTTACCTCGGGACTGCGCGATGCTGAAGTTTTGGTCAGCCCCAATGCCAGTGCCTTGGCAGCTCGCGGGTTGACCATGCTTGACGTGGCCAATGCATTATCGGCCACATGGCAAGACACTGCGGCTGGCAGTTTAAACACAGCCCAAGGAACGTTTTCAGTGAGTCTGCGCGGCATAGAGACCGACCCTCAAGGGCTGGCGCAATTGCGCATTGCGCAACCTGGCGCGCCCGGTCAATCGGTGCGCTTAGCCGATGTGGCGCGCGTCGAACGCGCTCGAGCGCCACCGCAAAAGTTGTCGTCTTCGAACGGTCAAGACGCTGTCGTGATGTCGATCACCAAAAAGTCGCAAGTCAACACGCTAGAGTTGGTAGAACGCCTGTCTGACTACATCGAAGAACAAAGCCCCGTCATTGCCCCACTCGGGCTTTCGATGGTGCTCTCCGATGACCAGACTGTGCCCACGCGCGAAGCTCTCAGTGTGATGCAGCGCAATGCGTTGTTGGGCATGTTGCTGGTATTGCTGGTCTGTTGGGCATTTTTAGGTTTGCGCATCAGTGTCATCGTGGCCATGGGTATTCCATTTTCTTTGATGGGCGCATTTGCTGTTTTAAACGCACTGGATTTCACCTTGAACGTCTCAGTGCTTTTGGGGGTGGTGATTGCGTTGGGCATGATCGTCGATGATGCGGTCGTCGTGGTCGAATCGATTTACTACCGGATTTCTCGCGGTGCTCAAGCCGCCGAAGCAAGCCGCCAAGCCATCGCTGAGGTGTGGCGCCCTGTGTTGGCGTCAGTGGTCACCACCATGGCTGCTTTCTTGCCGTTGATGCTGCTACCAGGCATCGTGGGCAAGTTCATGTTTGTGATCCCCTTTGTGGTGACTTTGGCGCTTCTCATCTCACTGGCTGAGGCGTTTTGGATTGCGCCGGTGCACGTGTCCTCATTTGCAGGCAAAAATCACACCGCCGGTCAAACGACACAAGATTGGCGCACTCGCTTTAACCGCATCATTCGTCTGCGATACGGTCAAGCCCTTGTCAAAATCCTAAAACGCCCCAAAATGTCAGCCACCGCAGCCCTTGCCTCACTGGCGCTGGCCGTGGGCTTAATCACCACCGAGGTGGTGCGTGTACAGTTCTTTGCGTTTGACCCCATTCGGCTTTTTTATGTCAACGTCGACATGCCCGCTGACGCCACACTTAAACAAACATTGGCTGAAACTCAGTCCGTTGAAAACATTGTGCGACAGCATTTACGTGGCGTAGGCCCAGGCCTTGAAGCTCGCGCGGTCACCTCCTCAGCCGGTTTAAAATTTACCGATTCAGAACAAGTGTTTGGCGATCAATACGGACAAATCACCGTTTCGTTGCAGCCACGCTCGGGGAAATCTCGAGACGTCGCCGAGATTGTACAAAGCCTCAGGCCTTTAATCGAACCCTTGCCAGGACGCGCGCAAAAGAGTTTCACCATGATTTCAGGTGGGCCCCCAGCGGGCTTACCCATCAACGTCAAGGTTCGTGGCGATCGCTTTGAAGATATAGAAAAAACGGCAGCAGCCATCAAACAAGTGGTGCAATCCATTCCCGGGGCAACCGATGTCCAAGACGATGATCAGCCCGGGCGCCCGCAATTGCAACTCAAAGCAGACACTCAAGCACTCGAGCAAATGGGTCTCACCACAGCGCAACTGGCTCGATTGGTGCGCTTCAGTGTTGACGGCGAGATCTTGGCCTTTACACGTATTGAGGGCGATCGCATTGAACTGCGCATCAGGGCTGATCATGCCGACCCGCGCGCGTCGCTCAGTCAGGCCGGCATTGATGGCTTTCTGGATCAGCCCGTTGCTTTACCAAACGGCGGCCTAGCTCGCCTTGGCGAAATGGTCACGATCGAACAAACCCCCGGGCGGGGCGTCATTCGCCACTACAACCTGAGGCGAACAATCTCTGTGCAGGCCAACTTAGACAAGGACATCACTGACACGAGTCGTGCCAATCAGATCATCGGCCAAGCTTGGGAATCCATGCGAGCCGATCACCCTGGCATTGACCTCGACTTTTCTGGGGAACTAGAGGACATTGAAGAAAGCCTTGACGCGATGAAGACCTTGTTTCTGTTCGGTGTTGGACTGATTTACCTTATCTTGGCTGCACAATTCAAGAGCTATTGGCAACCCTTGATGGTGTTGGTGGCTGTGCCCTTGGCTTTCACTGGCGTGGCTTATGGCTTAGCCATCTCACAAAACCCGCTTTCGTTATACACCCTGTATGGTGTGATCGCCCTTTCGGGTATCGCCGTGAACGCCTCGATTGTGTTGATTGACGCGGCCAACGCACGGCTGGCCGATGGCATGGCCGTAACGCTGGCCGTGGTCAGCGCAGCCCGTCGACGTGTCGTGCCAATTCTCATCACCGCCACCACAACGATTGCAGGTCTTTTCTCATTGGCTTTCGGCTTGGGTGGTAAGAGCTTGCTGTGGGGACCCGTGGCCGCCAGCATTGTGTGGGGCTTGGCATTTTCAACGGTGCTAACCCTTTTTGTGGTGCCACTGCTTTACCTGAACTTTATGCGCACGCGCAAACGGTCCCCATCAGACCCCAAAACTTAGATCCCACCCCTAGCACCCAGAAAAAGCCTGCCCCTTGAACAGCAACACGGTATGAGCGCCCTCTTTTAATCAGTCAGACCACTGATGGTTACTTAAACGGAACACGGGTTGCGTGTTGCGGCCCTCGAATACAGACCAATCAACGCGCTGAAGACCGACCACGAGATGGGCCGTTGCCAGTGTATTTTCTTGGTCGCTGTCATTCGCAGACGCCCTAAATATTGGGTACAGCGCATCTTGGTCATCGCGCAAAATAGACAGTGGCTCAACCGATCCAGAAAGCGCAATCAAGTCGTTGGCCCTTTCTTGACGGCATTGGGATGAGATCGTGACAAGTTGCGCCAGCGCCTGCATTGGCAAATGAATCATGTGATTGGCGTGTGCCGAAGCCACTTTGAGCTCAACCACTGAGCAATGCTGGGCATGAAATTCGATGCTGTACAAGCGCTGGTCAGCGGCTTGCGCCAGGGTTAGATGAAAGCCACCCGCAAATGCCCCTGCCCGAAGGTACGACAGGGCTTCGTTAACATTGGGCAGATCAAGCAATGCGCGCACAGCTAGCATTCGAGGCAATCCACTATCAGGATTTTGGCCGCGCAGATTATTCACCGTGAGTACCAAGCCGTTTTCTGTGACCGCAAAAGTATGGCCTGGTAAAGACCCAGGATAAACAAACGCCGCAAACGAACGACAACCCTGAACGGCGATTTGCGCCATGGCACAAGCCCCTCGAAACGCGGGATCACCGTCTTCATTGTGAGCAATGATAGGCGGGCTGCCCGGCAGCTGAATGGTCGTACAGCCATCACGCATGTGGGTCGCCAAATCGCCACGACAGTGCCATAACATAGCCTCTTGTTCGCTGATGCCCAGGCCATAAGCCAACCCCCTCAGTTCATCCCAGTACTCAGGATGCTGTTGTCTGGTCGCACGTGCCATTGCAAGGAATGGCGCCTGTTCTTTGAAAGCCTGCAATGACTGCCAAACACCACTTTGTTGGCGAAACCGATAAAACGCTTGCTGACCAAATCGGCCCAAAGCGACACCGACTTCAAAATGGCTGCCAGAGAGATTTAATTTTGTCAGCATGGTCAACCTTAGCGTTTTAAAGCTCAAAGAACTCGGAGGGTTCATGCATTAAAACCCGATTGCTCAATGGGTTCGAGTTTACGGCCCGCAACCTCGTTCGCTGGCGTGCTTAAATGGTGCAAATAATTTGAGACCATATGCCCGTGAATCAACTCAGTAACGAGACCAAAGGCTACGCGCTGGCTTTTGTGGGCATCGTCGTCTTTGCGCTGACGCTACCGATCACCCGCTGGGTCGTGCGTGCTGACGACATTGACTCTCTTTCGCCTATTTTTGTGACTGTTTGCCGAGCCGCCATTGCAGGCCTATGCGGTCTAACCTACTTGTACTGGCAGAAAGCATTGGTGCTGCCACGCAAACCCCGCGATGGCCTGGTGGGCGCCTTAGTGGTTAGTGCGCTGGGCACAGCGCTGGCTTTCCCGTTGTTTTTAGGGCTTGGTCTTGCCCGAGCCCCGTCCGTACAAGCGGCCGTGGTCACGGGATTCATGCCAATTTGTACAGCGGTATTTGCCAGTCTCTATTTCCGGCAAAAGCAACCACTCAAATTTTGGCTTTGTGCGCTAACCGGCTTCTTACTGATCGTGGCCTTCTCCGCCTACAAGGGACTTGGCGTGTTGCGTCTGGCCGATGTGTTCTTGGTACTTGCTGTGTTGACCGGTGCCGTGGGGTACATCTCAGGGGTAAAGGTTTCCTCGGTCATGCCAGCCTCTCACGCCATTTCTTGGGTCTTGGTCATCAGCCTGCCCTTCACGGTGCCTGCCACTATTTGGCTTTGGCCTTCAACACCCCTGTCGTTTGCACATGTTGCGGGCCTGAGCTATTTGGGGGTCTTTTCTATGTGGTTGGGTTTCTTTGCTTGGTACAAAGGTTTGATACTTGGCGGCACCATGCGTGTCAGTCAGGTACAATTGTTGCAACCGTTTGTGGCGCTGATTCTGTCGGCCTGGCTGCTTGGGGAGTCACTGGAGCTAGGCACCATCGTCTTTGCACTGGCCTTGATCTTGACGGTACTGATCAGCAAGCGTGTTTCCAAATGAGCCATAAAACACTAGCTTTGCGGCTCACGCCATACCGCAGGCACCAAGTTGACTTGATCATCTTCTGTCGAAATAAACAACTCTTGTTCTTGAATATTGACGTGTAAGACTGTGTTTCGCTTGATCCGGGTGGCCAAGACTCGAATGGGATCTGGTGACAAGAAAACCACTGTTAGATTTCTGGCGCGAGCCAGTTTGTTCGCGATGGCATCCCACCAGAGTTTGCTAGCATGACCATTGTGACAATACACAATCACCTGCTTGGCGCGTCCGCATGCTTTCAGAATGCGGGTCTCAGTGGGTTGGCCCACTTCAATCCACAAATCAATCGCACCGGTCAAGTCTTTTAACCAAATATCAGGCTCATCGGCGTCACTGATGCCTTTGGTGAAAGCCAAATTCTCTTGGGCGTTCATTGAAAATGCAATCAAACGAACCATCATTCGCTCAGCCGTTTCGGACGGATGACGGGCAATGGTCAGCGTGTGACTGTCATAGTAGTGACGATCAATATCTGACACGTGCAATTCGGTTTTGTAAATCGTTGCGCCTAAGGCCATTGGTTCTTCTTCGACAAGCGGCAATGAGTAGATCGGAGCCAAAGAATACGACCAAAACGCGCCAAACGGAAATCCAAAGGTCGCAAGCATTCGCCCAAACCAGCACTGACACCGATGGCAAAGGGTCTCCGGTCATGTTTTTTGCAACCCACCAGCGCCTTTTAACGCAACGCAGCCGGACTAAACATGGTTTCTGGCAGCCAAGTCGCAATTTGTGGGAATACGGTGATAAGCAAAGTACCCACGCACATCAGGATAAAGAATGGCACCACTGCTTTGGCCACATAAAAGATACTTTTCCCCGTCAGTCCCTGAAGCACAAATAAATTAAATCCAACGGGTGGTGTGATCTGTGCCATTTCAACCACGAGAACAATGAAAATACCAAACCAAATTAGATCAATACCGACGGTCTCGACCATTGGCATGATGACCGCAGTGGTCAAAACAATCATCGAGATGCCATCAAGAAAGCAACCCAGAATGAGGTAAAGAACCAGCAAGGCAAAAATCAGCTCGTAGGCTGTCAGGTTCATCTCGCCAATCCATGTGGCAAGCCCACGTGGAATTCCTGCATACCCCATGGCAACTGACAAAAATGCGGCGGCCGCAATGATGAAACCGATCATGCAAGAGGTTTTGGTGGCACCCACCAAGCTGCCTTTGAAGTTTTCCCAAGTCAAACTGCCTGATAAAGCAGCAATCACAAACGACCCAACAACGCCTAATGTGGCCGCCTCAGTGGCGGTGGCCAAGCCACCATAGATCGAACCGATAACCGCCATGATCAAGCCAATGACTGGCAAGATCAAACGCAAGCACTTAACCCTTTCCCAAAGTGGCATGGATGGATCGGGGGCTGGCATTTTGGATTTATTGAACCATGACCACACCATGATGTAAGCCATAAAGAGCCCGATCAACATCAAGCCAGGCAACACGCCAGCCAAAAACAATCGGGCAATCGATACGTTGGCTGAAACGCCATAGACTATCAAAATGATTGACGGTGGGATCAGCAAGCCCAGTGTCCCTGAAGCCGCGATCGAGCCAATACTCAGGCGAGTGTCGTAGCCGCGACGCTCAAGCTCGGGCAAGGACATGCGACCAACGGTCGCTGCCGTGGCAGCTGATGATCCACTAACGGCTGAAAAAATACCACAACCCACCACATTAACGTGTACCAACCGCCCAGGCAGCAGATTCATCCAAGGTGACAGACCATTGAACAAATCACTTGCCAAGCGTGTTCGAAACAGAATTTCACCCATCCAAATAAACAAGGGCAAAGCAGTCAATGTCCAACCACTGACTGATCCCCAGATGGTGCTCGGCAAAACCAGGTAAACGGCCGCGCTTGAAAACATGAACATACTGACAATGGCCACCAGCATCAGTGCTGCCGCGACCCATAACCCTGTGGCCAACAGCAACAGCATGACAACGGCAATAACCGCACTAGAAAGCAAGGGATCCATGATCAATCCTGCTCGGTGTAGAAACTTTGCGTTTCTTTGGTTTCATAAACAGGTGAATTGCCCTGAATCACACGCACGGTTTCTTGTATTAACGCTATCGCTAACAAAACCATCCCTAACGCCATTGGAAACTGAGGTATCCATAGCGGAATCACCAACATGCCGGTTGAAACATCAGCGAAGGTGTAAGAGTCATGCACAAAATTGATACACGAGTACGCCAAAAAAACAGCCAGCACACTAAACACACCAAGACACCAAATCTCTAGTACGCGCCGAAACTTGGGGTTCACATGGTTTAGTAATAAACCCACACGGATATGCCCGCCCTCTCGCAAGGTATAAGCCAGCGCCAAAAATATAGACGCGGCCATTGCATAACCCGCAATTTCGCCAGCATCCACGATCATCAAACCGATTGCCCGGCCTACCACTTGAATCAGTGTCAGCAAGGCAATCAGAACCAAGCAAATAGCGGCCAGCACAGCGCCACCTTGGTATATGCGTTGCATCGCGATTACTTGTTGTACTGAGACATGATTTTTTGACCATCCTCGCCTGCTGATTTCACCCATTCTTGAATCAGCTGCTGCCCAATAACTTGCATCTCTTTCATGAGCTGAGGACTGGGATCAACCACCACCATGCCATTTTTTTGCAAAGTCGCGACAAGCTTATCGGTTTCTTCTGCTTGCATTTTCCAACCACGGGTTTGCGCTGTACTGGCTGCCGCCAAAACGGCCTCCTGTTCAGCCTTGCTTAGCTGATTGAAAGCACGCTCGTTGACAACCACCAAATTCCACGGCGTCATGGCGTTGACTGGGTAGTAGTACTTGACGAAATCCCACGACTGCGTATCTACACCTGTGGCAGGTGACGTAATCATGGCGTTTATCACGCCAGTTGAGAAGGCTTGAGGTACCTCGGACTGCTGGACAGTCACAGGCGTTGCACCCATCAGTTCAGCCATCCGGCCAGTCACAGGGTTGTAGGCACGAAACTTGACATCTTTAAAACCCGCGGTTGAAGTCACTTGTTCGGTGAAATAGATGGCTTGCGGGGGCCAAGGCACGGCAAACAGCATTCGCATGCCTTGCTTTTTAAGGCGTGCATTGATCATCGGTTCAATGATCGTCAGTAACTTTGCATTTGCTTGGGGTGTTGGCGCCATAAACGGTACTGCCTCAACCCCAAAAACAGGCCACTCATTAGAGTGCATGGACATCAAAAACTCACCAATCGGCACTTGTCCAGTCTGAATGGCGCGCTTAACTTCTGGTTGCTTAACGAGCGCATTCTCCGTGTGCAGCACGATGTCCAACTTACCACTGGTTGCCTTTTTAATTTCAGCGGCAAATTCGGTAATGTTACGGGTCATATAGTTGCGATCATTTGAGCGCGTTGGCATATCCCACTTTTCGGCCGTCGCGGGCAAGCTAATCGCCAGCATGGTCGACATAGATGCGGCAATGACAGCAAGTTTAAAGACTTTTTTCATGGCTTTCTCCTAATGATAGTGCTCGGCTGCTTGCGCAGAATTATCACAAATCGCTTTTGGCGAGGTCCCACAGCAAGCGATAGGTACCCATTGAAACCAAAGGGATGCCCAGCGCTTTAAAACGCGTTTCCATCAATTCAACGACCGCTGATTTCGTTGTCCCTTCAACCAACACGAACCAATCGGCTGCACCTGGATTTGGCTTGTCGGGTTCAGTCAAAGACTTTGACAACACAGGATCGCTTTCAATCAGGTGCATGGCGATGATGTGGCGTTGATCACCCGGGGCCATGGCTACTTTCAGTGCCTCCCGCGCTTGACTCGTCACGTTCTCGGGGCGCAGCCTCACGACACCAAGAACCGCACCCCTACCCTGCCCTTGAGAGTCCGTGATGCGACCAACGACTCGGACCATGTTTTGGAAGCGGGCCAAATTTTCGAGCGACCATTGCGTCTGATTCGCGAGCGCCTGCACATAGGCTGGGCTGCTAAGGTCTTCAAAAGCAGCCGTGCTATATGTTGCAAAATACTTGGGGTCAGCATCCTCAGCCACCCAACGTCGCGCTTCTAAAAAACCATCGATGGCCACACGCTCAGCCAAATGCTCGCGGTCATACCACAGGTTAAATTCGTCTTCGTGTTTTGGATCGATGTCCATCGAAGTGATGAGCATTCCCTTACCGCTTAATGGCATTTAATTCCCCTGAAATATCGTTATTTGTCAGTCGAGCCAGCAAAGGCTTGACGTCATCTAGCGTTTGAAGGACGTCGAGCTGTGCCATGGTTGAGTCTGGTGGCTCAAGCTCGGCTGCGCCAAGCGCCCAACAATCTCTGAACTTCTTCTCACGTGCTTCTTTGCCCAATCGACGCGATGGGCTCGCGAGCACCTCGTTCAATGCTTTAACCAAGCACTCACCATTGGTCAACTCGACCGTCACGGTTTGCGGTGCGAAAGTGTTCGGGTCTGGGTTGCCATCAGACACCATGGTCACCTTTTGTGACAACGCAAAGGTCACGGGATCATTAAGAGCGTCTTGGTCGTAGTGCGTTGGCTCGATCTTACCGTGTTGCAATACTTTTGCCAAAACATAGGGCATGCAAAGACGGGCATAGTTTGGCGACGGGTTTTGCATGGGTGGCCGGTTTACCAAATGGTTAATTAACGGCGGCCCCTTGACCGTGATGCGACTGACCTGAGCAACACCAAATCCATGCTCACGAC
>Ga0209702_10003640_pt1 | contig 23888 bp, 22 predicted proteins | sample FRY01_FD_187210 | JGI IMG/M metagenome (GOLD analysis project Ga0209702, IMG submission 187210) | Freshwater microbial communities from Lake Fryxell liftoff mats and glacier meltwater in Antarctica - FRY-01 (SPAdes) (version 2) | ecosystem: Environmental > Aquatic > Freshwater > Ice > Glacier... | reverse complement strand
CGTTGAAAGACAAGGGGATAAAGCCCTGCATCCCGGGTCGGAAGTCTCGTAGCAAGCCAATCAAATACGACAAGCGCCGTTACAAACGCCGCAACAGGATCGAGATCATGTTTGGAAGATTGAAGGGCTGGCGTCGGGTTGCCACCCGATACGACAGGTGCCCAAAAGTCTTCCTCTCCGCAGTAGCTCTCGCCGCAACCGTGATGTTCTGGCTATGAACTCAGAATGAGTCCTGACCCTAGGCGTTAACTTTTTAACAAGCAGGAGTTTGCTATGGTTATCCGCACCACGATCTGGGGTAAAAACGTCCACGAACAAAAGAACAAGGTCGTGGCAGAGGTTTACCCGCTGACCATGCACGGCACGATTGCCGCTTTGTTGAACAGCGATCCTGCGATCAGCGCGACAACGGCGACCTTGCAGGACGCAGAACACGGGCTGACGGCGGAAAAGCTGGCCGAGACGGACGTGCTGATCTGGTGGGGTCATTCGGCGCACCGCGATGTCGATGACAAGGTGGTGGACCGGGTCTGCGATGCGGTCTGGGGCGGGATGGGGATCATCTTTCTGCAGTCGGCGCATTTTTCCAAACTGTTCAAGCGGCTGATGGGAAGCCCCTGCAACCTTTCGTGGCGCGAAGCGGGTGAACGCGAGCGGCTGTGGGTGACCTCGCGCCAGCATCCGATTGCGGCCGGCTTGCCGGATCATTTTGAACTGGAAAACGAAGAAATGTGTGGCGAGCCGTTCGGATTTCCCGAACCGTTGGAAACCGTTTTCATTTCGTGGTTTCAGGGTGGCGAAGTGTTCCGGTTCGGTCTGACCTGCAATCGCGGTGCAGGGAATATTCTCTATTTCCGTCCGGGGCATGAGACCTGTCCAAACTATCACGATGCCAATGTGCAGCGGGTGATGTCGAATTCGGTGAAAAAGGCTTTCAATGCGGAACGGCGGATTGCCGACCCGAACAACGCGCCCAATACGCCGGTGGACCGCGCACTGGAGCCGATCACCGAGCGGGTGCCGCGTCTGCACCACGATGGCGAGAAGGGTATCGCTGATGGTGCGGGTTTTGGTCTTGGGCACGGGCGGAGTGGCGAACAACCGCGCGACCGCCTTTGCCGCGATTGATGGCGTGACGGTGATGGCATGGATCGACACGCGGCCCGAACAACTGAGGGCGTTTTGGGAAAAGCATGACATCGCGCAGGGCTTTGTGTCCGTCGACGCGGCGATTGCCTGGGGGCGGTTCGATGCAGTCACCAACGTGACGCCCGACGCCGCGCACTAAGTAACGACGATGCCGTTTCTGGCGGCGGGCAAGCATGTGTTGTGCGAAAAGCCGCTGGCGACCAACGCGGCGGATGCCGGGGCGATGGCGGATGCGGCGGCGCGGGCGGGTGTGGTGAACACGGTGAACCTGTCTTGCCGCAACGTGGCGGCCTTGCAAAAGGCAGCGGCGATGGTGCGTGACGGCGCGATCGGCACCGTGCGGCGTTTGAAGGCGTCTTATCTGCAAAGCTGGCTGACCCAGCCCGCATGGGGGCATTGGAACCGCGAAAGCCAATGGTTGTGGCGGTTGTCAATCGCGCATGGGTCCAAGAGCGTGCTGGGCGATGTGGGCATCCACATTCTGGGTTTTGCGACGTTCATCGCGGGGCAGGATGCGGTCGAGGTGTCGTGCAGGCTGGCCACATTTGACAAGGCGCCGAGGGGCAAGATCGGCGAGTATGCGCTGGACGCCAACGACAGTGCGACGATGCAGGTGGTGGTGGCGAATGGGGCATTGAGGACGGTGGCTGCAACCCGGTTTGCCAGCGGCCATCTGAACGACCTGCGGTTGCGGATTTATGGCGACAAGCGCGGGTTGGAGGTGGGGTTCGAGAACTTCGTCAGCATGTTGCGCGCATGTCTGGAATCCGACCTGCAACGGGCAGTCTGGCACGACGTCGAAGCCCCGGTAAAGCCTGCGACCTATGAACGCTTCATCGCGGCCATTCGCGGCACCGACGTCGCCGACCCGGATTTCGCGCGCGGGGCGGCGTTGCAGCGGCTGTTGGCCCGGGCCGAACAGTCTGCGGCGCAAAAGGGAGTCGATCTGGCATTTTAGCAGCAGCAGTTGCGACGCGGTTTGACACGGATCAAGGCAATCGCGCCTTGGTCCCGCCAAAGTCGTTCATCGGCAAATGCCTGAGGAGAATGCCATGTTGCGCCTGACCCTGATCCTGTTTTCCATGATCTCTACCACTCTGATGGGTGTAGGGATCATCATTGCCCTTGTTGCGGGGCTGGACACGCTGCAACCCGTCGTCATCGCGGCGGCCTTGGGCCTGACAGTGTCGATCCCGGCTAGCTGGTTCGTGGCCAAACAGATTTCCTGACCGCGGCTCAGTCTTCGCTATCGGGGGCGGTCAGGAACATCCGCACCGTTTCCTCGAATTCTCGGGGTTTTTCTGCGTGCAATGAGTGGCCTGCACCCGGAAGTTTCGCAAAGCGCGATTTGGGAAACAGAGCGCGGATCGTGGGGCGGTGTTCAGGCAGGACATAGCTGCTGTTGGCGCCGGACAGGAACAGCGTGGCACCAGGGAAGTTGCCGGTAACGGCGGGCCAGCCCACGATCAACGGCATTTCCGCCCCAAGCACGTCAAGGTTCAGCCGCCACACGGGCGGGGTGGCTTTCAGGTCCAGCGACTGCAGGAAAAACGCGCGCAGGGCAGGGTCGTCGGTAGTGGCGGACAGGCGGCGGTCGGCCTCTGACCGCGACACAAGGTCGGTCAGGTCCAGCCTGCGCATCGCGTCGATGTGGTGAGATTGGTCATGGGTATAGGCGATGGGGGCTATGTCCGCGACCACAAGGCGGCGGACCCGTTCCGGATGGGTCAGCGCAAGCACCATCGTGGCTTTGCCCCCCATCGAATGGCCAAGCACATCGACCGGCCCCGGAAGGGTGGCGATCACCTCGGCCAGATCGGCGGCCATGTCGGCATAGCTTTGGGTCGGTGCGCGAGGGCTGCTGCCGTGGTTGCGCATGTCCACCGTGACCGTGTCGCGGGTGTCGGCCAGATGACGCGCGATCACGCCCCAGTTGCGCCCCGACCCGAACAAGCCGTGGGCGATCAACAGCGTCGGTTGGCCGCTGTGCAGGGCCGCCGGGTGATAAGATGTCGCCAACATGTCGGTTTGATAATCGGAATATGGCGGTAAAGCCAGATATGTTGCGGGCCGCCAAACATGGCGCTAAACGAGTTCAGGCGATGAGGGTCCGATGAGCGCAGTCACGATACAGCAGATGGCCGACCGGGTTGCAGGGTTGCTGGAGCAAAAGCTGCGTGTGGGCGGCAAGGGGCTGGCAATCAAGGTACGCAAGGCGGGGCGACGGTTACCAAAACAGGTGCGGGTTGCGGCCGAGGCGTTAGTGCAGGCGTTCGAGATGTCGAAAAGCGCGCGCCTGATGCATCAGATCGACGACGAACTGGTGGCAGAGGCGTATGACCTTTGCCTGCGGCATCTGGGCGGTGTTGACGCGGCCGACAGGCGCAAGGGGGTCGCGGTTGGCATTGCTGGGTCTATCGTGTTCAGCTTGCTGATGGTGGCCGGGCTGGTTCTGGTCGTGGTGTGGTGGCGTGGTCTGGTCTGACCGCGCCGTTTGCCGCAGGCGCGCTGCGGCAAACGGCAGGTTTTGTCACAGCCCCGGATAGATCGGGAACTGGCGGCACAACGCCTCGACCCGCGACTTGACCGATGCCTCGACCGCTGCGTTGCCGTCTTCGCCGTGTGCGGCCAGACCATCGACGACTTCAACGATCCAGTCACCGATCTGGCGGAATTCGGTTTCGGTGAACCCGCGCGTGGTGCCCGCAGGCGTGCCAAGCCGGATGCCGCTGGTGATCATCGGCTTTTCGGTATCGAACGGGATGCCGTTCTTGTTGCAGGTGATATGCGCGCGCCCCAAGGCTTTCTCGGTTGCGTTGCCCTTTACACCCTTGGGCCGAAGATCGACCAGCATCAGATGAGTGTCGGTGCCGCCCGTGACGGTGCCCAAGCCCCCCTTCATCAACTGATCGGCCAGCGCTTGGGCGTTCTTGATCACCTGAGTCTGATAGATCTTGAAGTCGGGCCGCAACGCCTCGCCGAACGCCACCGCTTTGGCCGCGATGACATGCATCAGCGGGCCGCCCTGAATACCCGGGAAGATCGCCGAGTTGAACTTCTTGGCCAGAGCCTCGTCATTGGTCAGGATCATACCGCCGCGCGGACCGCGCAGGGTTTTGTGCGTCGTAGTGGTGGCGGCATGGGCATGCGGGAAGGGCGACGGATATAGACCTGCAGCAATCAGACCGGCGAAGTGCGCCATGTCTACCAGCAGATAGGCCCCAACGCTGTCGGCAATCTCGCGCATTCTGGCAAAGTCGATGATGCGGGGAATGGCCGAACCGCCCGCGATGATCATCTTGGGCTGATGCTCGGTCGCCAGCGTCTGAACCTGTTCGTAATCCAGCAGCAGATTATCGGGGCGCACGCCATACTGCACGGCGTTGAACCACTTTCCCGACTGGTTGGGGGCAGCGCCGTGGGTCAGGTGGCCGCCTGCATCAAGGCTCATGCCCAGAATGGTGTCGCCGGGTTTCAACAGCGCCTGAAACACGCCTTGGTTGGCCTGTGACCCCGAATTCGGTTGCACGTTGGCAAAGGCCACGCCAAACAGCTTGCACGCCCGATCAATCGCCAGATTTTCCGCGATGTCAACAAACTGACAGCCACCATAATACCGCTTGCCCGGATAACCTTCGGCGTATTTGTTGGTCATCACCGACCCTTGCGCCTCCATCACGGCGCGGGACACGATGTTTTCGGACGCGATCAACTCGATCTCAAGCCGCTGACGGCCAAGTTCAGAGGTGATCGTCGCAAACAGTTCCGGATCGCTGGACGACAGGCTTTCCGTGAAGAAGCCGGATTCGCGGTGGGGTGAGTTCATCGGCATCTCCTGGAATGACAAACTGTGATTTTGTATATCTAAGGCAAGAGCCCCATTCGGGAAAGGGCGGAATACGACGCAAGTGTTAACAGCGGCGAAATCGCGGGTCTGATTGGGGGGTTGAGTTTGCCCGGGCTGGGCGTCAAGACTGCGGGCGAAGAGGAAAGTCAATGCCCACGACCCGCATCGCCTTTGCCGCAAGTCCGGTCCCTGCGGCGCAAGAGGCGCAGCGGGCGCTGATCGCGGCTCATGGCCAGTGCCTGCCCGCCGAGGCGGATGTGGTGGTTGCCTTGGGCGGCGACGGGTTCATGTTGCAATCGCTGCATGCAACCCAAGGCGGCAAAGCGCCGGTTTATGGGATGAACTGCGGGGCCATCGGGTTTTTGATGAACAGCTTTTCGCTGGAAGGCTTGCCAGACCGATTGGCCGCCGCCGAAGAAACCGTGATCAACCCGCTGTCGATGCGGGCCGAGACGCGCGATGGCCGGATGGTGCAGGCGCTGGCGATCAACGAGGTGTCATTGCTGCGCGCAGGCCCGCAGGCGGCCAAGCTGCGGATCAGCGTCGATGGCCGTGTTCGGCTGGAAGAACTGGTGTGCGACGGTGCGCTGGTGGCGACACCGGCAGGGTCAACCGCCTATAACTATTCCGCGCACGGACCCATTTTGCCGATCTGGGCGGATGTGCTGGCCCTGACGGCGATGGCAGCGTTTCGGCCGCGCCGTTGGCGGGGGGCGCTGTTGCCCAAGCGGGCGCTGGTGCGGTTTGAAGTGCTGGAACCCGACAAGCGCCCGGTGATGGCTGATGCCGACAGCCGGTCGGTCAGTAATGTGCTGTCGGTCGAAATCCGGTCCGAACCAGAGGTGCGCCACCGCATCCTGTTCGATCCGGGGCATGGGCTGGACGAGCGGCTGATCAACGAGCAGTTCGTCTGAGGTTCGCGCCCGGCCCCGCACCAGACCTGCGGCAGCCCTTCAGGTTTTCGCCCAGCCGTCCAGTTTGCGGTAAAGCGTGGACGGCGACAAATCCAGAACCCGTGCCGCGCGCGGAACCGACCCGCCATGCCGCGCCAGGGTCGCTTCGATTACCAGCCGTTCAATCTCGGCCAGCGGTTTTCCGACCAGGGACGCCAGCGCCGGGTCAACCGAGGCACTTGCCAAGGGTGCCAGCGGCTGCACCGCCAAATCAAGCGTATTCGTCAGATTGTCCGGCAGCATGCCCAGTGTGACAACGCCGCCGTTGTTCAAAACCACGACATTTCGGATCACGTTCAGCACTTGGCGCACATTGCCCGGCCATGGCAGGCGACCGAACAGGTCGCGGACCTCGGGGTCCAGCCCGTCGAACTGGCGGCCTTCCTCGGATGAAATCCGGGCGAGCGCCGCGCTGGCGATCTCGATCACATCGTCGCCGCGGTCGCGCAACGGGGGCATGTGGATCGGCACGACGAACAGACGATAGTAAAGATCCTCGCGGAACTGACCGGCGCGGACGGCCTCCTGCGGGTCGCGGTTGGTCGCGCAAACGATGCGGACGTTAACCTTGCGCGGGCGGGTCGCCCCCACCGGCAGCACGGTCGAGGTTTGCAGGAACCGCAGCAGTTTGGTCTGCAGGGGAGGGGCCATTTCGCAGATTTCATCCAGAAACAGCGTGCCGCCATCGGCAGCGGCGGCAGCCCCCGGTTTGTCGGAAATGGCCCCGGTAAAGCTGCCCTTCATGTGACCGAACACCTCGGATTCCAGCAGGTCTTGCGGAATAGCCCCGCAGTTCAACGCGATGAACGGACCTGACGCGCGGGACGATCCTGCATGAACCGCCAGCGCGCACAGCTCTTTGCCCGTGCCGCTATCTCCGGTGATGAACACGGTGGCCATCGACCGTGCGACCGACGCAATTTTCAAGTGGATGCGCTGCATCACCTCGGATGACCCGATGAAGCCCGCCTGTCCTGATACCGGCGGATAAGGCGCGCGCGGGGGGATCTGGCGGGTGGGCGCGCCGTGGCCCCGTCTGGCATTCTGCACCGCTGCCAGAAAGCGCTCCTCGTCAAACGGCTTGACCAGAAAGTCGTGCGCGCCCGCCCGCATCGCCTCGACCGCCTTGTTGATCGACCCATTCGCGGTGATCACCACCACCCGGGTTTCGGGGCGCGTGGCCAGCATATCGGCCATCAGATCCAGCCCGTCGCGGTCCGGCAGCCCCAGATCCAGCAACACCACATCGGCCTCACTTTCGGCAAAGGCCAACAATCCCTCGGCGGCTGTGCCCGCCGCGCGAACCTGGTGTCCGGCAGCGGCCAGCACAGACCGGTAGATCAGTTGCAAAGACGGCGTGTCTTCGATCAGCAGCACCGTTGACGTGACATTGGCGCGGGTCGGGGGACTGGTGGCCGTCTTCATTCCGCTTGCACCGCGTGGGCCTGACGGATCTGACGGATGGCCTCGATCATGCCGCCAAGACGGCTCAGGGCACCGGGCAGAACATCGCTCATCGCAGCCAGGTCCATGCGGTGGCCGATCAGGTTCAACGCCTCGGCCTCGGATTGCAACTGCGCCCCGCCCACCGCCCCGGCAAGCGATATCAGCACATGAGAATGTCCCCGTATCGCCGCCCAGTCAAAGTCACGCGCGGCCTGCATCAGCCCGTGTTGCACACCGCCAAGATCGGAAACCAATCGGTCCAGCAGATCACGCCCGGTTTGTGGACCGGCCATGTCCAGCAACCGGTGCAGATGGTCCGGGTCCAGCAAGGCGGCGGTTTGCACGACTGTTGCGGGTGCGGGCCGCGTCATCATTGCATGGCGCACCACGAACGCAAAGGCCTGCGGGCACAGCAGCGGCTTGGTCAGCACGTCATCCGCCCCGGCGGCAAGGATGGCCTTGCGATCGGCGGGCAGGCCATAGGCAGTCACCGCGATCACCGGCAGCCGCGCGAGGTTTCCGGGAAACTGGCGCAGGCAGCGGATCACCTCCAACCCGGTCATTCGCGGCATCTGCATATCGACCAACAGCAGATCGAAGGCCTCCCGCTCCAGCCGCTCCAGCGCGTCAAAGCCGTTGTTCACCACCACGACCTCGGCACCAAAGCCTGTCGCAACGCGCGCCGTGATCGCCTGACTTGTCGGATTGTCATCCGCGATCAACACCCGCTTGCCGTCAAGAAACCGGTGCTGCTCGACCGCCTCCGGCTCTTGAAACTGCGACTTGGACAGCGGCAGGTCCACCTGCGCTTCGGCCCCCGACGGCACCAGATTGCGCAACATCAGCCGACCGCCAAGCTCGCGCACAAGATCGGCTGCGATAAACAGACCCATGCCGGATCCCGGCTCTGCATGCCGCTCCGGTCCGGGTTGGAAAGGCTGTGCGGCGTCAAGCAGGGTTGCGGGAAACCCCGGCCCGTCATCGCGCACAATCATCCGCAGCCCACCGTCAGGCCCGATGCCCATGTCGCAAACCACCCGCCCGCGTTCGGCGTGCTTGAACGCATTGCCGATCAGGTTCGACAGCACCCGGTCCAGCGCCAGCCGGTCAAGCATCAGCCCTTCCGGCAGTCCCGGGTCCTTGCGCATTGTAAACGTGATACCTTTTTCCAGCGCCCGTCCGGACCAACGCAGGTCAAGGTCCGTCGCAAACCTCTGCACGTCCAGATGCGCAGGGCGCACCGCCGGGGCTCCGCCCAGCATCACGGCCAGCCCGTGGTCCAACAACCGCACCAGCATTTCGGACGAAGCCCGCACCCGGTCGATCTGCGCACGGGTCAACGGATCCAGCGTCTTTGAGTCAACCAGCCGAAGCCCGCCGACCACATCCGACAGCGCGGACCGCAGGTCATGGCCAAACAGCGCCAGCGTCGCGTCGCCGCGCGGGTCGGCCTTGGCCCCGAGCGGGGCGTCATCTGGCAGGTGGGACACCACTGATTCATTCATAGCGCGCCTGGGTCCGGGGCCCGAAACAATTGAGGATGGGTTCGCACCTATAATTAGCCCTCATACTGTGAACCTATCCGACAGCGCGCAAAAGTCCAACCGACTTTCAACTGCAAGGCGTCTGCCCTCCGGCGATCGCCGCTACCCCTAACGGTAGTGCCCAACCGGGGTTCCAGCCAACGCCGACATGTTCAACAGCCCCCGCGCCGTCACACTCGGGGTCACGATATGGGCGCGGTTGCCCATCCCCATCAGGATCGGCCCCACCTCAAGCCCGCCCGCCTTGTGGCGCAGGATGTTGCGTGCTGCGTTGGCGGCGTCGGTAAAGGCGAAGATCAGGATGTTCGCCGCGCCCTCCAGCCGCGACTGCGGGAAAATTCGCGCGCGCAGGTCGGGGTCCAGCGCCGCATCGGTGGACATCTCGCCCTCAAAGATGAAATCGACTTCGCGCGCGTCCAGAATTTCCATTGCTGCCCGCATCCGCCGCCCGGAATCAGTATCCAGATTTCCAAAGTTGCTGTGCGAACATAGCACCACCTTGGGCGTCACGCCAAATCGTTTGGCATGGCGCGCCGCACTGATCGCGTTCAGCGCGATCTGCTCTGGAGTGGGTTGCGGGTTCACCTGCGTATCGGCGATGAACAGTGGCCCATCCTCCAAAACCATCAGCGACAGCGCGCCGTGCGGATGCAGCCCATCCCGCGCCAGTACCTGACGGACATAGTTCATATGCCACAGATATTGCCCGAACGTGCCGCAGATCATGCTGTCGGCATCGCCGCGATGCACGGCAATGGCGGCAATCGCGGTCGAATTGGTGCGCATCACGGCCCGTGCAATGTCGGGGGTCACGCCCTGCCGCGCCATCAGATCGTGATAGGCTTGCCAGTAGTCACGATACCGGGTATCGGATTCAGGGTTCACGATCTCGAAATTGCGATCAGGGCGAATGGGCAGCCCCGCCCGTTCACACCGCGCGACAATCACATCGGGCCGCCCGATCAGCAGCGGCTTGTCGGTGGTCTCTTCCAGCATCGCGTTGGCGGCGCGCAGAACCCGTTCATCCTCGCCTTCGGCAAAAATGATGCGGCGGTCGGCCATCTTGCTGGCCTCGAATACCGGGCGCATGATCAGGGCGGATTTGAAAACGCTTCCGTTCAGTTTCTGCCGGTAGGCCGCCATGTCTTCGATCGGGCGGGTGGCAACCCCGGTGTCCATCGCGGCCTGTGCCACCGCACTGGCCACCACGCCGATCAGCCGGGGGTCGAACGGTTTGGGGATCAGATAATCGCCACCAAAATTCATCGACTCCCCGTGATATGCCGCTGCCGCCTCGGCGCTGGTGGTGGCGCGGGCAAGCGCTGCAATGCCTGCGATGCAAGCCAGTTGCATGGCGTCGTTGATCTCGGTCGCCCCCACATCCAGCGCACCGCGAAAGATGAACGGGAAACACAAAACGTTGTTGACCTGATTGGGAAAATCGCTGCGCCCCGTGGCGATGATCGCCCCCGGAGCCACGGCACGCACCGCATCGGGCATGATCTCGGGCGACGGGTTGGCCAGTGCGAACACGATCGGGTTGGGGGCCATCAGCGCCACCATTTCCGGCGTCAGAACGCCGGGCCCCGACAGGCCCAGAAACAGATCCGCCCCGGCAATCACATCGATCAGCGTCGCAGGCGTAGTGCCTTGCGCATAGGCGGCCTTTTGCGGTGTCATCTGCGCCACGCGGCCGGCATAGACCAAACCCTCCAGATCGCACAGCCAGACGTTTTCGCGTTTGACGCCCAGCTTTAGCAGCATGTTCAGGCAGGCAATCCCCGCTGCCCCGCCGCCGGTCGAGACGATCCTGATGTCCTCGAACCGCTTGCCCGCAACATGCAAGGCGTTGGTCGCGGCAGCCCCCACGACGATCGCCGTGCCGTGCTGATCGTCATGGAATACCGGAATTTTCATCCGCTCGCGGCACAGCGCCTCGACGATAAAGCAATCCGGCGCCTTGATGTCTTCCAGATTGATCGCCCCAAAGGTCGGCTCCAGTGCGATGACCAGTTCGGCCAGCTTCACCGGGTCAGATTCGTTCAACTCGATGTCGAAACAGTCGATGTTGGCGAATTTCTTGAACAGAACTGCCTTGCCCTCCATTACCGGCTTGCTGGCCAGTGCGCCTATGTTGCCCAAGCCCAGGACAGCGGTGCCGTTGGTGACGACCCCCACAAGGTTCCCCCGTGAGGTATAGCGCCGCGCGGTGCTGGGATCGGCCTTGATCTCCAGACAGGCTTCGGCCACGCCGGGACTATAGGCAAGGCTCAGGTCGCGTCCATTCGCCAAGGGTTTGGTGGCGCGGGTTTCCAGTTTTCCGGGCTTGGGAAATTCGTGATAGTCCAGCGCCGCTTGTTTGGCCTGATCATGCCGCGTTTCTTCCATGCCCATCCCCCGCAAAGTGGTTTAGCCTTAAACCATTTCCAAACGCCTGCAAGCCCGGCCGCTCCGTCTTGCAATCCGCCGCGCCCGGTTCCAGTGTCGCGCGAAATCGGAGACAAAGCCATGACGGATACGCTGCAACACACCCTCCTAAAAAACCGATCTGAAACCCAGCCCGAAACCCGCGCCGAAATCCGCCTGCCGACGACCGAACTGCGCGACGATCTGCCATTCTTCACCAAGGTGCTGAAGATGCGGCTGGACATGATTTATCCCGCCGACAACCCCGAAGTGGCGGTTCTGTCAGGCCATGGTTTGCGTTTGCGCCTGCAAAAGGGCGCGGCTGAATCCCCAGGCACCCTGCGCATCCTGACCGACGACCCCGATGGATTTGCAGGCGGCGCCCGCCTGCTGACCGCTCCCAACGGCACAAAAGTGGAAATCGACGACCTTAACCCACCCCTCGTGATGCCCGCGACCGAACACGCCTTCGTCGTGCGCCGTCTGGCTGACCAAGCACCGTGGATCATCGGGCGCGCTGGCATGCAGTATCGCGATCTGGTGCCCAGCCGTCTGGGCGGCGCGATGATCGCCAGCCATATTCGCATCCCCGACGGCGGCCCGGTGCCGGACATGGTGCATTTCCACAAAGTCGGCTTCCAGCTGATTTTCTGTATCAAGGGCTGGGTCGATGTGGTTTACGAAGACCAAGGCCCCTCTATCCGTCTCAATGCGGGCGACTGCTTCATCCAGCCACCCGAAATCCGTCACCGGGTGCTGCATGCCAGCGACGGGATCGAGGTGATCGAAATCGGCGTGCCAGCAGACCATGTGACCGAAATCGACCATCAGATGACCCTGCCGACCCCGGATTTGCGCCCCGACCGCGAATGGCAGGGCCAACGCTTTGTTCATAACGAAGGGGCCAAGGGCCGGTTCGTTCCGTTTCGTATTCCAGGGTTCGCGGCGCGCGACACAACGATCAAAGCGTGCACCCAAGGCGTCGCCTCGGTCATGGTGATCCGCCGCACTGGTCCAGCCCCTTGGACGAAACACGGCGGCGACATCGTGTTCACCTTTGTCATGTCCGGCGCGATGACGCTGGAAGGCGAAGGCAAAGACCCCTGCCGGCTGTCGCCCGGCGATGCCTTCGTCATTCCGCCGGGCATGGCCACCCGCTACGGCGACACGACCCCCGACCTTGAACTGCTGGAAGTCTCTCTGCCCGGAAACCCCCAAACAACGTCCCTGTGACTTCATCTGTTGATAAATATCCCGGGGGTGCGGGGGCTGGCCCCCGCTCTGCCCGCCCAGCTGCACCGCCCTTGCATAATCACGCGACCCACCCCACACTTCCGACCAAACGGTAAAAAATCAGGAGACCCCGATGACCCTGCTGCAAGCCGCGACTGCTGTGCGGGAACGTGCCTATGTGCCCTATTCGCGCTTCAAGGTCGGGGCGGCAATCCGGTCCACGTCGGGCGGGGTTCATGTCGGCTGCAACGTCGAAAATGTGGCCTATCCCGAAGGCACCTGCGCAGAGGCGGGTGCCATCGCCGCGATGATCGCCGCAGGCGACAACCGCATCGCCGAGGTTTGCGTGATCGCCGACAGCCCCGAACCGGTGCCGCCCTGTGGGGGCTGCCGCCAGAAGATCGCCGAGTTTGCTGACCAAAGCGTGGTCGTGACCCTGTGCACCACCGATGGAAAGTCCAGGACCATGACAGTCGCCGATCTGCTGCCGGGCGTCTTCAGCGCCGCCCATATGGACCGGACATGACCGACGCCCGCAGCATCATCGCCCGGATTCGCGATGGTGATGTGCCACCCGCAGAAGACCTGCAATGGTTCGCGGCGGGGCTCGCTTCGGGGGGGGTCACCGACGCGCAGGCGGGGGCCTTTGCTATGGCGGTGCTGCTGAAAGGCTTGGGCGACCAGGGCCGCATTGCGTTGACGCGGGGGATGCGCGACTCTGGCCGTGTGCTGCACTGGGATCTGCCCGGCCCGGTGATCGACAAACACTCTACCGGGGGGATTGGCGATAGCGTTTCGTTGCTGCTGGCCCCAGCACTGGCCTCCTGCGGGGCATACGTCCCAATGATTTCCGGACGTGGCTTGGGTCACACCGGCGGCACCATCGACAAGCTGGAGTCAATCCCCGGCTATCGCACGGCGCTGACCGAGGACCAGTTGCGCATCCAGATGCGCGAAGTGCACTGCGCCATCGTGTCGGCTTCGGCTGAAATCGCCCCTGCCGATCGTCGCCTGTATGCGATCCGCGATGTGACAGGCACGGTGGAATCCATTGACCTGATCACCGCCTCCATCTTGTCGAAAAAGCTTTCGGCGGGACTGGAGGCGCTGGTCCTCGACGTCAAATGCGGGTCAGGGGCGTTCATGAAAACGCTGGACGGGGCACGGACGCTTGCGCATGCACTTGTCAGCACGGCCCAGGGTGCGGGCTGCATGACGACCGCGTTGATCACCGACATGTCGCAACCCTTGGGCACAGCGGCGGGCAACGCGCTCGAGGTGATCGAGGTGATGGAGACGCTGACCGGCACGTCGGTCAACGCGGCTTTGTGGGACATAACGGTGGCCCTTGGCGGCGAGGCTCTGGCGCTTGGCGGGCTTGCGGCAGATGCGGCGGACGGCGCGGGACGCATCCAGCAGGCGCTGGAGTCCGGCGCTGCGGCGGATTGGTTCGGGCGCATGGTGGCCGCACAGGGCGGGCCTGCCGATTTCGTGGATCGCTGGCCCGACCGGCTGCCATCGGCTCCGGTGACCGTCGAAATTCTAAGCCTGTCCAGTGGGTTGGTGCAATCCATAGACGGTCAGGCCTTGGGGCAGGCGGTGGTCCATCTGGGCGGCGGGCGACTGCGCGAGGGCGACAAGATCAACCCGTCCGTAGGGCTTTCCGATCTGGCGGGTCTGGGCGAGGATATCGAGGCAGGCGTGCCCTTGGGCATGGTGCATGCCGCAACGACAGACGCGGCCGAGGCGGCGGTGCGCGCGGTGCAGGCGGCCTACCGTCTGGGCGCAGGTCCGGTGGACGAGCCGCCGCTGATCCTTGAACGGATTGCCTGATGCCCCGCGCGTTCCTGATCGTGATGGATTCGGTGGGCTGCGGCGGCGCACCAGATGCAGAGGATTTCGGCGATACGGGAGCCAACACGCTGGCCCATATCGCGGGGTCGGTGCCTTTGCATCTGCCGCATCTGGCCAGCCTCGGTCTGGCGGGGGCGGTGCATCTGGCTTCCGGTGCGGCGATGCCGGGGATCGGGCCGGGCACCACAGGCCGCTGGGGCGCTGCAACCGAGGTGTCGCGCGGCAAGGACACGCCGTCGGGTCATTGGGAACTGGCCGGGGTTCCGGTACCGTGGGACTGGACCTATTTTCCGCAAACCATCCCCGCCTTTCCCGATGCGCTGGTGGCGCAGGTCTGCGCGCTGGCGGGCACCGACGGCATCCTCGGCAACTGCCACGCGTCCGGGGTGCCGATCATTGACGCGCTGGGGGCCGAACACCTGCGCACCAGTTGGCCGATCTGCTACACCTCGGCGGACAGTGTGTTTCAGATCGCGGCACATGAGCAGGCCTTTGGCCTGGACCGATTGTTCCGGCTGTGCGCCGATCTGGCCCCGACCCTGCACGCCATGAAGGTGGGCCGGGTGATCGCGCGCCCGTTCTCCGGTGCGCCGGGGGCTTTCACGCGCACCCACAACCGGCACGACTATGCCATAGCCCCGCCCGCACCGACAGTGTTGGACTGGGTCAAGGAGGCGGGGGGCGTGACCCATGCGGTGGGCAAGATCGGTGACATCTTTTCGATGCAGGGCATCGCCCATCTGCACAAGGGTCGTTCGGACGTTGATCTTTTCGATCATTTGGACCGGTTGGTGGCAGATGCCAAGGACGGATCGTTGACCTTTGCCAACTTTGTCGAATTCGACAGCCTTTATGGCCACCGCCGCGATGTGGCGGGCTATGCGCGACATCTGGAATGGTTCGATGCCCGCCTTGGTGCGTTGCTGCCGCATCTGCGGGGCGGCGACGTGGCGATCTTCACCGCCGACCACGGCAACGATCCGACATGGACAGGGACCGACCACACCCGCGAACGGGTGCCGGTTCTGGTTGCCGGGGCCGGGGTTGGCCCGTTTGGTCTGTGCGGTTTTGTCGATGTGGCGGCCAGCATCGCGGCGCATCTGGGAGTGCCTGCGCAAGGGCCGGGCCAGAATACGGGACGGAGTTTTCTATGACACCAAAGGTCGAGCTGCATCTGCATCTGGAAGGCGCCGCACCGCCGTTGTTCATCCGGGGGTTGGCCCGCGAAAAGCATATGGACCTGTCCGGTATTTTCGACGCGAACGGCAACTACGCGTTCACCGATTTCTGGCACTTTCTAAAAGTGTACGAAGCCGCGACCGAAACTCTGAAAACTCCGATGGATTATCAGCGCCTCACCCGTGCTGTGCTGGAGGAAAGCGCAGCCTCGGGGGTGGTCTATTCCGAAACCTTCCTGTCGCCCGATTTCTGCGGCGGGCGCGATGTGGGGGCGTGGCGCGAATACCTGCACGCGATCCGCGAAGGGGCCGATATGGCCCAGCGTGATCACGGCATCACCCTGCGCGGCATCATTACTTGCATCCGGCATTTCGGTCCCGAAAAATCCCGTGAAACAGCGCTTTGTGCGGCGGAAACTGCGGGTGACTGGATTGTGGGCTACGGCATGGCGGGGGATGAAAAGGTCGGAAAACCCGCCGATTACGCCTACAGCTTTGACATGGCGCGCGAAGCGGGGCTGCGGTTGACTGCGCATGCGGGCGAATGGGGCGGGCCGGATTCGGTGCGCGACGCAGTGCGCGATCTGCGGGTCGAACGCATTGGCCACGGCGTCCGCGCGATCGAGGATCTGGCGCTGGTGGATCAGTTGGCCGAAACCGGGATCGTGCTGGAATGTTGTCCGGGGTCGAACATAGCACTGGGGGTCTACCCTAATTTCCGCGCACATCCGATCGGCGAACTGCGCCGCCGGGGTGTCAAATGCACCATCTCGACCGACGATCCGCCGTTCTTTCACACCACGATGGTGCGCGAATACGAAAACCTGCATGCGGCCTTCGATTGGGACGATGCTGAATTTGCCGCCATTGCCCGCACGTCGCTTGACGCGGCATTCTGTGATGCCGATACGAAGGCCCGTATTTCCAAGTTGCTGGAGGCTGCCCATGCTTGACCACCTGACCGTCGTGACCCACCCGCTGGTGCAGCACAAACTGACGATCATGCGCGACAAGGATACCTCGACGGCGGGTTTTCGTCGTCTGCTGCGCGAGATCAGCCTGCTGCTGGCTTACGAGGTGACGCGCCAATTGCCGATGACCACGGTGGAGATCGAGACGCCGCTGGAAAAGATGATGGCGCCGTCGATCGACGGCAAGAAACTTGCGCTGATCTCGATCCTGCGGGCGGGCAACGGGCTGCTGGATGGCATTCTGGAGCTGGTTCCTGCGGCCCGTGTCGGCTTCATAGGTCTGTACCGCGACCCCACAACCCTGCAACCGGTGCAATACTACTGCAAGCTGCCCGACCAGTTGGACGGCCGCATCTGCATCGTGGTCGATCCGATGCTGGCGACTGGCAATTCCAGTGCGGCGGCGGTGGACCTGCTGAAGGCGGCTGGCGCAAAAAATATCCGCTTCTTGTGCCTTCTTGCGGCCCCCGAAGGGGTTGCGCGGATGAAAGCCGCGCATCCCGATGTTCCGATTGTGACAGCTTCGCTCGATAGCCACTTGAATGAACACGGTTATATTGTTCCGGGGCTAGGGGATGCGGGTGACCGCATGTTTGGCACTAAATAGAGGCATAGGCCTTTACTCGGAAACAATTCTGCTCCATCGTTGCCGTTACGCTACTTGGGGGTAGTCATGCGGTTTATCGGTGCTGTGGTTGCTGTTGTGGCAACCTTTTCAATCTGTTCAGGGGCGCAGGCCCAGACGATCGCGTCCGTCGGCGGTCCGCGCGAACTGCCTCCGGCAAGCTATACTGGTCAACAATATGTGGACAGCCGGGGCTGTGTGTTTCTGAGGGCAGGTTACGGCGGCCAGATCAACTGGGTTCCTCGGGTCAGTTCCCAGCGCAAGGCGCTGTGCGGTTTTCCCCCGACCTTTGGCAAGAAGAAAATCGAAGTCGCGCAAGAGGCTGCTGCGCCGCGCGTCGTGGTGCAGGCCCCGGCAGCGCCCGCGCCGCAAATGCGCGCCCAGGCGGTTGATCCTGCGATCTATACTCCGGCACCCTACACCCTAACAAACGCCACCCAGTCCGCGCGCAGAACCGTGCAGACGGCCCCATCGACGTTGCCGCAGGCGGTAACTATTGCGACCACCCGCGCCGCGGCACCCGCGCCCTATTCGCAAACCGCGCCACGCAGAACCTACGAGGCGGCCCCCAGCGGTCCGGGTCCGGGCAAGATCGGCTGCTATACCTCTGCCCCGGTGGCCGAGGTCGTGCGGTTGCGCAACGGCGGCACGGCGGTGGTGTGTACCAAGGGCGATGGAGGGCTGTCAGGCTGGCGCGCGCCGATCTACCCGGCAGGATCCCCGGTTGGTGTCGCCCTGACCGGCCCGGTGATCCAGGCACCCGCCGCGCGGGCGGGCAATGATCCGGTGCGCATGGCAAACGGGGTTACCCCTGCCACAACGACACGCGTTGCCATTGGCACCATTCCGCAACCGCCCAAAGGCTATAAACAGGCATGGACGGACGACCGGCTGAATCCGCAGCGCGGGCAGGGGACGGCTTCGGGCCAAGCGGCGCAGGACCAAATCTGGACGCGTGACGTTCCGGCAAAACTGGTGGCCGATCAACCCCGCAGCAAAGCCCGCGTGACCTTTTCCACAAAATCCACCCCGAGCCAACCTGCGGCGCAAAAGCCCTTCACACAGGCCACTACGCGGGCGGCGCTGGTGCAGATCGGTACATTCGGGGTTGCCAGCAACGCAGACGGTGCAGCTTCACGGTTGGCGGCTTTGGGGCTGCCAGTGGCAAATGGGCAGACGAGCAAAGGTGGCAAGACCTTGCAGATCGTGTTCGCAGGTCCCTTTGCCAGCACAGCCGAGGCGCTGGAGGCTTTGTCTGCTGTGCGCCGCGCCGGGTTCTCGGACGCTTTCGTCAGATAACCCGTCTATGCAGCGCCACGATACGGCCCCCGTCGCTATCCCGGGGCTTTTTCGTTCAATCGGCACAAATCGCCTGCAAGCCAGCCCAATCGGCATCGCCCAGCACAGGCTTGGATTTGACGCCGCGGTAAGGGTCGGCCTCGATCAGTCCCAGAACCGTCTCGCCGGTCGGATCAAGGCTGTAGGCATAAGGTGACGTGGGCACGCCCGCCGCCTGGAACCGCTGCAGCAAAGTCTCGACGGGCAGGCCGGGTCTGCGGCGCAGCAGAACCTCGGCATATCCCTGCAACGCGGTTTCAGGCAGATGGCCGGTGGTCAGCAGGCGCAGGGTGGCGGGCACCCCGGCGTGCTGCAACAGCGGGATGATCGGATCGTTCAATTCAGCCTCGACAGCGGCGGCCAGTGCATGGCCCGCGATCGTTCCGGCATCGGGCGCGGTTTCCACGACGCCGTGCCCAAGCAAGATCAGTTCTCCCGGCAGCGCCAGCGATCCCTCCAATCCATCCCCCATCACCAGGATCGTCGCAGGTTCTGCGGCAAACAGCCGGGTTGCGAGCTTGGACGCTGCCAAGGTGCCCGGCCGCGCGCCACACGGCGGACCGGTCAGCCGGGTCAACTCGGTCAACGCGGTCCGCCCGATCTCGGCCCGGCTGACCGCTGGCAAAACCGATGCTGTGTGTGCCACCAGCGCGTCGGGCATCCAGAACAGCCCAAGTGCCAGCGTGCCCATGACGCCTGCGGTCAGGATCAGCGCGCGCAACCGTCCCGGCCGCGCCCGGCGGCGCAGCAAAGCCCGGCTCACGGTATCCAGCGCCGCAATCATGTTGGGATCGTCGATCTCCAGCGTCTCGTTCCCCTCCAGTCCCGGCGCATAAAGCGCTGGCAGCGCGCCCGGATTGAGCCGCTGCACCGCAGGCAAAGACCAATGCGTCAGCGCAAGATCCGACTTCGGGTCAGACAGCACCAACGTGGCATCGCGAAAGCCGACCACCACATCCCGCCCGCGCGCCTGCACCGTGTCGCGCCACAGGCCCAGACTTTCCAGCCGGTCATATTTTACCAGCGCCGTCATGCGGCCATGGGGCGTGTGCGGATCATGGGCCGATACTAGCGCAGCCCCTGCGGCGCGACAATCGCCCACAGCAGGTTCACAGCGGGCCTGCAGCGGGCCCACAGCAGGCTCTAAAAGGACGGCTTTGACAGGCAAGCGTCGCAAATCGGGGCGCACAAACGCAACACAGCGGCTGTCCTTGGGCCTTGGAACGGACGCCCAGAGAGGGCGCCCAGAAAGGACGCCTGCCACAATGGACCGCCCGATCGCCGCCTTGGGTCTGATAGCGTGTTATGCCGTGTTGATCGCGTTCACCGACAACTTCGTGCGGGTGATCGCGGCAGAGGCCGGGCTGTGGCAGTTTCACGCAACCCGTACGGTGATGGCGCTTGCCGTTCTGGCGCTTGTGGCGCGGCCATTGCGGTTGCGCCTGCGGCCGGTGCGGTGGCGGTCGGTTGCCGCGCGGTCGTCGATCCATGCGGCTGCGATGGTGATCTATTTTGGGGCGCTGGCGTTTCTTCCTGTGGCGGTGGTTGCGGCGGGGCTGTTCACCGCGCCAATCTTTGTGCTGCTGATCGGCCGGGTGGTTTACCGCCAACCTATCACGCCGCTGCAGATCGCTGCCGTGGCGCTGGGATTTGCCGGGGTGGTGATGGTGCTGGGGCCACAGGCGCTTGCGGGGGCGTCGTTGGCCTCTGTGCTGCCGGTGGTTGCGGGCGCGCTTTATGCGGTGGGCAATGTGGCGACCCGGGCATGGTGCGCGCAAGAAAGCGCCGAAGTGCTGGCCGCCGGGTTCTTTGCGGCGCTTGGGGCGATCGGGCTGGTCGGTATGGCGGTGTTCTGGGTGCTGCATGTGCCGGTGGCAGACGGCGCTGCAGGCTTTCTGGCGCGCGGCCCGGTCTGGCCCGGTGCGGCGGTCTGGGGCTGGATTCTGGTGCAGGCTGTGGGATCGCTGCTGGCAGTGGGACTGATGGTGCGGGGCTATCAGATCACCACGGCGGCCAACGCCTCGATCTTCGAATATCTGGTGCTGCCCGCCTCTGCCTTGTGGAGCTGGATCTTGTGGGGCGAGGTTCTGGGCAGCCTTGCCCTTGCAGGCATGGCGCTGATTGCCGCCGCCGGGGCGATCATCATGTCGCGCGTGCGTTAGTCTCCGACAGCCTCACGCCAATGCCTGCGGCACATCGAAACATAGGTTTCATTGCCGCCGATCACCACCTGCTCGCCGTCCTTTAACGCCTGTCCGTCCGGCCCGCGCCGGATCACCATCGTAGCCTTGCGCCCGCAATGGCAGATTGTGCGGACCTCGCGCATTTCGTCGGCCCAAGCCAGCAACGCCGCCGAGCCGGGAAACAGGTTGCCCTGAAAATCGACCCGCAAGCCATAGCACATCACCGGAACGCCCAGATCATCGACCGCACGCGCCAACTGCCAAACCTGCGGTTTGGTCAGGAACTGGGCCTCGTCGATGAACACGCAGGCGACCGGGCTAACGGCGAACCGCGCCCGCAGCTTGTCGAACAGGTCATCTGCGGGGGCAAAGGTATCGGCGGGCTCGCCGATGCCGATCCGGCTGGCGATCCTGCCTTCGCCCGCGCGGTTGTCGAACTGCGCAGTGATCAGATAAGTCTGCATCCCACCTTCGCGATAATTATGCGACGCCTGTAGTAGCAGCGTCGATTTGCCGGCATTCATCGTCGAATAGTGGAAATAAAGCTTAGCCATACGGCGTCATAGCCGCAGGGCAGGGCGGCTTGCAAGCCATGCCACTGGCCTGCGGCCTGAACGACGATCTCACGCCGGGCGGCGCTGACCATTGCCCGACTTGGTTCCGTCAGCGCGGCGCGGGGCGAAGCTGCCACCTTGCGGTTTTGCAGGACGCCCAACAGGCTTCCCACTGCGCGCCGGCGGTTTTGCCCCAGCCTTTTGCCCACCCGGATTGCCCGGCCGCTGCCCACGGTTCTGACCCGGCTTGGGTGCGGCCGCTATGACATCGGCAGACCAAGGCGCGCCCCCAATCACCGGGATCGGCTTTTTCAGCAACTTTTCAACGGCTTTCAACTCGTCCATCTCTGCCGGTGCACAAAACGCGACCGCTGTGCCTTCCGCGCCCGCCCTTGCCGTACGGCCAATCCGGTGCACATAATTTTCCGGCACGTTCGGCATGTCATAGTTGTAGACGTGTCGCACGCCCGGAATGTCGATCCCGCGCGAGGCGACATCCGTCGCCACCAGCACGTCCAGCGCACCGCTGCGGAACTCGCCCAAGGTGCGGTCGCGTTGACCCTGGCTTTTGTTGCCGTGGATCGAGCCTGCCTTGAAGCCCCAGCCGACCAGCAATTTCATCAGCTTTTCAGAGCCATGCTTGGTGCGGCCAAAGACCAGCGCCTGTTCGGTCGGGTGCTTGCGCAAGTATTCCTCCAGCAGCTTCGCCTTGTCGCCGTTGGGGATGTAGTGGACGCCTTGCACGATCTTTTCCACCGGCTTGCCGGGGGGGGCCACCTGCACCTTGACCGGATCGCGCAGATAGGTCGAGGCCAGCTCCTCGATGTCCTTCGGCATGGTAGCCGAGAACAGAAGTGTCTGACGTTTCAGAGGAATATGCTTGGCGATCTTCCGCAACGAATGGATGAACCCCATGTCGAGCATGTGGTCGGCCTCGTCCAGCACCAGATATCCTGTGGCGGACAATGTGACGTCGCCGCGTTCCAGCAGGTCGATCAGACGGCCGGGGGTAGCGACCAGCACATCAGCGCCGCGTTTCAACCGCTCGGCCTGCTTGAAAAGCGAGGCTCCGCCGACCACCATGGCGACTTTGACGGCAGTGCCTTTGGTGAAAACCTCAAGGTTTACAGCGATTTGCGCGACAAGCTCGCGGGTCGGGGCAAGGATCAGCGCGCGAACGGTTTTGGGGGCTGGCGGGTGCCCGAGGTCCAGAATCCGGTGCAGCAGGGGCAGGCCGAAGGCTGCAGTCTTGCCGGTGCCGGTTTGCGCCAGACCCATCAGGTCGCGCCCCGCCATGATGTAGGGAATGGCCTGCACCTGGATCGGTGTCGGCATCTTGAGCGTGGTTTTCTCAAGCGTTTTCAGAATGCTGGGCGACAGGCCCAAGTCGGCAAACGTGGTCATGATGGTCTTTCCGGGCCGCAGGATGCGGCCTCGTCAGGGTGATGCGCGGCCCCCTCGGCACAGGCTATGGCCTGAACCCGTGGGCGGCGCGGAACCCCTGCGTGCGGTGGGAACCAATGGCGGGGCCTTACACATGCTCACGCGGCACGGGCACTCCGATACCGGGCAGATGGGGTCTTTTGCGCGGTATGTCAAGCGCGCACCTGCTGTGCACCCCCTGTGCAGACGCATCATACACCGGATTTTAGGCATTTTGTCCGACCCTGACCGGGCAAAAGGAGACCCCGATGGACCTGGCCAAGATGACCGCGAAACAGCGCGAGAACTATCACTACATGGGCGAGGCGATGCGCCGTCTGGAATGGGACCTGCACAACCATATCGAGGCGACGGGCCGCATCCCCACCGAATGGCACGACATCGCCCGCACCCGCCACGACCAGCCGACCGAACGGGTGACGGTGCGGCTGGACCGCGACGTACTGCGGTTTTTCCGGTCGATGGGGGCGGGGTATGGGCCACGGCTGAACGAGGTGCTGCGCAGCTATATGCACGCGCGGCTGGCCGGGGTGATCAAAGGGGCCGACACGATGAACTTTTACCGTCGGCAGCGCGAGGACCATGACGGCCCGCGCCCGATGTGGGGCGGGTTCGCGGAAGTCGATGACGGAACGCCGCTGGACGAGGCCGATGTGAAGGCCGAGATCATGGGGCAGGTGCGGGAGCGGATACATTTGCGGAAGTCGGAGGGGTGAGGGGTAGGGCGGGGTTCAACCCGCCTTTGTCGGAGAGAGTGGCCGGGTGAACCCCGCCCTACGGTGTCTGCGCCTTGCTTGCGAATGCATCCGCGAGCCATCGAACATAGCCGAGGCCTTGAGATACAATTGCCACCGTAAATGTTTCGCTTGGTTGTGATGGTTCAACATGGCCTGGTTCGTGTCGATAGAAATGAGCAGCATCAGTCCAGTCAATCAGCCCGTCAATAATTTTTGAAGCTGCCTTTTGCTCTGCAAACTCCTGCCCTTGTTCTGCCAAAATTATTGGGCGTAGCACAAAGTTAATACTGTCCTTGTTTAGGAATGTCTGAAAAACCTGCCACTTTCGGCATGATCTGGTAGACTTAGGCAACCCTGCAAGGAGCCTCGCCGATGTCGAAACAGCCCGCCTTTCCTGGTCTTCGCGATGCGATGAAGAAGAAGCAGA
>Ga0209702_10003639_pt1 | contig 23901 bp, 23 predicted proteins | sample FRY01_FD_187210 | JGI IMG/M metagenome (GOLD analysis project Ga0209702, IMG submission 187210) | Freshwater microbial communities from Lake Fryxell liftoff mats and glacier meltwater in Antarctica - FRY-01 (SPAdes) (version 2) | ecosystem: Environmental > Aquatic > Freshwater > Ice > Glacier... | reverse complement strand
CGGCTTTTGACATCATCGCTCAAGCGATGGCGGGACTCATGAGCATTACCGGTTCAGATGCCCAACATCCGATGAAAGTCGGCCCAGGAATCGGTGATATTTTTCCCGCCGCATTGTCGGCCTGCGGCATTCTCGCTGCTATTCACCATGTCGCCAAGACGGGTGAGGGTCAACTCGTTGACGTCGCCTTGGCTGACTCGGTACTCGCGCTCACCGAGCGAATCGTCTACCAGCACTCAATCACCGGCGTTTCGCCTGAGCCGCAGGGAAACACTCATCCACTCCTGTGCCCGTACGGCCTTGTGCGTTCCTCAGATGGCTTTATCGCCATCGCCTCACCGACCGACAACCATTGGCGGGAGTTGACAGAAGTCATGGGTCGACCTGAACTTGGAGCAGATCCGCGATTTGTCACGAACGAAGCCCGAGTGCGCAATGCCTCGATCGTGTACGCCGAGGTTGAGTCTTGGTCGTCGACCCTGACGAGCAATGAAGCTGTGCGTGCACTCAACGGGCTCGTACCGTGCGGGCCCGTAAATAGTGCAGCCGACATCGCTGCAGACGAACATACGCGTGTGCGCGAGATGATCGTGTCTGTTCCCCATCCTTGTGGTCAACTCATCGACATCGTCGGAGCTCCCATTAAATTTAGCGAGACTCCAACCAGGGAGTTCACTCGAGCGCCCGTATTAGGAGAGCATCAGCCGAAGTTTCTCACCGCTGCAGTTGTCGCGCCACAAACTTCATTGTCCAACGTGAATACCGATGTTTAACCAAAGTAGGAGGACTGGATGACTGCCAAAATAATCGCCGAGGAAAAATTTAATGCTAATGATTATTCCGACGAAATGCGAGTGGCACCGGATAACCGTGATGTCGGTACGAAGTTATGGTTTGAGAATCCATCTATCCGTGTCTGGGAGGTCCGACTCAAGCCGGGTGAGCGAAGCCCATTTCACGCGCACACCCACCGTTACTTCTGGACCGTTGTCCAAGGTGGCACCGGCCGGCAGCGAAGTCAGGACGGTTCAATGATTACTCGCGAATACAGCTCGGGTGACACCAACTATTCTGAGCACTCGGTGCAGAACCCGTGGCTGCATGATTTTGAGAACTTCGGTGACACCGACATGCTCTTCATCACGGTTGAACTACTGGACTGACGTGCCGGAAGACATTTTCGGCGCCATGGCGCTGGCACTCAAAAATAGTGGGGTTACCTGCATCTTCGGTGTACCAGGTGGCGGGCCGAATCTCGAGATGATCGGTGCAGCACATGGCGCGGGTATGGAATTCGTGCTTGCTCACGGCGAGAGCGCCGCGTGCGTGATGGCGAGCACTCATGGATTACTCACCGGTGGAGTTGGCGTTGCGATTGTGACGCGTGGTCCCGGCCTCACCAGTGCGGTGAACGGTCTCGCGCAGGCGACGTTAGATCGTTCACCCCTCGTTGTCATTTCCGACACGGTCCCCGCGTCACAGCGCCACCGCACCGCCCATCAGCGATTGGATCAGGTTGCGGCCGCAGCGCCGGTAACTAAATGGAGCGGTGTGCTGGGCTATCGTGATCCTGCCGCCACGGTTGCTGCAGCGATCGCGCTGGCCAAAGCTGCCCCACAAGGGGCTGTTCATCTTGCCTTTGACCTCACGCAGCCGGGCGATGTGCCCCCCGCTCCCACGGTCGCCACACCCACCGAGCAGAAAGTGTTGCAGCGGGTGCGGGATTTGTTTGCAACCGCCGCTCGCCCCGTGTTCATTCTTGGACTTGACGCAGTAGGTGCCTCCGGCCTGATCCGCGCTGCCGTCGAGGCGGCTGGTGTCCCTGTTCTCGTTACCTACGAGGCGAAAGGGATTATTCCCGAGTCGTTAACGAACTACGCCGGTTTCTTCACCGGGGTCGCGGCAGAGATGCCGCTGCTCCAGGCAGCTGACCTTATTGTCGGTATCGGGCTTGACTCGGTTGAGCCAATGCCCGGGCCGTGGCCGCACCAAGGGCAAGTGGTTCTTGTGCACAGCCATCCGGTGGAGACTGCCTACTTCGGGAACCCGATCCTGATCGTGGGCGGGTACGAATCCATGCTCGCTGAACTCCTGCCTTCACTCACAGCCCCATGGACCGGAGGTTTTGGCCGCAGTGAACTCGCCAATGCTGTGCGCAATTTGCCCTCACCGTCAGCATTACGCCCGCAGGACCTCGTCACAATTACCCAAGATCATTTCCCCGCAGCGCTCGTCACCATTGACGCAGGGGCGCATATGCTCGTCGCGATGCCACTTTGGCATGTTGAGGATCCGGGCTCCGTCGTTATTTCGAACGGCCTTGCCACCATGGGGTTTGCCCTCCCCGCTGCCATCGGCGCGGCAATTGCCTTTCCTGACCGTCCGGTCATCGCCTTCGTTGGGGATGGCGGACTGGGCATGGTTCTCGCCGAACTCGAAATCATGTGCCGACGCCAGTTAAATATCACGGTGATCGTCTTCAACGACGCGTCCCTCACCCTCATTAAACTCAAGCAAAAAAAGGGGCAGGGGGATGCGGGTGCAGTCGGTTACTCGCCGGTGTCTTTCGCGGGCATCGCCGCCGCGATGGGGATCGAATCCATGACGGTCCGCGATCGCGATGAGCTCCGTGACGCCCTGATTCGATCCGCGGGACAACCGTTCCTCATTGACGCGATCATCGACCCGGCCGACTACGTGGAGATCATCAAGGTCGTTCGCGGCTAACGTTGCGAGTGTCATCTCATCCACAGGCGACATATTCCCTCTTCCCAAGGGGTGTCCGTTGACCTTAGTTTCAGGCCATGTTGGGAATGCGAAAAACCACGAGTACTAAGGCCTCGGACCGATTACGGCTTGCCCTCAGCGATTGGAAACTTGCGCCGCCACCCAAAGAATTCATGGCACCGGTGGCCAAACGGCGAGGTGCGCAGGGGGGTGATACCGAAGTTGGTCGGGCGCAGCCGCGTGGTCGCGGGGACTCAGAGCCTCGTTTTCGAATGGGTAGTTGGGATGTGAGGAGTATCCGTCCCTTGTTTTTTATTGTGGCGGCCATCGTCATCGTGGTTATCGGGTTGTGGTTTCTGGGGCGACCGGCAGTAATTGAGTCTTCGTCTTCAGACTTAACATCGAACACAGACTTAACATCGAGCACAGAATCAGAGACTGGGTCCGAACTCGTTCTGGATGCGGGTAGCGCGCTGCCCGAGCTGGTGGTTCATGTGGCCGGATCGGTGAAAAATCCGGGTTTGTATCGACTCCCGATTGGGGCTCGGGTGGCTGAGGCAATTGAGGCTGCCGGTGGCGTGAGTAAGAAAAACGCGGCCAATTCGGTGAACTTGGCGCGGGAAGTTGTCGACGGTGAGCAAATCTTGGTGGGCGAAAACACGGAGTCGGGTGGGCTGGGAAGTGGCATCAGTATTAATAGCGCGTCCGCGAGTCAACTGGAGGACCTGCCGGGAGTTGGTCCGGTGATTGCCGCGCGAATTGTGGCCTACCGGGAAGCAAACGGCCCTTTCGTCTCCATTGATGCGCTGGGGGAAGTCTCGGGAGTCGGCGATTCGATTCTGGGTAGCATCCTTGACATTGCCCGACTGTAGAGAGATTCCCGGGTGGATCTGCGGTTGCTTTTTCCAGCCGCAGGTTTGTGGCTGGGGGTTGCCGCGACATTTTTTCTGACCGGGCGTGATTCTGATCCGGTAAGCCGTCACTCCAACTCACACCTGGTATTCAGTACGTTAATTGTGGCGGTGGTACTTCTGCTCGTGGGCGTTACTATTTTCTGGCGTTTGCGCCCGATCCAAGTCAGATCGCATTTGTTTCGCGCTCGATTGATCTTCGTGATCTTCGTAATCTTGGGGTGTTTCGTTACCGCACTTCAGGTGGGCGCTCAAACAAGTCAACCGTTGGCAGGCTGGATTAATCAAAAACCGATTGCCCATATCAGTGGGGTAATTAACACTGAATCGCAGACTCGCGCGACACCAACGGCCGCGGTGTGGAAGGCGCCAGAAGTCCAGGTGTTCACCCTTGCGAGTGATGTGATCACGGTGGATGACGTCGCCTATCGCATTCACGTGCCACTGACTGTGGAAGTGGAGGTGGAAGTTGGCGTTCCGCCACCGGGGACCGCGGTCGTGATCACCGGCAAACTAGGTCAGTCCTACAGGTATGGAAACTTTGCAGCCGGTGTCAGTTCGGTGAGCAACATTGACGTGGTTTCGGCACCTGGATTTATTGATTCGCTCGCCCACACGATGCGCGCGGGCCTGGTGAGTGCGCTTTTTGGTGTCGATGAACGTGGTGGATCACTCGTCGCAGGGTTAGCCATCGGGGATGAGTCGGCACTGCCCAGTGAACTCAAGGATCAGATGCGTCTTAGCGGTTTGGCCCACCTGACGGCCGTATCCGGGGGAAATGTTGCCATCGTGCTTGCCATGGTGCTGTTGATCAGCATGCTGGCCGGGGTAAAACTCTTTGGTCGGGTCGTGCTCTCCCTTGGCGCCCTGGCTTTCTACGTGATTCTGGTTCAACCGCAACCCAGTGTGGTTCGGGCAGCAACCATGGGCGCCATCGTGGTGATTGCTTTTCTCGTCGGAGGGCGCACCGCCGGTCCTTCGATTCTGTCCACGGCGGTAATAATTTTGCTCATTTTGGATCCGAGTTTGGGGACCTCGTGGGGATTCGCACTCTCGGTTTGCGCCACGGCCGGGTTGGTTGTCCTCACCCCGATCTTGATGGAGTACGCGCAGCGGACGCCAATCTTGGCAAGAACTCCGCCGGTGATTCTTGCCGCGGCAATCTTGACAATCGCGGCACAGATTGCCACCTTGCCGGTACTCATCGTGATGGGAACACCCATCGGACTTGGATCGGTGCCAGCAAATATTTTGGCGATGCCCATGGTGCCATTCATCACCGTTGGGGGGTTGCTCGCCTCGTTGACCTCGCTCGTGAGTCCTGAACTCGCCCACGGACTGGCGCTGGTGAGTTCCTTGCCCGCGATCTGGATTGCCTCCCTTGCCGCATTCTTTTCGGGTTGGCCCGCGGTCAGTGGTGTTGGCGCCGCTCTCGCCGTGATTTTTATGGTGGCCGTTGGGGCGACCTCATGGTATTTCTCGCGCCCTTTAATTGCCGTAGGTGCAGCAGTCGCCGTGCTCTCACTCATCTGGATTCAGGGAACGAATTCTGCACCGTGGAGTAACTGGCCTGGGGATACGTGGTCACTCGTCATGTGTGATGTGGGACAGGGCGATGCAATGGTGTTGCGGGATCGCAGTGGCAGCGTCATGGTCTTTGATGTTGGCGCGGACGAGGAACTCATTGATGATTGCTTACGCGACTTAGGAGTGACCGAGATTGAAGCGATCGTGCTCACCCACTTTCACAGTGATCATGTGGGCGGGATTGCCGGAGCCTTGCGCGGGCGCCAGGTTCACCGAATAATTTCAACGGGTTTCTTTGAACCCAAAGAGCAATTTGACAAGTTCCTGCGGGCAATTCCTGCGGACATGCCGCAGTCGGTAGCCATGGCTGGCCAGCGGTACTCGCTGGGTGAGGTGTCCGTGCAGGTGATGTGGCCCGCTCGTTATATTCGTGAGGGCTCCATGCCTAATAACGCAAGTGTCGTGGTTGTTGTGAGTATCGAAGGTAGAAAAATTTTGCTGACGGGTGACATTGAACGCGAAGCACAGTCAGAAATCATCCGCGATTTTGCCATCATGGACGTCGACGTGATCAAGCTTCCGCATCACGGCTCAGCAAATCTTGATGAAAGATTCGCCTCGTGGGCTAACGCGGAAATCGCCTTAATCGGGGTTGGCAAAAATAATGACTACGGTCACCCTTCACCCGCTGCATTAAAACAGTGGCACGGAGCGGAAATTTTTCGCACCGATCAGGACGGGGCGGTGGCACTGTCACTTTCTGCCCACGGAGTTTGGAGCGCGGTTACCCAAAGGTGAGGTGCTCGTGTCATGCTTGGGTGTGCCTCATCGGATCACCATCGCCGTCGGAAGTGAAACGGTGTTCGTGGATCGCGTCAAAGTGAATCTCACAACCACGGTGACCAAGCAGGTCCCCGACATCACTCGAATCGTTGTGGATCCCGCGCATGAAGATGCCTCCGCCCATATTGCCCAAGCGTGCGAGCCAACCTTATTCGGGGAAGACGTTCTGGTGGTCATCGAAGGAATTGATGCACTCAACGACGACGGGGTTGATGTACTTAAAGCGATCATTGCGGACTTGCCCGAAAGCGTGTGGCTCCTGCTCACCCATCCCGGCGGGGTGAAACGCAAACAACTCATTGACGCAGCGGTCAAGGCCGGAGCCGAAAAAATTGACTGCAAAGAAATCAAGCGCGGGCGAGACACGACCGATTTCCTGATCAAAGAAGTCACCCGTCGCAAGCGAAAAATGACGCCGGCAGCACTGAATTTCCTCGTTGAGTCCTTCGGGCAAGACCTGCCCGCACTGACCAATGCCATTGGCCAACTGTGCAGTGATGTGGAAGTTGACCCGATTGATGACGTCCACGTACGGGCATACTTTGAGGGGACCGCTCCCATCAGTGGTTATGCGATCTCTGATGCACTGTGGGACAAAAAAACGGTAGAGGCAATTAAATTGCTGCGGCAAAGTACTTTGGAGTCTGACCCTGGTCGAGTGGGGGTGACCACCGTCACCGCCTTGGCAAATGGACTGCGCTCCATGATTTTGGTTGGTGGTTCGGCGACCGGCGCGAGTGATAATGAAGTGGCTCGTGAAGCTGGGGTACCTCCATGGAAAGTGAAAACCCTGCGCAAACAGTGGTCCCTGTGGAGTGGAGACCAGCGCAAGTTGGCATCTCTGGTCATTGCCATTGCCGACGCCGACCCGGCGATGAAGGGCGGGATCGCACTTGGCTCAGCCCTTGACCCCGAGCAGAAATTGTTTGAACTAGAAAAACTTGTGACCCGCACTCATTAGCGCGGGCCACAAAAAACTTCGTGTGCAGATTTACAGGGCAGCGGTTTGCTTTGAAATCGAGCTTTTGCGGTTGGCTGCCTGGTTTTCGTGAATAACACCCTTGCGAACGGCAATGTCGAGTTCACGGTTGGCTGCGCGGGCAGCGCTCACCGTTGCGTCCTTGTCACCGGTGGCCAGTGCCTCGCGGAACTTGCGAACAGCGGAGCGAAGGGAAGACTTGACCGACTTGTTGCGAAGGCGGGACTTCTCATTGGTGAGAATCCGCTTCTTCTGCGACTTAATATTTGCCATAGTGGTTCTTTACTCTCAGTTCGAATTGTTGTCGAGGTCTCGTTTGTACAGCCGTCAAAGAGTACCCGTAGGCTAGGTGTCATTGGCCACCGGCCCGAAATCTTTGTCCAAACCGTCACCTGTGAGGAAAAACGTGAGTAGTCCGCGCCCGGGATCCACCGATCCAGCGGTTATCCGCAATTTTTGCATTATTGCCCACATTGACCACGGCAAGTCCACCCTCGCTGACCGGATGCTTCAACACACGGGTTTGGTCGATGCCCGGTCCATGCGGGCGCAGTACCTCGACCGGATGGATATCGAGCGTGAGCGTGGAATCACCATTAAGTCCCAGGCGGTCCGACTGCCCTATCAATCACCCGACGGCCGTGAATACGTTTTGAACCTGATTGACACCCCCGGACACGTTGACTTCACCTATGAAGTGTCCCGGTCCTTGGCAGCCTGTGAGGGGGCGGTCCTTCTGGTTGATGCCGCCCAAGGGATTGAAGCCCAGACTCTGGCGAACCTGTATTTGGCCATGGAAAACGACATGGAGATCATCCCGGTGTTAAACAAGATCGACCTTCCTTCCGCCCAGCCCGAAAAATATGCCGCCGAACTCGCCCACATTATTGGGTGCGATCCCGCGGATGTACTCAAAGTTTCGGCGAAGACGGGTGAAGGAGTTTCGGAGCTATTGGAACGAATTGTCGAAAAAATCCCGGCCCCAAAGGGTGATGCGTCGGCGCCACCGCGAGCACTCATTTTTGACTCGGTGTACGACACCTATCGCGGTGTGGTCACCTACGTGCGCGTGGTCGACGGTCGAATTGGCAAGCGAGACAAGATAGAAATGATGTCACTGGGAACCACCCATGAACTTTTGGAAGTGGGAGTGATTTCACCCGAGCCGGTTCCATCAGAGGGAATCGGCGTTGGCGAAGTGGGTTACTTAATCACCGGGGTGAAAGACGTTCGCCAATCCCGGGTGGGCGACACGGTCACGACAGCTGTGCGTGGTGCGACGCAATCATTGGGTGGATACCGCGATCCGCTGCCCATGGTTTTTTCTGGGCTCTTCCCACTTGATGGCTCGGACTACCCTGAACTGCGTGATGCTTTGGACAAACTCAAACTCAATGACGCGGCGTTGAGTTACGAACCCGAAACCTCACTCGCACTGGGTTTTGGTTTTCGCTGCGGGTTCCTAGGATTGTTGCATTTAGAGATCGTGAGGGAACGACTAGAACGCGAGTTCAACCTTGAGTTGATTTCCACTGCCCCCAACGTGGTGTACCGGGTTACCACGGACGCTGGAAAAGAAATTGTTGTCACCAACCCGAGCGAGTTCCCAGAATCAAAGTTGGCCCACATTTTTGAGCCGGTGGTGCGCGCAACCGTACTTTTGCCCAGTGAGTTTGTTGGTGCGGTCATGGAACTGTGTCAACAGCGCCGTGGCGTTCTTCTGGGCATGGATTACCTCTCCGAAGATCGTGTCGAATTGCGTTACACGCTCCCATTAGCCGAGATTGTCTTCGACTTTTTTGACCAGCTCAAGTCGCGCACGCGAGGTTACGCATCCCTAGATTACGAACCAACAGGTGAGCAAGAGGCGGATTTGGTGAAAGTAGACATCCTGTTGCATGGAGAAGCCGTGGATGCTTTCAGTGCGGTCGTGCACCGCGACAAGTCACAGGCGTACGGAGTTCTTATGGTGCAAAAACTCAAAGAATTGATCCCGCGCCAGCAGTATGAGGTGCCGATTCAAGCGGCAATCGGTTCCCGGATCATTACCCGAGAAACAATCCGAGCCGTTCGCAAGGACGTACTGGCCAAGTGTTACGGCGGAGACATCTCGCGCAAACGCAAACTTCTTGAAAAGCAAAAAGAAGGCAAGAAACGGATGAAAATGGTGGGAAGCGTTGAAGTTCCCCAAGAAGCTTTCATCGCGGTTCTGTCAACATCTGACGCATCACCCAAAAAATGACCGATCAGAACGACGCACCGTTTTCGCTCTACATACATATCCCTTTTTGCGCCAGCATTTGCGGTTATTGTGATTTCAACACCTACACCGCTCAAGAATTAGGTGGTGGTGTTTCCCAGGGAACTTTTCACGAACTGCTGATTCGCGAACTCGAACTTGCATCCCGCACCCTTGACGCACCCGTCGTGTCGACGGTGTTTATTGGCGGGGGAACACCCACCCTGATTGGTTCTGATGCTTTGACCCAAATCCTTCGGGGCATCGAAAATCATTTTCCCATCGATCCACAGGTTGAAATTACGACCGAAGCAAATCCGGACTCGGTTGATGCGCGGATGTTGTCTGCGTTACGGGACGGTGGTTTTAATCGGGTGTCATTTGGTATGCAAAGTGTTGCACCGGGAGTTCTGGCAACCCTGCAACGAACACATACAGCCGGTGCGAGCGAGCAGGCAGCAAAGTGGGCTCGCGAAGCCGGCTTTGAGCACGTGAATTTGGATTTGATTTACGGAACTCCAGGTGAGACGGATTCAGATGTTCGAGATTCAGTCGATGCGTGCATTAACGCGGGCGTTGATCACGTCGCCGCGTACTCACTCATCGTTGAACCAGGAACGGCAATGGCGCGTGCCGTTAATTCGGGTGCGTTACCTCCACCCGATGACGACGCGTGCGCTGATCGCCACGGCATTATTGACACGATGTTGCAGGGCGCCGGTTTCGATTGGTACGAGGTGTCGAACTGGGCGTTGTCGGGTGGGAAAAGTACCCACAATCAGGTGTACTGGACGAACGCCAATTGGTGGGGGGTAGGCCCGGGGGCTCACAGCCATGTCAATGGTCGGCGTTGGGTAAACCACAAGCACCCGGCAACGTATGCGAAAGCCTTGGAAAGCGGCGTTGTTTTGCACGGTGACATCGAGGAGTTAACCCCGGCGCAGATCCATGTGGAAAAGGTCATGCTGGCCTTGCGTACGAGAGCAGGGCTTCGCGTTGATGAACTCGATGCCGAGGAGCGTGGGCGCGCGCAGGGATTCGCTGCGCTCGGGATTATCGACCCGGTGGACTTCGGCAACGGCGTGGTGCGGGTCACAGATTCCCAGCGTTTGTTCGCCGATCGGGTAATTCGCGATCTCCTAGGCTGACGAATCCACCGATCGGGCGTAGACTGGCACTCTTCTTGCCAGAGTGCTAAGCGCCGAAGCGGGCCGGCCGGATGTGCGTGAAATATCGAAATATCGAAATATTGAATCGTCGGAGGTGCACATGTTGGAGGAACGAAGGCTGGCCGTGCTTCAAGCCATTGTGTCCGACTATGTCGCAACCCATGAACCGGTCGGTTCAAAGGCGCTGGTGGATCGGCATCAACTCGGCGTGTCCCCGGCCACGATTCGCAATGACATGGCGGCGTTGGAAGAAGAGGGCTACATCACGGCCCCGCACACCTCCGCCGGTCGCATTCCCACCGATCTTGGTTACCGCATGTTCGTTGACCAGATTGCTCAAGTGAAACCGTTGAGTGCGGCAGAGCGCAGGGGAATCGATCGCTTCCTCTCGGACGCGGTTGATTTAGACGACATTATGACCCGAACCGTGCGGTTGCTTGCTCAACTGACCAAACAGGTGGCGGTGGTTCAGTACCCCTCCCTCTCGCGAAGCCACGTACGTCGGATCGAATTAATCCCGCTCAATGAACACCGACTCATGATCATGTTGATCGCGGACAGTGGCCGGGTTGAGCAACGTATCGTGGAATGCTCGGTGTCTATTGACGAAATTGTGTTGGCCGACCTTCGAGCCCGGTTGTCGGTAGCGATAGCCGATCAACCGTTCTCATCGGTTCCGCGACAGGTTGAAAATATTGAAGCGTCCTTCACCACGGACAACCGCCCGCTAGTGAGCGCGGTAATCGCCGCAATCTTGGAAACGGTAACCGCGAAACTCGACGAGCGGGTTGTGTTGGGTGGCGCATCTAACTTGGCTCGTTACAACGAAGATTTCCCGATGACCATCCAACCGGTACTGGAAGCACTCGAAGAACAGGTGGTCCTGCTTCGACTGTTGGGAGAAGTAGGCACCGAAACGAAACTATCCGTGCGAATTGGCCACGAAAACGAAGTGGAGGGTCTGAGTTCAACGTCCATCGTGAGTTCGCACTACGCGAAGGAAAGTATCCCGGTCGCATCCTTGGGAGTTATTGGGCCAACGAACATGGATTACGCCAACTCCATGAGCACGGTGCAAGCAGTAGCCCAGTATGTGAGCCGATTTCTGTCCGACAACTAACGTAAGTGAGTTAAATGAGTACCGCTGCGACTGATTACTACGAACTTCTTGATGTGAGCCGGACGGCCACCCCCGAGGAGATTAAGAAGGCTTATCGCCGTTTGGCGCGTGAGCTTCATCCTGATGTTAATCCTGATCTGGAACACCAGGAGAAATTTAAGATGGTGACCGCCGCCTATGAAGTACTCAGTGACCCGGAAAAGCGTCAAATGTATGACCTTGGTGGGGATCCGCTCAGTAATCGTGGCGGCGGGGGTTTCTCGGGCGGGTTCGACTTCAGCGACGTCATGGGAGCATTTTTTGGTGGCCGTGGCCAAAGCCGTGGACCACGTGGCCGTGCTCGTCGTGGTCAAGACGCGCTGATCAGCATCACGATTGATTTACCGGCAGCGGTTTTCGGCGAGGAAAAAGAAATCGCCGTGGACACCGCAATCGCCTGTGAAAAGTGCACCGGATCGGGGATGTCCGCAGGCACCGGGGCGGTCACCTGCATTATGTGTAAGGGCCACGGTGAACTTCAATCTGTTCAGCAAAGTTTCCTCGGTCAAGTCATGACCTCGCGCCCGTGCCCTGCTTGCCAAGGTCACGGCACCACCATCCCGCACCCCTGCATTGAGTGCTCCGGACAGGGCCGAGTCCGTCACCGCCGAAATCTCACGATTGCTATCCCGGCGGGTGTTGACACGGGAACTCGAATTCAGTTACAGAGTCAAGGTGAGGCCGGTCCCAACGGTGGACCAGCCGGTGACCTCTACATTGAGATCGTTGTTCGCGGCCACGAACTCTTTGAACGACAAGGTGATCAACTGCACTGTGTCATCACCATCCCGATGACTTCGGCCGCATTGGGCACGTCCATAAACATTGAAACTCTCGATGGACCCGAAGACATTGCTGTTGCTGCCGGAACGCAATCCGGTGCGGTTGTTACCGTGAAAAGTAAGGGAGCATCCCGACTTCGAAGCAACACTCGAGGTGACTTATTTGTACACGTTAATGTCGAAACTCCAAGTAGACTCTCGAGTGAACAGCAAGACCTGTTACAGCAATTGGCACGATTGCGTGATGAAAAACCCAATTCGGTAGTAACCCGGTCCGACGCAACCGGCGTCTTCTCCCGACTCAAAGAGGCGTTCACCAACAAGTGAGTGCATCTGTCTTTCTCATTGAACCCGAGCTCGCTCGTGATGTGGGGATTGGTTCGGTACTCGTTTTGCCGCAATCGGTTGCACACCACGCACAGGTTATGCGGATTGAACCGGGTGAAATCTGCGAACTCGTTGATGGCCGGGGCACGAGAATGAGTGGAACAGTGGCCCCTGATGGGCGCTTTGGTGTCGTGAGTGTGCACAAGGATTCATTACCCACCCTGCGGATTGATGTTGCCCAGGCATTGATTAAAGGTGACCGCTTGGAAAACTCGCTAGACATGTTGACCCAGGTTGGTGTTACCGGACTCATCCCGTGGAACGCAGATCACAGCGTGGTCAAATGGAACAGCGAGAAATCTGCAAAACAGTTAGTTAAATGGAAAAATGTCACCAGGGCTGCTACCGAGCAGTCCCGTAGATCTTGGGCCCCGGTGATTCACGAGCCAGCGACATCCAATGACCTGGCGAAAAAATTGATGGACTACGACCACGTGGTGGTGTTAGACGAGTCGGGGGGAACCGACGCTTCTGGCATTTCCGGGGGATCCGTGCTCCTTATCGTTGGACCAGAAGGCGGCGTAAGTGCGCGTGAGCGTCAATTATTTGCCGGTGCGGTGTCCTTGCGGTTGGGAACACACGTCTTTCGCTCAGAAACCGCCGGAGTCGTGGGTGTGTCCTATCTCTTTACCAGATCAGGGGAGTGGAATAGCCAAAGTGCTGACCCCGTGAAAGGATTAGGCAATGCCTGAATGCATCTTCTGTTCAATTGTCTCCGGAGAGATCCCGGCCGATATTGTGCTGCGCACCCCCGACGTTGTTGCTTTTGCAGACCTGCACCCGCAGGCGCCGACCCACATCTTGGTGGTTCCCACCGAGCACCACGAAAACGCAGCAATCCTGGCGCAGACCAACCCGGTTCAGGCAGCGGCGGTTCTGGCGGCAACCATGCAGGTGGCGACAGAAGCCGGGCTAAGCGACTACCGAACCGTGTTCAATACCGGAGCCGATGCCGGCCAAAGTGTTTTCCACGCGCACGCGCACGTCATGGGCGGTCGCATTTTAGCGTGGCCACCCGGATGACCAAGACAATAGTTGAAGTTCTTGCATCGCAACCCATGGTTGCCTTACTCGGCGTATCCGATGAGTACCTGCGACTCATTGAGGGTGCCTTCCCCGACGTTGATGTTTTGGTGCGGGGCAACCAAATAACCCTCGAAGGTGAGGACACGTCGGTTGACACCATTAATACGTTGCTTGAGGAAATGCTGGCCATGATTCGCAGCGGCCAAGGCCTCAACGCTGACTCGGTTCACCGCTCGATTTCACTGATGAAGTCGGGGACGCGACCAAGTGAATTAATGACCGCGAACATTCTCAGTAGTCGTGGAAAAACAATCAGGCCTAAGACGTTGAACCAAAAAAAATATGTGGAAGCGATTGACAACAACACAATTGTGTTCGGAATAGGTCCCGCTGGAACAGGCAAGACCTACCTCGCCATGGCCAAGGCTGTTGCAGCACTGCAGTCGAAACAGGTCTCCCGAATTGTGTTAACCCGTCCTGCGGTGGAAGCTGGCGAAAAACTGGGCTTCTTGCCGGGAACGTTGTCCGAAAAAATTGATCCGTATTTGCGCCCGCTCTATGACGCGTTGCACGACATGATTGACCCAGATTCGATTCCACGGCTGATCACCAGTGGAACAATTGAAGTTGCTCCGCTGGCTTACATGCGTGGTCGAACACTCAATGACGCGTTCATCATTTTGGATGAAGCACAAAACACCTCGGCCGCTCAGATGAAGATGTTCCTGACCCGATTGGGTTTTGGCTCAACAATGGTCGTCACCGGGGACGTCACCCAGGTCGACCTGCCCTCAGGGACCACGAGCGGGTTGCGCGTGGTGTCGGAGATTCTTGAAAACGTCGAAGACGTTGAATTCTGCCGACTGACCGCGAGTGATGTTGTCCGCCACCGGCTCGTGGGCGAGATCGTTGCCGCTTACGAGCGCTACGATGAGGGACAAATGAATAAATCTGCAGGAGTTCGATTAACTTCATGATCTCGCAAGCATGATGTCTGATCCCATTGAGATTGATAATGAAACCGCAGCACTCATCGACGTGTCGGCCATCGGTGAGTTGGCAAAGCACCACCTTGAATACTTGCGGATCCACCCGGAAGCCCGGATGAGCGTCACCTTTATTGACACGGAGCGAATGACCACTCTGCATGAGGACTGGATGCAGGAGCCGGGCGCCACCGACGTCTTATCCTTTCCGATCGACGAAATAACAATGCCGCTAAAAGGCCTAGAAGATGCGGAAGATACCGTCAGTAAAAATGGTTTTCTGGGTGACATTGTCATTTGCCCAGATTTCTTGCCAGCCCAAATGATTGAATTCGGGCGAAGTTTGCAGCAGGAATGTGAATACTTAGTGACCCACGGTATTTTACATTTACTCGGGCTAGATCATCAAGAGGAAGAGGAGCATCGGCACATGTTCACCCTCACCGACACCCTTCTCAGTGATTGGCACGATCAGTGATCATCATTATCGTCGTCTCCATCATTCTGGTGGTTTTAGCGGGGCTCCTGATCAGTGCGGAAACCGCGATCACCCGTATCTCACGTTCGCGCGTTGAAGACTTAGAACACAGCAAGGCATCCACTCGGCTGCTCATTGTCATTGATGACCGCCCACGCTATGTCAACGTACTTCTCTTCGTATCAACGATCGCCAGCATCACGGCCTTCGTACTCGTGGGTTTCCATGGAGTTAATTGGTTGGCTGCCGAAAGTGACATGCCGGTGGCAGCCGCTTTCGCAATCGTCGCCGCCATTTTAATTGTGGTTTCCTACATCGGGTTGGGCGTCGCCCCCCGAACCCTTGGCCGGATTCATTCGGAAAAGATCGCGCTCGCAAGTGCGGGGCCGGCTCGATTCTTGGCCGCGATCCTTGGCCCGATCGCAACATTATTGATTCATGTGGGAAACGCCCTTACGCCAGGTAAGGGATTTCGCCAAGGACCATTTGATTCCCAAGCCGAGTTGCGGGATCTGGTTGACCTGGCCACCCATGACTCACTGATCGAAGACGATGAACGCGACATGATTCACTCGGTATTCGAACTGAGTGACACATTTGCCCGTGAGGTAATGGTTCCTCGCACCGAAATGGTTTTCATTGAACGCGATAAGTCTCTGCGTCAAGCCTTGTCACTGGGACTGCGCTCGTGGTTCTCACGAATCCCGGTCATCGGGGAGAACGCCGACGACATTGTCGGAGTGATTTACCTCAAGGACATCGTTAAACGAGTTTTTGAATACCGCGATGCCGAACACGCTGAAAAAGTTGAAGACCTGATGCGCGCCCCCTATTTTGTTCCCGACAGTAAACAGGCCGACGATCTATTGCGAGATATGCAGGCGGCCCGGGTCCATATGGCGATTGTTGTTGACGAGTACGGTGGCACAGCAGGAATTGTCACGATTGAGGACATCCTCGAAGAAATCGTGGGAGAGATCGCTGACGAATACGACACGGCGGCTCCTGAAGTCGAAGTTCTGGACGAGGGCGGATTCCGGGTGATGGCTCGGATGAATATTGGGGACTTAGCCGAGTTGATTGATATCGACATTGATTCCGAGGAAGAGGGGGTCGATTCGGTTCTGGGCCTGATGGCCAAAAAACTCGGTAGGGTCCCGATAGCGGAATCGCATATTCACATTCAAGGCTGGGAGTTAGTTGCCGAAGTGGGAAGCGGTCGCAGGAATCGGATCGGTTTTGTTCGCGTCATGCCAGGTGACCCAATGGCACATCCAGTGAACGCGGCAGACACAACCCATGACGCAGACTAGTTCGCGCGCTGGAGTTCTCTCCGTGCTCGGAGCGGCTGTTCTCTTTGGAACGTCTGGCACCGCGAGTTCACTGTTCATCCCCGACGCAAGTTCGGCTTCGATTGCGGCCTGGCGACTCATCATTGGAGCGATCGGACTCGTGGTTCTGACTCGGGGATGGGCATTTTTGCACCTCTACCGATCCCCGCTCATTTATCTGATGGGGCTTGGCGTCGCCGCGTTTCAATTCTTTTTCTTCCTCAGCGTGTCTTTGACCGGGGTGGCGGTGGGCACCCTGGTCACCATCTCGGCTGCTCCTTGGTGTGCCGGCCTCCTCGCGTGGGCGTGGAATCGAGTCCGGCCCACTCGAGTGTGGTGGGTTGCCACCGCAATCGGAGTGGTGGGTCTTGCCCTCCTTGTTGGGAGACCACCAGAAGGTGGTCTTGCCGTGGGTGGGATCACCGCTGGTGTGGCTGCCGCGGTGAGTTACGCGGTTTTTACCAATATCGGCACCCGACTCACCAGTGAGGGCGCGGGGTCCACGCCGGTGCTGGCCGCGGCTTTCGCGCTCAGTGCGATCTTTCTGCTGCCATTTGCCCTCACCTCTGGCGCTTGGATTTTGACCGGAAGCGGGATCACCGCGGCGCTCTGGCTGGGGTTGGTGGTGACCACGGCCGCCTATTGGTTATTCGGGCAGGGGATGCGAGTCTTACCCGCGGGGACGATCGGGACACTCAATTTGGCCGAGCCACTTGTTGCCACTATCTTGGCGGTAACCATTTTGAGTGAGTCGATTTCAGCCATTGGTGCGGCGGGGTGCGTCTTGATACTTCTTGCGCTATTCCTGTTGGGGCGATCGGCCGCGACCCAGGTATCAAACGTAGAGAGATCGGATGTAGTTACACCATGACGAGTGCAGATTTCCGAAGTGGGTTCGCGGCAATTGTTGGACGGCCAAACGCGGGAAAATCCACGTTGCTCAATGCAGCTATTGGGAGCAAAGTCGCCATTACCTCGGATCGTCCGCAAACTACCCGACGCGTGATTCGGGCAATTATCACCAGAGCTGATGGCCAACTAATTTTGGTTGATACTCCCGGGATCCACCGCCCTCGCACCCTGCTGGGTCAAAGACTCAATGATGAAGTGAAGGACACCTATTCCACGGTTGATGCCGTTGCGTTGTGTATTCCAGCCAATGAAAGCATTGGTCCCGGTGATCGATTCATTGCCTCGTCAATCGCCGGCTTGTCAAAAAGCATCAACTTCGCCTTGGTTACTAAGACCGATCTGGTGAATCCCGAGCAGCTCGTGAAACAACTTGTAGCGGTATCCAAGCTCGGTGAGGACGTCGGACTGACGTGGAACTCAATTATTCCGGTGTCCGCCAAAGCAGGCGACCAGGTCGACGTCGTGGTCAATGAATTGATGAAGGCTATGCCACCAGGCCCGCAGTTTTTCCCCGAAGACACCGTGAGCGATGAACCCGAAGAGATTTTTATTGCGGAGTTGATTCGTGAAGCTGCACTCAAAGGTGTACAAGACGAACTGCCACACTCGATTGCCGTGACCATCGAAGACATGTCACTGCGTGAAGATCGACCAGAGAATTTTCCTTTGACCGATATTTACGCAAATCTGTTCGTTGAACGCGATAGCCAAAAGGCGATTGTGATTGGCAAGGGTGGGTCACGACTGAAGCGAGTGGGAACCGAGTCCAGGCTCGAGATTGAAAAGTTTTTAGGAACCGCTGTCTTTCTAGACTTGCGGGTTAAAGTTGCCAAAGACTGGCAGCGCGATCCCAAGCAGTTACGTCGGCTCGGATTCTGATTCTGTTTCTGTTTCTGTGTGCTCGCGAATAATGGGCGTTGGCGTTCGCCGAAGACCCGTTCGCTCTTCAACTTCGTGGTGTAGCTCGTAGCGGTGCCCATAGGCCTCAATAACGGCAATCACGATTGCCACCAGCGGGATACCGACAATCGCGCCAACGGGGCCGAAAAGGGCAGCACCAACAAAAACTGAAGCCAGGGCAACACCCGAGTTGATGTTCATGGTGGCGGTCGAGATTCGTGGGGTGAATACGTAGTTTTCAATTTGCTGATAGACCGTGGCAAAGACGATGATCCACAAAATATCAATTGGCTGCTCAAACGCGGCAAAAAGGGCTGGCAGTGCGACCCCGATGTAGGTACCGATTGTGGGAATGAATTGACTGACCAAACCGGCGAAGATGCCCATGGGCAACCAGTACGGGATATCAATGAGAAAAAAGAAGGCAGTATGTGCCGCGGCGGACAGGGTTGCCAGGGCCAGTTTGGAGATCAGAAATCCGCCGGCTTTACGAACCGAGATTTCCCAGACATTGATGAACACAATCTGTCGGGTTTGGGGGAGCCAGCCAGCAATAAATCGCTTGATTCGTGGAGAGTCAGCCGCGAAGTAAAAACTGAATACCAAAATGGTCAGGAAACTAAAAGCAACGCCGAGGACGCTGAAGACGACTCCGAAGATCCCCCCAGCCAGGGAAGAGGCGATCGTGGTTATTTGTTCCGTTGTGAGGTTCAGGTTCGAGGTGATTTCCACCGGATCGATATTTGCATCGAAGGTTGAATTCAGCCAGCGAACCAAATCCAAGATTAGGTCCGGAATAGCAGCGATGAGTTCGGCGATCTGGGTCGCAAGCGCACCACCGAAGAGGGCGATGAATCCACCAATGAGAGCAACCCCTATTACGGCCACAATCGAAGTGGCAAGTCCTCGCCTCATGCCCCGATCGGCGAGACCGGTGACTATCGGGTCGATGGATATCGCCAGCAGCCAGGCGAGTAGCAGATTAAATAAAAAGCCGGCCAGCAATGAGAAGGACCAGGTCACCACCTGAAAAATCACAACACCGATCAGAACCAAAAGGATAGATTGCCGCAGGAAACTTGGTTCCAGTGCGATAAATGAAACGGTGCGCCTGGGGCGCACGGATTGATCTTGGGCAGGTGCTTCCTGATCAGACATGCGACTCCTGACTGGAAATATGACGCGGATATCCGGTGCGAAGCCGCCTAGAATGTAGTGTGCCAGTTTATCGCGATGAAGCCGTGGTGCTTCGTGCTCAAAAACTTGGCGAGTCTGACCGGATCGTCACTCTTTTGACGAGAAGCCACGGCCGAGTTCGAGCCGTCGCCCGCGGCGTTCGCAAAACATCAAGTCGAATCGGTGGGCGATTGGAACCATTTGCCCATGTTGACATTCAGTTGTACACCGGTAAGTCGCTGGAAAGCGTCACCCAGGTGGAGAGCATTGCCGCGATGGGAGGTCAACTCTCATCAGATTACGTTGCCTGGACCTCGGGAACGGCAATGCTGGAAACGGCGGAGCGGCTCACACCTCAGGAAGGTGAACCAGCGGTTCCACAATTTGCCCTGCTTGTTTCGGGGTTACGTTCACTCGCCGCAAAAGAACACGACCCGCGACTCATCTTGGACAGTTACCTTTTGCGCTCACTTGCTGTCGCTGGTTGGTCTCCCTCGTTTCATGACTGTGCCCAATGCGGGAGCGGCGGACCACATCGAGCGTTCGCAATTGCCGCCGGCGGGATCGTCTGTGCTGGGTGCCGACCTCCTGGTTCGGCCGCGCCCACACCGGAAACAATCGCATTACTGGGAGCGCTGCTCTCCGGTGAATGGGAGCGAGCCGACTCCAGTGATCAGCGTTCCCGAATGGAGGCGAGTGGTTTAATTGCGGCTTTCCTTGCATGGCATCTTGATCGAGGCTTGAAGTCACTGCCATTGGTTGACCGTAAAACAGTGGGGGGCGGGTCGTGAAAAGAACTTTCCCACCGCCTCCAGTTCATGTAAGTGGAGTGAAGCCGCCAGCATTGCCAAAGGATTTAATTCCCAAACACATTGCCTTAGTAATGGATGGCAATGGCCGTTGGGCCCAAGAGCGTGGGTTACCCAGAACCGCAGGACACGAGGCCGGCGAGGCAAGTCTGCTGGATTGTGTGCACGGTGCACTGGAACTGGGAGTGAGTTGGCTCTCGGCCTACGCATTCTCAACGGAGAATTGGCGCAGGTCCCCGGAGGAAGTGCGGTTCCTGATGGGATTCAACCGCGATGTTATCCGGCGGCGCCGTGACGAACTCAATGATCTCGGAGTGCGCATCCGCTGGGCGGGCCGCAGACCTAAATTGTGGCGAAGTGTGATTAAAGAACTTGAAGTAGCCGAGGTTCTCACCGCCAAGAACAACAGGTTAACTCTCACCATGTGCGTGAACTATGGTGGTAGAGCGGACATCACGGATGCCGTGCAGGCCCTTGCCGCCAAGGTTGCGGCGGGAGCGATTCAACCGAACAAAATCACCGAGCGGATGATTGAAGCGCACCTGGATGAACCCGACCTGCCGGATGTGGATCTGTTTGTACGCAGTTCGGGCGAACAGCGCATGAGTAACTTCTTGCTATGGCAGTCCGCCTACGCTGAGTTTGTTTTCCTGGACACCCTGTGGCCGGATTTTGACCGACGACAATTGTGGGAAGCATGTGAGATCTACGCCTCAAGAAATCGGCGCTACGGCGGAGCGATTTAACTGCAGTTAGGGCACAGCCCAATGATTTCCAATGTGTGGCTTACGTCGGTAAAACCGTGGGTTGTCGACACAGATTCGGCCCAACGTTCCACCGCCGGTCCTTCCACCTCAACGGTGAACCCGCATTTTCGGCAGACTAAATGATGATGATGTGCGTCACTGCACAGGCGGTACACGGATTCGCCATCTTCGCGCAGAATGACGTCGACATCTCCCGCCGCGCTAAGCGTCTGCAAAGTCCGGTAGACCGTTGCGAGGCCGACACTGTCACCCCGCTTCTTCACGTATTCATGGATCTCTTGGGTTGATCGAAAATCGTCCAATTCGGTCAAGGCCTCTGCGACCGCGGTGCGCTGCCTCGTCGTCCGAACTCCTACCGTTGCCATAGGAGAGACCTTAATGCGCGTGGTCGTCGAGGTGGTGTTCCGTGGGCAACATAAGGTCCGCGCCCTGATGGTCATGCAGGGACCCCAGCCCGTAAGCATTGATCAAATTCTCATTGGTCAGGACTTCCTCAGGTTTTCCAAAAGCCATGACTCGCCCGGCGGTCAGAATGACGTGGTCAGCGGCTCTGGCCTCCTCGAGATCGTGTGTGGTCAGGACAACCGAGCAACCCCGCGCCGGCTCTTCGTGAATGAGCGCGTCAATTGTTTTGGCGGAGTTAAGGTCCAAACCGGTAAGTGGTTCATCGAGCAAGAGAATCGCGTGATCTTGGGCGATTCCCTGGGCGACATACACCCGCTGCCGTTGCCCACCGGAAAGTTCAGTGAGATGCCGTTTGGCGAGATCTGTTATTTTCAACCGGTCCATGGCGGATGTGACAACTTCCTTGTCACCCTTGGTGAGGCGACCGAATAATCCCAACCGGGGATAGCGGGCCATCGCAACGGTCTCAGCCACGGTCAAAGGCGTGCCGGTAGGAACCGTTGTGTACTGCAAAACATAAGAAATTTGAGACTGACTGATCAACGGCGTGTTATCGAGCACGGTGAGTTTGCCGCTACTCACGGGGAGTAGACCTGCGATTGCATGTAACAGGGTTGACTTTCCGCTGCCATTAGGCCCAATAATCGCGGTAATTTTTCCTTGCGGAATAGTGAATTCTGAGGCAGAAATTGCGACGTGAGCTCCGCGGGTGATAACGACGTCGTGGCCGATGACAACATCAGGCATGGGAATTCACCTTCTCACTTTGGATTGCTCTCAACCGAGTAACGGTAAGGACGATGAAGAAAAGAATTACTGGAACGATTGCCATGGTGGCCGAACCCGCAGTATTGAGATGGTAACTCAGGGTGAGTCCAATCCAGACGGAGAAAACTGAAATGGCCGCCGCGGTGACCATCATGCGGGGAACGGTTCGGGAGACGAGAGCCGCGGTCGCTGGCGGACCAACGAGCAGACCGAAGACGAGCAATGTGCCTACCGACTGGAAACTACCAATGACCGCAGCGGCAATCAGGACCAGCAAGGCGGCGTGCGCCCGACCAGGATTCAACCCCCACAATTGTGCTTTGTCAGCGTTAAAGGACAAGGCAAGCAAAGGTCGATAAAATAAGGTTGTGACTGAGATCACAATAATTGCCAGGATCCCTTGGGTAAATAAGTCCTGGGCGCTCACCCCGAGGGCGTCGCCAAACAAGATGGTGGTGAGACTCCCGGAATAAGAATTAACCCGAGAAATAATGATCACGCCGAGAGCTAACATCCCGACAAAAAGTAAACCGATCGAAGTATCTTCACTTAACGCCGTTTGGCGGTTCACCAGCTCAATGGCGAACACCATGACAAGTGCCGCCACCGCCGCTCCGAGAAGTGGGTTGATGTCCAAGACCACGGCGGCTGCAATACCAGGGACAATTCCGTGGACAAAAGCATCGCCAAAGAAACTCATGCCGCGAAGAACCAACCACGTTCCCACGACCGCGGTCATGAGTCCTGCAAGGATCCCGCCCGTTAACGCTCGCTGTTGAAACCCGAGTGCAAACGGGTCAAGAAACCATTCCATAGAGTCAGCCTTGCAGACCCGCCGCAATCAACTGTGCATTGGTGCGCATCATGTCAATGTAGTTGGCTGCGGGTGAGCCTGGCTCCCCAAGGCTCTCGACGTAGAGCGGGGTTACCGTAATGTTCGACCCGGATTCAGCCGCCACAGCTTCAACTAGGGCGGTTGGTGATGCGCTGTTCGAAAAAATTGCGGTAATGCCTTCGGCTTTAATGGTCGCAACGAGAGCAGCCAGATCCGCTGAACTGGGTTCGGCCAGAGTGGTTCCGGCAGGTATCACGGTTCCGGCAATCTCGTACCCGTAGCCGGCGGCAAGATAACCCAACGCGTCATGGTCGGTGATCAGAATTCGCTTTTCGACAGGGACCGACTCCAAGATGGCGCGGACTTCGCTTTCCGCTGCTCGGATCTGGGTTGCCGTCGTCGCAGCGCACGTGGCGTAGGCCTCGTTGCCCGTTGTTTTGGTGAGTTCTGAACCAATGAGCTCGGCGGCGGTCGCCATGCGGTTCATGTCAAACCAGAAGTGTGGGTCTAACGATCCGTGATCGTGGCCTTTTTCGTCGGAGTGGCCTTTTTCGTCGGAGTGGCCTTCGTGGTCGGAGTGGCCCTCTTCGCCAGCGTGAACGTCTCCGTCTTCGTCTGCATGTGACGCCACGCCAAATTCGATCGGGTCAAGTAGGGGTGCAACCTCGAAGATATTGGCGCCGTCGTTGATCGCATTCGCCAACGAGTCGGTCAGTCCACTTTCAAAGCCGAGTCCATTTACTACCACCAAGTCCGCCTTGATCATGGACGCAATTTGATCCGAT
>Ga0209702_10003635_pt1 | contig 23914 bp, 17 predicted proteins | sample FRY01_FD_187210 | JGI IMG/M metagenome (GOLD analysis project Ga0209702, IMG submission 187210) | Freshwater microbial communities from Lake Fryxell liftoff mats and glacier meltwater in Antarctica - FRY-01 (SPAdes) (version 2) | ecosystem: Environmental > Aquatic > Freshwater > Ice > Glacier... | reverse complement strand
GAGCGTCTACACGTCTCCAGTTGATTTCATTGTTTTCATTCACAAACATTTCGTAGTCGCCCAACATTGGAGTGTTCATTCCAAATTCGCCATAAGCATCAGTCATTTGAACATCAACAAACTGGATACCAGCTTCAACATTTACGAAAGAGAATGTATTTTGAACACCTCTATTTGTATTGTTGCTTGCATCGTTGTTTCCTTCAAACTGTATTGCTGGTCCACATGTTGTTGTGTTACCTACTTGAACCGTATTTGCAGAGCAACGCGTTTCAATCGTCCAGTTGAAGCCTGTTGGGCTATTTCCTGGTAAAGTAACAGAACAAGTACCATTAGCACAAACCACAGCTGGATTACTGAACGTAAACACACCAGATGAAGAAACTGGATTGCGCTTAATTCTGTAACCAGAAAGAGCGCCATTGTTTGTAAACAAGTTGCCAGATGGCTGCGTCCAAGTCAATGTATAAGAATTTGGACCATTAAACGTACACGTCATGTCGTTCACCAAAGCACACTGATTTGCAAGTGTGAATGTTTGAGGAGCAGTTCTGTACCATTGGCTTTGATTGAAGAAGTTAGCATCACAACGGTACATTACTTGCGTAATATAGTCGTTACCAGAAGCCAATGCTCTTGTGTCACTGATGCTGTTGGTATTAGCGGTTGCGTGACCTGTAGATCCCACCAACTTGTAATAATAAGTGTACAATGCGGCATTCATATTGCTGTTGGTGAGTTGAATTTGTGTTCCGTTGCCTGCTGCCGCTGCAAGGTGAGGTGGAGCTATGGCGCGGCCTGATAGCACAAAAGCACCGATGCTTGCCAAATCGAAACCATCAATTTTGATCCAATATTGTGTGTTTGGTTGAAGTGAGTTTGAAGTCAAAGTTGAAGTTTGTGAGCCACCTGGTCCGCAGAATGCAGGATAGCCTACTCCATCAAAATCATCATTGCAAGCTAGTTGCGTGAAAACGCCGTCGCAATCTCCAGTGCTGCTCTCATAGAGATAAATTTTTGTATTCAAAGAAGTGCCTAAGTTATTGGTTGAAAGTTCAATTTCAAAAGGGGTAACTCCATTTAAAGCACACATTGGGGTAGTAAACGTGTATCAAACGGCTTGACTTAATTCGCCAGAGCAAGCTGAACCAAATTCATCCACATCAGCAGCTGAGTTATTCCCAACCTGATTGTTGCAAGTCATGTCGGAAAGGAAGGAATACGTGTTAAGTGATGTAGCTCCAGAGTTTGTAATTTCGGTGGCGTTACAAATTAATTCAGTATTTGGCTCTATGCCTCCTCCAATAGTTTGTCCAGAAATTGTAATGTCGTCCACTGCAAAAGAAGGGTCTGTGCCAATGTTATCGTTGTTATTTGCCCACCTGAAACCTATGCGAAATAGAGGATTGTCAAAAGTTGACAAGGGTAAGCTGATTGTGAATGCTTCCCAAAGCCCCTGATTTGATCCATCGCAAGCAACAGGGTTTCCAGAACCATCACAGCAAAATGTTTTAGGCATATCCACAAGTTGGGACCAAGTAGAACCATCAAAAATCCACAATGTGGCGTTGTCTGTTGTAGCTTGTCCTCCCTCTAAGTAATTAAAGGTCAGCACGATATTGTTATAACATGACCTATTAATGGTTGGTGAATCAGTCCTTTTGTCTGTCGCAGAACTTCCAAATGGAGATGCTCCAGCCAGATAGGATGCACCGACATCCACGATGATTCCAAGAAAATTTACTCCAATATGTAGAGATGAATTTGTTGTACCACAAACAGTTCCGCATTCTCCGCTATTCATTCCGCATTCGGCACCACTAATATACCATTGATTCGCGTGAACGGCATTTGTTCCAGTTGAATTAATGCTCCATGCGCCATTAATTCCAGTGTAGGTATTTGCTGCACAGTTGGATGCACAACTGTTATTGAAGTTTTCAGTCCAAATGGTTTGAGCATGAAGGTGATTGCTCACAAAATTGGTGATGGAAATTATACCAACCCATAGTTTCAAGAAGTAAAAAGATTTTTTTTCATGCTGTAGGAATCTTTATAAGTTTAATGCAGTAAATATATAATATTTTTTGATTTAAAGCTCTTCTACTAAAAAAGCCGACCTTTTCGAGCCGGCTTTAAAAAAAATAAAGGAAGATTTATTGCTTTACAATTCTATGAACCGTAGTTGCGCTATCTGTTGTAATTCGGACAAAGTAAACGCCGTTTTGCTCATTTTTTAGAGAAATTTGTTCTCCAGAAATGAGCTTAGATGTTTGAATTAATTTTCCTTGAGTGTCTATGATTTCGACGATTGCTGATGCTGCATTGAATTCAATAACCACCAATTCGTTAGTTGGATTTGGGTAAATCACAACATTATTTGTTGAATAATCTTCAATACTTACGTTTGCGATAGTGACACAATTTGAAGTGCTTTGACAGCCGTTTGCCCCTATTGCGATTACAGCGTAGCTTCCGATTTGAGTAACGTTAAAGGTTTGAGATGTTGCCCCTGCAATTGGCGTAAAATTAGGACAAGTAACCCATTGATAGCTTGCTGCAAAACCAGATGAGATGGTTTGGTTTCCATTGTTTATCGCCGATGCGGTATAGTTATTTATTGATAGATTTAGGGTTACAGTAGAATCGCATCCTGAGGCATTTTCTAACACTTGCACATATTGGCCTGATTCCGTGTATGTGGTGTTGTTCCATGTATAAGGACCGCAAGCATTTTGCTGCACCTGTGCAGAAGATGGCGCACCTCTGGTTACCACGACGTTGTCGCTTGCAGTGCAATTGGTTTCAGGGTCAAAAATAGTAAGTGTGTATGTGCTTTGACCGTTAGGCGGATTGACAAAAGGATTCAGCGTATTTGCCCCGCTCACAATGTTCGGTCCTGTCCAAGTGACATTGGCCGAAAATACACAAGCGTATGTTCTAAAAGTGTAATCAAAACTTGGAAAGGATTGAAAACCACCATTGGCGTAAAGAAAACCGCCAGAATAAGGATTGTTCGTTGACCCTGCAACACAAGTGGTGATATTTGTAGTTGTAAAAACGAGATAATAAAAGCTGCCAGGAACGAGAGTAACAGATGACCAAAAAACATCACCCATATTTGAGTTGTTTACCGTTGATGTTCCGGTTGCCAATTGCGTGCCACCAGCGTTTGGTAGGTTGGACCAAAGTGAAATAGTAAGACTTCCGTTAGCTGCGCTATCAAAAGTCAAACCTGCACCACAAGAGTTAGTTGCAACGGCCGTAAATTGTTGCGCAAGATCTCCTTGCGCGAAATTTGCCATGCACGTGTTGTTTGCGCTTTGGTTAATATCTAGCACAGGTTCAGAAGAGCCTAAACTAGACGAACCGCTAAGTTGAATAGACCCCAAAGCACAAGCTGAAAAATCGTCGCCTGCAAAAGCTGTACATTGAGCCATGGTGGTTGATGAAAATAGAGATGAAGCGCCGAGAACCATCAAAACCACAAGTTTATTTAGAAGATAATTTTTTTTCATTTGAGATATTTTAATTTACCAAAGTAAATTAAAATTTAGATGCACCTAGAACATATTTCACAAAAAAATGAAGTTTATCTAAAAAAGATTTATTGAGGGTCAATAAAACTCATAACTGTCAAACAACAAAATGGAAATAAACTGGGTATCGATTTGTTTTTTGAGCAAGGAGCTCACCATACCCGTTTTCGAATTGTAGATGACTTGAGTTTCTGCTGTATAATCCCCATTTCTGTGCATTTCGGAAGAGAGCAAGTTGCCTATTGGGTCGTAAGTGTAAGTAATGCGAAAACTAGTATTACCCATCACAGAACTGACCATACGTTTTTCTGCGATTAAGCCACGTTCGTTGTAGGTAAAATTTGTTTTACGTTGCCCAGAAGAAACGGCCATATTTTCTACAATTTCTGTAAGGTATCCTAAGTCGTTGTAGTAATAGAAGGTGAATTGAAACGGCATCCCGAAATTATTGAAATGTGTTTTTTTCTCTTGTTGTTCAAATTTCTCGTAGCTCATAGTTTCGTATGAAATGAGATATTTTTTATCGAGCACAAATTGCATAGGGTTTGCATTTTTGTTGATGTCTTTTCTGTATTCGACCCGAGTAATTCTGCCCTGAGCATTGTATTCATAGACCTCAGCATAATAGCCATTGGAGTCGTATTTTCGTTTTATCTTGAGTTTTCCATTTTCGCCGTATTCGTAATGATAGACTGAGGTGTCAATTCTATCAAGAAATTTGTAGGTTTCATGGTGCTGTGTCATCCTTCCTAAAGTATCAAATTCGCACCCATAAATGAGCCCAGATGGGCGTATACGGTCGTTAATTTTTTTAAACTGAAAACTGCCTTTGATTTTCTTTATTTTATTAGTTTTAATGTTTTCAATATTAAAGAAAGGCGACTCCAAGAAAGCATCACCTTCGCTGTTGTTGAGCATTTGCGCAGAAAGGGTATTGGGATTCCCTCCGATGCAGAGCAGCCCTAGAAAAGCAAAAGCGAGATATTTCTTTAATTTGTTCATTTCAAATTCCGAATACTTTTAAAAATTCAGCGGTTTCAATTTCTTTAGTTTTGTCTACAGCTCTTTTTTGAGTGATACCATAAACACTGCCTTTTACAAGCCCTTTAATTCTAAGCTTTATCGTTTTTTTTGAAGCTAATTTTAACAAGTTGCCAGAACCGGCTTTGATCAAATCAGTCAATTTAACGTCAATTTGAATGGGATAACTTTTTGATGAACGTTTATCTATAACCAAAGTTTTATTGAGTTTGGCTTGTCCCATTTCTTCATCACCAATAAAAACTGTAAGTTCAGAAGGTTTGATTTTTATCTTAAATTTGTTTGGGTTATTCAATTTTAGGTTGAATGAAAGTTGGATAATTCCCTCTTTTGACTCTGAAATCGTTGCGTTTTCGTATCCTTGATAATCAACATCGTCGTATTCAAAGCATGAACTGAAAAGAGACAGCCCTAGGCCAAGCAGGAGCAGCAAATTTATATTCATTCTATTTATGTTTAAGTTATTCGGCATAATAAGAGTAGAAATACGGAATAGTTTCAATGCCTTTGAAGAAGTTGAAAAGTCCGTAGTGTTCATTTGGCGAATGAATCGCATCGCTGTCTAAGCCAAAGCCTAAGAGAATAGTTTTTAACCCAAGTTCTTGTTCGAAAAGTGCAATGATTGGAATACTACCACCACTTCTCACGGGAATTGGTTTTTTGCCAAAAGTTTTTTCAATTGCTTTTGCAGCGGCCAAATAAGCTGGGAAATCGATTGGTGTGACAGCTGCTTCCCCTCCATGGTGGGGAGTCACTTTCACTTTTACGCTATCTGGCGCTGTGGCTTCAAAGTATTTAGTAAACAACGCTGTGATTTCTTCTGGGCTTTGATTGGGTACCAAGCGCATAGATATTTTGGCATAAGCTTTAGATGCGATCACAGTTTTCGCTCCTTGTCCAGTATAACCTCCCCAAATTCCATTCACGTCTAGCGTTGGTCTAATAGAGTTGCGTTCCATGGTGGAATAACCAGCTTCGCCATGTGTGTTTTTTATGTCGAGTGCGGCGCAATATTTCTCATGGCTAAAAGGGGCGCGAGCCATTTCATTGCGTTCTTCGCTACTGAGGTCAATAACTTTGTCATAAAACCCTGGAATACTGATGTGATTATTTTCGTCTTGCATTGAAGCAATCATTTGACAAAGAATATTAATAGGATTGGCAACTGCACCGCCGTAAAGTCCTGAATGTAAGTCGCGGTTAGGGCCAGTCACTTCAACTTCCACATAGCTTAATCCGCGCAGACCTGTAGTGATTGATGGCGTATCGTTTGCCAACATACCAGTATCAGAAACGAGAATGGCATCTGCCTTGAGTTTTTGGCGGTTATTTTTAACGTATATGCTTAGATTTGTGCTACCTACTTCCTCTTCACCTTCAATCATAAATTTGATATTGCACGGCAATTCTCCAGTTGCGTTCATTGCTTCGAAAGCAGCCACATGCATAAACATTTGACCTTTATCGTCGCAAGCACCTCTAGCAAAAATAGCGCCTGCAGGATGAATGTCAGTTTTTTTAATTATTGGTTCAAAAGCTGGTGAATCCCACAATTCCAATGGGTCGGCAGGTTGCACGTCATAATGTCCATATACCAAAACTGTAGGCAGAGCAGGGTCGATTATTTTTTCACCGTAAACTATAGGGTATCCTTGAGTTTGACAAATTTCAACAGAATCTGCTCCGGCATTTTTCAGTGCATTGGCAATCCAAGAAGCGCATGCATGAACATCATCTTTGTAGGCTGGGTCTGCAGAAATCGAAGGGATACGTAGCAAAGCAAACAGATCGTCTAAAAATTTTTGTTTGTTGTCCGAGATATATTGTTGCGTCTGATTCATGCGGATAGTTATTTGGCCACAAATTTAGTGAAATGAATGAATTATTAACAAGTATTTTATATCCGAAGTTTTGAAAATAATGTTGTTTTTCAGTAAATAAATAGTTCTATGCAACTTTTTAAAAAAGTGTTTCGTCAAGGATTTGTGACTTGTTTGCACATTCAAATTTTCATTTCAGTAAATTTGCTTAATTTTGTAGCACTTTCAAACTAAACATTATGCGTTTTAAAAAGATTATTTTCTCCTTAAGTTCATTGTTGATGCTTGGTTCTGCCACAGCTCAGCTTACAGTAACCGGGGGCCAGACAGTGGTAGATTTGGTAACTGATGTTCTTGTGGGCGGTGGTTTGCAAATTTCAAACATTACATACAACGGCAGTGGGCCAAATGCTCAAATCGTACAAGCAGGGGTTCAGTTTTTCGAAAATAATGGTACAATTTTCCCTTTTAATTCTGGGATAATTTTGCGGACGGACAATGCTCCGTCTGTAGCGGGTGATCCAGATTTAAATGCACTCTCTTCTCCATTTCAGGTAACGAATGGTTCGATTGTGGAGTTTGATTTTGTTGCGAGTGGCGATACGATGAACTTCCAGTACATTTTTGCGTCATCTGAGTACACGAGTTTTACGTGTAGTTCATTTAACGATGCATTTGGATTTTTCCTTTCAGGTCCTGGCATCACTGGTCCTTACACGAATGGCGCTATTAATCTTGCGACTATTCCCGGAACGAACACGCCTGTAGCTATTAACACAGTAAACAGCGGATTTCCTGCTAATAATCCAACTTGTTTTTTGGCTAATCCAAACTACATGACAGATAATATCTATTTCACTTTATCATACAATTCGATAATGACTCCAATTGGTGGTGATTACAACGGTGCAACTATTGCAATGATTGCTGCCTCTGGTTTGGTTTGTGATGAAACATACCACATCAAATTGGGTATTGCGAACGTGGGTGATGGTGCTTTGCAATCGGCAGTTTTCTTGGAAGCAGAGTCTTTCCAAGTTTTTGGTTATGATATCGTTGTACAGCCAAGTATTGAAGGACCGATGACAGACAGTTTGATGGCTGAAAATTGTGTAAGTGCAACTTTGATGGTTGTTCGCGGCTCAGGTGACGGAAATGACACGCTTGAGACATGCATTCCAGTTACTTGGGAAGGCACTTTAGATCCTTGGACAGATTTGGAATCTTGGGATGACACGATTTGTTTCCCTCCGGGAGTTGATACAATATATATCGATTTCACACCTATCCAAGACAATTTGACAGAAGCCAATGAATGGATAACAATCACTTTAATTTCTGTGAATGCATGTGGTATTGAAACGCCAACGGAAATAACACTTTATGTAACTGATGCGTATGACTTCACCTTTAATTTAACTCCCGACCAAACGGTACTATGTTTAACTACTACGGCAGACGCAGAGGTAACGGGTATTACGGGAAGTTTACCACCCTATACTTATCAATGGAACCTCAATGGAAATCCTCTGCCGGGTTCAATAACTAGCTCTATAACGATGGCGCCTGGCACATTTCCACAACAGGTTATTCCATATTCAGTTACGGTTACGGACTTTTGTGGCACACAGGTTACTCAGAATGTAAATTTAATTGTTAACCAAACTTTGGATGTCAATCCGAATTCTGGTCCAACGGATTGTGGCTTGGCAACCGGATTTGTTCAGTTCCCTGTTGTAGGGCAAACAGGAACGGTAGCTTATCAATTGACAGGAGCCGGGATAGGCGGAACACTTACTCAGAACGTTGAGCAGAACTTGACTTCGGGTTGGTACTACATCACAGCGACTGATGCGGTTTGCTCGGTGTCCGACTCTGTTTTTGTTGACATTTTGGATCCACCTGTTGCCAATTTAACAGCCTCACCAATTTCTGGATTTTCTCCATTCACTACTACGTTTGTAAATTTGAGTGAAAATGGTGATTCATATTGGTGGGATTTTGGAAACGGACAAACGACATCATTAACCAATACTTCAAGTCAAACGCAGACTTACGAAGGCGAAGGACCACTTGACATTACTGTTTGTGTGGCTGCTATTCAGGAAGGTTGTCAGGATACGGCATGTATCATAGTTACTATTTTGCAATACATTCCACCACCATACGTTGAAACACCGAACGTGTTCTCACCAAACGGTGACAACAGCAATGATGTATGGCAGTTTACAGTTATCAACAATGTTGAGGAGGTTGAAATAACCATCGTGAATCGTTGGGGTAATGTGGTTTATGAACAAACGGCCACGTTGCCTTCCTGGGACGGAAAAATAGAAAATGGAAATGCTGCTGCTGAGGGAGTTTACTTCTTTCGATATGCTGCAAAAGGATTAGATGGAAGCACTATTGACGGTCACGGCTATTTCCATTTGATTAGACAATAGAATTTAATAGAGTTTTGAAAAGGTCAGATTTCGGTCTGGCCTTTTTTTGTTTTTATGCAAGAGCTTTTGAAGTGGGACTTAAGTGGTTAGTGCTTTGAAGAAATGACAAAAAATTAATGTAATTTTGCCTAAATGTTATCAAAAGATGAAGTAATATCAAACTCTAGAAGTGCTGCTGCGCTAAGTTTTGCTATTTACCTAAGATTTGTACTCTTTTGGATTTTACTTTTTACAGCTCAGCGTTTCTTATTCAATTTACACTATTTGAGTCGTTTTCGTTCGGAGCAATTTTCTGAATATTTCAGAGCGTATTATCATGGATTTCGATTGGATATGGCAATGATTGGCTATCTTACCTTGGGAATTTTGCCATTTTATTTGCTTTGGGCAATGACTAAAGATCGCTGGAAATTGATTTTTAACCGTGTGATGTTAGTTGCGTTGCTGCTCTTGGTATTATTTTCGACTTTAATTCATTGTGGTGAATTGGTAGCCTATGATGAGTGGAACCACAAACTTACGACGCGAGTTTTCACGCATTTAGGCAATCCGGATGAGGTTTTCCGCACGGCAACTTGGGGTAATTATTTCTATTTCTTTTCATATGCATTGATTCAGTTTATTTTCGCTTTGTTGCTTACAAAACTGATCTTCGGGCCAGTGTTTCGTGCGTCTGAAAGGCTCAATCCAAGAGTAATATGGTCGGCACTTACATTTTTTGTTCTGGTGCCCATTTCGCTCCTCTTAGCTAGGGGAGGATGGCAGCAAATTCCGATTAACATCAACGCGGCCATGTTTTCGTCATCACCGATAGTGAACGATATGAGCACCAATTCCACCTATTATTTTTTACATAGTTTGAATAGCTATTCGAAAGAGGATTTGGAAAAATATTTGGGTGGAGTCGAGGTTTCTAAATCCGCCATTTATTTTATGTCGTTAGAAAACAAGTGCGACACGTTTGATTATTTTTTGGATACCATCAGACCAAATTTGGTTTTTGTTGTTTTGGAGAGTTGGGTAGCAGGCGCAATTAGTCATTCTGGTGAGGTAAAGGGAACGACTCCAAATTTCGATCAAATGATTTCTGAAGGCTTGTATTTTTCGAGAATGTACGCAACAGCGGGCACTTCGGAAATTGGCAATGCGTCTATTTTCAGTGGTTATCCGGGCTTACCCCAAGTATCGTTGACATTGCATCAAGATAAGAGTCGTAAAATACCTGCACTGAATCAAACCTTGAAAGATTATGGATATACCTCGTCTTATTTATTTGGTGGTGATTTGAAATATGGAAATATCGGCGCTTATTTTTTAGACCATAATTTCGATAAAATTAAAGACGAGTCTAATTTTTCGCACATTACTAAGCGCGGGAAATTGAATATTTATGACACCGATTTATTGGAAGCATTTATAAAAGAGGTTGATCAAAAAAAGGCGCCATTTATTTCTGTTGTTTTTACAGGAAGCACACATTCTCCATGGGATATACCTAAAGAGTGGCAAGATTTTTATTCAGGAGAAGAAGCTGGTATTATGAACACCATTCACTATGCTGATCATGCATTGGGATTGTTTATTCAAAAAGCAAAAGAAAGGCCTTGGTATAACAACACCTTATTTGTGTTTGTGGCCGATCATGGCCGCACTTACCCAGGCAATTCCTTGCACCATGCATCGTCGTTTTTTAGAATTCCCTTGTTATTTTGGGGTCCTGCGTTAAAGGAAGAGTTCAGGGGTCAGGAAATTGATCGCATTGGTTCGCAGACAGATATCGTTACCACTATTTTGAGTCAGATGCAAATTTCATCAGAGGCGTATTCTTTTAGCAGAAATTTGATGTGTCCAAATTTGGAACAGTTTGCCATCTACACGAGTTCATTGGGTTATGGTAAAATAACGCCTGAGGGAGATTTCTTTTACAATATGCTTTTGGGTCAATTTTCAAGCACATCTTTTGAAAGTATTGATTTGGAAAAGGAGCATCAAAAAGCACAGATGTATTTGCGCACAGTTTGGGAGCGATTTAAAGCTTTGTGATGTTTGTCACGAGAAAAAACGCAAAAAACACTTCTTTTAGGCCGCTAAAATAAAACTTAAGGTTTTTGAAGGTGCTATTTCGTATGTTTGTAGAGCAATGATTAATCTATTAAAATTATTTAGAATGAAGAAAATGTTTTTAAGTGTGACTGTGTTCACATTGTATGTATTTTCATCTTGGGCTCAAAAAGTTGAATTCGAGGAATACAAATTGGAGAATGGCATGCATGTAATCTTGTATCAAGACAATGCAGTACCTGTAGTAAAAGTAGAGGTTATGTATGGTGTTGGGTCGAAGGACGACCCAAAAAACAAGACTGGGTTTGCCCATTTCTTTGAACATTTGTTGTTTGAGGGAACGGCCAACATCGAGCGCGGTGAATGGTTTAAAATTGTTTCTGCAAACGGTGGACGAAACAATGCCTACACGACATATGATTTGACTACTTATTTTGAGATTTTCCCATCGAATCAGTTGCAATTAGGTTTGTGGATGGAGTCTGAGCGATTGTTGCACCCTGTAATCAACCAAATTGGCGTTGAAACACAAAACGGAGTGATTAAAGAAGAGCGTCGTCAAACACAGGACAATCGTCCTTATGGAAATTTAATTTCTGAAGTAACGCGACATTTGTTTCCTGGCACGGGTTATCACCATTCAATTATTGGGAGCATAGAGGATTTAGACAACGCAACCTTGGAAGATTTCAAGAATTTCCACAAGACCTATTACATGCCAAACAATGCGGTTTTGGTGGTGGCTGGAGATTTCAAGAGGGACCAAGCCAAGCAATGGATTAAAGAATATTTTGGTTCAATACCTGTAGGTGAGTCGATTATGCGAGCGCCTTTTGTTTCTCAGCCAATAACAGGTCAAATCGATGCTTCTTTTTTTGATGCCAATATTCAGACTCCGATGATGGTTTTGGCTTATAAAACTCCAGCGGTTCATTCGCGTGATGCTTTAGTTTTAGATTTCATTTCTTCTATTTTGAGTGATGGAAAGAGTTCTAGATTGTCAAAAAAGATGGTTGATGAGAAGAAGATGGCCTTGTTTATTGGGGCTTTCAATTTTGCTTTAAAGAACAGTGGCATGTATTTGATTTATGGTCTTCCGATGGGGGAAGCAACTCTAGATGATTTGGCTCGTGAGGTAGATGAAGAAATTAAAAAATTACAAACAGAACTAATTTCGGACCGTGAATATCAGAAGTTGATGAACCAATATGAGAATAGTTTCGTTCAGTCGAACTCGACGCCTGAGGGTATTGCTACAACTTTAGCGACGAATTACACGATGCATGGTGACGCGAGCAGAATCAATACGGAATTGGGTTTTTATCGCTCAATCACTACAGAGGACATTCGTGAAGTTGCGCGTAAATATTTGAATCCGAATCAGCGATTATTTTTGCGTTATATGCCAGAACCTGAGGCAACTGTGGTTGAAGGGGTAGATCCGACGCCAATAGCTGCGCCAAGCGAAAAGCCGAAAGTTAAGAAAAAGAAAAAAGTTAAAAAAGAAAAAAAGCAGAAGTAAGGGAGCAATAAAATTGCAGAACTACTTAAAAGTTTTTTGAAACAAGAAAAATAAAATAATGAAAGCACTCAGCATATTATTAGGAACACTATTTGTTATGATGCCTTATTTAAATCAGGCGCAAATAGACCGCAGTCAACGCCCTAAGCCAGGGCCAGCACCAAAAGTGAGTATAGGCAAACCACAGACATTTGTATTGCCGAACGGTCTTAAGGTTTTGGTAGTAGAAGACAACAAGCTACCACGTGTGAGCATCAACATGACGATGGATAACGATCCATATTTGTTGGGAGAAAAAGCAGGATTAGATCAAATAACGGGCGCCATGTTGGGCAAAGGTTCGTCAAAAACGTCCAAAGATGTATTTGAAGAAGAAATTGATTTCATGGGTGCATCGTTAGAGTTGTATGAGTCAGGAGCTTTTGCTTCTGGTTTGTCGCGCTACTTTGATCGTTTGTTAAGTATGATGGCAGAAGCAGCTTTGATGCCAAACTTTACTCAAGAAGAATTAGACAAAGAGCGTAACAAGGCCATTGAATCATTGAAAAGCGAGGAAAAAAGTGCGGGTTCGATAGCTGATCGCGTGCGCAGCGTTTTGGTTTTTGGTCGCAATCATCCTTTTGGAGAATATGTTAGCGAGGAGAGTTTGAATCGCATCACATTAGATGATATCAAAAAGTACTACGAGCAGTATTTTGTGCCAGGAAAAGCCTATATGGTGATTATGGGAGATGTGAAATTTGCCGATGTAAAAGAAAAAGTAACTGGTTATTTCTCCATTTGGAAAAAAGCTATGCCACCATCAGCAACTTTTGCGGATCCTCTGAATGTGAGCGCAACACAAATCAATTTTGTAGATGTGCCCAATGCTGTTCAGGCGGAGGTATCTTTTGTGAATTCGTTAAAACTACCGATGACACATCCAGATTATTTTGCTGTGTTGATTGCCAACGAAATTGTTGGAGGAAGTTTTGAAAGCTACTTAAACAAAACTTTACGCGAGGAGAAAGCATGGACATACGGTGCAAGATCGAGTTTAAATGCCAGTAAATACGTAACAACTTTTAGGGCGGGTGCTCCTCTGAAACAAGCAGTGTTGGATAGTGCTGTTTTAGAAATTGTGAAACAAATCAATCGCATTAGAAATGAATTTGTTACTCCAGATGATTTAGAATTGGCAAAGGCAACGTTTATTGGCGATTTTATTCGCGAATCGGCTAAGCCAAGAAGCATCTCATCTTTTGCTTTGCGTATAGAAACGCAAGGATTGCCAGCAGATTTTTATGAAAAATATTTAGAAAACATCAGCAAAGTGACTATAGAAGATGTAAAACGTGTGTCTATGAAGTATTTTATGACTGACAATGCGCGCATCGTGATTGCGGCCAAGGCAAGCGAAGTGATGGATAAAATTGAAGCTATTGGATTGCCCGTATTTTACTTTGATAAATTTGGTAATCCAGTTGGAAAACCAGTAGCAGCAACAATTGAAGCAGGAGTATCAGTTCAATCTGTTTTGAACAATTACTTCCGAGCAGTTGGCGGCATGGAAAAGGTGAAATCCATTCAAACCATAAAGTGTTCAGGAGTAACATCATTAGAAGGAGCTCCGGTTGAAATAAGTGTTTTAATGGCCAACAGTATAGGTCATTCTTTGATGGAAATGAAGATGGGCTCGATGTCTTTGATTAAGCAAGTAATTACGCCAAAGATGGGTTACCTGACTCAACAGGGTCAACGTCAGGTGATTGAAGGTGAGGAACTGGCAGAGGCACAAGGCAATGCATATCCATTCGAAGAATTACAATTGCTTTCTAGAACAACTGTTGTTTTGGTTGGAATTGAGAAAGTGGAGGATGTAGATTGTTATGTTTTACAAGACGGTAAAAAGAAATACTATTACAATGTGAAATCTGGTTTAAAATTGGCAGAATCTACCGACTATGAAAGAGATGGTCAAAAAGGAACTTCATTCACCTATTACCGCGATTATCGCATGGTGGGTGGCGTAATGCTTCCATTCAATATTATTCAAGATATTGGCATTGAATTGAATATCAAATTTTCGGAGATACTGGTAAACGAGGGTATTTCATCAGCGGATTTTGAATAGTTCTGAGCTTCTATAGGAATTGTATATTTCATTAGAAGTTCAGGTTATTAAATTGTAAAGAAGGGTGCGTTTTACGTGCCCTTCTTGTGTTTATACCTAGATTATCTTTATTTTTGTTGCACTTCATTCAAAGGTCTTTTTAAAAAGGTTTGAAAAGTGAATTACGAAGCTTTTTTGCGAAGGGCTAGTGAGTAACTTATAGAACGCTGGATAAAGGTAAGTTAAGGTCCTCATCAGGAGTAATAAAAATAAATTAATAGCGAATAAATTATTTAAGATGAAACAATATTTCAATCCGTGGCACCATGTAAGTCCGGGAGACAACATTCCTGAGACAGTGAATGGCATTATTGAGATACCAAAAGGTTCGCGCGCCAAGTATGAACTAGATAAGGCAAGTGGGATTTTGAAGCTCGATCGTGTTTTGTACTCCTCAGTATATTATCCTGCTAATTATGGGTTTATACCACAAACCTATTGCGACGACAAGGATCCCTTAGATATCTTGGTGATTTCGCAAATCGATGTGGTACCTATGTGTATGGTTGAAGCCAAAGTAATTGGTGTGATGCGCATGTTGGATGGTGGCGAGGCCGACGATAAACTCATTGCTGTGGCTGCTGGTGACCCAAGTGTGAATCACTTTAATGATATCTCTGAATTGCCAGATCACTTCATTTCTGAAATGCGCAATTTCTTTGAAGATTACAAAAAGCTAGAAAACAAAACCGTTGTTGTAGAAGATTTTTTAGGCCGCAACGATGCCCATAGAATTCTTCTAGAGAGTTTGGTGCTGTATAAAGAGTTGATTGCTAAGAATAACTTTTAGCTCTACCTTATTGCCTGCTTTCAAGAAATAGTTTGTTTCGTTTCTTGTCGAGGAACAATTGATTTATGCAGTAAATACTCAGAGTTATCAAACTTGGTTGGCTGAACTGACAAAATGAATTCATTAATATGATGTTTGTCATTTTTCACAAAGAACAGAGCATTTACTTTTGTGTCCATGTTTCTCCACCACGACTTGATATCAAAATATAACGTACCTGGACCGCGCTATACGTCTTACCCTACGGTGCCGCATTGGAGCAATATGCCTACGGAAAATGAGTGGTTTAGTTCTGTTGCGCAGCGTTTTGACGAGACCAATAAAAGTGAGGGCATAAGTGTCTACATACATTTACCGTTCTGTGAAAGTTTATGCACTTATTGTGGTTGCAACACAAGAATCACTAAAAACCATTCAGTTGAAGAACCTTATGTAGATGCTCTTTTGAAAGAGTGGGAGATGTACCGCAGTCGTTTTTCATCCAAACCCAATGTGAGAGAAATTCATTTGGGAGGTGGAACACCTACTTTTTTTTCTGCGAAAAATTTACAACGTCTGTTGAATGGAATATTAGAGCATGTTGAGAAATCGGTTGATTTTGAATTCAGTTTTGAAGCCCATCCTGCTAACACTTCACTCGAGCATTTACAAACACTTTACGACATTGGTTTTACGCGATTGAGTTTGGGCGTACAGGATTTTGACGAGAAAGTACAAAAAGCAATCAACCGCCACCAAACTGTGGAGGACGTAGCTCGAGTGATGGCGCAATCCATAGCTATTGGCTACGATTCTATAAATATAGACATTATCTATGGTTTGCCTTTTCAAACATCAGAGAGCATCCAGCGCACAATAGACAAAATTGTAGCCTTGAAGCCAGAACGGATAGCTTATTATAGCTACGCTCATGTGCCATGGCTTAAGCCAGGTCAGCGCGGCTTCACTGATATGGATTTACCCACAGATACTTACAAACGGTCTCTATATGAATTGGGTAAGGAACTGCTCATCAATGCGAATTATGTGGAAGTAGGCATGGATCATTTTGCCTTACGTGAAGATGAATTATATCGCTCGCTCATCAAACAAACATTACATCGAAATTTTATGGGATATACCACCCGAAAATCTGAATTGCTTATCGGTTTGGGCGTGTCATCCATAAGCGATTCATGGGATATGTTTGCTCAAAACGTGAAAACGCTGCCTGAATATTACAAACTTTTGGAAGAGAATAAACTGCCAATTTTTAAAGGACATATTTTAAGTAATGAAGATTTGCTGGTGCGCAAATTGATTCTTGATTTGATGTGCCATTTTTCAACTTCAATCGAAGAATACAAAAAATATGACCTGCATTATGCCATATTTAAATCAAAAATAAAACCCTTGCTCGAAGATGGAATTGTAAAAATCATTGACAACCAATTATATATAACCGAGCTTGGCAAGCCCTTTGTTCGAAATGTTTGTATGACTTTAGATTCTTATTTGGATGGTTATGTTGATAATTCTCAGCGCTTTAGCTCGACGGTTTGATTTTATCCTGATGATGTACAAAATTATGCTATCCTTGAACTTTGCGCAACTCTACGGCCTACTTCTCGGACGTAAAAATCACGAAGTAGACCATAAATTTAAACCCCAATTGAGAAGCCTAGTTTATCATTTATGAGTGAACAAAGCACAAATATTGAAACCTGTTATCACTGTGGTACTGAATGTGGCAAGCGACCTATTGTCAAGGATGAAAAGGCCTTTTGTTGCACTGGATGTTGCACCGTTTATTCAATTCTTTCTGAGAATGGGATGACGAGTTATTATCAACTCAACAAAGCGCCGGGAAAAAGACCAGAAGTCAGCGACTCCAAATATGCGTTTTTAGACAACGAAGATATCGCTAAGGAGCTCATTTCCTTTCAAGAAGGTCGCCTCACGGGTATGCATACATTTATGCCTAATATGCATTGCTCATCTTGTATTTGGCTCTTGGAAAATTTACACAAATTGGAGCCTGGAGTGAAGTCTTCTCAGGTCAATTTTTCAAAACGAGAGGCACACATTATTTTTGAACACGAGCAAATTTCCATCCGCAGGATGGCTGAGTTTTTAGACGCATTGGGCTATCCACCGGTGATTGGCAGGAATACAGAAAAGTCTAAAAAAGTAATCAATCGCCGCTTTATTATGCAGTTGGGTGTGGCGTTTTTCTGTTTTGGCAACATCATGTTGTTTTCATTCCCAGAATATTTCACGGTTGATGAGACCTACGCTGAATTCAGAAATTTCTTCGCTTATCTGATTTTTGCTTTTTCCGTTCCCGTTCTTCTTTTTTCTGCCCGCGATTATTTAATTTCGGGTTTCAAAGCGATTAAAACGAGAGTTCTCAACCTAGATGTTCCGATTAGTTTGGGTATTTTGGTGCTCTATGCCAAAAGTGTTTCTGATATTTTTATGGGAGAAGGTCCGGGTTATATGGATTCATTTGCGGGTTTTATATTGTTTCTTCTGCTGGGCAAATGGTTCCAACACCGCACCCACGATGCTATGAGTTTTGAACGGGATTATAAATCGTATTTCCCTCTTGCGGTGAAACGTATTAGCGGTGCTAAAGAAGAAATTGTTCAAATAGAAAACGTTATGCCTGATGACCGTTTGTTGATTCACAATGGCGAAATTTTACCAGCTGATGCCATCTTGCAATCGGATAGTGCTCAAGTAGATTATAGTTTTGTGACTGGCGAATCAGATTTGGTCAGTAAGAAAAACGGTGATTTGCTTTATGCGGGCGGAAAACTTGCAGGACGAGCTGTTGAAGTGATTGTGAAAGCAGCAGTAAAGCGGAGTTACCTCACTAGTTTGTGGAACAACCAAGTATTTGAAAGAGAGAAATCGGGGTTGTCGAAAATTCAAGATACGCTGTCAAGATATTTTTTGGTCGCTATTACCGCACTTATAGGTGGGTTTTGGTTGTTTTTTGACCCTTCGATGTTTATTCCTGTTGTTACAGCTGTGCTAATTGTAGCTTGTCCCTGCGCTTTGTCCATTTCCTATCCATTTGCATTTGGGATGATATTGCGTTCCATAGGTAGAAACGGTTTGTATCTTAAAAACACTCGAGTAATTGAAAATCTGGATGAAATTACGGATATTGCTTTTGATAAAACAGGAACGCTCACAGTGGGTAGCTCAAAAGAGGTGAATTATATCGGAGAAGAGTTGTCAACCTTGCAAATACAATTTTTGGAGGCAGCCACTCGTAGTTCTACCCATCCGATGAGCGTGAACATTCGTGAGTTTTTGCGGGAAAATCATGACATTGTAAATTCAGATTCTCTACATTTCGAGGAACACCACGGACTTGGTTTGATTGTAAATGATGGCAAAAATGAATTGAAATTGGGGTCTTACCGCTTCCATGACGTAGCCAAAATCGACGATGAAACGAGCTCTTTTGTCTCTTGGAATGGAAAGGTTTTGGGTCGCTTTTTTGTAAAACAAGAATTCCGTATGGGTATTGAGAACTTGGTTTCTGCGTTGCGCAATCAATGTTATCGGCTGCATGTAATTACGGGCGATAATGAGCGTTCGCGAGAAGATTTAGAACATTTGTTTCAAGGCAGAGCTCAATTGAACTTTCATCAATCGCCCTTAGATAAGTTGCAATATATCGAAAACTTGCAAAGCCAAGGTGCTAAAGTGCTTATGTTTGGCGACGGCTTAAACGATGCAGGTGCCTTGCATCAAAGTGATGTTGGCATTTCTGTATCAGACAATGTGTATCAATTCTCTCCAGCGTGCGATGGCATCCTCGATGCGGCGCACTTTAATGACATTCCTCCGATTTTAACACTGTCAAAGTACGGTAAAAAGTCGTTGAGGGTGAATTTTATTTTTTCATTGCTCTATAACATTATTGGATTAAGTTTTGCCGCTACAGGGTTCATGAGTCCTTTGGTAGCAGCTATTCTGATGCCTTTGAGTTCGGTAACTGTTGCGGTTTTAAGCTTTTCACAGATTAATTTCAAGAGCAAGAAGTTGGGTTTATTGCGGGCGCAGTTGTAGGCTAAATCAATCATTAGACAAGCTTTTTTCAGTTCTAATGAACATGACCATTAAAGTGTGCGTTTCGATTGTGATGGAATGGGTTTAGAATATTCTTGCGGCTCAAATTCGATGTACGGAGAAAAAATCTTGTAATCGCCGCGAATATGCGGCAAATAGAAGGTTTAAAGTTAGCTGCTATTTTATATGATCCTCAAACTAGTTTAAGCATTATTTTTTCTGAGTACAGCTATAAAATTGTTCAAATGGTTTTTTTAATTTTTAGTTTGAAAGTCAACTATTTAAGTGTTTTAGTCGAATTTGTTTTATTTATTCATTATTCAGTGCAAACTTTTTTAAAATTTAACTGTTATAAAGTTTAATTTTAATGAGTTAACAAAGATATGGAACATTTGAAAATTGCTAGCGACAACTAAAAACAGCGAAGTACCTAAAAGAAGTCCTAAAAAGCAAAGGTTTATTTTTTATGACCGTTTGTTGCTTAAAATATTAATTGAGACCCCCGAAAATGGAAAACTAATTTTTGAAACATTGTTCAAAAAAGCACCTATTATTAAGGTTTCAAGCTTTTTAAGAGAAAAGACAAACTTATTAGAAGAAATAATGATTTTTTCTAAATTACCAAAACGCTTGTTTACAAAAACTGCTTTTAAAGATGTTTACCAACAAATTAAAACTCTGCCCATTTTAATTTTGCCTTTCGTATTTACACTTGTTACCCTACTTTTATCGTACATAAATTTAGAGGCAGTCTTTTGGGGGCTTTTAGCCATCGGGTTTTTATCCGTTGGCCTTTCGCATTGCGCTTTGGATCACCTTACTTCCAAAACAATTGTAAAAAAAAAACAATTCCTTTATTTTATATTAAGTTACTTGTTGAAAGGTGCTCTTTTAGGTTTAGTTTGGGTGTTTTTTCCAGATGCCGCATTAATTATTTTTATAGCCTATTCCGCATGGCATTTTGGACAAGCAGATTTTAAAGAATGGCGCTTGAAACAAGGATTGCGATCATTTATTTGGGGCCTTATTGTTTTATTAACCATTTTATTCTTTCATTCTAACGAATTAAATCAGATACTTCAACAAATCCCAAACTTGCAATCTGTAAATTTTTTAAAAACAATGTCTGAAAAAAACTTATTTGCATTACAAATTTGCATTATTATTTCAGGCGTTGTAACTGCCGTTTTTAATCGATCCAAATATATTTTATTTACACTCATTTATCTTCTTCTTTCTGGCATGTTGCCATTATTGGTTTCGTTTGGAATATATTTTATTGGCCAGCACAGCATTCACGGATGGCGCCACCTTACCAGTGGGTTAAATGAAAGTAGTTCCCGTTTATGGTTGAAATCTTTGCCATTTAACATTGGCGGAGCGTTTATTATTACATATTTTCTACTTTTTTCAGGACCTAATTCAACCGGATTTTTTTGTATTATTTTAGCCTGCATGAGCCTTCCCCATGTATTAAGTATGCACCTTTTTTATAAAAAAATAATTTATTGATGAACACATTTATAAAAAACAACCTGAGCAACAAACCAATTTACCCATGAAAAAAATATTTACTCGTTTTATATCTGAAGAATTTAGAGAAAAAACTGAACGTATAGTTATAGGCATAGCCATAGCAAGTTTTGTAGTGCATTTGTTGGTTATTTTTTTAGAAAGTCAAAATATTATTCATATTTCGTCGAAGCTAACAAAAAGCCCGATATCTGCTATTTATACCCCCTTTTCATTTATTCTAATTTACGAGGTATTTTTATTGGTATTTTATTTACCCAAGTCCATCTCCATATACATTGGCAAGCAATACGAAATTATTACTTTAATTGTAATACGCAGAATTTTTAAAGATATTGGCAACATTGAAATGTCCACGAGCTGGTTTAAGTTAGAAAACGACCTTCAATTTACTTATGATGTTTTAACCACTTTAATTTTGTTTTTCTTAATTTATCTTTTTTATAAAAAAATAGAAAAAATAGGCATCGATGAAAAAGTAAATAAAATTTATAAAGATGCAAGTATTTATAAATTCATTCAATTAAAGAAAGGTATTGCTATGGTTCTAATACCTATATTAGCTATACTTGCTGTGTTTTCGTTTACCAATTGGATTGTTAGTTCTGCTCACAATCATTGGAATAATATTGCTTCTCTTAAAAATATTAATAACATATTTTTCGAAGATTTTTTTATGCTATTAATTATTATAGATGTGATATTGCTTTTGTTTTCTTTTTTTTATTCGGACAGTTTTTATAAAATCATTCGCAACTCTGGTTTTATGATTTCCACTATTTTAATAAAATTATCATTTTCTGTGGAAGGTATAGTAAACAATGCTTTAATTGTGGGAGCTGTACTTTTTGGCTATTTAATTTTGGTAATTCACAATCTATATAAAAAAAATAATTTTTCGGAGCATTAATTTTAATTCAACGTCAACTTTTCCGCAACACTTTTTTTATTTGTGAAAACAATTTTAAAAATAAATATTGTTGTTCCAGTATTTGGGATTTCAAAATTTTACATTTCAGACCAGTAGTATAATTAGATTCTCAAGCTTCAATATATGGAGCATTCCTATTGAAAATCATGACATTGAGAATTTGGATTCTCTGCATATCGAGGAACACCACGGACTTGGTTTGATTGTAAATGATGGCCAAAATGAATTGAAATCTTACCGCTTCCTTGACGTAGCCAAAATCGACGATGAAACGGGCTCTTTTGTCTCTTGGAATGGAAAGGTTTTGGGTCGCTTTTTTGTGAAACAACAATTCCTATGGGTATTGAGAACTTGGTTTCTGCATTGCGCATCAATGTTATCGGCTGCATGTAATTACGGGCAGTGTTGTAGCCTAAATCAACCATTAGACAAGCTTTTTTAAGGTCTAATGAACATGATGATTTAAAGCGTGCGTTTAGATTGTAATGGAATGGTTTTTGAATATTCTTGCGACTTAAATTTGATGTACGGAGAAAAAATCTTGTAATCGCCGCGAATATGCAGCAAATAATTAATTTTAAAATATATTTTTCACAAGAAAAGGGAAATTAGTTTGCTTGAATCAGAACAATGGAAACAGAAAAAGTTAGTCTTAAAGATATGTTGTTCAACGCAATGAAAATCACTAAAATTGCGGGTGATATTCATCGTGTATATCCGGATTTCAAACGAAAGGAATTCATCCAAGATGTGTTAAGTAAATTACCTGAACTGGAGCTCAAACAGCGTATCAACCACATCAGTTTTTGTTTTCAAGCGCACCTTCTGAGTCATTTTCCTGAAGCTGTGCGAATTTTGTTACAATCACTTCCAGAGCGGAATAATCCCAGCTTGAGCGATGATGATTTTGGCGATTTCATCTATGCTGCCCATGCTGATTTTGTGGCTGAATTTGGCTGCACAAGAGCTTATTTGGAACATTCCCTCAATGCCTTGGAAGAAATTACCATGCGCTTTTCTGCTGAATATGCCATTCGCAATTTCTTTAATGCGTTTCCTCAAGAAACGATGAAAATAGTTGAGAAATGGAGTAAACACCAGCATTATCATGTACGCCGTTTGGCTTCTGAGGGCACACGACCCAAATTGCCTTGGGGGATGAAAATAGCCGTTTCTGTAGAATCGCCTCTTGTATTATTGGATGAATTGTACAAGGATAGAACCCGCTTTGTTACTCGGTCTGTAGCCAATCATCTGAACGACATTTCAAAAACCCATCCCGAATTGGTGCTCGCACGACTGAAACAATGGAAAAATGAGAAAAAACAAAACGACAAGGAATTAGATTTTATCATTCGCCATGCCATGCGTACTTTGATTAAAAAAGGGAATAAAGAAGCTTTGGCGTTTCTTGGAATTTGCGACAAACCCAAGATTAAAATTGAAAACATCAAGATTTCAGAATCTGTTCAGATGAACATGTATTTGGAGAAGACTTTAGATATTTTAGCCATTGAAGATTGCACACTGCTCATTGATTATGTCCTTACTTTTCAGAACAGCAAAGGCAAAATGAACCGCATAAAGGTGTTCAAATGGAAACAAATTACTCTGAAGAAAAATGAAAAACTGACCTTACCCAAAAAGCATGAAATGAAACAGTTTATGTCCACAAGAACCTTATATCCTGGCACTCATCAGTGGGCATTGCAGTTAAATGGAGATGTTGTTCATCGGCATTATTTTGAATTGAAGGAGTAGGGTTTATGAAAATGAAATAGATATCATTCTAAGACCGTTGCAAAATTATGTTTTCCCAAATCCCTTGTCATTAGCTTGTCAATTTTTTAGATTTGAATCGATTTTTTGGCGTTTTTATCGTTTTTAGATCGATTTTCCCGCTTCTTTTGCTCTTATTTTGCTATTTTTATTGAATTGGACACAATTATCCCTGGAGATCTATACAGATTGTGGGCTATCGCTTCAATTAGATTTTGGGTGTGCATTTTTGCT
>Ga0209702_10003632_pt1 | contig 23945 bp, 21 predicted proteins | sample FRY01_FD_187210 | JGI IMG/M metagenome (GOLD analysis project Ga0209702, IMG submission 187210) | Freshwater microbial communities from Lake Fryxell liftoff mats and glacier meltwater in Antarctica - FRY-01 (SPAdes) (version 2) | ecosystem: Environmental > Aquatic > Freshwater > Ice > Glacier... | reverse complement strand
ATAGTTTTTGCAATTCGGCACTATGCGATCCGAAGGGATTACTCCGGAACTCCATAGCCAGTGACGATTTCGGTGCATCGATGGTGTGGGCCATGCCTCCCCGTCGAGATTCTGGATCTGGGCTAGCGCTGGTATCGATTCCTAAATCTTACTTGAAGAAAATTGACTTTTCTTGCAATCGATTGCAAGGTGTGTTATGGTGAGATTTGCTCGTCAAATCGCGGGTACAACAATTGAACCTAGGGGGGTTAGAAATGGAAAAGATACAAACAGGAATTGACCGGAGGGCCTTCCTTGGTCTGACTGGCCTTTCATTTGGGGCATTATTGGTCGCTGGTTGTGGAGGGAGTGACTCCACAACAAGTAGCGAAGCGCCGGTTGACACTGATGGCGCAACGGATACCACAGTTCAAGCTGGGTCAACAAAAGACACATTGAAGGTTGGCATGAATGGCAACATAGACGGTCTTACGCCGTTTGCGATTCAAGGATACGTCTGGTCACAAATGATGGGCTTTATGTTTTACGATCCGCTAATTATGATTTCTGCAGAGGGTGAATTAATTCCGCGTCTTGCCACTTCGTGGGACACGACCGATCCTTTGAAGACGATCATCAAAGTGCGCGAGGGAGTGGTATTCCACGACGGGACACCATTGACCGCGAAGGATGTTGCCTACTCGATAGCTGCTCGTTCAGACGAAAAATTGATTGCGTCGACAATGGGTCGGCCAGTGATGACGCCCGCGCAATGGGTCTCCGCAACAGCGATCGACGACTTTACTGTCGAGGTAATTACGACCGAAAGAGTCGAGATATTGACTCAGGGTCAGCCAATTTTGATCGTGCCGAATGAATCATTCGGGAAAGTTAACTTCGCTAACGAGGTTCTAGGCACTGGCCCGTACAAGTTGTCGAAATTCACAGGTGGCACTGGAGTCGATGGAATCGCAAATGCTGACTACTGGGAAGGCGTATCTCCGATTGCGAATCTGAGTTTTGCCTTCTTTAAAGACCCGGCAACGGCAGCTACAAGCCTTCGAAGCGGTCAGATCGACGCTATTTACGATGTGGCACCAAAAAATCTTCCGGCAGTTTCGGATGTTTCAGGAACAAAGTTGGAGACGTCGGGAATTTACGCATTTTGGTGGTTCATCCAGATGGGTAAGGCTCCCCTTGATAACCCAGATGTCCGTCGGGCGTTGAGGTACTGCTTCGACAATGAGGCGATTAACAACGCCGCATTTGCAGGCTTTGGCATAGAACATAGTTGGAATCCATTCAAACTGGCCAAGGTCAACTCAGGTGTTGAGGCAGAGGGCATTACGTTTGACCCAGCAAAAGCCAAAGAATTGTTAGCGGCGGCGGGTGCGTCCGACATAACAGTGCCCATCCTCTGTATTGGCGGTTACGAAGACGGAATTGCGGCTGCACAGGTAATGATGGAGGGCTTCAAGGCTGCGGGTGTAAAGAGCAGCGTGACAGTTGCCCCGACGATTTCAGCATGGCTGGAGGCCACCTACGGTAATGCTTCGTGGGAAGGAATCGCATTCAACGCTGGAAACATCCCATTCCCTATCAAGAACTTCTTTGATTACTTGGTCAATCCTCCGGTTATGAAAAGCAAGTACAAGAAAGGAGATGTCGTGCCAGCCGCGGCGGAACTTTATCGCACATTGCAAGCTACCGCATACGACGCTCCAGAATATCAGGGTTTACTTGCCCAGGTAGAAAAGATGATCGTTGATGATGCGATCGTATACATGGGGTTTGGGGCGCCAGTAACGTTCGTTTCGCCTGAGAACCTGAACGGAGTCGGGTTGAATACGTGGGGTGATGTCACGTTCGACAAGGCGACATTCTCCTAGGACTAAAATAATTCCGAAAGATGTGTGACTCGGTTTAGATCGGTGCTTACTGAACGCGTTCGTTTGCGCCGATCTGGATCGAGTTATATTCTCTCACTGATATTTTGGCGGCTATCTCAAGTCGGGTTTGTGCTCGTATCCGTATCGATTATTATATTTCTAATTTTGAATGCGATGCCTGGAAGCGTGATTGACGCAAGAATTGGCCCGCTTCCCAATTTCTCGCCCGAAGAACGTGATCGCATCGTGGCATCACTGACGAAGCAGCTCGGTCTTGATAAACCGCTCTGGTATCAGTACGGACTGTGGCTCCGCCAAATCATCGGCGGCGATTTTGGTTTTTCCTTTCAAGGACTAAAAGTATCGAGTCTGATCAGTGCGCGCTTTGGTCCGACCATCGAATTAGGCATCCTGTCTGTAATATTCGGGGTCCTCGGTAGTTTTTTTGTGTCACTTCTCGCTTTTCGTACCCGTTTTCGTGCGGTTCGTGGCGGAATTCAGGGAACAATGACAGTTTTATTGGTGATGCCAGCTTTTTGGTTGGGTCTCCTTCTAGTGATCGTCCTGGCAGCGAACTTGAATGTGCTCCCATCGGGGGGTTTTGTGCCATTCGGTGAAGACAAGGTTGACCACATTCGATTTCTTGTACTTCCGGTAATAACTCTTGCGCTGCCGCAGATGGCCCTTTATTTTCGTTATCTGTACTCTGGCCTCAGAGACACAGAAAATCTCCAATTTGTTACAGCATCGCGTGCTCGAGGCATAAGCGAACGAGCGGTTGTTTATCGTCACATTTTGCCGAATGCGGTAATTCCTACGATTACCGTGATCGGCCTCGTCGTTGGCTCACTGATAAGCGGTCTCGTCATCGTTGAGGCGGTGTTCTCGTGGCCGGGTCTCGGGTCGCTCCTGGTGACAAGTATTGGCGCTCAGGACTACAGCACTGTTAGCGCGATCGTTCTAATTACCGCGATACTTTATGTAGTAACGGCTTTTGTTGTCGATGTTATTTACGAATTAGTAGACCCGAGAACGCGTCGACGTTTGTGAATATGGTGGGATGACTATGAGAAGGATTTTGAGGTTATTCATGAGTCAACCTGTCCCCTTACGAGCGGGAATTCTGTTGCTTTCGCCGTTCATAGTTTTTGCAGCCATTCCCTCATTTATTGCGCCACAAAATCCTTTTGCGATAATGGCCGTGCCATTTTCCAGTCCATCTATGAAGCATTTTCTTGGCACCGATGAGGTCGGCCGCGATTTATTCAGTCGAGTCATTTTTGCGGCCCGAGCAGATATTTTCGTGAGTATTTCGGCCGCTTTTGTCGCGTTCGCGCTTGGGGTTTTTCTGGGCTTATTCAGCGGTTACGTAGGTGGCAGAGTTGACACCGCTGTGATGCGAGTCGTGGATGTTTTTCTATCATTTCCCACGATTATTCTGGCGCTATTTCTTGTCGTAATATTTGGTAATGCTAAATTGGTGCAGATTATGGCGATCGCTCTGGTGATGGCTCCTTCAATGGCGCGATTTAGCAGAGGGACTGGGTTGGTTTTAAGAAATAGAGGATATGTCGAGGCAAGTAAAATATCTGGTGCGAGTACTTTTCATATCATCCGCAAGCACTTATTGCCAAACGCGATGCCAACGCTATTGGTCGCAGCAAGCGTGCTATCTGCCAGTGCAATTCTCATCGCGTCATCTCTTAGCTATTTGGGCCTCGGACCGCAACCACCTGAGCCAAGTTGGGGGAACATGTTAAGGTCGGCGTTCAGTTACGTTTATCAGGCTCCCTGGTATGGGATCGCACCCGGATTCTGCGTGTGCCTAGTCGCCAGCTCCTACGTGCTAATCGGAGAGGGTCTACGGCGTAAATTTAGTGACCAGAGTGCGGTGATCGGCAGCACTAAGTCGCTTGCTCGGGTGTGATCAGTTATGTCTGGTGAAATTTCTATTAGATCACTTTGCGTCGAATACGCAATAGACGGCAAAATAGTTAAGGCAGTAAATGATGTTTCGCTCGATTTACCTGCCGGGCATAGGACCGCATTGGTGGGCGAGTCTGGTTCCGGTAAAAGCTCGCTCGGTCTGGCTCTTCTAGGCCTGCTGCCTAAAAATGCGACGGCATCGGTTGACAGTTTCTCGGTCGACGGGGTTTCAGTCGATTTTGCAGATCCTCTTGCAGTGAAGTTGTTGCGTGGCCGCCAGATTGCAATGGTGTTTCAGGATGCCAAGGCCTCTCTAGATCCAGTTCGGACGATCCACAGCCAAATAGCTGAGGTCTTAAAAGTTCACAAAATAGTTTGCTCGAAGTTAATTGATGAAGAAGTGCGGAGCGCGCTTAAAAGAGTTGAAATACAGCGTGCGGATGAAGTAAGGCGACAATACCCACATGAACTTTCAGGGGGTATGCGGCAGCGAGCCATGATTGCGACCGCCCTTGCCGGACGGCCTGGCCTGCTAATTGCGGACGAGCCAACGAGCGCACTCGATGTAACCACACAGGCCACGGTTATAGCTTTGTTGCGTGGGCTGAGTGATAGCGGCACGATGTCGACATTGCTAATAACTCACGATTTGGCGCTAGTCGCTTCATTCGCACAAACGGTAATTGTTATGTACGCAGGAAACATAGTAGAAATTGGTTCGGTTGACGATATTTACCGGAATCCAGGTCATCCTTATACGCGTGCTCTTTTGGATTCTATTCCAAACTTAACGGCGGATCGCAGACGCACTCTAAGCAGTATTGCTGGGTCCTTGCCGGATCTCACACAGGAAATCGTGGGCTGTTCGTTCGAACCAAGGTGCCCCTACGGTATGGGCAATGACAAGTGCGCGAAAACAGCGCCGAAGGCAATCACTCTCAAAAGCGGCAGCAGGGTTTCATGCCACTTTGCCGAGGAGATTTCTGAGGGAACCGCGTCCTATAGTGCTTTGTGGAGCGTAAATAAAAGCCACGATTCGTTGAATGATAATGAGGTCGAAGTTGAATTCAACCGAATTCATGATCCGCAAACAGTTTTGGACGTCTCGACGTTATTCAAGACGTTCCACGGAAAATTGCACGCTCGATCTGGTCGCTCGAAGGTCGTCGCCGTGGGCGGGGTAGACCTTGTGCTTCGCGAGGGAGAGTCAGTTGGAATAGTCGGTGAATCAGGGTCAGGAAAGACGACGCTAGGGCGTGTGATTGTTGGCCTTGAGAGAAAGGACTCGGGTTCTGTCAGGTTTCGAACTGGGTCTAGAGATCTCTCCGAATCTGGTTTGCCAAAGGGCTACGCACAGTTCATCTTCCAGGATCCCGGTGACAGTTTGAATCCATTAATGACCATAGAGGAGATTATTAGTGAACCGCTTGTGCTGAGAGACGGTGGTACAGCCCGTTCGTACCATGAAGAGGTGGCAAACCTGCTGGCGGATGTTGGATTGCAGCCGTCGATGGCGAAACGCCCCCCATCTCGTATGTCGGGCGGGCAACGTCAACGTGTAGCGATAGCTCGCGCACTTTCAACGAGCCCAAAGTTAATTATTGCAGATGAGGCAGTTGCTTCGCTGGACATGTCCGCCCGCGGGCAGATCTTGAACCTACTAAGTCGTTTACAGCGGAAAGGCGGGTTTGCGTACATATTTATATCCCATGATCTATCGATGGTAAGGCATGTATGTGATCGCGTCGTTGTCATGTACCGTGGTCGGATTGTTGAGACTGGATCTGTCGATGAAATATTTTCAAAGCCGGAGCATCCGTACACACAAGCCCTAATCTCTGCCGTGCCGGTACCAGACCCTGAGGTTGAGCGCGCTCGAGTTCGTATTTTCGTGACTGACGAGCCAACACCAGATATATCCAATTCTGGTGGGTGTAGTTATCGATTTTATTGCAGGTTTGCGAAAGATATCTGTACTACCACTGAACCAATCATCGATCAATCTGACGAACACGGAACTGCATGTCATTTTAAATCTGAAACAGCAGCCTCATTTATCTCCTAATACATCAATTGCCCGCCGGCGACTACCAAGGTTGCGCCGGTGACATACGAAGAAGATGGGGAGCCTAAAAATACGATCGCATTAGCGACTTCTTCAGGTGTCGCCAGCCGTCCAATTGGAGTTTGCCCTATCATCCTCGCCATTGCCTCGTCGTCGAGACCACTTGTCAGCATGGCTGTGTCAACGAAACCAGGAGCGACAACATTAAATCGAATCTCCGAACTAGCGTATAGCCTCGCAAATCCACGAGTCATTGTGACTATTGACCCCTTTGTTGCGGCGTATACGATCGCTCCATCCAATCCACCAGTCCACCAACTCTGCGAAGCCGTATTGACTATCGCTCCTTTGCGATCGCTTCGCTTCAAGCGCTCTGCAAATTCTCGGTTAAGGAAAAATGTTGCTTTTGCGTTAATATTGAAATGAAAATCCCAGTCATCTTCGGTGACATCTAAAACGTTTAGACGTCGTAAGACGGCCGCGACATGAGCGAGCACTGTCAATGGGCCAACCAATGTCTCCGCTTCTTCAATGAATCGGCCGTAATTCTCAACATTTGATAGATCTCCGATAATCGAAGCTCCCGAACTACCCAGTAATTTCACCGTTTCCGAGAGTGACCGTTCGTCGCGATCGAGGCACGCGACCTTCGCGCCTTCCTTAGCGAATGCAAGAGCTGTTGCGCGACCGATGCCACCCCCGGCACCAGTAACAAGCACACCACAACCGATGAGATTTAGTGATGGCATAGCGGCCGTTTCCAATCTAGTTAACTCGATATTTCTTAATGTAGTCTTCGTCAAGCACCCACCCGAATCCAGGACCGTCTGGAAGTTGCATCATCCCGTTGGACAATGCGGGGCGATTTGAGACAAGGTTCGGCCAAATTGGATCTCGGTCGGGGTTGAACGTTTCCAGGTAAGAGCCATGGGGAATCGATGCCAAGAGGTGGCTCGCTACCTGAGGTTCTTCGTGGTGGGCCATTTGAACATTGAATGTCTGCGCGATCGCGGCGGCTCGCCGCCATTCAGTTGGCCCTCCAGACCATGATGCATCGAAGTTGCAGTAATCAATTGCGTCTCCTTCCATCAGGCGGCGACAACCCGCGGCAGAATGCTCGCTTTGTCCAGCGCAGATCCGAACTGCACTGCTAAAACGGACGTTTCGTAAATCGGCTACATCATTGTCCCATTCACACGGTTCTTCAAACCAAGTGATGTCAAGGTCTTCCGCCAATCGAACGAATTCGATGGCTTCTTTGGGTTTCCAAGCTTGATTGGCGTCGACCATGATTATGAAGTCGGGTCCTGCTGCCTCGCGGGCGAGTTTGATTCTTGCGGCGTCCGCGGCAGGAGACTGACCACCGATCTTGAGCTTCATCCCGGCGACACCCCGGTTGCGTGCCTGCTCTATTTCTTTATCGAGCGGCATTTTCATACCGTAATACCCGCCAATTTCGATTACGGGGAGACTATTTCGAAAGCCGCCCCAAAGTCGCCATAGTGGCTCTTTCAGTAATTGCCCGTAAGCATCCCAGATCGCGGCATCGACTGCGGCAGTCGCAACGAGTGCAAGCCGTCGATCCCGCAGAATGTCGAAAGTTGTTTTGCGCGTCAAATCCCAGCACCGCTCTACAAGGCGCGCATCCTGACCAATCAGCTTTGGGGAAATTTCGTAATCGATGATTTCTAAAATCGATTCCAGCGTCGAATCCTCGTCTCCCGTGTAGCATTGGCCAACGATTCCTTCGGAAGTATGGATTCGGATGACTATCGGGGATCGATGTGTCATTTTGTAGTGGCTGCCTTGGTAAGCCTGCCCGAGTGGAACCCGAAGAGCAATGCTTTCTATTCGCTCAATTATTAGTGTGCCATTTGCCATTTTTCTTCCTCCGCTTGACAAGTAGGAATGAAAGTCAGTATGCTGGAATCGATTCCAATAGTCTATTGATGTAATTAAAATTTGTCAAGTTTTCAGGCGGTTTTAGAAGGGATGGCTGGGTGAAACTGCGAATGCGACAGGCGATTGCGTTGGCATTGGCTGACGAAATGCGGCGAGATTCAAGAGTAGTTGTGTTCGGAGAGGACATTGCGGTTGCTGAAGGCCCGTTTAAGACCAGCGAAGGTTTGTTGGCCGAGTTTGGGGCTAACCGTGTACGCGATACGCCGATCTCGGAAATGGGTTTCATCGGTGCGGCAGTGGGCGCGGCTGCCACCGGACTCCGGCCGGTAGCTGAGATTATGTTTATTGAATTTTTAGGTGTCGCTCTAGATCAGCTCGTAACCGAGGCCAGCAAGTTCCGTTACCTTTCGGGTGGCGCTTACAATGTTCCGCTGGTCGTGCGTGCGTCGGTAGGTTGCGGTCTCGGATTCGGGATGCAGCACTCCCAGACTTTGGAGACGTGGTTCTATGCAACCCCGGGTTTAAAATTGGTCGTCCCATCTGGCGCGCGAACTGCTTACGGGTTATTGAGGGCCGCAATCCAAGACGAAGATCCGGTTGTGGTTCTCGAACCGAGAGTCTTATACGCCGAGCGAGAAGAAGTTATTGTGGGAGATGCTGGAATAATCCCAATTGGCGTTGGTGAAATACTGCGTCCAGGGTCAGATGTGACCGTTGTTGCGCTTGGACAAATGGTGGGCCATGCGATCGCCGCAGTAAATGTGGCGAACTGGAGCGCAGAAGTAATTGATCTAAGAACTTTAATTCCATGGGATCGACAGATGGTATGCGAGTCGGTATCTCGAACAGGTCGACTTGTGATTGTCGAAGAAAGCCCTTTTTCCGGGGGCTGGGGCACAGAAATTGCTTCGTATGTTGGCACTGAGTGCTTCAAAGATTTAAAGGCCCCGATCCATCGCATCACTTGCCCTGATGTGCCAGTTCCGTATCCTGCTCATTTAGAGCAGAGATTCCTCCCATCGGTGGAGTACGTACGATCTCAAATAAGTGCCGTCGTATCAAACAATGCGAGTCCGAAACCATGGTGGGTGACAGAAGGGTATATGTCATGATCGAAACGCCACTTGAACGTCGGGCTGCTCTCGTTGATCCCGTTGCGCGTCTAGATCGAATGCTAGAAATTCGGGCATTCGAAGATCGAATAAAGTTACTCTTCTCTGAAGGCTTGGTGCATGGCACGACGCATACATGTCAAGGACAGGAAGCGATATCAATCGCGCTTGCGATTTCGATCCGCCCAACCGACAATGTTTTATGTACGTACAGAAGCCACGGCACTGCTCTAGCTCTTGGTATGACTTTAGATTCCGTACTTGGCGAAATTATGGGTCGGACGATTGGGACTATAGGCGGAGTCGGCGGATCTATGCACTTGAGTGAGGCATCGATTGGATTAATGCCGACATCAGCAATAGTTGGGGCCGGCATCCCAATTGCTGCGGGGGCGGCATTAAGTGCGCAAGTTCTTGGCGAAGATAGATGCGCGGTAGCGGTCTTCGGCGATGGTGCCAGTAACATCGGGGCATTCCATGAAGGTTTAAATTTGGCCTCGATTTGGAAATTGCCAGTGGTGTTTATCTGCGAGAACAACACATACGGTGAATACTCGAGGATCAATCTCACAACGCCGGTATCAGATATTGCGGTTAGGGCGACTTCTTACGCGATGCCATCAGCGATTGTCGATGGGCAATCGGTTGACGCGGTGGCGACTGCTATTTCTGAAGCAGTGTCCAGGGCTCGCTCTGGAGGTGGACCGACACTTCTTGAGTGTAAAACGTATCGGTATTCTGGCCATTCCCGCGCCGACGCAGGCTTGTATCGCCCAGCAGGAGAGTTGGAAACGTGGATGAAGCGCGATCCGATTGACCTATATGAAAAGCAATTGATTGACTCTGGTTTGTTAACGAAAAGAGACACAGATGCGATGCGAAAAGCGATAGGAGAGCGAATTGAGGATTCAGTTTCGAGAGTCATGGCTAGTCCGTTAGCAACGGTCGCATCGATGTTCGAAAATGTATTAGGTGGTTTGATCAAGTGATTGCTCGAGTTGTTCTTCCGCGGCTTGGCGACACCGTTGATGAAGTCGTGATTATTGAATGGCTCGTTACGGCTGGTCAGCACGTTGAAATAGGAATGCCATTGATCCGTGTCGAGACAGATAAAGTCGAAGTTGATGTCGAGTCGCAACATGCCGGGATTGTGCGTGAACTATTTGTAGTAGAGGGTGATGAAATAAAGACTGGTTCGGCGCTCTGCGACATTGATACGGTGCAGTAACTTGCCGTGAAGAGAACTGGAGTTCCGTCCAATAGGTCATGGTCCAAAGTTGGATATTCTCGGGCGGTCAGAGTCGGTAATCTGATCGAGGTTGCAGGTACATCATCGAGTGGTCCTGATGGCCAGATTCTTCATCCGCGCGATATGTACGCGCAGGCCAAGGAAGTGATCGGTATTATTGTCGGCGCAGTAGAAGCACTTGGGGGCAGAGCGGAAGACATAATTCGAACAAGGGTATTTATCACTGATATCTCTTTGTGGGAGGAAGCTGGAAGAGCTCACGGCGAGGCCTTCGCACATATGGATGTTCCGCCTGCAAGTGCATTCGTCGGGATAAGTGCCCTGCTTCACCCGGATCTTTGGATAGAGGTAGAAGCGACAGCGATTGTTGGAAATCAATTTTGAAAAACCGATAACCATGTTAAATCATGAAGAGGTGTTCAGCATCGCACTAATCGGCGGTGACGGTATAGGGCCAGAAGTCGTAGCCGAGGCATTAAAAGTTCTCAAGGCTGCAGGTCTTAAATTGGACGTGACAGAATTTGACTTAGGAGCGGACCGCTTTCTTCGAGATGGTGAAATTCTCGGTAATGAGACGTTCGAAAAGCTCCGGCTGCATGACGCAATTTTATTTGGTGCGGTGGGGTCGCCGTTGGTTAACCCAGGGATTTTGGAACGTGGAATTATTTTGAAGATTAGATTTGGTTTCGATTTATATATCAATTATCGGCCTTGCAACGGGATCGCCCCCGGTAAGACTCAGCTCCATGATTTTGTAGTTATTCGTGAGAATACCGAAGGCCCGTACGCTGGAGAAGGGGGATCTTTACGCGAGGGAACCAGGTTTGAGGTCGCAACTCAAGGGAGTATAAACACTGCTGTCGGAGTTGAGCGCTGTATCCGATTTGCGTTTGAAGTGGCAATGAGTAGACCTCGTCGTCACCTTACGCTCGTTCACAAAACAAATATTCTTCAATATTCTGGTCGTCTGTGGAATCGAATTTTCGTCCAACTTGCGCAGGAGTTTCCGTTAGTGGAAACGGCTTACAATCACGTCGACGCTGCATGTATTTACTTAGTGCAAGATCCCCAACGCTATGACGTTATTGTTACGGACAATTTATTTGGTGACATTTTGACGGATCTTGCTGGCGCAGTAAGTGGAGGTATCGGCCTTTCCGCTTCTGCCAACCTAAACCCATCTCGAACGAGTCCTTCTTTCTTTGAACCAGTGCACGGCTCTGCGCCTGATATCGCGGGCACAGGGAGGGCGAACCCCGTTGGTGCGATCCTCTCGGCAGGCTTGATGGCAGACTTTCTTGGCGCGCACGAAGTCTCGAAGCAAATCAAAACCGCGTGTGAAAATGCAGGCTCAGGAACAACTAGCGAAATAGGCGACCGTATCGCAGCGAGGGTTGCTGCTTCGAGATAAAACAAGATTTGAATTATCCAGTAGTCTTCGTTCTGGCGTTTTATATTGAGGAGTCCGCGAACTTCGTAATGGGGCTCGACCTTATGCGACAATGTCAGTGACGGTGGTAGCGGGTCGGTGTGACGTGAGAGTCGAGCATGGACGTGCCGAGAGAAGCGATTGATGATGAATTCGTCGTTCAAGAGAGTCCGGTAGCGAGTTATGCGCTCCCGTCGATGAATCGAACGCAATTTAATAGTTAGCCCAACTTCTCATAGGCGGTGATCTGGTGCCAATGCTGGTCAGCGTCTAGCGCCAACTGCAACATCATGGTCAGGGCACTCTCCTTAGAGAAGGCATCCTTCACGGGCTTAGTGCGGTGGCGCAACGTCGCGAATCTCGACTCGATGGGGAGATATGAAGAAAAGTTGTCTAACCTTTTACTATGGCTGATTATTCACTTGGTGGGTCTAGCGCGGCACATGCTCTAGCAAATGGGCTTGTTGATGCCGATTGGTTCAAGCCAAAAGTTGAAAGGGAGTTGATGAGGCAAGTCATGAAAAGGCGCGACCTGCCAGGTATCGCACACACGACCAGTTGGTTCGCTGCCCTTGGGCTATTTGGATGGCTTGGACATATTTCATGGGGAAGCTGGTGGGCTGTAGGAACTTTTCTGATATACGGCGTGCTTTATGGGTCAATGAGTGACTCTAGATGGCATGAGTGTGGACACCGAACAGCGTTTCGAACGAAGTGGATGAACGATTTCGTCTATTACATCGCTTCATTTATGATGTTTCGTGAACCGGAGATGTCGCGTTGGAGTCACGCGCGACACCACTCCGACACTAACGTAGTTGGCCGCGATTCTGAGATTACTATTAGGCGTGGAGTACCGCTTTATAAGTCCGTTGGGGTGTTGGTTGGATTCCCAGCTATTCCATCTGAACTTGCGCGGTGGATAAAGAACGCAAGGGGAAAAATGTCCACTGAGCAAATCGATTTCCAACCTAAGGAAACATTCCGAACCTCGGTGTGGAATGCCCGCATTTACCTCACCATTATTGTGTGTTCGATAATCGTCGCAGTGTTACTGCGCAGCTTTGAACCGTTAATGTATGTAGGACTTCCAAGTATTTACGGTCGCTGGTTGCTGATCTTATTCGCCGTAACACAACATGCTGGACTCGCAGAGAATGTGCTTGATCACAGGCTAAATACGAGAACCGTTTATATGAATCCATTAAGCCGATGGATTTACTGGAATATGAATTACCATATCGAACACCACTTGTACCCGTCGGTTCCGTCGCATCAGTTGAAAAGATTGCACATGGCAATCAAGGATCAACTGCCTACGCCGTATCCAAGCCTGGCTTCCGCACTGCGTGAAATCGTTCCAGCGCTGCGGCGACAAGCCAAGGACACAAGTTATTTCGTCCATCGTCAGTTGCCATGACGTGAGTGATCTTGAATGGGTAACAATTTGTCGAGAGTCGGCAATCAAGCGTAATGACGTGATGCGCTTCGATCGAGGTGAGCACACCTATGCCGTGGTACGGACGAGTGAGGGTATTTGCAGTGTGATCGACGGAGTGTGTACCCATGCTAAAGCGCATTTGGCCGAAGGATTCGTCGATGGCAAAATAATTGAATGCCCAAAGCACAACGGACGTTTCGATTGCCTCACAGGTGAAGCAGTTGCTACGCCTGCTCTCGTTGCTGTTCGCGTTTATGAAACGCGTGTTGAAGACGAAATGATTCAGGCGCGACTATTTTCATAAGAAAAACTTTGCCTAAGATTTACCGAGTAGCACCAGAATTGAAATATGAACGAAAGTTGTGTTTGGTCTCCGGACGTGACCCATCACCCCATGTTGCGCATTGAATCAGAGATCGCCATTTACTTCTGTGACCTATGCAGTCCTTGGAAGAGAGGCACCAATTAGAACACGAACGGACTGCTCCAGCCACACTTCCCGAAGCGCACGGACATTTCGCACTACAGCGCAAACGAAATCAACGAAGTGGCCCTAGCCCTCAACATAAGACCACGAAAAACTTCTGGTATGGAGGACGCCTGCCGAAGCACTCGACGCATTACTCTCACAACCATTCAATTCAAACATTGCTGTATCCACCGCTCGTATTCGCCCCGCTTAATTTCAAGCTAAGCGTGAAATCATCAGGTACAAAGAAGGGTTCTACAAAAATCAGCGCCGCCAATCTTCTTTGAACTATCGTAGGCCAAACGATGTCCACTACGGTTACTAACCAGCAACCCAGACAGCATAAGAAAAACCCCCAAAACCATTGTCCGAAATCGAGGTAGTGGTCGAGTCGTTACGGTATGGCTCTAAAGGCTTCTCACTGTGAGTCGGCTACAGTTTAATCGCGTGCTTCTCGCGCGGGAAGTTGACGGGTCTTACACCCGTCCCATCTTGGGTTTTCGCCAATCCTCGGCACCTTCCCTCACCAGCTATGAGAGGTTGCGCAAGAAGTTGACGAATTCTGTAAGGTTATTGTACCATCCATTTGTCGTTACACACAAATCTAAACGAGGTACGTATGACCGATCACTTTCTAACGGGCTCCATTGAGCGCCCTGGACCAAAATCGCAGGCCTGCTACGCGGAGGTCGATGCCCATACCGGCGGACTGTCGGCCCAGGCTCGGCTTTTTCCCGTCGCTTTCGAGTCGGGGTCGGGTGTATACCTCTATGATGTCGATGGGAATCGATATCTCGATTTCTCCTCTGGGATCTATGTAGCGTCCCTCGGCCACTGTCATCCGGTCGTATCAGCCGCCGTAGCAGATGCGGCACACCTGCTGATGAACTGTCACGACTTCCCGACCCCGTTGCGGGCAGCGGCCCAGCTGCGACTTGCAGAAATCGCACCTGGTGACCTTACTCTCGTCCAATTCTACGACAGTGGGACGACGGCGGTCGAAGCAGCGTTGCGGGTCGCCCGTGTCGCGACCGGGCGTCGAACATTCATCGGGTTCGAAAATGGCTTCCACGGTAAGACGCTCGGTTCATCCAGCCTCGGAACTCCCGACCCCTGGAAGGGCATTCGTGCCGATGGATTCGTGCGGGTGCCCGGCCCCTATCCATACCGGCCACCCCCAGGGGCTGATGCGGAAGCCGTGAGCGATACGGTGCTAGGCGAGGTGCGGCGGGTGATGGAGGCCAGCTCCGACGGGGTGGCGGCGGTTCTCATCGAGCCCGTGCAGGGCTGGGGTGGATCGATAATTCCTCCCAATGACTTCCTGCCACGGTTGAAGCAGCTGTGTTCGGACAACGGAACGATGCTAATTGCCGACGAGGTGTTGACGTGCTTCGGCCGAACTGGACGGATGTTCGCTGTCAACCACTGGGACGTCGAACCCGATGTCATCACTTTGGGCAAGGGCCTCGGCAACGGCTTTCCAGTTAGCGCGATCATGGCTCGCTCCGACCTCCGGGAAGCGATGAACAATGCGAGCGCATCCACCAGCTACGGCGGAAATCCGATGGCATGCGCCGCAGTCCTCGCGAGTATGTCGGTGATCGAGAGTGAAGGACTGTGCGAGCGATCCGCGTCGCTCGGGGCTCGCATGCTTGAGGAACTCCGTGCGATGCAGGAACGTCACCCCATCATCGGTGAGGTCCGCGGACTTGGATTCCTGCTGGGAATCGAACTCGTCAAGGACCGTACCACGAAAACGCCTGCCACCGAGGCAGGAACGTTCGTTTACCAGGAAGCGTTCCGTCGTGGCCTTGCCTGGATCCCTGCGGGGCATATTCTCAGACTGGCACCCCCACTGGTGATCACCGAGGAGGAGGCGTTCCGCGGATTGAATATCATTGAGCAGGCGATCACAGAGGCGGAACGTCGTCCGGAGCTTATGAGTTGATGGGTAAGCAACAGATGCACGCGGGTATTGACTTGAGCACGACCACTGCGCGCTGCATCATTCTCGACGCCGACCTGAACGTCAGAGCGGTCGGACGCTGCCCGCACACCAGCATCGCCGACAAGTTGCGCCAGAGTACCGACCGTTGGATCAGCAGCGTCGAATCGGCAATTCGAGTTGCGTCTGGTACGAGCGGCATTGATTTGGATCAAATCGTCTCGATCGGAATTGCAACTCAGGGTATCGCGTCGGCGCTCGTCGACGAACAAGGAGCCGAACTGCGCGCCGCAAACAGCTGGTTGTCGTCGGGAGACGCCCCTGCTGGTATATTCTCCACCGAGACCATCGAATCATGGTATAGCCAGTCAGGCAGACGAATAACGCCTGTAACGCTCGCCGGGCGACTCCTGTGCGAGCGGACGACCAGCGAGAGTGGCAGGTGGGTGCTCGCTGGTGACCTAATCGCTCACCAGTTGAGCGGAGAATGGGTGATCGATCCTTGCCTCGCGGCAACCACTGGACTGCTAGATCAATGCATAGGTGATTGGTCCGATCCGTTACTAAAAGAAGTGGGCGTCGAACGGACTTCGCTCAGCCGGATCACGCCGTCTGGCGCGGCCGCGGGTTACGCGAGAGGGAAAATGTCGCAGCGGCTCGGCTTGTCACCTGATGTCGTAGTCGCGAGTCCAACCCAGGACCAGCGCGCGGCAGTACTGGTTGCCGACCCGCTTGAAACGTCGGTGACCGTCACGTTTGGTACTGCCGTAGCAATCGTGCGCCGGGCTCGGGATTGTCGGAGCAGACTGCCTGCACAAGTACCGCTCACCCCAGGACTTCGATCAGACACGTGGTGGCACGAAGGCGTCGTTCTAGCGGTCGGTGCGACCTTCGACTGGTGCGCCGAACTGATGGGGGTGCCCACTGAGTCGTGGCTCGACCTCGCTGCCGACATAGCCGTCGGTAGCTCGCGCATCACCTGCGATCCGTGGTTTGGAGGGCGCGGCTCTGCGAAATGGGAGCCTGGAGCAAAGGGTGCGCTTAGGGGTCTTCAACTCGACGCCACTCGTTCGGAAGTGGCGCGTGCTGTGGTAGATGCCGTCTGCGACGAGATAGGTCGGAACGTTGCACTGGTCGGCGCTGGCGATGACGTCCGTATCATCGGCCGGGCGTCCTTACACTCCGTGATCGCGCAGACTGTCGCCTCCATTTTAGGTCGGCCGGTCACACGGGTGCTCGCCGACGAGCCCACTGCGTTCGGCGCAGCATTGCTCGGAGCTCAAGCGAGTGGTCATATCGGGTCGGCGCACGCTGCATCGCTGACGGCAATTCGCGCCGAGGTCATCAAACCTGAACGAGTTGGAAAATGACGCTTTGGATAGGTGTCGCGAGCTGCGAGGTGAATCCTACGGTTGGCACTCCGCTCGGCGGATACCCCGTTGGTCATCGCGTAAGTACCGGCGTGCACGACGACCTGCAGGCTTTGGCGCTCTCGGTTCGCGATGACGTCGGTGGCGATCATTTTGTGCTGGTGTGCTTCGACGGTATTTCGGTACCAGCCGAAATGCTCGCTCGAATTCACCTCGACGCCGACGTTCAGGTAGTCCCCGTTGCGTCGCACACCCATGCCGCGCCGTCGTTACAGGCTTGGGACCAAGGAGTCATGGGCGACTACTCCCATGAGTATCAGTCAAGACTTGTGGCGATCTGCCAGCAAATGGCGCTCGACGCGATCGCGAACCAGCAGCCGGGCTACCTCGCACTCGGTACTGGAGGGCTGTCAGAACCGGTTGGTACGAACCGTCGAAGCCCCGACGCTCATCGGGACGACAAGGTTCGCGTGGTCGAGGCTCGCACCGCCGACGATATTGCACTGGCGACATTTGTTCTTCACGGCTGTCACCCAACAGTCCTGAACGCTGAGAACACACTGGTGAGCGCTGACCTGATCGACGGTCTTCGCACACGGCTCGCGGCAACGCTACCCGGAGTTCCGATCGCATACCTGCCGGGCGGTGCTGGTGATCAGTCGACACGACACACACGACGCGGTTCGACCTTTGGAGAGGCCACACGGCTCGGCGAAATACTCGGTGACGCGGTTCTCGATGCACGCGCCGACATGACCCGTGTCGAACGCTCTCTGGTTCGAAGTGCACGCTTCGGCCTCGAGTCAAGGCCTACTCCGCCACTGAAGATGGCCGAGAGACAGTGGTCATACTGGTCCGCCGAATCTGTGCGTAGGCTTCGAAATGGCGAGGATCCGGCCGCCCAACGCCAGGCAGAAGTTGAGTTGATTGGCGCTAGTCACGACCTTCGGCGAGCACGAGATGGGAGCCGACTTTCAGCCATCATCGATGTTTCGGTAACTCTGTGGAATCTCCAGGCGATATCGATCGCGTTCTGGCCGGTTGAGCCGACGATCGAACTTGCACATGCCCTGGAGGCGGAGGATCAAACTTGGCTTTGTGGATACGCGTCGGGCTACTTCGGCTACCTACTGGGTGCAGAAGACTGCGAGCGGGGTGGCTACGAAGTTGCCGCGTCGGCACTTCGCTGCTCAGCCGCCACTCAGTTCATCAAACATACGAGATCGCTGGCCGCCGAGTTCGATAGTCCAGACTCAACAACGAACGATAGAAAGGGAGATCGATGATCACAGACTTGCTTTCCGCGGACGGCCGAATTGTTAGCGTGGCGCTCGACCACGGCGTATTCGGGTCCGCTGGCATAGTGGACGGACTCGGTAGCCTCAGTCGGCGAGTGGCCGAGATGGTGCAGGCAGAGCCCGACGCCATCCAGTTGAACCTCGCCTCAGCGGAGCGCCTACGCAGCATGCTTGATGGCGTCCCGATACGTCTCGTTGCACGTCTCGACGTCACCAACGCCTATCAAGCGGGACTGGGCGCCCGTCTGTACTCACTTGTGGCAGGTCGTGCGATCGAACGAGCCTCGGAACTCGGTGCTGCGGCCGTCGTCGTCAACCTTCTCGATTCTGATTCCGATCCCGAACTTCGACGCGATTGCATCACGATCATCAACTGCCTGCGTGCCGAAGCATCGATCGCAGGCATCACGCTAATGATCGAACCGCTAGTACTGTCAGACCAGGGAGCGATTCGCTATGCCGTCAACGGCGATGTCACACGAATCTCACCGCTTGTTCGTCAGGCCTCCGAGCTAGGCGCAGACATTATCAAGGCAGATCCGACGGATAATCTCGAAGCCTTCGCTGCAGTTGTCGAGGCAGCGGGAGTGCCGGTGCTCGCACGGGGTGGGGGAAGAGTCGACGATTCCGAACTCCTCGACCGCACGACGGCGCTGCTCGCTGCTGGCGCATCAGGAGTAGTTTATGGAAGAAACGTTTTCCAGCATCCGCATCCCGACGAGATTACCGCGAGGCTGATGAGCGTCGTTCACGATCACCACGCACCTTTCTCTTCTGCGGCACATTCACGCTGACCACTTCTAGCCCGGCGTCGATCAGCGATCGAACGCGAGTGTCAGTCTTAGGTGCGTCTGTAACGAGCATTGCCAGTTCGTCTAACGAGCCGATCGGAGTTAGGGAGCTCCGCCCGAGCTTGTCCTGAGTTGCAAGCCCTATCGCGCGTGACGCCGAGCGAAGAATGGCACGCTTAGTCTCTGCCTCGATTAGGTTGACTGACGTGAGACCCGACTCCGAAATCGCACTGACGCCAATAAATGCAATATCGACCCGAATATCGCGAAGTAATGCGACAGTCATCTGGCCGACGATCGAGCGAGTTTGCGAACGAAGCGTTCCACCGAGGACGATGACTTCGTTACTGGAATTCTGCGCCAAGTCAAGGGCGATCTCGGGATCGTTCGTTACGACGATGATCTTTGACTTGGGCAGAAACTCAGTAAGTCTTGCAACTGTGGAGCTGGCTTCAAGGAACACCACATGACCCGGCTCGACTGATTGCGCGGCGACGCGAGCGATCTCTCGTTTTTGGGACAAGTTTCGTCGACGTTCGCTAGTGGCGGGTGGATCGTCGTCGGGGCTCGTAGCGCCACCGTGGACACGCACCAGCCGACCAGTAGCACTGAGCTGCTCAAGGTCTCGGTGAATTGTCGCGAGTGATGCGCCTGTGATCTCGCTCAACTCATTGACAGACACAGATCCAGATGTTGCCAGAAGGCGCAGTATCTGCTGGCGGCGTTCTGACGGAAGAATTTTTGTCGACTTCATGTGAACTCTTATCCTCATCGATGAAAGTTGTTCGCGGGCAAAAGGCTTATCTAACGCGCCCAGTGGTGAATAGTTCTGAATGAATACATTGCCGCTCGGTTAGGCCCTTCTCGGTTTCGGAACGTGTGGTCGGCAAGTCACAGGCGCCCTTTTTACTAGAAAGTATAGGGGTTTCATTCTGAGCGGTGAACACAGAACTTCGCTTTCCAAAATAAATCTTGACACCCTCCGTCAGAATTGCTAGGTTATGAAAGCATGTGCAATATAATGATGATCTTAACTTTTGGCGCAAATTTGTGCGAGACGGGGGCATGGCGATGAACGACTTTGAATTGAATGGACGCCGCGTGCTCGTGACGGGCGGAGGTGACGGCCTCGGTAAGCAGATGACGCTGGCGTTGGCCGACGCCGGAGCGTCAATAGTTATCTGCGGACGTCGTTCGGGTCCACTTGAGGAGACCGCAGCGGTCATCAGCGAGGCAGGTGGCCAGGTAGAAACGTATGTCGCCGATGTGACGCTCGAAGCCGATCGGCGCCGCCTTGCCGACTTAATTGGCGAAGTCGACATCCTGGTGAACAACGCAGGCGTCGCCAGTCGGGGCCGTTGGGATGAGGTCGAACTTGAGGACTGGCGCTACATCATGAACATCAACGTCGAGGCTCCGTTCCGTCTGATCCAGCTGTTCGCGCCGGGAATGATCGAACGCGGGTGGGGTCGGGTCATCAACATCGCGTCGATCTATGGGTTGGTGGCGGGCGATCCATCCCGCTATCCGGGTGTGGGACTTGACATCGCCTCGTACTTTGCGAGCAAGCATTCCCTTGTCGGTCTGTCGAGCTTTCTCGCCGTCGAGTTCGGTCGCAGCGGAGTCACGGTAAATACGATCTGTCCCGGAATGTTTCCCTCACCGACGAACGAAGAGATGCTGACAGCGGATGTCCGCGCCGCGTTGGAAGCGGGAGCGCCAGTCGGCCGACTCGGCTCGGAGACGGACCTGCGCACGGCGATCCTCTTTCTGGCATCGCCTAACTCGGGATTCGTCACAGGACAGAACCTGGTAGTAGACGGCGGCTGGACAATCTGGTGAAGTTCGTAACCACGTGGCCGATCATTCGAATAAGGAGAGCGATATGACTGAAGGCAGGCAGGCATGGGTCGTCGGGCGACGACAAGTCGATCTCGTCCGTATCGATGTGCCGCTGCCGCTGCCGGGTGAGGTTCTGGTTCGGTCTTCACACGCCGGCATCTGTGGGTCTGACTTGCACACATGGAATGATGGTCATTCATGGCTGCCGTACCCGATCTGCCCTGGGCACGAAGCAACCGGCTGGGTCACCTCCGTGGGTGATGGCGTGACTGAATTTACTTCGGGTGAAGCAGTAGTACTCCGACCGATCATTAATTGTGGAACTTGCTTCATGTGCCTGCGATCGCAGTCGAATCTTTGCGAGAACCTACGTGCCGTCGGTGCGCACAACGCTGGCGCGATGGCGGACTACTTCGTTGCTCCAGCGACTTCGCTCATTCCGCTTCCGTCGGGTATTTCGATGAGCGCGGGAGCAATGGTCGAACCGCTGTCGTGTGTAGTGCATGCTGCACGGCTTATCGGAGGCGTGCAGGGCAAGACGGTGACCGTGATTGGCGCGGGCAGTATCGGCCTCCTCGCAATGCTCAATGCGCTCGCCTCTGGCGCCGATCGCGTGGTAGTCACCGATACCGTCGCTTCCAAGCGGAGCATCGCGGAATCTCTTGGCGCGCACGCCGCTATCGATGCTGGTCACGCAGAAATCGATAAGGTCATCCGCAGGGAGCTCGAGGGTCGCCCCGACGTTGTCCTGGACTGTGTCGGCTCGCCGTCCTCGGTGCGCTTCGCAGCGCATCTGGCCCAGCCCGGCGGCCGCGTCGCGGTCGTTGGTGTTTGCAGTGGTACGGTCGAGCTACCTGTCGGGGTGCTCCAAGATCGTGAGGTGATGGTCGCAGGAAGCGCGATGTACCTTCCTGACGACTTCGATCGTGCGCTTGAGCTGGTCGCAGGCGGATTGCCCGTCGAGAGGCTCGTTACCTGCGAAGTAGAACTCGATGATGTAAGCCGAGGCTTCGAGCTGGCGGCTTCGGGCGCCGAAGTGAAGGTGCACGTTGTTACTAACGAATTCCCAGCACAACCCGTCCCAACATGGAGGTCCACATGACAATTCGAATCGGAATCGTAGGCACTGACAACGGCCATGCTCATCTGTTCTCCGGATGGATCAACGGCTGGGCCGAGGATGTACCAATTCCCGCTCGCCCGGCTGGGTATCTTGATTCGTTCTACCTACGTTGGGCAGCTCGAAGAGTCGAACTCATGCTCGAATCGGCTTGGGGGACTCAGCGCACCCCGATCCCGGACGTTCGGGTGACCAAGATCTGGGGTGCCGTACCTGGCCAGGCGGAGTTGATCGCGCGAGCCTGCGACATCGACTGTGTCGCGGCGACAATCGAAGAAGCGGTGACCGACGTCGATGCCGTAATGGTGCTGAGCGATCTGGCTTCGGACCATCTAGGACACGCACGGCTCTCCCTTGAAGCGGGACTGCCGACCTACATCGACAAGCCGCTGGCACCGTCAGCGCTAGAGGCCCGCGAGATCGCCGATCTCGCCAGTGCGCACGGCGCCCGCTGGTTCTCTGCCTCCAGCCTTGGATTTTCTTACGAGATTAAGGTGGCGCGTTCGATGGTCGAGGGCCTCGGTGGCCTGCGATCGTTGCAGTCGAAGGTGCAGAACAGATGGGCCGACTACGGCATCCATTCCTTCCAAATGGCGGCGTCGTTCCTCGGTCATGACGTGAAGACCATTCGCGGTCACACCGTCGGCACAAGCGACATCATGACACTCGAGTATCGGGACGGGCGAATCGCCGTCCTGCAGAACATCGGAGGTCAATCTCGTCCGAGTTACTGTGCAACGTTGTTCTGTGGCTTAGGGACGCACTTCATCGATATCAACGACACGATGATTACGTCGCTCGAATTGATCGAGGCCTTTGTCGACATGGTCCGCAACGACTCGCCTGCACCAGTTTCCCCTGCCGAAGCGATCAGGTCGATCGAGGTGGTCAGTGCGGGGCTTCGCGCACTTCAGATCGGTGAGGTCGTCGAACTCCCACCATTCGAGCAGTAGGTCCACATAGACGACGTTGATTCGCGATGGGAACCTCTTTCCGATTCGGTCTCGACGTTTGGCGCCGCTCGAGTCATCGTCGATTCCGACGTGTTTGTCACTCGTTGGTCGGTTCCATTGTCCATTCGCATGGATTACCTCACACATGGTACAAAACACGATATTCATTCTTAGCTCACTACTTTTAAGGTTAATAAGTGATCTTGAATTGTGGCCCCCGCAAAACGCTACGACAGTGCGACCAGAGCTGCATTGACGATCTGCTCTGGCAGGAGGTCAAAAACCCCGTAAAGCTCTGCAATTGTGCCTGACTGTCCAAATTCGTCAACTCCGATAGGGACCACACGGGCGCCATAGACCGAACCGAGCCAGGCGAGGGTATGGCTAGCCGAATCATGAAGTGTAACGATCGGAAGTTTGCGCTCGTTTTGAGAGATAATTGTGGCAAGGTGAATATCGTCGATGGGCGCTGTGACGCTGCGAGAAGCAGAACGCAGACTCGTGCGCCATTGGCGATATAAACGGTCAGGCGATGTCAGATCGAGGACTAGCGCATGGATACCTTCAAGCGCGAGGTGTTCGGCCGCGGCGATTGCCTCTGGGACAACCGGTCCGGTTGCCGCAATAATGACGTCTGCATCTGTAGGAGGTTCAATCAATCGATATCCCCCGCTTAGAACGTCATGACGAAGAGCCTCATGACCGCGTTGTTTGGCGAGCGTTTCAAACGGAGTCTGATTGATAGGTCGAGTGGAAAGCCTCAGATACATGCTGTCGCCATCGGGTTCGCCGAGTCTTTTAAGTCCGTCACACAAAAGCCAATCCAGCGCACGTGAGTAGCATGGTTCTGCATAGGTAATATTCGGTAACTCCATACCGAGTGAAGCGGTGACCGTACTTTGGTGTGCCCCGCCCTCCGGCGCTAGCGTTATTCCCGCTGGTGTCCCGACGACAATGAACTTCGCTCCGCTGTACAACGCGTAAATGAGCGCATCGAGCCCACGGCAGACGAACGGATCATAAACAGTACCGATTGGCAGCAGATGCTCGCCGTGTAGGTCGTGGCTAAGACCAAACGCGTGCAGGGTTAGAAACAAATTCATCTCGCTGATACCTAGTTCGACGTGGCGACCATTTGGCCCCTGCTTCCAACGCAGCAAGCGAT
>Ga0209702_10003629_pt1 | contig 23952 bp, 27 predicted proteins | sample FRY01_FD_187210 | JGI IMG/M metagenome (GOLD analysis project Ga0209702, IMG submission 187210) | Freshwater microbial communities from Lake Fryxell liftoff mats and glacier meltwater in Antarctica - FRY-01 (SPAdes) (version 2) | ecosystem: Environmental > Aquatic > Freshwater > Ice > Glacier... | reverse complement strand
GATGATTGTGCAGATACTTATAAACATAGGTATAAAATCTATGATGCACAAACAAATTATTTTGGTAAAAGTACAAGAGGTTATATTGTTCCCGAGGTTGCAAGGCTTTATTTTTTTGATTTATGTCAACAATCAAAATAAAGTATTATGAAAAAGTATGATTTTAAAGTAGAAGTATTAGATGTGTTTAAAGGCAAATTTTCAGGATCTCAGGTAGATGAAAAGTTGGAGAGTGTTCTAAATGATTATGGAAGTGAAGGGTATGAGTTAGTTAGTAGTATACAGTTTTTAACGACAACTAAGTTTGCCTTTGTATTTCAAAAGGAAGTATGAATAATACATGAAATTCAGTAAGGTCCAAATAGAACACATAGATATTGCTATTAAAGATTCTGAAGTGAAAGGTTATCCTGAAGGCTTCAAGCAATCAGCTTATTTTGATGTCTTAATTAATGATGTTAAATATCCACCTAAGCCAATTATGGCATATGCTAACTATCATGCTACGGGGGAGAAACCCAACAATAATTTCAGTGGAGGACGTTATACACTGTATGTCGTCAAATGAATTTGAACTTTTCAGGTCAAAAAATAAAATAGTGTTTAACTAATTTAGTTTAATTTTTTGATATTGTTTTTTTCTGGTTCTTTCGCATCTATTATTTGGAAAATCCTGAGCAACCAGAAGCGTTTTCAAGTATTTCAGAGTCATTTTGGTGGGCAGTGTCTTCATTAACTGGAGTTGGATTTAAAGAAATATTTCCTTTGACTTTAGGAGGTAAATTATTTGGAACAATAATCTCTTTAATTGGTGTTGGAGTTGTGGCTGTTCCTACGGGTATTATAAGTGCTTCTTTTGTTGAGTTAATAGATGAGGAGCGTAAAAATAAATAATACGCATTTACCTGCTTTAAGCATTAATACTCTTATTATATTGAGACAATTTAGGGTTGGATTGAAAATTGTATTTTTATAGTTTTAAGTGTCTTCTTATGAAAAAGCTACTCTCCATTGTGACTATATTTATATTAATGTTGTCTTGCTCATCAGATCAAGAATTAGAACCTGTTAGTAAGCCTAGTGAGGTATTAATTACTTCCAAAGATTACTCCTTAGAGCTGAAATGGAATTATAATTCAGATTCAAGAATAGATTCAGTATTAATTTATAAGTCAATGGGGAGTAGTCAAAACCTTTCATTATTTAAGGCAATACGAAACGACTCACAAAGTATTTATCTTGATAATTTAGTAGGCGTAAGAGAAAGTTATTTTTATAAAATATTTTATAAAGTTGGAAATGATTTATCAGAACCTTCAGACATAATTTCTGCAAGTCCATTAGAGCCAATTAACAACAATACTCCATTAAATGGAGAGATAGGAGGAATTCATTATGCCTATTGGGACTTTGATATACAAACATTTAATAAAATAAAGCATCGCTTTACAATTCACGAAGAGCCAACTAATGAAGATGGGTCAGCCAATAATGACGGGCTTTATTATCAGTTTTATCAGGGCATTATGAATGACACAATAGGGTTTTACTACGGTATTCAAACTAGATTGAGGAAGCCTAGCGGTGAAGTTAAAAAAGGAATTATCTTTTCAAGGTGGAAGACAAGAGACAAAAAAAACTATGCTGTTTCAAATGGAGGCTGGGGAGAAAGTGCTGGATACGAGGGTGATTTTATTGGAATTAGAAAAAATTATGAATGGGAAGTAGGACAATATGAAATAGGAATACAAAAGGATAGTACAGATGTTATAGGAGACTGGTATGGCCTTAAAATTAAAAATATATCAACTAATGTTGAGGAATATATTGGGTCACTAAGATTTGAGAAAAGCACCAAAAGCACAGGAATGAAAAGCGGAGGAATAACTTGGTCTGAATTATACACTAAGCTTCCACAAAATACACCAATACCCAACTGGCAGGTTTCAGTTAATTCTGTTTATGCTAATGAAAGCTATACTCCAAAAAGAGTTTATTTAACTTATTCAGATAGTAAGTTTTTAGAATTCTCAAATATTTACACAACAAATAATATAGATGTTCATTTTCTTATGGGGCCAAACGTTAAAAGGAAAGTTGAAAGGGGATATTTATGGAATTAAATAACAAGCATATCCTCTTACTCCAACTCAGCTATCTCTAAGCCTCTTAGGTCATAGAGACCATCATATTAGAGTGACCCATAGCTTAAAATAAATAGTCTCATTACATTGATACTATTTTTGTTCTCAATTATGTATGGTAATTTTAAGTATTAAAACTTAAACTACTTATGAGAAAGCTGTTATCAATTCTTAGCTTATTTTTATTAATGTATTAAATTTTATAGGATGAAAAATACTAAAAAACATACTAGATTTTTTTTAGTTGGACTGTTAAGTTTGTATATAACTACAAGTTATGGTCAAACACCAAAAAAATCAGAAAATATTCCTTCTGAAATACAAGATATCGTTATAAGAGAGCTTGTCGTGGCCGCCAATCAAACCGAAAAATACTTGCCTCTATTCAGAGAAAAAAAAATTGGTATTGTAGCTAACAATACCTCGGTTATTTTTAAAAAAAATACAGTGAATGAACCCTATGTTCACGCAGTAGATTCCTTGTTATCCCTTGGGGTGAATATCGTAAAAGCCTTTGCTCCTGAGCATGGTTTTAGAGGTGATGTTGATGCTGGGGCGAAAATTAAAGATGAAAAAGACCTTAAAACGAATATACCTGTTACATCTTTATACGGTGCGAACTACAAACCAACACAAGAACAATTGCAAGGTATTGATATGCTTGTTTTTGATATTCAAGATGTTGGCACTAGGTTTTACACTTATTTATCTACATTGCATTATGTAATGGAAGCTTGTGCCGAAAAAGGAATTCCATTATTTGTTTTTGATAGGCCCAACCCAAATGCACACTATGTGGACGGGCCGGTATTAAAAAAAGGCTTTGAGTCCTTTGTAGGTTTACATCCTGTACCTATTGTTTATGGAATGACTATCGGGGAATATGCAAAAATGATTAATGGTGAAAAATGGTTAAAAAACGGGATTCAGTGCGATTTAAAAGTAATCACCTTAGAAAATTATACCCACGAAACGCCTTATAGTCTTCCTTTGCGTCCTTCGCCCAATCTTCCTAATAATAAAGCTATAAATCTGTATCCAAGTATATGTTTGTTTGAAGGCACTAATGTAAATGAGGGTAGGGGTACTGAAAAGCAATTTCAGGTTTTTGGCTCTCCTTATTTGCCAAGTGATTTGTATCCTTACACCTATACACCAGTATCAAATTTTGGTTCAAAGGATCCAAAACATTTGGGTAAAAAATGCCATGGGTTAGATGTTTCGCAGACGCCAAAATTAAACGAAATTGATTTTAATTGGTTGATTGACGCTTATAAAGCCACCCCGAAAAGCGAAAATTTTTTTAAATTCGCTGCTTTTTTTGATAAGTTAGCGGGTTCTGATGAATTAAGAAAACAAATTATTGAAGGAAAATCTTTTGAGCAAATAAAAAGTTCTTGGGAAGCAGATTTAAGTGCTTTTAAAAAAGTTAGAGCCAAATATTTATTGTACCCGTGATGCTTATACGGACTTCATTAATCAAGCACAAAAATGGGAGACTGTTCAAAAAATCTTTTAAGTAACCGAAAAAGAGTTTCAAAAAGCTACCAAAGAACATATTGAAAATGCCTATAAGCAATTTCACAAGTTACGGGGACGCCGAAGGGGTAGACTTAAAATTTATCTTATCATATTGGGAAGCGTGTGAGCATAAATTGTTCATGTGTTTTTTTATTAGCATCCAAAAAAAATGTATTACAGCACTTCATTTCTAGCTATCCTGCATAATTTTACCAGCGAATACTTTAAAGAGTATGATGAAATGGTTTAGTAATTTAAAATATAATAACATGAAATTAGAAAACAAAAAAGTAGCCATTTTAGCTACAGACGGTTTTGAAGCCTCCGAATTATTTGAACCCTTAAAAGCTTTAAAAAATGAAGGAGCTCAAGTACATATTATATCAAATAAAGAAGGCGAAATAAAAAGTTGGGACAAAACCAATTGGGGAAAACCAATCGCTGTAGATAAGTTGATTAAGGACACTAAGGAAGCAGATTATCATGCTCTTGTTTTGCCAGGCGGGGTCATTAATCCTGACACCTTACGAACCGATGAAAATGCGCTTCAATTTATCCGCGATTTTTTCAAAAGTCACAAACCCGTTGCAGCAATATGTCATGCGCCTTGGTTATTGATAAGCGCAGGTGTTATTGAAAACAGAGAAGTAACCTCCTATAAAAGCATAAAAGACGATGTTTTAAACGCTGGAGCAACTTGGTTGGATAAAGAAGTAGTGGTTGATAGTGGCTTGGTAACCAGTAGAAATCCGAAAGATTTACCAGCATTTATCGCTAAAGTTATCGAAGAAATCGTAGAAGGAAAACACGAAGAGCAAGTGACCAAAGCTTAGCCTTATAAAATAAAATAGGCATAATGTATCGTATTTAAAAAATCGGTGAGAAAATTTTATTCTTTCCGATTTTCTTATATAAATTAAAGTTAACCTTCCAGTTTTTTATATGGAAAGTGATGAATATCAATTAAACCTTTGAACTTCACATGATCTTAATTTTATGCTATTTATGCCATAATTGAAAGGATTTATTGTACTTAAAAAACCTTATATATGTCCATTCTAGGAGAATTTATTAAAGGGGCAATTGTCTTAAAAGACAAATTAACGGCAGAAATGAAGCCAATAGACGAACAAAAACAAGTACTACTACATTTACTTGAAAAGGCTAAGAGTACCGCCTTTGGACAACATTATAATTTTGAGGCTATTCTCAATTCGGATTTTCCATTAAAGAATTTTTTGAAAGCAATTCCGTATTTTAATTATCATAAAATTAATGAGGAGTGGTGGTATAGATTGCATGAGGGAGAAGAAAATATTACTTGGCCCGGCATTCCCGATTATTTTGCCTTAAGTTCTGGCACGACTGGTAAAAGCAGCAAGAGAATTCCGGTAACCAATGAAATGATAAGTGCAATTCGCGATGCTGGGATTGCCCAAGTTTCTGCATTGGCTAATTTTGACTTACCCGCAGAATTTTTTGAAAAAGGAATTTTAATGTTAGGTAGCTCTACAGATTTAGCGAAAAAAGACAATCATTTAGAAGGTGAAATTAGCGGTATAAGCGCTAGCAATATTCCGTTTTGGTTTAGGAGTTATTATAAGCCAGGCGAAGAAATTTCTCAGATTGAAGACTGGGATGAGCGGGTTCAAAAAATATCAGACCAAGCAAAAAGTTGGGATATTGGCGCACTTAGCGGCATCCCATCTTGGATAGAATTAATGCTGGAAAAAGTGATTAAAGATCACAATTTAAAACACATTCACGAAATCTGGCCAAACCTACAAGTATATACTTCTGGTGGGGTTGCTTTTGGGCCTTATAAAAAAAGTTTTAATGCTTTATTAGGTAAACCAATTACGATTATAGATACCTATTTGGCGTCTGAAGGATTTATTGCTTTTCAGGCAAGACCAGCAACAGGGGCTATGAAGTTGGTTACTAACAATGGCATTTATTTTGAATTTATCCCCTTTGAGCCCAAATATATAAAAAGCGATGGTTCTCTGACCGATGATGCCCCTTCTGTAGGTTTAGCAGAGGCTCAAAAAAATCAAGATTATGCGCTGGTCATCAGTACGGTTGCTGGTGCTTGGCGTTATCTTATTGGTGATACTATTGAATTTACTGATGTTGAGCGTGCGGAAATTAAAATTACGGGCAGAACAAAATTCTTTTTAAATACGGTGGGCTCACAATTATCAGTAAATAAATTAGATGATGCCGTAGGTGAATTAGAGGCTGTTTTTGATGTTAAAATTCCTGAATATACCTTATGTGCAAAACGTTTTGATGATGATTTTTACCACAGCTGGTATTTAGGTTGTGATACTATTTTGGATGCTGAAAAGGTAGCTGCGGAATTAGATAAGTTTTTAAAGAAAGCCAATAAAAATTATAAAGTAGCGCGTTCCAAAGCTTTAAAAGGTGTAAAAGTATCTTTGATTTCTCCTACCGTTTTTCACGAATGGAATGCGGCAAATAAGAAAAAAGGAGGTCAGGTTAAGATGGAAAGGGTAATGGGCGAAGAAAAATTTAAAACATGGGAAGCCTTTGTCGCTGAGAATTTAAGGTAAAAAATTTAATTTTCCTTCTTGAAATCTCGATCTTCAACAAGTTTTACAATTTCATCTGGGGACAGGTAATATTTTTTAATTCGAGCCTTATAAACTTCAGATAGATTGGTATTATTTAATATGAAATTTTTGGTTTCTAAAATATAGGTTTCCATGTTTTTCTCTACCGCATAAGTATCAGCCGCTCGCTCCGCCTTTTGAATGTAACTATCAGATAAATAATATTTGATACCAAACCATATTAAATTTAAACTACTTCGGTTTCTGTAATCCATTACATGCCCCAATTCATGCCCAAGCCATCCTATCAATACATTTTCTGGTATATTTTCTGTAGCGTAATGCTGTCCACCAATTTCGAAAGTCTCACTGATTAAAATTTTATAACTTCTATTTTTCTTTCCCTTTAATAAGCTTAAAAATCTAGGTTGGGCTTGCATAATCGATTTTTTGATGTGCTTTTTAAATTTAAATTCTATAGGCGTGTTTTTTAGTTCAGGATAATAGGAAAGCGCTTTTAAAGCTTCGGTTTTTATGGAAAGAGGAATAATATGTTCTTTTTTAGTTTCTTGCATATAAATAGGAACGGTACTCATTAAAACACAGAAAGTGACTAAAAGCCACTTTCTATTTCTAACTATCATCAATTTCATATTTTAAAACTGGTATCTAATGCCTAAGGCAATATCTAAGTCTAAATTGTCTGAATAACTATCATTAAAACCTAATTCAGGACGTACATCTAGAGAAATAATTAATGGAAATTCAAAGTCGTACTCAATACCGATATTACCAGCAACTAGAGCAAAAATTCCATCATCTTCGCCTGCATCAAATGAACCTACACCTGCACCAACACCTACAAACCAATTAAAACGGTTTTCAATAGGCATAACCCACTGGTATAAACCCACAAGTTTAAAAGCATCTAGGTTATTAGAACTTCTCCAACCTAAATCGAACTCAAGTCGGTTATTCTCTTTTAAATATTTTTGGTAAGATATTTCTCCACCGAAACCATTATTGTCCCCAATCCGCAAGCCCAAGGCGTTTTTTGCAATAGATTGACTTTGTACTGTAAATGTGGTAAAAATGGCAATTACCAATACTCCTATAATTTGCTTCATTATTATTTGGTTTTTAAGCATTAATTAAATCAAAAGTATAGCAGATTTTTCTCTTTATTTGACGTGATGAGATTCAATATTACTCCATTTGTAATATTGATTTACATTGAGGTAAAAAGTTATAATAACGGACTTAATAATTTTGCTAGACCTTCAAAAAATTTATGCAAAATAGATCGGTTCTTGAAAGTGTCTTTATCTAGGGCATCATGCGAATCAAAGTAATGGATAAACTCCTTGCAAATGATGATTACCACGGCTTCATCACCAACTAGTGCGTTGGCTTCAAAATTATGTTCAAAACTGTGGTGATCAAAATTCCCTGAACCTACGGAAACTAATTTATTATCGATTAAGATAACCTTACTATCTAAAAAATCAGTTCTTAAATAAATTTTAACACCAATGGATAATAACTCTTCAAACCTAAAAAAAAATGCTGTATCTGGCCATTAAAGAATCAGATTTTTTAGGAATCAATAAGCTTATTGTTATACCATCCAATGTGGCAATTTTTAAAGATTCTATTACGGTGGTGCCTAGAATAAAATAAGGATTTGCAATAAAAATAGATTCCTTAGCGCTATTGTTTATCGCAATATATTGTTGCATCACGGCAGGTTGTTTTGAGTCTGGACCACTGGTAACTATTTGCACTCTCGTATTGCCTCTTGCCGGGTTTTCAGACAAGTATTTTTCGCTGATTAAAATTTTTTCCTAACTCGCGAAATGGTAATCTTTGATAAAAACTCATTGGATAGTATCTACCGCAGGGCCTTCAATTTGTAAGTTCATGTATTTCCAGATCCCTAGTTCAGTTGCCTCAAAATATTTATCGGATACATTAACGCCGCCAATAAAACCTATTAAATCATCTATTACTGCTATTTTCCTTGGTTACGATAGTTAAGGGTGAAGAGTAAATTACCAAAACGCAAAGGCATTATGGGTAAGCTTTTACACCAATAGTTTTGAATTTTTTAATCATTTTTACTCGAAATGAAAAACTTCCGATAGAATCAAAAATCAGCCTAACTTCTACACATTCTTTTATTTCTTGGCTAAAAGCTCCTAAAAACGCTGACTTATTTTGCCTTTTCTACAGCCTTAAAAATAGCTTCAAAGGTTTCTATTCCATCATTAAAAACTTGCACTTTATTATGGGCCTAAACAAAAAAAAAGCAGTTGGCTTTGACCAATGTGGAAAGTTTTATATAGTTGCCATTCGGATTTTAGTTTCGTTTTCTGAGCTTTTTAAAATTTTGTAATTTTCATGATATAATTTTCTTTTCTTGGTTTAATGCAATTTAAAAAAAGTAAATTTTCTACGGTTTACCCCAAATAAATAATAGAGCATTGGTCCTCCAAAAGGGATGGTGATAACCGATAAAAGCCAGCTCAGCGATTTTGTGGCTCTGGAGCTGTGGGGTATAATATTGCCAATGGCCCAAATGGCAACGATAGGTAGAATATAAAAATAATATTAGTCATGGAATTTTGCTTACCATTTTAATACATGGCACAATAGTACTAATTTGCTATAATTTAATTTAAAAACCTGCTTATTACAGTCAATTATAAAACGGATTGGGGTGTGCCTTTTGTACTAATTATGAGAAGTTTACAAAGCAAATTTTAGTAGCAAAAATATGGCAAAGAAAAAGGCAAACAAGCGATGGATATTCGTAATATTTTCTATTTTGACAGTACTCGCAATAGCTTATTTTTTTGCGCAATGGGTTGTGAAAAATAAGATAGAAAAAGTACTCACGCAAGATATGGCATCCAACCTAACCATTACCTATAATGATTTGGCATTAAACCTTTTTTTGGGTAATGTAAGCCTTTATCAAGTACGGTTAGTACCCAAAGATGCAGCGCTATTAAAATCCACAGTTGAAATTGAACAACTCAGCGTTAAAGGATTTAGTTATTTTGAATTGTTAAAGACAGGAAATATTAAAATGGATGCACTTTTACTAGAGCATATTACAGGCGAATATTTTAAAAATAAAACCACAGAAAAGAATTCTTCAAAAACAGAAAAAGCAACTTTTGATAAGCTCATTTCTATTGCTAATTTTAGCCTAAAAAATACAAATTTCACAAGTTTTAATACCGACAATGACAGTGTTTTATTGGCTGTTAAAAATCTGGATTTATCGCTTAAAAATTTGCGATATGATGCCACATCTATCCAAAGTAAAATGCCAATTAAGTATGATGCCTACCACATCAATTCAGGAAAAATAATCGCATCTATTAGTGATTTTGAAACCATCAAAATAGATAGTATTTATAAAAACCGAAAGCTTTATATCGCAGGTTTTTCTCTAAAGTCTAAATACGATAGGCAAACTTTACAAACTAAAATAAGTAAAGAGCGCGATTACATCTATCTTAATATTCCTACCATAGAAATTTCAGGTTTTGATATTGGAGCGCATAAGGATTCTAGCTTGGTAAAAGCAAAATCTGTATTGATGCAAAATTTATATTTAGATATGTATCGGAATAAATTAATGCCCGACGATTTAGAGCAAAAACTATTATTTGATAAAAAAGTTAGAAACCTAGCCATAAAAATTGATATTCTAAATATCGAAATTAAAAATGGCGAGGTAAATTACTCAGAATTGATTAAGGAAAATGCCAAGGCAGGAGAAATCATCTTTACAGAGGTGTATTCTACCATTCAAAATGTTTCTAATCTTAATAAAAATCCTATTATTTTTAAAAATACAGCCAAACTTATGGGTGAGGCACCCATAAGTTTAGAGTGGACTTTTTATACTGAAGCAAATCATAATTTGTTTAAGGTCTATGGGATTATTAAAAATTTTAATGCTAGTGAGATCAATTCTTTTATGAGTTCAAACTTAAGAGCAACCTCGAGCGGAACGATTGAAGAATTGTATTTTACCATTAGTGGAGACGCTAATGCATCAACTGGAGATATTAAAATGAAGTATGAAGACTTTAAATTTCAGGTTTTAACTAAAGATAGGTCTGGCGTAAACGAAATATTAACTGCCGTTGGAAATATTTTCACAAACGATGGTTCTAATGCCGATAAAAACGGTTACCGTTACGGATCTATACAAACAGAACGTGATGACACCAAGTCTTTTTTTAATTATGTGTGGAAAAATATCAGCGATGGTTTGGTGTCAACCCTCACGGGGAATGGCGAAAAAGAAAAGTAATAGCATCAATAAAAAGTGTGAATACGTCGCAAAATTCAGCTTACTCTCTGTACTTTTAAACAAAAATTAAGTGATGAAAGATATGGGCGTAATTTCAAAGAACGATAACCAATTAACCTTATATTATAATGGAGAAAGCAGTATTGGTAAGCAATGTTATGCGTATGTACAGGCTTCGGATAAAGCTGTTTTGGGCGTTGATATTTCGAAAACTGAAGTAACCCCTACCCAGTGGACAGAATTGGCGGAAGGCTTGAATATTAAGGTAAAAGATTTGTTGGGTACAGACCACCCCGATTTCAGAAATATTTATGGGGAAGACGCGCTAACTTTGGAAACCAATGATTGGTTAAAAATTTTAGAGAAAAATCCTGAATTGGTACAGTTTCCTGTTTTAATTTTTGGACAAAAATTTTACCAACTTAAAACAGGTGCAGCTTTTAAAAAATATATGAAAGGCGATAGTGCCAATATAAAAAGAAATAATTCAAGCTTTTAACCATTAATCGTAAATCCGGGATAACAAGTCATACCCCCATCTACAAAGATGGTGCTACCGTTAATATATTCAGATTCATCAGAAGCTAACCAACTAGCTACTTTACCTATATCTTCAGGGATTCCTAAACGATGATAAGGTATTAATTTCAGGATTTTTTCCTTACCCTCTTTACTGTCCCAGGTATCTTTATTAATATCCGTTTTTATGGCTCCTGGCGCAATGCTATTGCAACGCACTTTTTTTGAAGCATATTCTTGACAAATACTCTCCATGAGCATTTTTAATCCTCCCTTTGATGCGGCATAATTGGCATGACCAGCCCAAGGAATGGTTTCATGCACAGAGCTAATATGGATTATTTTTCCTAAAGATTTTGAAACCTCAGGGCGCAAACCTTGTTTTATAAACGCATTTAAAGCCTCTTTAGCGCATAGAAATTGACCTGTTAAATTCACATCAATTACTTGTTGCCAAACGCTTAAAGGCATTTTGTGAAGTGGATAATCTTTTTGTATTCCAGCATTTGATACGCAGATATCTAAGCTGCCAAATTCAGAAATTGTTTTCTTAAAAAGCGATTGTACATCATCTTCTTTGCTGACGTCGCATTGGATAACCATGGTTTTTCCTGTATCTTTTCTTTTTGAAATCCAATCCGCAACTTCTTCTGCACCTTCTTTATTGCCATGATAGTTTACAACCACATTTGCACCTTCTACGGCAATAGCTTTTGCAATAGCCGCGCCAATCCCGGAACTAGAACCAGTAACAATACAAGTTTGATTGTCTAATTTTTTATTTAGTTTTTGCATAGTTCATTACTTTAAAGGGTATCGTGAAAGTTTATCCACGTGGGCCTCTTATTTTGGGATAGCTCTTGGAAATAGATGTTTGAGAGGTAAAGTTGTAAAGAAAAATTAATTTAAATTAATTTTCAACTACCCTCTAAAAATTATCTGTTAAACACCACGAAAATATTAATTCGCGGCGTTTAACAGATATAAAGATCTTTATCAAGTGATTAGGCAGTAACAGCAAATACATGCTGATTTTCTTGATAGTATTTTGGGCTACAATCGTATTTTTCTTTAAAAATTTTAGAAAAATAACTTCTACTGGTTAAGCCTACTGTATAAACAATTTCTGAGATGTTTAAATCCGTTGTTTTTATCAAGTTTTCTGCGGTTTCAATTCTGATGTTTCTAATAAAATCAGTAACCGTTCTATCGTGTAGCAATTTAAAACCTTCCTGTAATTTAGAAGGAGATAAACCAGATTTTTTGGTCAAATATTTTAAGTTGTACTGTATTTCAGGATAGTTTTTAATGAAGGTAGATACTTCTTCAATATCTTCCATTTCGCTTCTGGTTAAAGTACCTAAATTGTTTTTAATATTCTTTATATCCTCTTTATGCTGCTGAATTTCCATAGCCAAAATCACATGAACGTTTCCATTAATTAATAAATTACGCACAATTCCTTTTTGGGTGATCGCATCAATCTGTTGAAATTTTTCAGAGATTTTTAAGTTGTAAGAACCTACGTAAGAAAAAATTTCTTCTCCGTTCTTAGGCATGAAGCTTTTTATCAATTGAGTTTTAAGTAAATCGATGCTGTCTTCCTCATTGTTGCTGGTAGCATCTACTTTAATATTTGAAAACTTTACTGCTTGATCTTTTCTAAAGTATAAGATGGTGTCTCTATTAGGTTGGCTAGAGAATATGGCTGTTTGAAACTGATTTAAGTGTTTTTTGGTGTTATTTTCACTAAAACCATAGGCTAATTGTCCTTTTGAACAAAACATAAAATTAATAGGATTTGTACTCTCTGTACTACTTTTTATGATGGTATCTTGTTTAAAAGTAACGTCATACTGCATAAAAGAGATATCGTTCTTAAAATGTAATCCAGCTATACTTCCAGTTACAAATTCATTGTCTAGCTCTAAATTAAATTCTTGGTTCGCTTTGTTTAATTTGCCTCCGAGTCCGCTTTGAAGTTCATTGAAAAACTGAGGAATTGTATTTGTTTTCAGATATAGCGTTTTCATTGTTATGTTTTTAAGGTTTATAATTTGTATTCTAAACAAGTGGCCTAACTATTTTATCAAAGTGGCTGTGCACTTATGTTTTTGTACGCTACAAATCTCGTTTAAACACAAGCCTAGCATGTTACACAATTTTGCGTTTATGTTACATAATTATTGGAAAACGGACGATTTGAATGGAATAAAGCTATTATTAACCTATAAGAGTTAAAATTGTTTTTGGGATAGTTGTATTAAATAGTTTGTTTTCGAGTGGACTAAACTTGAAAATTTGAGCATCAAAATGTAGGTGCATTTTTAATAATGAAAACGAAGACTTTTACTCAAAAATAGGCTATGTTTTAAAGCGAAGTCAATTAAGTTAGAAAACAAAAGTCTTAGAACATCTAAATAAGGTATATATAAGGATAAAGTATTTACTATTCGACAGGGTCGAGTTAACGGACAACGAGCAATAAAAAAAAGACTCTACTCAGCCGGCAAATAAAAATAAAAAGCAGTACCTATACCCAAAGTACTATTGGCGATAATATGTCCATTATGGTTTTGAACAATTTTTTTGCAGATGGCTAAACCTATGCCTGTGCCTGAATACTCATTCTTTTGATGCAGGCGTTGAAAGAGCTCGAATATTTTTTCGGCATGTTCTTGGTCAAAACCTATCCCATTATCTAAAACAGATATGCGGTAATAGCTTTTCGACTTTTTAATAAAATCATCGGTTATTTCGTTTTTTTTGAGTTTTTTAAAACCGACAACAATTCTGGGATTTTCTAATCCCCTGTACTTTATAGCATTTGAAATAAGATTATTAAAAAGCTGCTCCATCTGGAAAGGAATGGCTTTAACCGCAGGCAAGTCATCGATAACTAATGAAACGTTTAGAGCATTAATTCGATCTTCTAAATCTTCTTGCACCTTATCTAAGATGTGGTGCAGGTTTACCTCTTCGAAATCATTCTTGGTTCTGTTTATACGAGAATAGGATAGTAAATACTTAATTAGCATTCGCATGCGTTCTGATGAGCTATTTATTTTTTCGAAATATGATTTGCTTGCAGCAGACATATTATCTAAATCTTCATCCGCTATCCGCGAAATAAACATTTGAATTTTTCGGATAGGTTCTTGTAAATCATGACTCGCTACCCTGTTGAAAGATTCTAGTTCGTCATTAGAGCGTTTTAATTCTTCGTTTTTTTCTTTAAGGTTAAGCTCGGCCTTAATCACATCGCTAACATCTTGAACTACTCCAATTAATTGATGGTTTTGAAAGTGACCCCAGGTTTTAAAATGTTTAATTTTATTTGCTTTTGTAATTACGCGATAGCTTAAAGAAAATGGTTTATTTTTTTCTTGAGCTTGCTGAAGTTCTAGTTCATATTTTTCTAGATCATTGGTATGAATTAGTTTTTTATAATTTTCATGATTAACCTTAAAACTCTTAGGATCGCAGGAAAGTAAGTTGCAAAAATTATCTGAAATTGTTGATTCTCCAGATTTATTACTCCACCGATAGCTTCCAATTTGTGCTAAGTATTCGGCATCACTTAAAATGGTATTCTGAATTTTTAGTTCTTCATTGGCTTCAATTAATTTTTGTTCGTTCTCTTTGCGAGTAGTTATGTTTTGAGAAGTTACACAAATACCAGTACCCGTTTTTATAATCGTAGAATAAAACCAAAATAATTGTTCATTAAATACATAGTTTTTTTCATAACTAATGGTTTTATTATTCTCAACACTTTCCACAAAAAAATCAAAAACGCCATCGGTCATTAAAAAAGGATATACTTCAGACATTTTTTTATTTTTTATATCATCAGGATTATGGCCAACTGTTTCTTTTATTTGCTCGTTCGTGTATAAAATATCAAAGTCAAAGATCTTATTTTCTCCATCTCTGATAGGCTCAAAATAGCTTATTACATTGCTGGTACTTTTGATTACGTTTTTTAAGAATTCCTCCGTATCTTTTAATTCTTCATATTGTTCTCTTAACTTGTCATTTAAATTATTTAAACGAGCCACCGACTCTTTTTCAAAGCTGGTATTTTTAGCCACTATTAAAAGACCACCAGATAAGGGTCTGATATTTGATTCTAACCAAATAAATTCGTTATTTAATTTTACTTGTCTGTTTAAATTAAAAGATTTTTTTTCTGTATAGGCGGTTAATAATTTATCAAACTCACCATGCAATTTCACAAAAGGCAATACTTCACTAACGAGTTTGCCCTTCATGTTTTCAGGATCTAATTTTAAATCTATTTTATTTCTTGCGTTCGCATATTTTATCCGAAAATCTTTGATTTTGTTATTCTCATCAAAAACAGGTTCATAGTAATTAACAATATTTTCAGTATTGGCTAATACACTGGCTAAGAATGCTTCTGAATTGGCTCTAATTTTACGTTCTTTATTAATTTTGACGAAAGAAACAATAAAAACAAACAAAGCAAATATCCCCAACATTAAATTCATCATGGGCGTTAGGAAGACCTGCGATTGGTAATCAGACTTTCTATCTCTTAGCAGGATATCTTCTTTGGCAAGCATGAATTGTTTATGCTGCTCGAGTTCTGCCATAATATATGCAAGGTCTTCTAGTTTTTTAATGAGATTATCAGAGACCCTAATATTACTTTTTTGAGGATTTGTAATGAAACTAAGTACATCGATTAATCCATTTCGTAGGGCATCAATACGCTTTAAATGGTAGAGTTGACTAGTATTATCGCTAACTAATATTTTAAGCCTTTGATGTGAGGCATCTGCATTTTTCAAATACTTTTGAAAATTTCCGGAGTTTACAGGTGTATCTTTTCTGAGTAATATTTTTAGTTGGGCTGATTCCAATTTTGAATAGCTTGAAAAAAGGACGTTAATTTCTTTTTCTACCTCTAGAGTGTGCGAGATAGCATCGGAGGCTTTCCTAAGCGCTGATAACTTCAGGTAACTTGAGCTTCCGATAAAAATTAAAACTACTATTGCAGAAATAACTAAAAAAACATAGACCTTGGAGGAAGAAAATAAACGCTTCAAATTCATAATATTGCTTTATTCAATAACACTAAATTCTTAATAAAAAATTATCGCGGTTAAGTATAGAGGTCTGGTATTGCCAATTTACTTGTAAAACCCTCTCAATGGCGGCTTGCAAGTCGCTAAACTTGTGAGGTTTGTTAATGTAAATATTGGCGCCATTAATAAAAGTTTCTTCAATGTCATTTTCCGAAGAAGAAGTAGAGTAAATGGCCACCGAGATATTATTTAAATTTCTGTTTTCTCTAATCTCTCTTAAGCATTCCATCCCATTTTTTACTGGCATATTTAAATCTAAAAAAATAATTTCAGGCAAAATAACATTGGGTAAGGTTAAATAATCCATTAACTCTTTTCCGTTAACAAATAGCGATAACTTAGTTTTTATTTTAAGGGCACCAATAGCATCTTTAAATACTATTCTGTCGTCCTCGTCATCATCAGCTAGAGCGATATTTAATGTGTGTAAAGCCATATTTGGTTGATAGTTATAACATTACTTGTCTTTCTTTCCTTTTTCTTATGATTTTTTGAAAGGTAGAAGGGGTAAGGCCAGTCGTTTTTTTAAACTGCGTTGATAAATGCGCTACACTACTATAATTTAATTTGAAAGCAATTTCAGTTAAAGTTAATTCATTTTCAATAATAAGGCTTTTTGCTACATCAATTTTTTTTAAAATAACAAAATTTCCAATAGATGTATAGGTTGTCTCCGAAAAAATGGTGGACAAATAATCATACGAATAATCTAGTGTTTCTGACAAATAGGTTGAAATATTATATTTTTTATAATTATTTTCATCATTAATTAAAACGGCAATAGCATCTTTAATTCGTTGTATAAGCGCCAATTGTTGATCACTAATAACTTCGATTCCGTAAGCCTCTAATTTTTCTTTGATGGTTGCCATATTAAGGGTACTCGGCATTCCTGTAATTTCAATTTCTCCAAAACCATGTATTATGTATGTTACGCTCAAGGCATTCAACTCTTCGCATAATACCTTTTTAGATAAAATATTAATATCGAACTTTAGGTTAATGATCATTTGTAAATGTACAGCGTATATTTAAAGTTAACAACAGCCATGCGACTTTTACAAATATGGCGATTTTTTTCTTTTCAAATATTGTAGTTATTAATCTTTAATAATAAAGAAACTTAGCCTTAGGATGTTTTATTTTGACAAATCGTTTTCTTTGGGAATGGTAGCGAAAAACGCCGCCATATCAGTAGCGCTTGAAGGACTGTAATTTGCCAAAATAGTGCCTTTACCGCCGTCTTTAGTCTTTATGACATACAAAATAGACATGTCGTCAGGGTTGCTCATGCCTTCAAACCTAAATTCTTTTTCAATAAAAATTTCTTTTGCGACATATTTTTTTTTCGTTTCTACATCTACCAATACCTCATTTTTCATACGGTAATTACTGGTGTAACCTAGGTCTTGATATTTAGTAATATAGGTTCTTTCACTTTTCGGATATTCCATAATTTGTGCAATTTTTAATTAAAAAAGGGACAAAGTCATTCAAAAAGAAGATTTTGTCCTTTGCCTAAATAATTCAAAGTATTAATTATTAATTTTCATCATTATTATCATCTAATTCATCGCCAACTTTTTCAACACCCTCTTCGATATTCTCACCTATATCTTCTACACCTTCTTCAATTTTTTCGCCAGCATTTTTATCTTCTCTGCAACTGGTGAAAGTAGATAGTGAAATGGTAAAGAATAATAGTAATAAGCTAAATAATAGTATTTTTTTCATTGTATTTATTTTTAGGATTAGGATTTATATTTTAGCATCAAAAGATGCAAAACATATAATTTTATACTTTTTTTCTACCTGTAAATAAGGAAATGACAAAAAGCACTAAAAATATATAAAATAATATTTTAGCGATACTCGCTGCTCCTGCAGCAATACCACCAAAGCCGAAAACGGCTGCAATTATGGCTAAAATTATAAAGGTAATTGTCCAACGTAACATAAAGTTCGTATTTAAAATTAATGATCTCGGCATGTTGCCAACCTTCTAAACAAAATTGTCTTTTTTTAAAAAAACAGATTAATCTAATCCAATAATTTATTAACTCAATTCGTGCTACAAAACAGAAAAGAGAATGCCGTTAAGCATTCTCTTTTGCGATTTTTCTTTCATAGTATTTTTTGCTTAAAACCTACTATTGCAAGCCTTCCATAATTTTTTCTTTGGATAAATCTAATTCTATTTGGTTCATCTGCTGCGTTAAAATAGTCGCCGTACTTGGCGGTAAATTATTTTCAGACAACACATCTTTATAATCCTCAATGGCTGCTTTTTCTCCACGGATTACTTCTTCTAAAATAGCTTCTTCGTCATTAGAAGAAAATAATGATTTTAAGTCCATCCAAGCGCGGTGTACCCCTCCAGTAAAGCTTCCGCCTTTTTCTATTTTTTGACCAAAACTAGTGATTTCCGTTTTTAGGGTGTGACCAAACGTGTAACGCTGCTCACTTTTTTGGGTGAAAAAGGTTTTCAATACCAGATTTTCTATATTTTCAGATGCTTTTTTATAGCCTTTTTCGGCATCATAGGTTTTTTCTAAAAGCGTATTTAATTTTTTTCCAATAGTTTCTGTATAAGTACTCATAAAAGTTTTTTTTAGTAGAGATAATTAATCAATACTTATCTCTTGTGCATTTATATCAAAATTAAGGAAGAAATAGCTTTTATGTTATTCTAAACAAATTTAAAATTGACTGGATTACGAAATAAGTGCGGGGCGCTGGGTGCTTAAAACAAGGCTCTAATTAGGGCTGACTTTTTATGATAAAAAAATGCTTTATTAATTGTTTCTTACTTCGATTTTTTAACCTTACTGACTACTAACTACTAACTACTTACTACCAGGCATGTTAAAATTCTTGACAACTTCCAACGCTGAGGTAGATTTTATCCAAAACCGAGTTTCAAAATTGATATTGCTCTTTCGGAATTCTGTATAAAGAAATATAACATTACCTTCGGCTGAACCAGAATTAAACTTTTCTGCAATTACTGACCAAGTTTTTTACAAATTCTAAATCAGACGAGCAGGCTATACCACCACTAGCTTAGCGATGACATTTTTCATCGATATTTGAAGAAGACTTTTCGATTAAATTTAGCCTAAGTTTAACTAAATATTTTGAGAGAATAACAACGATAAAAAATACAACAATAATGATAATAATTTTGGGTAAGTTGACAATCAATTGATTAAACCAGCTTCAGAATCGAATGGTTATTTGGTCCCAAGCATTATCTAATTGTAATAACATATTCGGTTGGTAAATCGTTTAAGTATTTTTTAGAATAATATATCGATTATTGGGGGTACGAAAAAATGACCTTAACGATATTTATCGTTAAAGTCATTTTTAAAAAACCAACCAAATCTTATACTATAAAATTAATGGTAATTAAGTTCAATAGTGTGCTCTATCGAAAGATTGATTAACTAAAACGCTAATATTTTGGATATAAATAGTATAGGAGCTTTATTTGTCTATTTTATTCACAATATATCCATACCCAAACAAATAAATAATATCATTAAGCGTATTTACAGGGTTAGTTCAACATCTTTATAAAAAGCATATAAAGAGCAGCAATCTACGGTCGTCTTGAGGTATTCTGATTCCAAAAATTTTACGCCAATTTTAAGTAACGAAACAGGTTATTTTAATGGAATTGACTTTTCTTTAACGAGTTATTAAGAAATATAATACAACCTATTTGGTTTTACGATAAAAAAGATAGTTTGGTGCTTTTTCGATTGATAAAAAGTTTAAATTTTGGAATGCAAAATCCGAACTAATCCATAGACAATAAAAAAAGTATTGAAAATGAACTTCAAAATTTCAGGAAGGATATAAAAAATTAAGCGGATAAGAAAATGGTTTTGAGTGCTTTTTAAGCTAAAAAAAATTAAAAAAAGGCATAAAAAAACCAGAAAAATGAATAGTTTTTCAGGTTTTAAAATGATATAAATGTTTTTATTTGAAAAGCTTTCTAAGCATAAGCAAACCACCAAAATTTCCGAAAAGTTGTAAGCCAGTTTTTAACCAACTATAATCGCTTAACTCATCCTGAAATTCATACTTTAGGCTTTTTAGCTCTTCAATATTTATTTTGTTTTCTAAACTTAAAAGTTTTAAATCGAGTTCAATTTCTTCAAACGAAGTGTAAATTTTATGGCTCATAGGTCAAAAAAGGATTTAGATAATTTTTTAATAATCATTTTATCAATCGCTCTTCTGCTCAGAAAAATAATGGTTACCAAGAGAAAAAAGCAAAGCCCTACACATAAATAACCTAGCGTTAAACTATCAAAATAGTTAGCCAAAGCGAAAGCTGCTGAAATTGCTATAAAAATTAAGCCTAATGCGGCAAAAGATCCTAAAAGGGCAATTTTTAGCACGTAAGAAGAAAATAGGGATAGCTGTTGAAATATTTTCAATTGAAAATATCTACGAGAAGTTTTCACATAATTTTCACCTGAGCTTACCGCTTTACTTGTTGTTCTGTCTAAAGCTTTAAGTATACTCATAGATTTATGATTTCTGTAGTTTTTTGTTTTTTGCCTTCAATTCGGCCAACTTATTTTCAAGAGTCGTAATTACATCATCTGTTTTATGACTTACGTTAGAAACTATATTTTCTAATTGCGTGTCTAAACTTTCTCTTTGCGATGCTAAAGTGCTTGCTGCTCTATCTCTTAAATCATAAGCTGTTTCTTCAAAAGATTCTTTTGCTTCCATAGCCTGATTTGCAATTTTATGTCTTGTCTTAGACCCTTTATCTGGGGCGAATAAAATTCCTAACGCTGCTCCAATGGCGGTACCTGCCAAAACGCCTAATAGTGTATTACTGTTATCACTCATAATGTTTGATTTTTTTGTTGAATGGCCAACTGTTATTCAATTTCTTATAACATAAATTTAAGGGGTTATGGGTAATCTAATTATCTTGAACAAATCTAATATTAACTGCAATGATTAAAGTTATTGAGTTAATCTTTGAGATAATCGAATTAATTATTTAGATTAAAAGATATTAATTTTTGCAATTATAATAACCGTGAGTCAAATAACCTATAAAAATAGAACCGATGTCTATTCAAGAAAAAGAAAGCGGTCAAGACTCAAAACTCGTTAAAGAAGCTGATGATATTACAAAGCAATCTATTTTTCAGAAAAATAAAAAGATTAAGCTTGCTGCAACTACTATAGTTTTATTTTTAATTATTTAAATTTTAGCTACTGTATTGTCTGGAGCGGTTTTTAGAGAAGGTGCTTAGTTATATATTATATTCTGAATCCTAGATTTAAATCTTATCAAAAAAAAGTGTCAAAAGAGCGACACTTTTAATATTCAAAATCTTATTAAAATTCAAAGGCAATTTTATTTTAACCATTTTTTGTTAAAAGCAAATTCTTCTTGAGGTCTGCGTTGCCGTTCTTTAATTTCTTCTTTTTGTAGGTCTGTCGGTAATTTTTCTAATTCGCCACCATAATAACCTATTGCAATTGCTGTGCTAATATGAAAACCTTCGGGAACGTCGAATATCTTCTGTGCTTTTTTCCAGTTAACATCGGCCATGTGGTGTAATGCAATTCCTAAATACTGAGCCTGCATTGTCATTCCGCCTAGGGATAAACCCAAATCGTATAAAGCATGAAAATTTTCTTTACCGTCATTGTTATTTTCTTTGTATGCTGTAAGCATAAGTAAGGGCGAATTTTCAACCCATTTTTTATTAAAATCGCTTAGACAAGAAACGATTTTTTTATAAGCCTCAGAGTTTTTCTCTGCATAGATAAATCGCCAAGGCTTCATATTGCTGGAGCTGGCAGACCATCTAACTGCTTCAAAAAGCTGCTTTATATGTTGTTCTTTGATTGCCAAATCTTTAAAGGTTCTTGGACTATAACGTTGCTTTAATAAAGCAAATATTTCGTATTCGCAATCTGCTATATTTTGTAATTGAACTTGTTCGGGAGCTGTCATTATCTTTTATGCTAATTTTTTAAGCAATGTTATGATTAATTATAGGTTTTGTTTAACGCTAACCCTTTTTAGATTAATCCTTTTGATATGGGCGATGTTATTTTTTGTGATTTACAATTGTTCTGAATGGTTTATCTCTTTGCCATATTCATCTTTATAAATTTTGAGAATAATTAAAAAAAGACTAATCAGTAAGGGTCCAAAAATAAGTCCGATAAAGCCAAATAAAGGAACACCAACAATAACACCAATTAAGGTAATTAAGGGGTGTACATTGTCTAATTTTTTCAGAATTACCAATCGGAGTAAGTTATCTGTTGTGCCTACCACTATGATACCATAGATCAATATTCCCCAAGCCTGAAAATTATCTCCCGTTGCAAGCGTAATAATAAAAACAGGTAAAATGCCAATAACAGTGCCTATAAACGGAATAACAGAGCCAACAAAAACCACTACAGCCCAAAAGAAAGGTTGTTCTATATTAAAAATTATAAAGCCTATTAAGGCTACAATACTTTGAGCGGCGGCCACTAAAGGGATACCGATGGCATTTGCTTTTACCATAGATTGTACGTCTTTACCAATCATTTGCAAATTTTTATTTCCGATAGGAATGTAATCGTAAAGTGATTCTTTTAACTGTTCTCTGCTCGTAAGCATATAGTAGAGCATAAAATACATGATGCTAATGGCAATAAAAATATTAAAAGTACCGCCAGCAAAGCTTTGTAAATTAGCTGACAGCCAAGAGGACGCGGCAGAAGCATCAATTTGAGAGGTAAGGTCGTACCCAATCTTATCTTCTAAAGCTCCTAATTGCTCTTTTCCGGCTTTCATCATTTTCTCAGAATTCTCGACTGTTTTTTTTATTTTATTGCCAAGCATTAAAATAATACCAGTTACAGGAATTAAAATTCCTATCACAGAAGCTAACAACAAAAGAGTAACTGCAAGGTCTGGATTCCAGCCTCTTTGTACCAATTTGGCCATAGGGTTGCGGAGCAGAACATAAATAGTGATAGCGCCAAGCACTCCTGTTAAGTAAGGCAGCAGGTGGTAAAAAATAAGAAAACCTAATAATAAAATCAGGAGTAAAATAAATAACTGCCGAATGGTTTTTGGATTAATAGTTGTCATAAAATGGTTAAGGATTAGGTTCTTTAGAATTATCTTTTAGACCTACATCACTAGGTTCAATTGCTATACCGTACTTTCTAGCATAGATATAAGTAAATTGAGCTCCAAAAAATAGAATTAAACAAGAGTACGATACCCATAATAAAATTAAGACAATGGTTCCTGCCGCCCCGTAGGTAGATCCTGGATCTACTGCTCCAAAGTAAAGCCCTAAGAGCGACTTACCAACCACAAAAAGCACCGCGGTAATTAAGGCACCCCGCCAAACGGTTTTCCATTTAATATTTACATCAGGTAAATACCTAAACATAAGGGCAAAAAGTACGGTAATGATTGCGATGGATAAGGTAAAATCTAGTATATAAGCAGTATAAAGTAAGACATCTGGTAACATATTTCTAATATATTCATTTAAAGCGGATATGCCTGCGGTAATAAAAAAACTAACCAAAAGAAGAAAACCAACGACCAAAATAAAGGCAAAACTTCTCGCCCTATCCGTAAGTACTTTCCAAAAACCCGCATTTGGGTTGGGTTTAACATGCCAAATTTTATTTAAGGATAATTTTAATTGATAAAAAACTCCAGTGGCACCAAATAATAA
>Ga0209702_10003628_pt1 | contig 23958 bp, 18 predicted proteins | sample FRY01_FD_187210 | JGI IMG/M metagenome (GOLD analysis project Ga0209702, IMG submission 187210) | Freshwater microbial communities from Lake Fryxell liftoff mats and glacier meltwater in Antarctica - FRY-01 (SPAdes) (version 2) | ecosystem: Environmental > Aquatic > Freshwater > Ice > Glacier... | reverse complement strand
GCATCCTGTTCGACACCGTAGACGAAGATGTGAAATCGCGCCTGATCACGATACGTTTAGTGATCGATGGCGAAGAACGCGCTACCGCCATGGATCATGTGAAAAAGAAGGCAGAGCAAATAGCTGCAGAAAAAGTGTGCAAGGAATTAGGACTGATATAGTTTTTGTTGCTTTATATCAAGCTTTGTTCGTATTTTCGATTTCTAATTCTGAATAATACTCTTGAAAAAATTTCTTGCCTTTTCTTTGCTTGTGTTTCTGTTGGCTCAATCCGGTGGACTCATCTCCCTGTATTCCTTGCAACAACAATTCGTACAAGATTTTATGTTGGAAGAATTGAATAATCCGAATGCGGAATTTGAAACAATTCAATTATCGAAAGCGGATTTTGAAAAAGGAAGAAAAAATTCCTTTGAAGTAAAATTTGAGGGAAAAATGTATGATGTGAAAAACATCGAGTTTTTCGGCGATTCGGTGCGCATGCTTGCATTGCACGATGTGAAAGAAGAAACGATATTGCATGAAATTGAAAAGATGATTTGTCATGCCGAAGATCAAAACGGAACTTTGCCTGTGCTAATTTTAAAACTTTCTACGCTCCTCTATTTGCCTGCTATTTTTGCAGATGGGAATTTCATAGCGAAAATCGAAAAGCAACAAAATTTATTTTTTAATGAAGATGTGCTCTGTACTTCTTTTAAAGAAATCACATCCCCACCACCGGAGAAAGGTTAATTTTTATTTTATTGTCTGTTGGATGTTTTCATTTTGTAAATGGATTCAGCAGGCAAATTATTTATCCGTCATAGGATGAATTTCGAAAACCATGACCGCATAGTGCGTCATAGCTTAACTCTCAACTCTCAAAAAAATAATTTATGAAATGCAAATTACTGCTTCTAGCAGTGACCTTAAATATATCATCCGTCATCGCTCAAACAGAAAGTGAAGATAGTACCACGAATTCGCTCAATGAAGTAATCATCTCTGCGAATAAATCGGAAGAGACACGGAAAACAATTTCCCAGCAAGTACAATTAATAACTTCAAAACAAATTTCTTTAGCACAAGCACAAACAACGGCCGATTTACTTTCTAACACTGCGGGAGTTTTCGTTCAACGAAGTCAGATGGGTGGAGGCTCGCCGGTACTACGTGGATTTGAAGCGAATCGAATTTTGCTCGTGGTTGATGGCGTTCGATTAAACAATTTGATTTATCGTGGAGGTCACCTTCAAAATGTATTATCACTTGATAATAATAGTTTGGATCGTGTTGAAATATTGTTTGGTTCTTCGTCCACTATTTATGGAAGCGATGCCTTGGGCGGAGTGTTGCATCTGTATACAAAAGCACCTTTGTTTGCAGAGGAAGATCAAAAATCATTGCTAAAAGTAAATGCATTTTCGCGTTTCGGCACGGTGAATAATGAAATGACCGGACATTTTGATGTGCATTTAGGAAGAAAGCGTTTGGCATCTTTCACATCATTTACTTATTCTGATTTCGGAGATTTGCGTGGAGGAGAAAATCAAAATCCATTTTACGATGGTGAATATCCGGAACGTGATTATTATGTCGATCGTATCAATGGCATCGATTCATTAGTGAAAAACAATGATCGCTATTTGCAAGTGCAATCGGGCTATCAGCAATATGATTTGGTGCAAAAATTTGCTTTTAAAGCCACCGATAAAATCACACACGGATTCAATATTCAGTATTCCAGTACGAGTGATGTTCCGCGTTATGATCGTTTAACAGATCCTGCCGGAGATGGTTTAAGAAATGCGGAGTGGTATTATGGTCCTGCAGAAAGATTGTTGACAGCCTACGATTTGAATTATGTTTCCGGAGATGGGTTTTTTAATAAAATACATCTCGGATTGAATTATCAAAAAGTGCAAGAAAGCCGTCATCAACGTCGTTTCAATGCGAATAATTTGCAAAGCAGAGTGGAGGATGTAAATGTACTTGGTTATAATTTGGATCTGTTACGCATCGCAGGCAAGCATTCCTTGCGTTTTGGTTTGGATGGTCAATTGAATTCACTTACCTCTACTGCGGAAGAAAGGGATATTGTATCAAACGCTATTACTCCTCTCGATACGCGTTATCCCGATGGTGACAATACCATGAACAATGCTGCTATTTACATTTCTCATACATGGAAAATTAATGATCAAGTTACTTTAAACGATGGAGCGCGCATAGGTTTTACTACATTGCATTCTACGTTTAAAGACACAACTTTTTTTAATTTCCCATTTCGTGAAGTCAATCAAGAACACCTCGTTTATTCGGGAAGTGTTGGATTGATTCACATTCCAAATGATGATTTGAAATTTTCGGTGCTGTTGAGTACAGGTTTCCGTGCTCCTAACGTGGACGACTTAGCGAAAGTTTTTGAATCGACCATAGGTACCGTGATCGTTCCCAATGAATCCATCAAGCCGGAACAAACCATCAATACAGAAATTGGACTCACTAAAATTTACAATGGTAAAACCACTTGGGAAAACACTTTGTATTATACTCAGTTCTACAATGCCATCATCACCGATGTGTACAACTACCAAGGGCAAGATTCCATCAATTACAATGGAAGTTTGAGTCAGGTTTTGGCTAATCAAAATAAAGGACGCGCTTATATTTATGGTTTCAGCTCCGGACTCCGCACTAGACTCATTGAAAATTTTGAATTGAGTTTTACTATGAGTTACACCTACGGTCGCATCAAAACAGATTCAAGTGATGCTCCTCTTGATCATATTCCGCCATTCACGATGCGTTTAGGATTGAAGTATGCACATCATAATTTTGGTTCCGATTTTTTTGTGAATTACAATGGCTCAAAAAAATTGAAAGACTATTATTTAAACGGAGAAGATAACGAGCAATACGCTACCGCAGATGGCATCCCGGCATGGTTCACCCTCAACTGGAGATTGTCATATCGCATTCAGAAAAACATCAGCATACAAGCAGGAGTCGATAACATCTTCGACATCCAGTACCGCGCTTTTGCAAGTGGAATCAATGCCCCGGGAAGAAATATTTTTGGAACTTTGAAGTTTGCGTTTTAAAAATAGAGATTCAATTTAAACGGGGCGGGCGCAGCGATTTAGAAGAGAACGCCGCGTTTTATTTCAAATTTTTAAGATGATATTATTTACGTTAAAGGGAATAAAATTTTAATTCTTAATAATAAAAAATTGTATTGCTGAAATTTCACCTATCCTTGAAACCCTTTTGCGAACTTAGGTCCGGTACCTGTAGGATTTTTTTAGTTTAATTTTTTAAAACTCATTTCATAAAGAACAATTCCTTCAGGTTTGAGATAGATAGATTTCTATGGATAACACTTCGCGATCTTTGCCCCTTTGCGTGAAATAGAAATTCTAATCAAAGCTAAATTATGCTTTGCATTGGATAATGTTAAGATCGATTACTAATTCGTTTTTTTTAGGCAGATTCATTTAGATCATCATGGTGGAAATGATTCAGATAGAAAATAAATCTCTTTTCTCGCAAAGGCCGATAGCTATCGGCCGCAAAGGGGCAAAGGGCGCAAAAGATACATCACAAAATGAAAAGCCTCCATTAATACTGCAATATCCTTTTGTAGTGATGTCTCAAAACTAAAGGCTAACGGGATTTGCAGGGAAATTTATTTATTCTCTGTTGGAGCGTCATAATATTATACTTTCTTCTTCTTCTTTATAAACAAATAATAAATCGGTAACCCCAGAAACACAATGAACAAACCACTCCAAGTATTGCTCGGTTTAGTATAAAGTAAAATGCAACAGATAGCACCGGCAATTAAAATATAAAGTGCAGGTAAAATCGGATAGGCAATTACTTTATAAGGACGAAATGCATTCGGTTCTTTTTTGCGCAATACAAATATTCCGGCAATGGTAACAATGTAAAATAACAAACTCGCGAAAGTGCAGTAGTCTAATAAATCACCATAGGTTCCGCTCAAACACAATGCACAAGCCCAAGCCGCTTGCGTCCATAAGGCAAATTCAGGAACTTCATTACGGTTAAGGCTAGCCGCTTTTTTGAAGAAGAGTCCATCTTTCGCCATGGCATAATAAACACGTGCTCCGGATAAAATGATTCCGTTATTGCATCCGAAGGTAGAAACCATAATCAGCAAGGCCATTAAATACACAGCACTCTCGCCAAAAATTCTTGATGCTGCCGCCGTTCCCACTCGATCTTGTGTTGCATATTGCATTCCTTGTCCAATCACATCTCCCGCTGCCGGATCACCATGCAAGGGCAATAATCCTAAATAAGCAATGTTGGTGAGAAGATACAATACAGTAACGATCGCTGTGCCGGTCAATAAACTTAAAGGAATATTTTTTTGCGGCTCTTTAATTTCTCCTGCTATAAAAGTAACATTGTTCCATGCATCAGAGCTAAATAAAGATCCGATAATAGCAGTGCCCAATGCCAATACCAATGCAGAACCGGCAAGATCACTTGTTTTCCATCCGCTGCCCGTATCAACACTCGTTTTCGCATCCCAAAGGTTTGTGAAATTTTGCCCAAACCATTCGTAATTCAATCCCACATAAATTCCTGCCGTGATTAAAAACAAAAGCGCAATTAATTTCGCCGAGGTAAATACAACTTGTATTCGCTTGCCATGTTGAATTCCTTTCGTGTTGATCCAGGTGAGAAATAAAATACAAACGATGGCCAACATCTGCGCCGTTGATATTTTTAGAAATCCTATATCAAGTAAAATATTATCAATGGCAATGCTCGGAAAAAAAACACCGGAATATTTTGCGAAGGCCACTGCTACCGCTGCAATAACACCGGTTTGTATCACTGTAAATACCGTCCAGCCGTACAAAAACGAAGTGACTTTTCCCCAGGCTCTTTCAATGTAAACAAATTGTCCTCCTGCTTTTGGCATCATCCCGGCTAGCTCACCATAACTTAGTGCAGCCATCACCGTTATAAGTCCGCTCAGGATCCAAAGAAAGAGCAGCCAACCTGTACTTCCTACCATACGAGCCATATCGGCGCTCACAATAAAAATACCGGAGCCAATCATCGAGCCTGCCACCAACATAGTAGCATCCCAAAAACCTAAGGAGCGATTGAATTTTTCTTCACTGCCTTTTTCAGGTGATTCAGCTTTCATTAAGGATTATTGACTTTGCTGTGTTTACGACTATAGCCAAAGTAAATAATTACACCAATAAGCATCCAAACGATCAAACGAATCCATGTATCCAAAGGAAGGAAATACATCAATGACAAGGAAGATAACATCCCTAAAATCGGAACCAAAGGGAAGAATGGAGTTTTAAACGGACGCTTAAGATCAGGTTGTTTGTAGCGTAATACCAATACTCCACCGCAAACAATGACGAAGGCCAATAAGGTTCCAATAGAAACCAACTCACCTAATAATCCGATAGGAAATAATCCTGCAACAACCATCGCAACAGCTCCGGTTATCATGGTAGTGATATGCGGTGTTTGATATTTAGGATGCACCTTGCCAAAAGATTTAGGAAGTAAACCATCTTTAGACATCGAGAAGAAAATTCTTGGTTGTCCCATCAACATGACTAAAATTACAGAGCTTAATCCTGCCAATGCACCAATCTTAATAATCGGTCGCAACCAAGCTAAGCCCGGACCTGTGGCATCAATAGCCACGGCAATAGGTGCAGGATCGTTGAGTTGTAAATAAGGAACAATTCCCGTCATGACTAAACCAACAAGAATATAAAGAATAGTACAAACAACTAACGAACCTAAAATTCCGAATGGCATATCTTTTTGAGGATTGATCGCTTCTTGTGCAGCTGTTGAAACGGCATCAAATCCAATGTAAGCAAAGAAAATAATTCCTGCTGCACGTACCACACCACTCCATCCATACTCTCCAAAAGTTCCCGTGTTTTCAGGGATGAATGGCACCCAGTTGTCCGGATTAATATAGTTCCATCCTAATATAATAAAGAGTAAAATCACAATGACTTTTATAATCACAATGACGTTATTGATGTTCGCTGATTCACGAATTCCAATCACCAACAACCAAGTCATAATTCCAACGATGGCCATTGCCGGTAAATTAATTAATGCTCCGGTGGCCGAATAAGAATGCGTTGCAGCATCGTAATAAATCGGTGCGCTCGAAAGAGCCTCAGGTATGACGAGTCCGAAATCTTTTAAGAAACTTACCATGTATCCCGACCATCCAACAGCAACGGTACTCGCACCGAATAAATATTCAAGAATTAAATCCCAACCGATAATCCATGCAATAAATTCTCCGAGTGTTGCATAGGCATACGTATACGCAGAGCCCGCAATCGGAATCATAGATGCAAATTCAGAATAACATAACCCGGCAAATGCACATGCTAAGCCTGCAACAATAAATGAAATTACAACAGCCGGTCCAGCATGTTGCGAAGCCGCGGCTCCTGTTAATACAAAGATACCGGCACCAATGATGGCACCAATTCCAAGCATCACAAGATTCGTTTTTCCAAGTGTGCGCTTGAGCGTATGTCCGCCATCATGATCTCCGGATGACTCACGCATGAGGCGTTCAATGGACTTTGTAGTAAAGAGTTTATTGGCCATAATTAGTACAGGTTGAGCAACAAACCTACAATTTAATCAGCATTCAAAAAAATGCACCCGATTTTAATGTCAGTTTATATTCAATTATCTTTACTTTGCAGGAACATGGAGATTTTAATCATTATCATATTTATTGTCGGATACCTGGCCATTACGCTAGAGCATCCACTGAGAATCAATAAGTCCGCATCCGCACTTTTAACCGGCGTCTTAGTATGGACAGTTTGGATCATGATGAGTCCGGAATCACCGGAGAGCATTGTAGCGTCTTTAGATCATCACTTGAGTGGTGCCGCTAGCATTTTATTTTTTCTATTAGCTGCCATGACCATTGTAGAGCTGATTGATGCGCATGATGGATTTACTATTATTACTTCGTCAATTGTTACTCGTGATAAAACGCGATTGCTTTGGATCATTTGTGTAATTTCATTTTTCTTATCTGCCGTATTAGATAACCTGACATCGACCATCGTAATGGTTTCCTTGACGCGTAAAATTTTAAAGGATTCCGAAGATCGAATGATGTTTGCAGGTATGATTGTAATTGCAGCCAATGCCGGAGGTGCTTGGTCGCCCATCGGTGATGTTACTACTACGATGTTGTGGATCGGAGGTCAAATTAGTGCGGCGAATATTGTTACGTCTTTATTTATTCCTTCTGTAGTTTGTTTGTTGATTCCATTGTATTTCGCCGGAAAGAAAATGAAAGGTCAAATTGAATTGCCTGCAGAAAAAGTTGCTGTTGTAACGTTGACTACACAACGTGAGAGGAACGCAGTATTTTTTGTTGGTCTTGGCTCTCTGCTCTTTGTTCCGATTTTTAAAATGATTACTCATCTTCCTCCATTCATGGGAATATTATTTGGATTAGGAGTTCTATGGGCAACAGTCGAGTTTATTCATAGAAGAAAAGAAGAAGATAAAAAGGAATTTTTTTCGGTATCACGTGCATTGGAAAGAGTAGATACTCCCAGCGTTTTATTTTTCCTTGGAATTTTGATTGCCATTGGCGCTTTAGAAGGCACACACATTCTCAGCGATTTGGCAATGTGGATGAATGAGAAAATTGGGAATTTACCGCTTATCGTAACGGCAATCGGAATCTTATCTGCAATAGTCGATAATGTTCCTTTAGTAGCCGCAAGTATGGGGATGTACGATTTGGCAACATATCCAATGGATGATTTTCTTTGGGAATATTTGGCCTATTGCGCAGGTACCGGAGGAAGTATTTTGATTATCGGATCCGCAGCAGGTGTGGCTGCCATGGGTATGGAAAAAATTTCATTTATCTGGTACATCAAAAAAATTAGCTTCTACGCTTTCATCGGCTACATCGCTGGCGCAGCAGTGTATGTTCTTATGAATTAAGGAAAAAATTTATTTGTGCAAATAGAATTTTAGCTCCATTATTATTTCGGTTTTAACAAAGAGGTCACTAGAGATTTTACTTTGAACAAAATTAAGTTCTCAATGTATAATTGCAGTTTTCCCGCAAAGGCCGATAGCTATCGGCCGCAAAGAAGCTAAGATCGCAAAGGTTTTCAAGTAATTTTTTAGTGTTTAGCAATGGAAAATTTGATTCATTTATGCTTTAATAATTTTACGAGCTTTGCACCTTCGTGCTGGTACCTTTAGGCTTTGTATTCGTATTTTTTTTGTTCTCCTATACTAATAACAAAGTCCTACAGGTTGCGTGAAACGGAGTCTTTAATTTTTGAAGATTCCATTTTAGTACTGACTAAAAGTCTCTAAAAAAAGCCCATCTGAAAATATCAAATGGGCTTTCTGATTTAAATTTATTTTAATACCAGCTCGGGGTATTGATCAATCCTTGCGATTGCAAATAAATGACAAGTAGAACCATCAACAACATGCCGATTCCAAAAAAGGTCATTAGCTTTTTGTAGCGATTGGCACTTCCTTGCAAGCGGTGGTAACGGTAAATATTAAACATCGCTTTTTCCGCTCTCAAGAAAGATCCTTCCCCTTTTACAATGTAATCGAAAGCACCATACTTCATGGTGTTTACGGCCACTTCAATACGATCTTGTCCGGAGATCATCACGACTTCCATTTCCGGATAAATTTCTTTTAGTTCTTTTAATACATCAATGCCATCCATGGCATCGCGCACTTGTGAATTCAAATTGTAATCTAAAAATACAACGTTAGGAACACGCACCTTAGCGGCGGCTAAACATTCTTCACCGGTAGGAAAATCGTGAATTTCATAGTTCGACATTTTTGAAAGATGATCTTTCAACATGTCACGTTGCATGGGTTCGTCATCAACGATGTAAACGAGCGTTCTGTCTGCCATAATTTTTTTAATTGCCGAGTTCTTTCAAAGAGATTTCTAATTCTGCTTCGATGATTTCGTATTGTTTGCGAAAGTTTTCTAAGTATTGTGGAATTTTTTCTAAATCACTTTGTTCATCCGCCATGCGTTCAATTTCTTTGACGATACTTTCTGTTCCTTTAGCACCGAAATATCCTAACTGTGGTTTTAAGGCATGCGCCGATTGTCGCAATCCCGACCAATCTTTATTCAAATGATACATTTCCATTTGTTGCAAACTTACAGGAGTACCGCTTAAAAACATTCGAATGTATTTCGACATTTTATCGCTTGCTCCGCCGGTGAGGTTGCGTAAATAGCTGAGATCGGTTAAGGGTTTGCCAGTTTCCATGATTTTATTTAATGCAAATCTAATGGAATTTATTTTGATAAGTTAAGACGAGGTGTTTTTATAGACAGATTATCGTGAAATCCTCAAGAAATCACCGATTTCGGTTATGGTTTATCCGGCAAGTTCAATGACAATTTGCCGAAGCACGATGGGATCAAAGGGCTTTGCCAAATGTTTATTCATCCCTGAAGATAGGCATTTGTCAATTTCTTCTTTAACGGCATTGGCGGTCAACGCTAAAACAGGCGAATGCTGATTGAGCCCTTGGGTGTTTCTGATTTCTGAAGTAGCCATGTACCCATCTTTCAAAGGCATGTGCACATCCATAAAAATAAGATCGTATTTTTTTTCCGCGGCTTTGTCTACCGCCTCTTGTCCATTGTGGGCTAAATCGATGATGATTCCGGGAAACAATTCTTCCAATGTATCAATAGCGACCATCTGATTCATGGGCTGATCTTCGGCCAAGAGTACAGTTAGTTTTTTATCGAATTTTTCAAAATCAGCTTTGTTGACTTTGAAAACTTCTTGTCCTTCCAGATAGGGAATTAAGAACCAGAAAGTAGTTCCTTTTCCTTTTGTACTGCTTACATGCAAAGCTCCGTTTTGTAATTCTACCAATTGTTTGCTGATGGTTAATCCCAAACCGGTACCTCCGAATTTTCGGGTGGTATCACTACTTTCCTGTGAGAAACTTTCGAAGATTTTGTGAATTTGATCGGTCGCGATACCAATGCCGGTATCCTGCACTTCAAATTTCAACCACAAGGGATTTTCGCCGCTTTCTTTTAAAACTCGAATGTCTACACATCCTCCCTCGGGTGTAAACTTAATCGCATTGCCAATAAGGTTGGTAAGAATTTGAGTGAGTCGGGTGGGATCACCTACAATCCACTTCGGTACTCCCTCGCCGATAGTCACACGAAGTGTAATCTTCGCTTCTTCTGCTTTTAGATGCAAGGTTTGATAGACCACGTCTACACAATCTACCAAGTCAAAATCAATCGCTTCAATTTGAATTTTACCTGCTTCAATTTTTGAAATATCTAAAATATCATTGATGATATGCACAAGGTTATAACTTGCCTTATGCATCGCACTCAAATATTTCATTTGATCTTCGCGTGGCTTTTTATCAAGTAATAAATTGGTCATGCCCACTATTGCATTGAGTGGTGTACGAATTTCATGACTCATGTTTGCTAAAAACTGTTGCTTGAATTGCGCACTGCGAAGGGCCATTTCTTTTTCTTCTACTGCTACATTTAAATTTGCTTTTGCTTGAACACCTTCCAGTAAAATACCTAAATCTTCAATAGTTTTTTTGATAGTGGTTTCCAGATCGGTAAAATCAATGGGCTTCGTCACAAAATCATAAGCACCGCGATTCATGGCAGTACGAATGTTCGCCATGTCGCTATAGGCAGATGCGACGATCATTCTTATTGGGCGACGAATACTTTTCGCTTCATTCAACAAAGTTAATCCATCCATTACCGGCATATTGATATCAGTAACAACAATTCCGATAGAAGGATCTTCTTTCAATTTTGCAAGTGCTTCTTTTCCGTTTAAGGCAAAGCTCAATTGAAAATTTCCCTCCTTCACGTATTTGCGAAAGCGTTGCTTCACGAGCGATTCTAAATCCGGCTCATCGTCGGCAAATAGGATATGGGTGAGGTTTGACATAATGGGGTGTTTTGGCGCAGCTAAATTAAAGTTTTTAGAAATTATTCGAAGAAGATTTCGAAAGATAAGTATTTTTTTAAGAATGGAATTGTCCAATTCTTGGGAATAGTACAAAATGCCGATTTTACCAATAAATTACTCTACATTTGTTAATGTAATCCGCGCAAGGGCAATGCCCAATTTATGCTCAGGATAGATATTTATTAATTCGCATTAAATGAAAAAAATAATTTTATCATTATTACTAATAACCTGTAGTAGTGTTATTCTAGCGCAAATAATTCCTTTTGGGTCGAGCAGGGACTCAATTCCTATTCCTGAAATTTTCTATTATCCAAATGAGCAAGGTTTTGATCTTTACAAGCCTATAAACTATGATCCATTAACTAGCCCGATTTGGTTTGTAATGCATGGACAAGGAGGAACTGGAGCTGGAACTATAAATAATTTAATGTCCATTGCTAACCGGCGGAACGCTTTAATGGTTGGTTTATCGTTAATGGGCCCAGGAACTACTATGCAGCATCAAAATGCTATAGTGCCTTGTGCAGATACTAATGCTGGGCCTAATTATGTAATTTGTATTTATTCTTTACCTGGTACAGTTGTATTAAAGAGAGTTTACAATTACCTGCGTTCAAGAGAAAATAGAAATAGTATACCCTGTTATTTATCTGGTTTTTCAGCCGGTGGACAATTTGTTTCTAGATATATGTTGATGCGACAAGCCTATCCTGATTCTATACCAATACAAATGTCGTTATCAATGAGTCCGCTTGGATATACATTTCCAACAGATACCTTTTTGGGAGTTCCGCAGCCTTATGTTTGTGGATTGATAATGCCGAATCAACCTAACGGAGGTACATGTCCTCATGCATATAACATATATGGATGGAAATGCAAGGAGCATGTTGTTCAGTATTACAATGAAAATTATGCTGTTTGCGTTGGCAACCAAGATATCGCCAATCAATTAACCGGAAGTTGTTATGATATTACTGGGGCCAACAGATTAGAAAGGGCCAGAACTTTTTATGACTTTGGTGACAGCAATGCTGTTACACTGGGAACGAGTTTTAATTGGCAGTATGCGGAAATACCAGGAGCTGGACATGATGAATATAGCTGTTTTCAAACTAAGTGGTTGCCAACGGATACTTCAACAATAGCTGAGCGAATTTTATTTGAAACTCCTTATAATCCCGTTCCCTCTATAGCCCCGGTGGCTTATTTCTATCCGGACGATATCACTATTGCAGCAAATGATACTGTGTTTTTCAACAACGTTAGTTTGAATTCCACTTCATATTACTGGGAGTTTGGTGATAGTACTTATGCAACAAGTACACTTATTAATCCTTATCATGTTTATACAATGCCTGGCACTTATTCTGTTGAATTAACCGCTAGCAACGCAGCCGGATGCGATAATTGGTATAAAAGAAAACATTTCATCCATGTCACAGGAACTGTCGGGCTGATGGAATCCAAACAAAAAACATTTCATGTAAGTCCCAACCCCAACAATGGAGCATTCATTCTGAAATTAGATCAATCAGTATTGGGTGGAAATATTTTTATTTATTCGATAGAAGGCAAACTCGTCTATTCAAAAAAGATCAAAAACGAAGACGATGTGAGCATACAATTACCTTCCGATATTTCCGGTGGAATGTATTTGATGCAATTGAATTCGGAAAGAGGAGTTTATTTGGGAAAGTTGTTGTTGAATCGATAAATATACAGATTAAACTTTTTTAAATTAAATATTTGAAGATTGAAATTGAACAAAAATTATTAAAGATACATGAAGACAATATTCTTAATTACATTCACTTTGTTTATGTACACTACAAATTCTTTTAGTCAAATTAATTTGATTCGGAATGCTTCATTTGAGGATACATTAGGTTGTCCATTTAATGTAAGCGGGCAATATGGCGAACAAATTTATTTTCTAGAACATTGGTTTCCTGCTGCTGAATCGCCAGATTATTTCAATGTCTGTTCTAATAGCCAAGTATCCATCCCACAAAGTGGTTTTGGGTTTCAGTATCCCAATAGTGGATCTGCTTATATTGGTCTTTTCACATCACTGAATTCAAATTCTTTTCCAAACTATAAAGAATATTTGGGAATAGCATTAAGTCAAAATCTTACAGTTGGGGTCAAGTATTATTTCAAAATGCACATAAGTGCAGCGTTCGGCGGGGTTCAAGGTCTACATACTTTCTCAAATAATTTAGGGATTAAATTATCTAGTATTTATTATGAATCGCAACAAAACCCTCTTTATTCCGACAATCAACCCACAGCATATGTAGATAGTATTATCTCTGATACTACTAATTGGGTACCACTTTATTTTTCGTTTGTGGCAGACAGTGCATATCAATATTTATATTTAGGTAATTTTTTTGATCCGCAGAGTACAGACACAATAATTCCATTTGGATTTACAGGATCTCAAGGTGCATATTATTTTATTGATGACTTATGTTTATCTACGGATTCTAATTATTGTGACCTAATTCTTAGTTCAAACAATAACAAAGATGATTTGTTATTGTCAGTATATCCAAATCCAACGCAAGACATTTTATTTTTTCAAGGGCTTAAGCAAGACGTAGAAATTGAAATATTCGATGTGCTTGGTCGCGATTTCGGAATTAAAAATATTAAGTTAAACGATCCTGTTTTAGACATCTCATCTTTTCCTCAAGGAAGTTATTTGATACGTTCAGTAAATTCAGTTCATAAATCAATAATTTTTATTAAATTTTAAAAATTAAATCCTATGAAAGCAAAAAACATCATTTTAATTGTTGGATTCTTGTGTATTTCTTTGTCATCGAATGCACAAACTTATTGGCGATATGGAGGAGATAATGTATTCAGTTTGCAATATTTTGGAACAACCAGTGGCTACCCATTGCCTTTTATTACCAACAACTCCGAGAAGGCTAGAATTTTGACTACAGGTGAATTTGGATTAGGAACTACAACTCCTTCAAACTGGCTTCACATTGTAACTAATGCATCAGGAACAGTTAACGCAAAAGAAACCTTTAGAACAGATGTTCCTGCATCAACCGAATCAAACTGGAGAATGTATCGTGGTACTGTGAATATGTTTAGGCTTTGGCATGGCACGTCTGGAAATGATATTTTTATTCAATAATTAAGGGGTGGTCTTAAACTAAGTTCTGGAAATACTGGTACAACTGTCTCAGCTATGGAAATTGTAGGTGGCACCGCTTCAACCTCTGATGGAAATGTAATGATAGGTGATTTTTCTACCTATTCACCCTCTGCAAGGTTACATATAAAAGGAAATGGATATGCAAAATTATTCAAAGTTGAACAGTCTGCATGAAGCACTACCTACGCCATGTCAATTACGAAGACAGAGGAATTTAATTTTAAATCAGCTTTTGCTGGTAGTCATACAACTGGAGCATTTAATTTTAGATACACACCTAGTAGCGTAACAACAGGTATTGGACAAATGAATGATGTGATTGGAAGTGGTACATCGTTGGTTGGTTCTGTTATTAATGTAGAGAACAGTGATCCTTCTACGGTACAAACAGAAGGATTAAATTTTATGGTATAATGCCGACTTATTCCAATTGTAATTTCATTTCATTCTAAAATTTTTTATTTTATAATGCCGAATACATGGACATAAGTTTACTTTATTGGAAATTTAATATGTAACGTGGTATTTCATTCAATTTCATTTAATTTATTAGAAATTTCATAGCTAAGGTCGATTTTAGTATCTTCGATAGCATGAATCCGCTTGTCATTCAATGATTTCTTCAACACTTATCCGACAATTTATTTTTGCATTAGTGATGTCAGTGCTCCACCTTGCACCAGCGGAGGCTCAGGAGCGCTCACAAAATGCCGGCGATTCGGTTTTTGTAAAGGCCGGCCTTCTTGTTATTATGCGCGATACCTTTTTCGTTGTCACTTCGGATACTCTTATCTTTAGTAATGGAAGAAATATTCGCCTGCGCCAAGATCCGTATGCAAGGTCAAAAACTTTTTATGATTCACTTGCAGTAAGAACAAGTAAGCATAGAATGATAAAGAAGCTTCATCGCCTGCTGGTGCGGGATGTGAACCCGGTCATCGTTGTTGCAAAAAATGATAAACCTAGAGATGATTTTTTTAAAAAGTACTCGGGTAAAACGATACGGAACATCAGAACGCTGCGCATACCACTGTTGGAAGGAGATGTAAATGATACACTATGGGGCGATTTTAATAAGTGGGGACACCTCCTAAATTGGCATCCGCAAACAAAGAGTCGTCTGATCATTGGTAGGGGTCTCGTGAAAGAGGGGGATCGAGTAAAAGGTTCGGTGCTTGCAGATATGGAACGTCTTGTGCGAGAGTTGAACACAATTCGAGATGCGCGCTTGTATGTGCGTCCGGTAAAAGGTACAGATTCTATTGATCTGGTAATGGCAACACAGGATTATTTTCCGCTTCGCGCAAGTGGAAATTATCAAACACCAGAGAGTTTTACTATGCGAATCTCTGATCGAAATATTACGGGTTCAGCCGTAGAAGGTGGTATCGTGTATGAAAGAAATTCTTCTCTTAAACCCGATGATGCCTATAGCATTTCTGTGCAGCAGCCAAATCTTTTCAGACGATTTTTGTTTGGAAGATTATATGCTCAGGAGCGAGGAGCCAGAACCGAACAAGGCATTGAATTCAGCAGAGGATTTTTATCAGAAGCACTTCATGATATTGGCGGAATTTTTTTTAGAAATATTACAGACAGAAATGCACCTGACAGTGCAAGCACGAAGTACCAGACCTTGAATGGAGGATCTTGGTACGGACGTGTTTTTAATACCAAGTATGATTGGTCAATCATCCCTGCAATATCCTATGAATTCAATGTCTTTCCAAAACCACTACCGGACAGTGATTTTTCTTCGTATTTTAAACAAGACAGGCACATCACACTGGCCAGCCTTAACTTTATACAACGTCGATTCTTGCGAAGTGCTCTGGTAAAAGTATTTGGAATATCGGAGTATATTCCTGTTGGCTTTTCATTTAAGGTAATTGGAGGCCTAGAGAACACCCCTGTATTTTCCAGAAATTATGCAGGTGGTCAGGCAGAGTTTGCAGCGTTCATCAACGATGTCGGTTATTTCTCAGCAAGTGTAGTAAATAGTACGTTTATTAGGGAAGGGACTTATGAAGACAAATTAAGGGCAATCAATGGCACCTATTATACTCCCCTTTTGAAACTAGGGCCAACACGATGGAGGCAATTTCTTGATGTGGATTATAAGAGTGTTGAGAAGCCAAATACTTCCGGACTTTTTACATTGAAGGGTCCTTGGTCAGATACTTTGGGCATCAATCCTCAGGGAGACGAAATTTATCGTGTGGGATTACGTACTGTTTTTTTTATGCCCTGGTATGTGTATGGATTTCGTTTTTCTTTTTACGATGGAATTGAGTTTAACTGGATTAAATCAGAAGGCTTGTACAATAATGATAAGAGATATTTCCCAATCCTACGTCTAGGTTTGCGCCTTCAAAACGATCTGCTTACCTATTCTGCTTTTTCATTTCAAGCAGCATGGTCTCCATCTGCAAATAATTTTGATCCATTTTTTAGTTTTACTTTGAAAACATTCGTTTTGCCCTTATTCACCGGATTAAGAGTGGATCGACCGGTGTATCTTAATGCCGGAGAATAGCTTTTCGGATGCTCGATTCTCGATGCTTTGACCTTGCCTAAATTTACTATTGCTTGCCCGCCGCGGCGGAATGCTTATAATTTTTCGTTGCGATCCAAACGCCGGTACCTGTAGGCTTCCGAAGACGATTTGTAATTTAGTGCATCTAATACGGAAGTCTTTCAGCTTTGCGAGAAAATTGGAAGGCTTGAAAAAATTAAATATCGCACTGAAATTTTTATTGGTTTTGTATGATATAATGTCAATTCAAAACATGGAATAATAGTCAAATTGCTATAGAGAAAGGAATTTGAAGATTATAATAATATAAAATCTGCGGAACTCCGAAAATGCTCCTCGTAAGAACGGCGGAAAAAGGAGCCCCTTTGTTTGAAATATTTCCCATGCTAATAGAGCATAAGGTTGAGGTAACCCAGCTCAAGCCATTATTTGAAGCAACTCTCGGTTCGTGCAAAAACATTTTCAAAGCATATATTAATTTTCTACCTGTGAGAGCCTAGGGTTTCCAAACATTTCAAAAGCTTGCTCCCCGTCGGGCTTGCGAAGGGCGATTCTTTTGTTACTTTTCTTATAAAGAAAAGTAAGGCTACATAAAAAAGTTTCTGTGGTAAAATGATAATTTTATAAATTTTTGACAAAGAAATATTCTTATTCATAATTCTCTTACGTTGTTTTCATAGCATTATTTTCCTCTAAATAATAATATTTTGAAATGAAATATATTTTGGTCTTTTAAAAATTAATTTTAGTTGTCCTAAGGAAGACTGAGGAAAAGCGATAGTTAAAACACTATTCTCCAATTTTTATCTTTATAACATCGGATGACAAATTAATTTTTTCATCCGATATCTTAATTTTTTCAAATACAAGAAAACTTCCGGCTACAAGGTTCTGCTTTATTGCTTCTATGCTTTTAGTAAAATTATTTCCGATTACTTGAATTTTTTCCTGCTTTTTATTTTTTAAATTTTCAAGTCGGATAATAAACGAAGTCACTTTCGCTTTTGGCCTATAATATTCGCCCGGCATATAAACTTCCAACTCTTTTGCTTTTAATAATTCAGTTAAAGTCACAACAGAATCTCTAATACTTTTTATTCCTATTTCGTATTTCCCTAAAGCACGAACTTCATAAACTTTTTCAATGATTAATTTTTCATTGTCGTAGATTCGTAAAGTGTCGTGACCTTCGGAAGTGTATTTTAGTGTTGTTTGAATGCCGGTGCCTGCTCTTAATTCCAGCGGACCTCCACTGCGTTCTAAACGAATATATTTTCCGGGAATTTCGCCGTACAGTCGAATGACATTGTTTACGCCAATGTACATAATGGCTTTTTCAGGTTTCGTTAAACTGGCGTTGATGATCGTGGCCGCCTTTTGTGCCTGAAGTGGATTCGTAATCAATCCCATCAAAAAGTGAAATAGGAATAGCAATGTAAATTTTTTGCTTTTCTTTTTTTGAAGATGGAATTTTCTTTTTTTCAATGTGGTGTATTGGATAATTATTTGACGAGAATAATAAAGTATTAATAACTATTTACCCATTGCTAATATTTAGAGGAAGTCGGATAACGAATTCTGTATATTCATTGGGCGCAGAGTCTACTTCAATTTTTCCTTGATGTAATTTGGTGATGATATCGTAGCTCATGCTGAGCCCCAATCCGGTACCTTGTCCTGATGGTTTAGTAGTGAAGAAGGGTTGAAATATCTTGTCCAGCTTATTTTTCGGAATGCCACTGCCGTTATCTCGTAAACGAATTTCCACAAATTCAGAATTCAATTGGGTGCTGATACGCATCTGACTTTGGAATCCATTTTCCTGCAAACCTTTTTCTCTCAAAGCATAAAAGGCGTTGTTGGCTAAATTTAAAAATACTCTGCTTAAGTCTTGCGGAATCACGTTAAGTTTGGGGATGTTTTTATCAAATAACTCAATCATCTCACATTGAAATTCCTTGTGATTGGCAATCACACCATGATAAGCAAGGTGGATGCTCTCGTACAACAGTTGGTTGATGTCGGTGAGTTCTTTTTCTCCGTTTCCTTCACGGCTATGTTGCAACATACTTTTTACAATGCGCTCGGCTCGTTTTCCATGTTGATGAATTTTCTTTAAACTCGTATTTATTTCATGAGCCAGTTCAGTTTTTTCTTTTTCGTCTTTGGCTCCTAGAAATTCATCGACAATTTGAAGCGTTCCTTCCGAAAAATTGATAACGAAGTTCAATGGGTTTTGAATTTCATGTGCGATGCCGGCAGTTAATAAACCAAGCGAAGCCATTTTTTCGCTGTGTAATAGTTGATCTTGAGTTTCGCGCAATTGCTTTAAAGTATTCTCCAACTCATCATTGGCAGTTTGTAATTGCAAATTGCTTTTTTTCTTGAAGGCATAACGGTTGTATAAAAATAAAATCAATATAAAAGCGATTATGGAGGTTGCTAACAATAAATTTTTGAAGTTCTTCTGTTTGGAAATTTGCAGTTCTTGACGGGCAAGGTCACGTTGTTGAAGAACTTTTTCCTTCGTTAAGTTTTGTACTTCTGCCGTTTTCTCCTCGAGCGCACGATCCTTTTGATGTATTTCTACATCTGCTTTGGTGATGAGTTGACTCAATTCCATCTGCTTCGCATCTCCCGGAACTACTTCCGAATTGTATTGCTTTTGCAACATGGCAATGACTCGCTCTTTTTCTTCCATCTCCGATTGAAACAAAAAGGCATCTCCTGATTTCTTTTTTTCTGCACGAACCAATGAATCTTTGATGGATCTATATTTTTCATGATAAACATCCGCCTGTTCAAAATCATTACTAAAACTGTAAAGCGTAAACAATTGCATACATGCATCTTTCACCAATTTGTGAACTAAGAGCTGATTGTCGAAACTTAAGCTTGTATTAAAACTTTGTAACGCCGCTTCAAATTTTCCTTTCTTGAAATAAACAAGTCCAATGTTTCTTTGTAAAACAGCTTTCAATTTATTTTCTGATTTGCTTTCAACAATTTTCATTGCAGAATTAAAATTTTGCAATGCTCGTTTATAATCGTTCTTGCGCAGTTGTATTTCGCCGGCACTATTTAAAGAAGCTGCATTTTCGGTATCAGCATTCAATTCGGCATATCCTTTAGAAGCTCTGATAAAAAATTCTTCTGCGGTATTTAGATCTCCCAATTGAAGATGGGTTTGTCCGAGTTGTGCAAACAGGAACGCTTCGAGTTTAGGAATGGAAAGTTTCGATAATTGGACTTGTGCGTTTGAAAACCACTCCAATGAAGAATTGAATTTTTTTGCTTGTTGTTCCGCCAATCCGCATTCAATGAGAGCAATTGCTTCTGCTTTGGCTTGACCTATTTTTTTTGCAGAAGACAAGGCTTTTTTAAAATAGATGAGCGCAGCTTCCGAGTTTTCTTTTTGAAGCGCATTCAGACCAAGTGTATTAGATAGCGCAATGATGGCCTTGTCGTTTCCTGAATTTTCCGCTTGCTTTAATTTTTCCTTGTTTCCTTGATCTTTATTGTTAGATGGAATTACTCTTTTCTGAAAACGAGGATGTAAGAAGTCGTTGGTGATGTGATTTTGATCTATTAATGAGTATAAGTCAAGCTCCTGTGCCAAACACCCATCTGAAGAAAACAAGAAAAACAAAGAAATTGTAATGACTTTGAATACATCAAAAACTTTCAATATACCTGAATTGATTAAATGTTTAAGCCTCACGAATCGATTGATTTTTGTGAGGGAAAATTAATAAAAAAACTAAGACCTTAGATTTAACGTCTGGAGTTATTTGCGGCAGAAACTTTTTCTCCTTCTTTTTTTGCATTTGAGCGTTTGGAAATTTCAAAAACTGCCTTGCGGCTTTTACTCAAACTCATCGCCTCCGCTTTTTGTTGTTCATGCAGATTTGGGAAATTGATTAACTCGGACATATCGTCCATGTTCAAATTGATTTGGTTGGAAAGTTGCTCCATCTGCTGAAAGCAATTTTCAATTTTTTTCAGTTCTTTTTGTTGATCCTTCTTGATTTTCATAAGAGTAGCGGAAGTTTGTTTAAAGCATTGCTAAATTAATCTTTGATTATTCGAAATATTGACCACTTAGTTTTGGTTTTCAACATACTGCGGTGCATAAACTTTGCAAACAAATGTTTTACGCATCGAAAACTTTAAAATATTTATATTGTTATTACGTTTGAGCAGAATCGTTACAATCGAAACATCTAATATTAAATTAATATTTCTAAATGCTTAAAAAAAGCCCTTGACAAGCGCGTTTTAATGTGTAACTTGCGCACCTATTAAAATGAGAGGTCAGGGGAACATTAATGTGTGTATAGAGCTAAATAACAGAAAGATATGCGTCAACTAAAAATAACAAAATCAATTACCAATCGCGAAAGCGCGAGTTTTGAGAAGTATCTCCAAGAAATTGGAAAAGAAGAATTGATCACAGCACAAATCGAAGTAGAGCTCGCTCAAAAAATTCGAGCAGGTGATCAGAAAGCACTAGAAAAGCTAGTTAGAGCCAACCTGAGATTCGTAGTCTCTGTTGCAAAACAATATCAAACTCAGGGTCTTAGCCTTCCAGATTTAATAAATGAGGGAAACCTTGGATTGATCAAAGCAGCTAAGAAATTTGATGAAACTCGTGGTTTTAAGTTTATTTCTTATGCCGTTTGGTGGATTCGTCAGAGCATTATGCAAGCATTGGCCGAACAAGCTCGTATTGTTCGTTTGCCATTGAACCAATTGGGCGCTGCTAATAAAGTAAAGAAGGCATTTTCTGAATTAGAACAGAAATTTGAGCGTGAGCCAAGTCCGGAAGAATTGAGCGCAGTGCTTGATTTGCCGATGGATAAAGTAGCAAATACCATGAAGATGCCAGGAAAGCATGTGTCGATGGATGCTCCTTTGGTGCAAGGCGAAGATTCTACTTTATTGGATGTACTTGAAAATGGAGATAGTTTGGGTGCGGATGCTGCATTGATCACCGAATCATTGCAAAAGGAAATCAACCGTTCATTGGCAACATTGAGTGAGCGTGAACAAGATGTTGTAAAAATGTTTTACGGAATCGGAATTCAACACGGTCTTTCTTTGGAAGAAATTGGTGAGAAATTCGATTTGACCAGCGAGCGTGTTCGTCAGATTAAAGAAAAGGCAATTAAAACACTTCGTCAAAACTCTAGAAATAAGCTGCTCAAGGCCTATTTAGGATAATTGCGAAAAGCAGAATAATGGAAACGTCGGTTCAGAAATGTACCGACGTTTTTTTGTACACGAGAATTAGTGAACCTTCTTTTATGAATGGAGATTGATCATATTTTTCAATGATCAAAAATGATTTAGAGCTCCTTTTGTTTTCTTTTATATAAAATTAATGATTGACAAAAAAATATTTCTTTCTTCAGATGATAGTTTCTTCAAAATGAAGTTTAGCAATGTTCAAAAACTTGCCTTTTCTGTTCAAAACATCGAAGCATAAATTTGATATTCTACTCGGTTTTTGTTTCTTTTGTGGAAAGCCTTTCGCTTTAAATTTCTATTATCAATTAACCCACCTTACACATTAAATTATGAGCAACTCAACCATCAACGACGAAATTTTATTACAAGAAAACAAAGATCGTTTTGTTTTATTTCCAATTAAATATGATAAAATTTGGGCGATGTACAAGCAAGCTGAAAATAGTTTTTGGACTGCAGAAGAAGTTGATCTAAGTGTGGACTTAAAAGATTGGGATCGCTTAAATGATGGCGAACGTCATTTCATCTCTCACGTTTTAGCATTCTTCGCTGCAAGCGACGGAATCGTGAATGAAAATTTAGCAGTGAATATGATGAACGCTGTTCAATTGCCGGAAGCGCGTTGTTTTTATGGTTTCCAAATTATGATGGAAAATATCCATTCGGAAATGTATTCTTTGTTGATTGATACTTACGTAAAAGATCCTATCGAAAAGAATCGTTTGTTCAATGCGATTGAGACGATTCCTTGTGTAAAGAAAAAGGCGGATTGGGCTTTGAAATATATTGATAACGGATCTTTCGTTCATCGCTTGATTGCTTTCGCTGCAGTAGAAGGAATTTTCTTCAGCGGATCGTTCTGCTCTATTTTTTGGTTGAAGAAACGTGGTTTGATGCCAGGACTTTCGACTTCTAATGAGTTCATCTCTCGCGATGAAGGTTTGCATTGCGATTTCGCTTGTTTGTTGTACACGATGTTGAACCATAAATTATCGGAAGAAGAAGTTACTGCAATCATTACCGATGCGGTTTCTATCGAAAAGGAATTTGTTACAGATGCATTGCCTGTGAAATTGATTGGTATGAATGCTGATTTAATGTGTAACTACATCGAGTTCGTTGCCGATCGTTTATTGAATTCTTTAGGTTGTCCAAAAATTTATAATCGTGAAAACCCATTCGATTTTATGGAGACAATTTCTTTAGAAGGAAAAACAAATTTCTTCGAGAAACGTGTTTCCGAATATAAAAAAGCCGGCGTAGGTGTAGATCCTGCCGATCAAGAGTTAAAGTTTAACGAAGAATTTTAAGTCAACCATAAATACACAAAAGCAAAAGACGCAGGAAATTATTTCTTGCGTCTTTTGCTTTTTAGAGGTGGTTTTTATATTAAATCCGGATCTGTTGAATAGTATTCTAATTCGAATTCATTACATATTAATTCATGAATTTGCAGCATAAAAAATGGTGAAGGAATACATTCATTAGCGGCACAATTCAAGTAGTGGCGCATCGCGATGCGCCACTACTTGAATTCACCCGGGTTTTAAGCAAGCTTTCTTAATATGTAATTCTGATGTTCGAGATGAAATTGTCCAATTTGATTAAATTAATGTCAATATCAATCGGCATTATAACAACGTTACATATTAAATTACCAATAGATTGAACATACCAAGATGTAATCGGCATTACACAATAATTTTATTGGATAAAATAATAATTGCAATGGGCAGAACATTCAAAATAATATAGGATTAAAACAAAAAAATCAAGAGTTATAAAATAGTGGCTGTTCGAAGCGATTTATTTTAGCGATAAATTGAATATTAATTAGCACGAAAAATTCTACGGTACTCTGTTTTTAATTCATACTCTACCATTTTAATTCTTGGTAAAAGCACATGATCTTCCATCATGCCATGAATACATAAATCACGTTCTAG